>Ga0182745_1000223_pt1 | contig 71341 bp, 65 predicted proteins | sample eDN3rd30CKraftBY_FD_128523 | JGI IMG/M metagenome (GOLD analysis project Ga0182745, IMG submission 128523) | Enriched backyard soil microbial communities from Emeryville, California, USA - eDNA 3rd pass 30_C Kraft BY (version 2) (version 2) | ecosystem: Environmental > Terrestrial > Soil >... | reverse complement strand
TTCAAGGACATCGCCAAGGCGAACCTGGAGTTCCAGTTCTAGACGTCGACATACAGGGTGCCTCCCCGCGCGAGGGCACCCGTGGACCCTTTCAGGAGAAGACCATGCCCCCGCAGCAAGCCAACCCGAGTGTCAACCTCAACCTCGTCCTGGATCAGGTCGCCAAGGACAAGGGCATCGACCGGGCTGTGCTGATCGCCACCCTCGAGGACGCGATGAAGACCGCGGCCAAGAAGCACTTTGGCCAGGACCGCGAGCTCGAGGCGACGTACGACCCCGAGAAGGGCGTTGTGGAGCTGTTCCAGGCCATCACCGTGGTCGAGGAGATCATCGACCCGGTCCAGGCGGTGAACCAGATCTCCCTGGTCGAGGCCCACAAGAAGGGCATGGAAGTGGAGCCGGGCGACGAGCTCGTGTTCCAGATCTTCTACCGGGACGAGGACGCCGCCGAGGCCAAGGCCCAGGACGACCAGTATGGTGACATCCTCCGCCTGAAGACGTTCCGCCGCGGCTTCGGCCGCATCGCCGCGCAGACGGCCAAGCAGGTCATCCTGCAGCGCACGCGCGACGCGGAGCGGGAGAACGTCTTCAACGAGTACCGCGACCGGAAGAACGAAATCGTCACCGGCATCGCCCGCCGCTTCGAGCGCGGCAACATCATCGTGGACCTGGGCCGCGCCGAGGCCGTGCTGCCGGTGCGCGAGCAGGTCCCGCGCGAGACGTACCGTCCGGGCGACCGCGTCCAGGCCTATGTGCTGGACGTGCTCCGCGAGTCCAAGGGGCCGCAGATCGTCCTCAGCCGCGCGTCCGTCAACCTGCTCACCAAGCTGTTCGAGATGGAGGTGCCGGAGATCGCCGAGGGCATCGTCGTCATCGAGGCGGCGGCGCGCGAGCCGGGCGGCCGGGCGAAGATCGCCGTGTCCAGCCGGGACTCGGACGTGGACCCGGTGGGCGCCTGCGTCGGCATGAAGGGCAGCCGCGTTCAGGCGGTGGTGCAGGAGCTGCGCGGCGAGAAGATCGACATCGTCCCGTTCGACGAGGATCCGGCCCGCTTCGTGTGCTCGGCCCTGGCCCCCGCGGAGGTCAGCCGCGTCATCATCGACGAGGCCAACCACGCCATGGAGCTCATCGTCCCGGACGACCAGCTCAGCCTGGCCATCGGCCGCCGCGGCCAGAACGTCCGGCTGGCGGCCCAGCTCACCGGCTGGAAGCTGGACATCAACAGCGAGAGCCGGGTGCGGGAGCTGCGCGAGTTCGCCAACCGCTCGCTGGGCTCGCTCCCTGGCATCAACGAGATGCTGGTGGAGACGCTGTACGCCCACGGCTTCCGTCAGGCCCGGGACATCGCCGAGGCCAACCCGGAGATGCTGGCGCAGATGCCGGGCATCGATCCGGCCCGCATCCCCTCCATGCAGGAGGCCGCCCGGACCCGGATGGTCGAGGACCAGGCGGAACTGTCGCGCATGGATTATGAAAGAGAGCAGGCCCGGCTCGCGGAGGCCCGGCGGCATCCGGACGAGCTGAGCCCGCCCGAGCGCATGGCCCGCGTGCGGGGCGTCGGTGAGAAGACCATCGAGCAGCTCATCCTCGCGGGCTACCGCTCGGTGGAAGACATCGCCAATGAGAAGGATCTGGCGAAGCTGGGCGACGTGCCGGGCGTGGGTATCAAGAAGGCCCGCCAGCTGAAGAGCGCGGCGGAGAACTATCTGGTGGAGGAGGCCAAGCTGCGCGCGGAGCTGAACGCCGAGCGCGGCGCGATGGCGGCGACGAACGAGGGTGGCGCGGAAGCCACCAAGTCGCCGTAAGCTAGGCAAGGGAGGGGACGTGGGGCGCCCGGCTGGCCGGCCCAAGCCGGAAGCTCACAACACGGAGTCAGGCCCGGTCCGGACGTGCGTCGGATGCGGGTCACGGCGGCCACAGGCGGAGCTCACCCGGTTCGTGGTAGGCCCTGGAGGCGCCATCGAGGTCGACAGGAAGAGGCGGCTGCCAGGACGGGGCGCCTACCTGTGCGGTGCCGGTTGTCTGACGGCAGCGCTGAAGCGGAAGGCGTTTGGTAGGGCCTTTCGCGGAAAGGCGGGCCAGGTTGACCCGTCGCAGCTCGGACAGGCATGGGAGCAGGGGAGCGGGGAGCGGAGGGGTGCGGGGGGGAGTGGGTGTTAGTCACCACTCGCACACATTTTCGGGTTTGGACTAGGGTGCTGCGCCCCGGAGTCGGCGGAGCAGAAGGCCAACAAGGGCAATATGTCGAAGAAGCGCGTCCACGAAATCGCCAAGGAACTCAAGAGCCACGGGATTGAGCTCGACAACAAGGAGGTCGTCACCGAGTTGTCGAACCTCGGTTACGACGTCAAGAGCCACTCGTCGTCTCTCGATGACGACCAGGCGACCGCTGCCGTCCAGAAGATCCTGGACAAGCGCAAGCCGAAGCAGGCCACGCCGCCGGTGACGGCGAAGGGCTTCGTCGTGCGCCGCAAGGTGGGACCGCCCGCCAGCGCGACTGCGGACAGCGGCGCCGAGGCCCCACCGGCCGCGGAGGCCGCGCCGGCTCATGAGCCGGCGTTCGTACCCCCGGAGCCTGTGACCACCACCCAGGCCGCCGAGGCCCCCGTCCGGGCGCACGCCGCCGAGGCGCCAGGCGCCCCCGTCGAGGCGCAGGCCGCGCCGGAATCCCAGCGGGTCGAGGCCCCCGTCTCCACGCCGGAGCCGGCCGCCACGCCCGCCGCCACAACAACGACCACCCCGCCGGTGGCGGAGGCCCCCCGGGCTCCCGCCGCGGAGGTGGCTCCCGCTACGTCCCCTGCCGAGGCCCCTCAGGCCGCGGTGGAGGCACCTCCGGCTGCCGCTCAGGCTCCCGCCGCCGCGCAGCCTCGTCCCACCGTCCAGGAGAGCACCACCTTGCCCCAACCCCCCCCACGCTCACCGGTACCGCCGACTGTCCGGACGCCTTCGAGCACTTCTTCGTCCGCGACCGTCGTGTCCCGGGGCCCCGCGCCTGGCTACCAGCAGCGTGGACCCGGTGGTGGTCGTCCCGGTGGTCCGGGTGGTCCCGGCGGCCGTCCCGGTGGTCCGGGCGGCCCGGGTGGCCGTCCCGGTGGTCCGGGTGGTCCCGGCGGCCGTCCCGGTGGTCCGGGCGGCCCGGGTGGCCGTCCCGGTGGTCCGGGTGGCCGCCCGTCGTACCAGGGGCAGAGCTCCTACCAGGGGCCGGGCGCGCGTCCCGGCCAGGGACCGGTGCGTCCGACGTCCGCGCCCGGCACGGGCGTCCAGGCCTCGGCCTCGGCTTCCCCGCTGCCGCAGGGCCCCACCATCATGGTGGGCGGTGTGCCGCACGCCCAGGTGACGCCGTCGGGCTCGCAGGCCCGCCCCACGGCGACGCAGGCCGTCGTCATCTCGCGCCCGCTCATCCAGGTGCGCCGCGTGACGCCCACGGCCGGCCAGGCCAAGCAGTACCCCATGGCGCCGGGCCGCACGGGCATCCCCGAGCGGCGTGAGTACAAGGTGGTCCCCGACCACCTCGGCCGCGGCCGCGAGCTGGTGGACGTCTCCAAGAACAAGGAGCGGGGTCAGCGCAAGCGCACCAGCGGCGATACGCAGAGCGTGTCCAAGCAGGAACTGACGGACATGGTCTGGGGCCGCGTCACCATCCCCATCCGTGGCAAGAAGCGCAAGCCCACGAAGAAGGGCGCCAAGACGCAGATCACCCAGATGGCCGAGGAGAAGAAGGTCATCAAGCTCCAGGAGGGCATCTCGGTGTCCGACCTGGGCCAGCGCATGGGTGTGCGCAGCGCCGAGCTCATCAAGAAGCTGATGGGCCTGGGGAAGATGGCCACGGCCAACCAGATGGTGGACGCGGACACGGCGGAGATGGTCGCCGGCGACTACGGCTGGAAGATCGACCGCATCGGCTTCGAGGTGGAGGACTACCTGCCCGAGGTGGAGGCCCGTCCCGAGGACGAGCGTCCCCGTCCGCCGGTGGTCGCCATCATGGGCCACGTCGACCACGGAAAGACGAGCCTCCTGGACGCCATCCGGAAGGCGAACGTCGCCATGGGCGAGGCGGGTGGCATCACCCAGCACATCGGCGCGTACAGCATCAGCACGGCGCGCGGTGACGTGACGTTCCTGGACACGCCGGGCCACGAGGCCTTCACGTCCATGCGCGCCCGCGGCGCCGACGTGACGGACATCGTGGTGCTGGTGGTGGCCGCCGACGACGGCGTGATGCCGCAGACGGTGGAGGCCATCAAGCACGCGAAGGCGGCGGAGGTACCCATCGTCGTCGCCATCAACAAGATGGACGTGCCGACGGCGAACCCGGACCGCGTGAAGAAGGACCTGGCCACCCACGAGCTCGTCCCCGAGGAGTGGGGCGGCGAGACCATCATGGTGCCCGTCTCCGCGAAGACGAAGGAGAACCTGGACCTCCTGCTGGAGAACCTGGCCCTCCAGGCCGAGGTGCTCGAGCTGACGTCCAACCCGAACCGTCCGTCCGTGGGCGCCATCATCGAGGCCAAGCTGGACCGCGGCCGTGGCCCGGTCGCCACGGTGCTGGTGCAGGAGGGCACGCTGAAGCTGGGTGACGCCGTCGTCACCGGCTCTCACTACGGCCGCGTCCGCACGATGATGAACAGCCGCGGCGAGCAGGTGAAGGAAGTGAAGCCGGGCTACTGCGCCGAGGTCGTCGGTCTGTCCGGCGTGCCGAGCGCGGGCGACGCCATCAACGTGGTGGCGGACGAGAAGGCCGCCAAGCAGATCGCCGAGCACCGCAACGTGAAGGGTCGGCAGACCGAGCTGTCCAAGGTCAGCCGCGAGTCCCTGGAGCAGCTGTTCGCCAAGACGAAGGCGGGCGGCGGTCCCAAGGAGCTGCGCGTCGTCATCAAGGCGGACGTGCAGGGCTCGGCCGAGGCCGTCAAGCAGGCCGTCCAGAAGCTGTCCACCCACAAGGTCAAGGTGGAGGTGGTCCACTCCGGCGTGGGCGCCATCACCGAGGGCGATGTGATGCGGGCGGCGGCCTCCAAGGGCGTCGTGCTCGGCTTCAACGTCAACCCCGAGTCCGGGGCCGAGGCCGCGGCCAAGGCCCAGGAAGTGGTGCTCAAGAGCTACTCCATCATCTACGAGCTCATCGACGGGGTTCGTACGGAGATGGAGGGTCTGCTGGAGCCCATCCGCACCGAGCGCAAGCTGGGCCGTGCGGAGGTGCGCAACACGTTCAACGTGCCGCGCCTGGGCACCATCGCCGGTGCGGCGGTGCTGGACGGCATCATGAAGCGCGGCGCCTTCGTCCGCCTCATGCGCGAGAACAAGCAGCTGTTCTCCGGGAAGATGGCGTCGCTGCGGCGCTTCAAGGATGACGTCAAGGAGGTCGCACAGGGCTTCGAGTGCGGTATCGGCATCGACAGCTTCAACGACCTCAAGCCCGGCGACATCATCGAGGCGTACGAGATCGAGGAGACTCGGCAGAGCCTCACCTAGTCGAAGGAGCGCGCCGGCGCCTCCCTGAAACCCTGGGAAGACCCCATCTTCCCAGGGGGCTGAGGCCCTGGTGGCCGCCGCCCTCAAGCGCGGCCGCCAGCGGCGAGGGGGACTTGTATGTTCGTGGGTGTCGCACGTCTCACCCTGCAGATTCCGGACAGTGGCTCGCTGAAGTCCAAGCGGCAGGTGCTCCGCAGGGTGACGGACCGGCTCAAGGCCCGGTTCAACGTGGCTGTGGCCGAGGTCGATGACCAGGACCTCTGGCAGAAGGCGTCACTGGCGCTCGCGGTGGTCGGCAACGAGCGCCGCCATGTGGACGAGCAGCTGGAGAAGATCATCCACTCCGTCGAGGAGATGTACGTCGCCCCGCTGCTGTCGCGGGAGACGGAAATCCTGGGCATGGGCGACCAGCTCTTCGCGAGCGGCCCGGCCCGCCAGGCTCCCGTCCGAAGGGCCTTCGCGGCGGAGGCGGTGGACGAGGACCTGGAGGAGCTGCCCCTCTCCCCGGAGCAGGCGGCGGCGCATTCGGAGGCCGCCATCGCCCGCTTCCTGCGGGGCGAGCGCTCGTCGCTGGCGGAAGCCGAGGGCCTGGGGGATTGGGAAAGCCGCCATGAGGGCGGCATGGATGGCGGCACGGGCCGCCCGTCTCCGTCGAGCGGTGGACGGATGACGTTCGATGAGGCGCGGGCTCGGGCCCGCTCCCTGCGCAACCCGCGAGACTGGGAGAAGAAATGACGACGCATTCCCGACCGGAGCGGGTGGGGCAGGAGATTCAGGCGGCCATCGGTGACTTGCTGACCCGGGGCATGTTGAGGGACCCGCGCATCGGCTACATCACGATCACCGGCGTGAAGGTCTCCCCGGACCTGCGCGTGGCCCGTGTCTTCTATTCGATGATGGGCAGCGAGCAGGAGCGCGCCGATACGCAGAAGGGCCTGGAGGCCGCCAAGGGCTTCGTTCGCCGCGAGGTGACGTCGGCGGTGAATCTGCGCGTGTCGCCGGAGATCTTCTTCACCTTCGACGAGTCCGTCGGGGAGGGGGACAAGATCGACCGCTTGCTGCGCGAAGTGCGGAACAAGGAAGGCTGGTAGTTCCAGCCCCGGGCCTCCAGTATTGGCGTGACATGGACGGCGTCCTCGTCATCGACAAGCCCTCTGGTCCCACGTCGTTCGACGTGGTCCGCCAGGTGCGCTCGCTGCTCCGCCTGAAGAAGGTGGGCCACACCGGCACCCTGGACCCCATGGCCACCGGGGTGCTGCCCCTCTGTCTGGGAGAAGCCACCAAGGTGGCGGGCTTCATCACCGAGGGCGACAAGGCCTACGACGCCACGGTGCGCCTGGGCTCGGAGACGGACACGCTGGACGCCGAGGGGCAGGTGACGGCGCAGGCGCCGGTACCTCCCTTGACGCCCGCGCTCATCGAGGAGGCGCTGGCGCGCTTCCGCGGCACCTTTGACCAAGTGCCGCCCATGTACTCAGCGGTGAAGGTGGGCGGGAAGCGGCTCTACGAGCTGGCTCGCGCGGGGGAGGAGGTGGAGCGGGCCGCCCGGCGGGTGACCGTCTATGAGCTCATCCTCCGTGACTTCTCCGCGGACCGGCTGCAGCTGTCGGTGCGCTGCTCCAAGGGCTTCTTCGTGCGCACGCTGGCGCAGGACGTGGGGCGCGCGCTGGGCTGCGGCGCCCACCTGGAGGCGCTGCGGCGCACCGCCAGCGGGCCCTTCTCCCTGGCGCGGGCGCTGCCGCTGGCGGAGCTGCCCGGCCTCCTCGAGCAGGGCGCGCTGCCCGGCCGCCTGGTGTCCATGTCCGACGCGCTGGTGGAGCTCCCCGAGGTCTGCGTGGGGGCGGCCGAGGCCAAGCGCGTGTCCCACGGCGTCCCGGTGGAGGTGCCCGCGGGCAGGTCGGGACGGGTGCGTGTCATGGGGCCGGATGGCGCGCTGCTGGCGGTGGCCGAGGTCGTGGCGGGCCGCCTGCGCTATCTGCGGGTACTCGTCTGAAGCCGGGACTTTTCGCGGGGTTGTGGCTGTACGTCTCCTCATAGTCCCGGACCTTCCGGGGCTGGCGGGCAGGCGTCGATGGTTGACCCCACGGGGGGTGAAGCTTATAAGCCCCCCCGCTCGCCAGAAGGACGAACCCGGTCTGTACCCCTCCGCGGACCGTGGTGACGCGAGCAGCAACCTCCACCGGAGCGGGCTAGGAAGAGTCGAATGTCGCTGCATCAGGAGCGTAAGTCGGAGCTGGTGTCGAAGTTCCGGACCCACGAGACGGACACGGGGTCCCCCGAGGTGCAGGTGGCGCTGCTGTCCGAGCGCATCACCATGCTCACGGAGCACTTCAAGACGCACAAGAAGGACCACCACTCCCGCCGCGGTCTGCTGAAGCTGGTCGGTCAGCGCCGCCGCCTGCTGGACTACCTGAAGGCCAAGGACGTCGCGCGGTACAAGAAGCTCATCGACGGCCTCGGCATCCGCAAGTAGGCAGTTGAGCAGGACCCGGGGCGCTGGCAGAAACCAGCGCCCCGCGCGTTTAAGACGTAGGGATTCACGCAGTGAGTTGAAGCAGTGGAAGCGCGGTGGGTGGAGGCGGGCGAGGGAGTGGTGGCTGTGGAGGTTTTGGTTTCCGTTCGGAGGGGCTGACCTCGGTCGGCCCCTGCGATCAGGGATCAAAAGTTCCGAGACATCCCTCCGGCGTCCCGCAAGCGCCCCCGCAGTACATGCCAGCGGTTGCCTCAATTGGCGCCTGACTTGAGGCGCGGGTGACCGCTCATACACCCCGAGGGCCCTCCCGGGGTGCCAGGCCCATTTCGCGGGCCGGGTGCGCGCGGTGGGGTCTTCGCCCCTGAAGTACCCAGAGGCACGGACATGTTGAAGAAGAGCGTCAAGATTGGCGAGAGCGAGCTGAGCATCGAAGTGGGTCGTATGGCCAAGCAGGCCGACGGCTCGGTGGTGGTCCGCTATGGCGACACCATGCTGCTCGTGACGGCGGTGAGCGCCCGGGAGAAGAAGGACGTCGACTTCCTCCCCCTGACGGTGGAGTACCAGGAGAAGCTGTACTCGGCGGGCCGCATCCCGGGCAGCTACTTCAAGCGCGAGGGCCGCCTCACGGAGAAGGAGACCCTGGCCAGCCGCCTGGTCGACCGCTCCTGCCGCCCCCTGTTCCCGGACGGCTACGCGTACGAGACGCAGATCATCGCCGGCGTCATCTCCTCCGACCCGGAGAACGAGGGTGACATCCACGGCATCACCGGCGCCTCCGCGGCGCTGTGGGTGTCGGACATCCCGTTCAACGGCCCCATCGCCGGCATCCGCGTGGGCCGCGTCGGCGGCGAGCTGGTGGCGAACCCCACCGCGAAGCAGCGCGAGCAGAGCGACCTGGACCTGGTCATGGCGGTGAGCCGCGAGGCCATCGTCATGGTGGAAGGCGGCGCGGAGGAGGTCTCCGAGGCCGACATGGTCGCGGCGCTCGACTTCGGCTTCAAGGCGGCGCAGCCCGCGCTGGACCTGCAGGACGAGCTGCGGCGTGAGCTGAACAAGCAGGTGCGCGCCTACGAGAAGGCCCCCGCGGTCGATGAGGCCCTGCGCGCCAAGGTGCGCGAGCTGGTCATGGACGGCGTCAAGGCCGGCTACGCCATCAAGGAGAAGGGCGCCCGCTACGAGGCGCTCTCCAAGGCGAAGAAGGACGCGCTCGCGAAGCTCAAGGAGCAGATGGGCGAGGGCTTCACGCCGCAGGTGGAGAAGCACGCCAAGTCGGTGGTCGAGGACCTGAAGTACGAGCACATGCGTGAGATGACGGTCAACGGTGGCCGCATCGGCGACCGTGGCCATGACGTGGTCCGCCCGATTACGTGCGAAGTGGGCGTGCTCCCGCGCACCCACGGCAGCGCGCTCTTCACCCGCGGCGAGACGCAGGCGCTCGTCGTCACCACGCTGGGCACCAGCGACGACGAGCAGCGCCTGGAGATGCTGGGCGGCATGGCCTTCAAGCGCTTCATGCTGCACTACAACTTCCCGCCGTTCAGCGTGAACGAGACCAAGCCGCTGCGTGGTCCGGGCCGCCGCGAGGTGGGCCACGGCGCCCTGGCGGAGCGCGCGCTGCGCAACATGGTGCCGAAGGGCGAGTCCTTCCCGTACACGGTGCGCCTGGTGTCGGACATCCTGGAGTCCAACGGCTCCTCGTCCATGGCCTCCGTCTGCGGCGGCACGCTGGCGCTGATGGACGCGGGTGTTCCGCTGAAGGCCCCGGTGGCGGGTATCGCCATGGGCCTGGTGAAGGAGGGCGACAAGATTGCCATCCTCTCCGACATCCTCGGTGACGAGGACCACCTGGGCGACATGGACTTCAAGGTGTGCGGCACCTCGAAGGGCATCACGTCCATCCAGATGGACATCAAGATCACCGGTCTGACGACGGAGATCATGAGCCGCGCGCTGGAGCAGGCGCGTCAGGGCCGCCTCCACATCCTGGGTGAGATGCTCAAGACGCTGGCCGAGTCCCGCAAGGAGATCAGCCAGTACGCGCCGCGCATCACCACCATCCAGATTCGTCCCGAGTTCATCAAGAACGTCATCGGGCCGGGCGGCAAGGTCATCAAGGACATCATCGCTCGCACGGGTGCCGCGATTAATATCGAGGACTCGGGCCGCGTGGACATCGCCAGCGCGAACGGCGAGGCCGTGAAGGCCGCCATCGCGATGATTCAGGCGCTGACCCGCGAGGCGGAGATTGGGAAGATCTACACGGGCACGGTGCGCAAGATCGCCGAGTTCGGCGCCTTCGTGGAGCTGTTCCCGGGCACCGACGGCCTCATCCACATCTCCGAGCTGTCCGACAAGCGCGTCAAGAGCGTCTCCGACGTGCTGAACGAGGGCGACGAGGTGCTGGTGAAGGTCGTCAGCATCGACAAGACGGGCAAGATTCGCCTGTCGCGCAAGGAGGCCATGGCGGAGCGCGCGGCGCAGCAGGGCGCCGCCACCGAGGCCGCCGCCGCGCAGTCCGCGGCCCCGGCCCCCACGCAGCCCGACGCGAAGGCCTAGTCCTCCGCAGCCGAGGCTCCCGCCAAGGGAGCCCGGCGCTCGTCACGCCCCCTTCCGCCACCGCGCGGGAGGGGGTGTTTTCGTTTCCGGCGGTCCTGGCTTAGACCCTCCTGTGGGGCCGTGCGTTGAGGTGCGAGCCCCATCCGCGCTGGAGGCTGCTTGCCACCTCGACCACCCGCTGCGCCGCCATCTCCGCCGCTCCTCGCGGGTGTCTCCCGGCTCCTGGGCGGCTTCCGCTGGGCGTTCATGCCGCTGGGGTTGGTGGCGCTAGTGGCGGTGGGGGTGCACTCGGCGGCGGACACGCTGGACGACCGGCTGCTGGCGCTGGTGGACCGGGTGGACGCCGCCTTCGACGCCTTCGTCGGCCGCTACGCGCTGACGGCGCCCCTGGTGGAGTGGGTGTCGCTGGAGCAGCGCACGCGGATCGCGCGCTTCCTGGCGCTCGCGTGGGAGCTGTGCGCGGACCTCGTGCTGGCGCTGCCCGCGCTGGGCTACCGGGAGTCCAGCGCTCCCGCTCCGGTGGAGGCGTGGCGCGCGGTGCTGGAGCCGCCGGCCGCGCGGCCGACATGGCGGGCGCTGTGGACGCGGTGCCTGCGCAAGCCCACGCCCACGCGCTGGCTGAGGCCCCTGGCGACGACGGCGGTGGTGCTGGCGGGCGCATGTGCGGTGGGGAAGCTCATCCAGGGCTCGGTGTACCTGTCCTGGCGCGAGCTGTTCGGTGACGCGGCGGCGGACGTCGCGGCGCGCGCGCTGGCCGTGGCCGGGCTGGTGGGGGTGCTCGTGTCGCTGGGCTGGCGCGCGGTGCTGCGCAACCTGCAACACGCGGATGCCCTCTGCGAAGAGGCCGGGGGCCGGAGGGCCTGGCGGCGGGGGCTGCCAGGCTGCGCGGTGGTGGTGCCGCTGGCCGTGGCGGCGGTGATGGATGCGGCGCCCGTGCTGTCCTTCTTCCGGTAGGTGCCCATGTTCCCGCGTCGCGTGAAGGGACTGCTGGACTTCTGCATGGCTACGCTGTGCCTGTGGGCGGCGTACCACCACACGCCCGCGGGCGCGCTGGTGCGCAAGGCGGCGGCGTGGGCCACGGGGACGCGGAGCAGCGCGCGTCCGCTGCTCGCGTACTACGACGGCGTGAGTGGCACCTCCGTGACATCGCCGCTGGTGGCGCCCGAGCTGCCCCTGGCGAGGCGGCTCACGGATGCGGAGGCGCTGGCGTGGGGCACCCACCTGGCGCTCAAGTCGGTGGATGACCGCGCGCGGGAGCCCGTGCTGGCGCTGGCCTCGGAGCTCGGCGTCTCCAGCGCCGCCCTGCTGGACGTGAAGGAGGGGCCTGGGGCCGCGGGCACGCTGCACGCCGCGCTGGCGAAGGACTTCCCAGGGGACGAGGCCCGCCTGACGGCGCTCTTCGCGGGCCGGGTGCCCGCGCGGTACGCCTTGGAGCGGGTGCGCGCGGAGGGGGGCGCGCCCACGCTGGAGCGGCTCGCCAGCCAGCTCCCTCCGGGCTTCGAGGACGCGTCCGTGGGCGCCGCCCAGGCGCTGGCGCTGGCCACCGCCTTCGGGCTGGCCTGGCCCGTCCACGAGAGCGCGCGGGTGACGAGCCCGTTTGGCGAGCGCCACCACCCGGTGCTGGGCCGGCGGAAGCTGCACACCGGCGTGGACCTGGGCGTGCCGGTGGGGACCGCCGTGGTGGCGGTGGCGGACGGCGTGGTCCGGCGCGCCAGCGAGGACGCCGTGAATGGCCGCGTGCTGGTGGTGGACCACGGGCGTGGCGTGACGACGGCGTACTGCCACAACTCGGAGCTGCTGGTGACGGTGGGGCAGCGCGTGACGCGGGGGCAGCGCGTCGCGCGCTCGGGCGACACGGGGCGTTCCACCGGGCCGCACCTGCACTACCAGCTGGAGCTGGCGGCGCGCCCCATGGACCCGCTGAAGTTCCGCACCGCCTTGCGTTCCGTCGCGAAGGACGCCGCGCCGTGAGGAGCGGAGGCACCGGGCACGCGCTTGTCACGCCGCCGTGGCACGAAGTGGGTTGAGCGCGGGAGTGCCTGTGCTACGTCCCGGGCCATGTCTTCCCCCCTCACGGTGAAGGTGCGCCGCGTGCGCACCCATGCGGAGCCACTGCCACTTCCACGCTACGAGACGGCACAGGCCGCCGGCCTGGACCTGCGCGCGGACATCGACGGGGAGCGGGTGCTGGGGCCGCTGGAGCGGATGGCGGTGCCCACGGGCCTCGCGCTCGCGCTCCCTCCCGGGTACGAGGGGCAGGTGCGTCCACGCTCGGGGCTGGCCCTGCGGCACGGCGTCACGCTGCTCAACGCGCCCGGTACGGTGGACGCCGATTACCGTGGCGAGGTGCAGGTGGTCCTCATCAACCTCTCCAACGAGCCCTTCACCCTGCGGCGGGGGGACCGGGTGGCCCAACTGGTCGTGGCCGCCGTGCCAGCGGTGGTGCTGGAAGAAGTGGAAGTACTGGAGGAAACCTCCCGGGGCGGAAATGGCTTCGGGTCCACCGGACGCTAGCCACGGCTCCCCGTGCTCGGCGTTCCTTGATGACAGGGGAGCGTGCAGAATAAGAGGCTGGGCTTCCCCCGAGGTGGCCCCCCGACTGCCTCCTGGAGTACGCCTGCTTTGCTCTGCTACCGCTGCGGCAGCCTCGTTCCTGCCTCCCAAGACACCTGCCCCACCTGTGGGTTGAAGCATGACGCCTCGGCGCGTCCGTCCGCTGGCGCGGCGCGCCGCCGGAGCGCGGATGGCGCGCCCTACAAAGTGGGGGACGTCGTCGCCGGCCGCTATGCCATCCTGGAGGTGGTGGGCTCCGGCCCCCTGGGCTTCGTCTTCCGGGCCCAGGATGAGGAGATCGACGTCGAGGTGGCGCTCAAGGCCGTGCACCCGCGCCTGGTGCAGCAGCCCGAGGAGCGCACCCAGTTCTCGCTGTCCATGCGGACGGGCAAGAAGCTCAACCACCCGAACCTCCTGCGCGTGTACGAGGAGGGACTGGACGGGGACCGGCCCTTCTTCACCATGCAGTTGCTGGAGGGGATGACGCTGCGCCGGATGCTGGAGCAGCGCACGGCGCGCGGGCAGCTCTTCTCGCTCAAGGAGGTGGAGCCGCTCCTGTCGCAGATGGCCGCGGCCCTGGATGCCGCGCACCGCTTCGGTCCGCACTCCGACCTCAAGCCGGAGAACGTCATCGTCCTGCCGGACCTGCTCAAGGTGACGGACTACGGCCTGGGGCTCGCGGTGCCGCAGCTGCCCTTCGTCCAGGCCCAGAAGGGGCAGCGCGCGGACGTCTACATCGCGCCGGAGTACGTGGCCGGGGGCGAGCTCGACACGCGCATCGACGTGTACTCGCTCGCGGTCATCGTGGGCGAGATGCTCACGGGGCTGGTGCCCGAGGACGGCGTCATCCCCGGGCTGACGATGCACCACCCGGACCTGCCGACCTCCATCGAGGCGCTGTACCGGCGCGCGCTCAACTTCAACCCGCTGGTCCGTCCGAAGACGGGGGGCGAGTTCCTCAGCGAGTTCTCCGCCATCCTGGCGCGCACGCCCGCATCGGTCGTGTCGCGCGCCCGGAGCCTTCCTGCCGCGCCGGGCACCGCGGCGGCGAACACCGCCCGGCAGGCCGCGCGGCCACCGCCGCCCGTGCCCACGGGCATGCTCCCCGCGGTGCAGGAGGAGGACCCGCCGCCGCCTCCTGGCGTCGCGGCGCCGATGCCTCCCGTGCCCGTTCCGGACCTGCCTCCGGTGGATGCCACGCAGCCCCTGGACGCCGCGTCGCTGGCCGCCATCATGGGGCGGGGCAGGCCCGGCGCTTCCCAGCACCTGACGGAGCAGGCGCTGCCGTTCATCGCGCCGCCAGCCGCTCCACAGAAGGCGGCCCCCGCGGCGCCTGGGGGGGCCGCGCGGCCCGCGCCGGCCGCGTCCTCCCGGAGCGCGCCACCCCGACGGGAGGCGGACGAGGCGGGGGCGCGCGCTTCCGCGTCGGCGCAGGAGTCCGAGGCCGCGCTGAGCAGGTCCTCCGCGCCCACGCAGCTGGAAACGCCCGCGGTGACGGATGGCCGCTCCAGCGCGATGACCCTCGACGCGGTACCGGCCGTCCCGGAGGGCCGCGCCAGTGCGCCCACGCTGGATTCGGCGCCCGCGGTGGGGCGCTCGCGCTCCCGTGCCCGGGACGGCGCCCCGGACGAGCCCTCCTCGCGCTCGCGCGACGCGGGCGCTGAGGACACGGGCAGCCGCGGCAAGGCGCGCTCCGCCGAGGACTCCGGCGTGCGCACCCGGCGCCGCGCCCCGGAGGGGGCGGACACGGGCTCTCGCTCCGCCGCGAAGCGGAACGAGCCCCCCGAGACTTCCGGCGCGCGCACGGCGCCTCGGGGGGCGGTGCTCACCCGGCCTGCTACCCGCGCCGCGAAGCCCAAGCGCTCGTTGCTGGGGTTGGTGTTGCTCGTGCTCGGTGGGTTGGCCCTGGGGGCCGGCGGAGGCGTCCTGCTCTTCAAGGCGCTGCAGGAGACCAAGAGGCAGGGGGCTCGCGGTGCGGCACCCGCGTCCGGGGCGGAGAGTGGCGCCGCGCTTGGGGCGTCCGAGGGCGGCTGTCCAGCGGGCATGCGGCTGGTGAGCGGCGGCGCCTTCAAGATGGGGCGCAAGGAGGACGACGCGCTGGGCGCCTCGGACGAACCGCCGGTGGCGAGCATCCAGGTGCCTTCCTTCTGCGTGGATGAGTACGAGTATCCCAACCAGGCCGGCGGGAGGCCGGCGGTGGCCGTGTCCTGGCAGGACGCCCGGGGCATGTGCGAGCGCGCGGGCAAGCGGCTCTGCACCGAGGAGGAATGGGAGAAGGCATGCAAGGGCCCCGGCAACTTGCGGTTCCCGTACGGCGAGGCGCAGGAGGCAGGCGCATGCAACACCGCGGGAGCACAGGGGGGGCTGGCGGCCTCGGGCCGCTTCGCGCGCTGCAAGTCCGGCTACGCGGTGATGGACCTGACCGGCAACGCGGCGGAGTGGACGGCCTCGCGCTTCGGCAGTCAGGGCTACACGCTGAAGGGCGGCGCCTTCGACCAGCCAGACGCGGCGGCGCGCTGCTCGGCGCGGAGGAACGGGGAGCCGGCGGAGCGTTCGAGCTCGGTGGGCTTCCGCTGCTGCGCGGGCGTGCGGCAATGAAGGGGCATATCGCCGCGCTCCTCGTCGCGGTGCTGCCCGTGGTGGCCGTGGCGCAGGCGCCCGCCCGCCCCCGCGTGGTGGCGGTGAAGTCCGCCAACCTGGCGCCGTATACGTCCGTCATCGCCGGCTTCGCGGCAGAGGTGCGCGCCGAGGTGCAGGAGGTCATGCTGGACGAGAGCGCGGGGGCCGCCGCGCGCCTGTTCAAGAACCTGGCGCAGCAGAAGCCGGCGCTGGTGCTGGCCCTGGGGCCGCTGGCCGCCAACGCCGCCCGGCGCTCACTGGGCGAGGACGTCCCCGTCCTCTTCGCCATGGTGCCGTATTACGAGAAGTACGGGCTGGACGGCGCCAACGTCACCGGCATCTCCCTCACCAGCGACATGGGGCCGGAGTTGGAGGCGCTGAAGGCCGTGTCGCCGAAGGTGAAGCGCGTGGGCATCCTGCATGACCCGCGCTTCTCGTCGGGCACGGTGACGCAGGCGCGGGTGGCGGCGTCCTCGAAGGGGATGTCCATCCTCCCGCTGGAGCTGGACGCGGGCGAGCGGGCGGAGAAGGTGCTGGACGGCGCGGTGGGCAAGGTGGACGCGCTGTTGATGGTGGCGGACAAGACGGTGGGCAACGCCGCGGTCGTGAAGGCGCTCATCGCCTTCGCGGCGGCGCGCCGGCTGCCGCTGGCCGCGCTGACTCCCAGTCAGGTGAAGGAGGGAGCGACGCTGGCGCTCTCTCCGAGCCCCATGGCCATCGGCCAGCAGGCCGGGCGGCTGGCCAACCGCATCATCCACGAGAAGGTGAATCCAGGAGCGCTGGCGGTGGTTCAGCCAGAGGGGCTGGACTTGTCCCTCAATCTCACCGCCGCCAGGAAGTTGGGTCCGTCCTCCGACGCCGTGCTGGAGCTGCTCCGGCTCGCGGCGCGGCGGGACTTTGCCGTGAAGGTCTACGAGTGATTCCGCGATACAGCCGTCAGGAGATGTCGTCCCTCTGGTCCGACGAGGCCCGCTACCGCCGCTGGCGGGACGTGGAGCTGGCCGCGCTGGAGGGCATGGTGGAGGCCGGGCTGGCGCCCCGCGAGGCGCTGGAGGACTGTCTCGCTCGCGCCGGAGACTTCACGCGCGAGGACGCGGCGAAGATCGAGGACATCGAGCGCACCACCAAGCACGACGTCATCGCCTTCCTCACCTTCATGGAGGAGCGGGTAGGGCCCAGCGCGCGCTGGCTGCACCTGGGCATGACGTCGTCGGACGTGCTCGACACGTCGCTGGCGCTCACCCTGCGCGACGCCGTGGACCTCATCCTGAAGGACCTGGACCGCGTCATGGCCGCGGTGGAGAAGCGCGCCTTCGAGCACAAGCACACGCTGCAGATGGGCCGCAGCCACGGCATCCACGCGGAGCCCATCACCTTCGGCCACAAGCTGGCCATCTGGTACGACGAGCTGCGGCGCGCCCGCACGCGCCTGGAGCACGCGCGGGACGTCATCGCCGTGGGCAAGATTTCGGGCGCGGTGGGCACCTTCGCGCACCTGCCGCCCGCGGTGGAGGAGCACGTCTGCCGCAAGCTGGGCCTCAAGCCCGCGCCGGCCTCGAGCCAGGTGGTGCAGCGTGACAGGCACGCGGAGTTCTTCACCGCGCTGGCCCTGCTGGGCTCCAGCATCGAGAAGTTCGCGGTGGAGATTCGCCACCTCCAGCGCACCGAGGTGCGCGAGGCGGAGGAGCCCTTCACCGCGGGACAGAAGGGCTCCAGCGCCATGCCCCACAAGCGCAACCCGATTCTGTCGGAGAACCTCACCGGCCTGGCGCGCCTGCTGCGCGGCTACGCGGTGAGCGCCATGGAGGACGTGGCGCTGTGGCACGAGCGGGACATCTCCCACTCGTCCGTGGAGCGCGTCATCGGCCCGGACGCCACCATCCTCGCGGACTTCATGCTCATCCGCTTCGCGCGGCTGATGGAGGACCTGCGCGTCTATCCGGAGCAGATGAAGAAGAACCTGGACCTGCTCGGCGGCGTGGTGAACTCGCAGCGGCTGCTGCTGGAGCTGGCGCGCAAGGGCATGGACCGGCAGGCCGCCTACGTCATCGTCCAGCGCAACGCGATGAAGCTGTACGAGGAGGGCATCGACTTCCGGCAGGCCCTGCTGGCCGACGAGGACCTGCGGAAGATGATGACGCCCGAGGAGATTTCCGACTGCTTCTCCCCGGGCTACCACACGCGCCACATGGACGATGTCTTCCAGCGCGTGTTCGGCCGGAGCGCGTAGCCGCCCCGGCGCATGGGAGGGCTACTTCAGGTAGCCCTTCTCACGCAGGTTGCGTTCGAGGCGGGCCTTCACGTCGCCCTGCTCGAGCGTCAGCGCGGTGCCGGTGATGCGCTCGTAGGCGGCCACGTACTTGGCGGCCAGGTCCACGCGCACGTCGTCGGGGATGGGCGGTGGGGCGCCCTCGCCGGAGAAGCCCCGCTCGCGGATGAGCCACTGGCGGATGTTCTCCTTGTCCAGCATGCGCTGGTCCTCGCCCTTCGCGAAGCGCGCCTCGTACTCGTCCGCCACCCAGTAGCGGCTGGAGTCGGGGGTGTGCATCTCGTCGATGACGTAGAGCGTGTCGCCCACCTTGCCGAACTCGTACTTGGTGTCGACCAGGATGAGGCCGCGCGAGCGGGCCCACCGCTGGCCCTCCGCGAACAGGCCCAGCGCGGCCTCGGTGATGCGCGCCCAGTCCCGGGGGCTGGCCAGTCCGCGCGCCAGAATCTCCTGCTCGGAGATGGGCTCGTCATGCAGGCCGTACTCGGCCTTGGTGGACGGGGTGATGATGGGGGAGGCGAAGGCCTCGTCCTTGCGCAGCCCCTCCGGGAAGGGCAGGCCGTATGCCGTGTGCGTGCCCTTCTCGTAGTCGCGCCACAGGCTGCCGGTGAGGTAGCCGCGGACCACCACCTCCACGGAGAAGGGCTGGCAGGCGCGCGCCACGGTGACGTTGGGGTCCGGCACGTCCAGCACGTGGTTGGGGACGATGTGCTTCGTGCGCTCGAACCAGAAGGCGGCCAGCCGGTTGAGCACCTCACCCTTGAAGGGGATGGTGGTGAGGATGTGGTCGAACGCGGACAGGCGGTCCGTCGTCACGAGGATGAGCCGGTCATCCTTCCGGTACGTCTCGCGAACCTTGCCCCGGTAGTGCTGACCGAGCGCGGGCAGGTCCGTCTGCTGGAGGGTGAGCGGAAGCTGCGCGTGAAGTGCGGAGGTATTCACTGTCGCCTCGCGGCCCCTCTCTCGCGGGAAGGGCGAGAGGCGGTGGAGCCTGACTGGAGGCGCGCGACTCTACTGGAGCGACGCGGGCAGGGAAGAAGGACCGTAGGCCGCTGCCAGGTAGAGGAAAGCTGGGTTGATGCGCAGGATTCCATCCACGTAGGCGACCGCGTACGGCGCGCCCGAGGCCCGGTCCACCTGCACCGCGCCGTCCGGCGCGATGCTCCAGTGGGCGAGCAGCGTGCGGGCCACCAGCTCCGCCGCCTCGCGCTCGGACAGGCCCTGCAGGGCGTCCCGGCGGTCGTCCGGCCAACGCTCGCCGCCCGACTCGAACACCAGCTCCAGGTTTCCACCCGCATCGGGGGCCTGGAAGAGGTCCATCTTCGCGTCGAAGCCCGGCGCGGCGAGCAGCTCGCCCTGCCGGCTGACCGGGAAGAGCACCAGGGCCTGGGCCGCCTGCCCGGACTCGATGACGGACTGCCGCGTCACCTCGCGGAAGAGCTCCAGCCGCGTCGACGGAGACTCGAACTCGAGGAACTCCGGCGGGTTGGTGAGGGCCTGCCGCACACTCACCGTGGCACGCGCGGACGCGCCGGTCCCATCACACGCGGTGAGGACCGTCACGAGAGAGAGGAGCAACCCAGGGAGCCAGCGACGCATCACGCGGGAATATACCGATCTGCTCCCGGATCAACCAGCTAAACTCGGAGCATGCGGCCAGGGGAGCATCTCACCGTTGTCCTTCATCAGACGCGTTCAACCGACAACCTCGGCGCCGTGGCTCGAATCATGGCGAACTTCGGATACTCACGGCTGATTCTGTCGGAGCCGGTGCTGAAGTCCATCGAGGGCGCGGAGCGTCTCGCGGTCAAGAGTGACTTCGTCCTGAGGGGCATGGAGGTGGCGTCCGACCTCTCCGAAGCGCTGAAGGACTGCGTGTACGCGGTGGGCACGACGTCGCGTACCCAGCTCAAGGGGCGCACGGCGCTGACGCCGGAGGAGGCCGTCCGCCGGCTGGCGGAGGAGAGCGCGCGGGGCCGCGTGGCGCTCGTGTTCGGCGGAGAGCAGCGGGGCATGTCCGACGAGGACCTGGCGCGTTGCACGGACGTGCTGGCGATTCCCACCTCGGCGGTGCAGCCCTCCATGAACCTGGCGCAGTCGTCGGCGGTGCTGCTGTACCTCTGCCACCGTCAGGGGCTGACGCCCACGCCCGTGGCGGACGAGGCGCCGGGCGCGAAGCTGGGGACGCTGGGGGCGCTGGCCAAGAGGATGCGGGAGGTGCTGCTGCGCGCGGAGTTCCTCAACCCGCAGGCGCCGCAGCACGTGCTGAACGAGCTGGAGCAGACGTTGATGCGAGCGCGGCTGACCCAGCGCGAGGCGGAGCTGTGGCTCACCGCCTTCAAGCACCTGGAGCGCGCGGTGACGCGGGGCGCCTCCACCTGAGGAGGAGGCCACCCCGGCGCCGCGAACGGCGGAGGCTACGCCGCGGCCTTCTTGAAGGTCTCGGCGTGGTGCTTCTCGCAGAGGCCGCCCTTGAACGTCTTCACGCGGCACTCCGGCTTGGAGCAGGTGCGGTAGCGGCTGTGCGGCAGCTCGCCCTGGCGCCACTGCTTGTAGTGGAAGTAGCAGTAGCTCTTGGCGCGGTAGGGGCGCTTGCAGCCCTCCACCGTGCACGCCTTCTTGCCATTGCTCTTGGCGGTACGCGGCCAATGAGTGCGCTTCTGGGTCGTCTGGGCCTCGGCCATTGCGAAACTCTCCTGCGATACGGTGCGAAGTCGCGGCGCCACACCGAGGTGGACCCGCCGCAAGGGTACGGAAAAAGGCGCACTGTCTAGCGCCCATGACACCCGAACGCAAGGAGGCCGGAAAACCGGGGCCCAGGCGGAGCCCGCCCGGTCCTTCAGGGCACGAGGGCGTCCTGGCCAGCGCCGCCCGTGCCGGGGCCGGCCTCCTCGGCGGGCTCGCCTGTCTGGGGGCCCTTCGAGCGGGGCAGCGGGGAGAGCAGATCCTCCAGCACGGACCCGGGCGCGCCGGCGTGCCGCCCGGGCGTGGTGGTGGCCAGCGGCGGTGTGGGCGCCTCCTCGGACGGCATCTCCTCCAGGCGCAGCGTCACCTTCAGCGGGCGGCCCAGCCGGTGGACCTGGAACTTCACGTCGCGGCCCACGCCCCGGGCCGCCACCTGCCAGCGCAGGGCATGGGCGCGCCGCACGCTGCGCCGGTCGAGCCCGACGATGACGTCCCCCACCTGGAGGCCGGCGCGCTCGGCGGGGCCTCCGGCCACGATGTCCGTCACCACCACGCCGCGGCCCCGGCGCAGGTTGAAGGCCTCGGCCACCTCGGGCGAGAAGTCCTGCACGCTCATGCCCAGCCAGCCGCGGCGCACGCGGCCGTGGGCCTTGAGGTGCGGAATCACCGTCTTCGCGATGTCGATGGGGATGGCGAAGCCGATGCCCTGGCCCGCCACGTTGACGGCGTTGGCCACCGCCACCACGTCGCCGTGCAGGTCCAGCACGGGGCCGCCGGAGTTACCCGGGTTGATGGAGGCGTCCATCTGGATGTAGTCGAAGTCGCCGTCCCGCCCGTTGGGCGTCACGTCCGTGCGGCCCATGTAGCTGACCACGCCCACCGTCACCGAGTGGGCCAGGCCGAAGGGGTTGCCGATGACGACAATCCAGTCCGCCGAGCGCACGTGTGACGCGGAGGCCAGCTTAAGCACCGGCAGCTTTCGGGGCGCGGCGATCTTCAGCAGCGCGCAGTCGGTGCGCGCGTCCTCGCCCACCACCTGCGCCTCGTACTCCTCCACGTAGCCGCGCGGGTGCAGCACGGAGACGATGACCTCGGCCGCGCCCTCCACCACGTGGGCGCTGGTGAGGACGTAGCCGTCCGGGTGGATGATGAAGCCGGAGCCAATGCCCTTCTGGGCGTCGTCTCCGGCCGCGGCCTGGAGGTCGGCGGCCTGCTGCGTGGTGATGGACACCACGGCGGGCAGGGCCCTCCGGGCCACCTCGCTCAACGTGGAGCGCTGTTTCTGGAGAGAGCGGCCCTGGGACTCCACCCACAGCCGTCCCCGCTCGCGGCCGGCGGCGGACGCTGGGAGGACCAGCGCGCACACCAGCGCGGCGAACAGGATGACACTCGTGCTTCGTGCCCGACCCATGGCCCCGCCTCCACCCGACCAGCCACCTTCCTCGCAACCTAGGGAGGAGAGGAGGCCGGGGGAAGCGGGCCCGGTGGGCAGCTACTTCTTCTGCGCAATGATGCGGTTCACCGCCGCACGGTCCTCGGCGCTGATGCGCTCACGAGGCGACGAATCCTTGTTGCCCCTGACGGCGTCCTTGGCGTCCTCGTACGCGTCCTCCAGCCCATCCCGGAGCCGGTCGACCGTGGACGGGTTCACCGAGCGGCTCCACGCCCGCTCCATGTGGCTCAGGGGCGTGCGCCCATCCACCTTCCCGGACGCCAGGAAGATTCCGAGCCCCACCGCACAGCACGTCCAGACGATGAACTTCAATGCGTTCACGCTCACAGCCTCCCACCTGTTCGTACACCAAGGAGGCGTGCCTGGCCAGTTTCCGAACGTCGGTGTGTGCATTGCGCTGACAGGGCGGGGTGGGGCCTTTAATGTCCGCGGGCTTGCAACCCGAAGAACTCTTTCAGGCGGCCCGTGAGCGGGCCGCGCGGCTGGACATGGGGCGTGGCGACGCGGCGGTGGAGCGGGTGCGCGCGGCGGCCTCGGCGCTCTTCGTCCGAATCCCCGAGCCCCCGGTGTACCGGCGCGCGGAGGACCCTTCCCGCAAGGCGGCCCAGGCCCTGCTCCCCGAGGTCGAGCAGGTGCTGGCGGAGGCGCTCGCCGCGGGGCGGGACACCGCGGCGGTGGCGCCGCTGGAGAAGCTGGTGGCCGCGCTGTTGGCCCACGGCGAGGCGCTCTGCCACACGGCGGATGGACGTCTGGAGGCCGCGGAGACGGCGTGGCGCCGGGCCCAGGAGCTGGAGCGCGCCGCGCACCCCACGCGCCACCTGGTGACGTCGCCGCCGCGCCCGCCGCCGGTGTTCGACAAGGCCACGCGCGTCTCGCGCTATGACCCGCGCCCCGCCCCCCAGGCGAGCGTGAAGCTGGTGTGCCCGAACATGGGCTGCAAGCGGGTGGGGGACTATGCGTTCCTCACCAACCACGCGTACAACCGCTTCCTCTGCCCGTCCTGCCGCACGCCCTTCCTGGCGTACTTCGGTGAGCTGCGCGGGCTGGAGGTGGAGGTCCGCCGCAGCTCCAAGCGGTACTTCTTCACCGTGGACGAGGTCGGCACCACGGGCAGCACCCGCATCGAGTTCGAGGAGGCCAGCGGCCAGGAGTTTCCCGCCGCGCGGCGCGACCTGTTGGCCTTCATCTACACCGAGGCGCGCGAGCTGAAGGCGGTGGTGAACCTCACCAATCAGCGGCTCATGTGGGTGAGCCCGGCGTCCTCGTGCTTCGTGGCGACGGTGGCCTTTGGAGAGGGGGCGCCGGAGCTGGTGGCCTTCCGCGCCTACCGCGACGACGTGCTGCGGAAGAGCGCGCCCGGCCGGGCGTTCATTCGTGGGTACTATCGCTGGGGACCGGACGTGGCGGTGTGGGTGTCGCGGCGTCCGGTGGCCCGCGAGGGTGTGCGGTGGGTGCTGCGGCGGGTTCATGGCCGCCTGACGAAAAGAGGATTCGCGTGACGGATACCATCGGGGCGCCGCCTCCGGCCCCGAAGAAGGCGGGCGGCGGGACGAAGCTCGTACTGGGGCTGCTGGCGGCGCTCGGCGTGGGCGGCGTGGTGTACCTCGGCGTGCTGGAGGCCCAGCGGGCCCGGCTGGTGCCGGATGGGGCCTCCGTGCCGTCCATGGTGATGGCGCGCCACGGCGGCGGGACGCTGAAGCTGGAGGACCTCAAGGGCCAGGTGGTGATGCTGGACTTCTGGGCGACCTGGTGCCCGCCGTGCCGCGAGGAGATGCCGGCGCTGGTGAAGCTCGCCAAGGAGTACGAGCCCCAGGGGCTCGTCTTCGTGGCGGCCAGCCGCGACGATGGCGACCGGGCTCCCAAGCTGGTGGACGCCTTCATGCGCAACCACCTGCCGGACCTGGCGCCCTACGTCGTCTATGCGGATGACGACATGGCGCGGGCCTTCCAGGTCAGCGCGCTGCCGACGCTCTATTTCCTGGACCGCGAGGGCAGGGTGATGGACGCGCAGCGCGGTGCCCTGTCCGAGGACGGCATCCGCCGCCGCATCGAACGCGCGCTGAAACAGCCCTGACACCTGGGCGGGGGGGCCGCATGTCCGGGTTGCTGACGTTGTCCCTGCCGGGCGCGGCCCCGGAGGACGCCGAATCGCTGCGGACCCGCGCCACGAAGCACTACCGGGCGAAGAAGCTCGCTGAGGCGTGCCCGCTGTTCGAGCGCGCCGCGCAGCTCGCGCCCGAGCACGGCCCCGCGCTGGCGGACCTGGGGCTGTGTCTCCAGAAGCAGGGGCGGCAGGAGCAGGCCCTGCCCATCTTCCTGCGCGCGCCAACGTCTACTGCAACCTCGTCGCGTTCCACGACGTGACGCCGGAGGTCTTGACGCTGGAGCACCAGCCGACATCCCGGGGCCACGAGCTGGCCATCCGCGGTGGCGGGCCGTGCGCGGACCTGCCCTCGTCGGAGCCGAGCTGCGGCACCTCGCTCCAGGCGTGCCTCAGCGAGTGGACGGCGTCCGTCGAGTCCGTCTACGGCGAGGACCCGCCGATGTTCTACGCGGAGAGGGGCTTCAGAATGCGGGCGGCTGCAAGCTCGTCTACGTGAATCCCTGTGAGGGCCGCGTCGCCGTCGCGTGCCAGGGTGAGCGCTTCGCGCCCCACGAGCTGTGGGTGGGCGAAGTCTCCGTGACGCCCGTCCGCTGACCGGGGCGGGCACGCCGTGCGGGCGCCCGCCCCCGAGCCGCGGAGGCTACGGCTTCACGTCCTTGGCCGGGGCCTCGTCGGCCCGCGTCGTCCCCGGCGGAGGCGGCTGGCCGGCCGGGACGACGGTCTCCTTCTTCCCCGTCTCCGCCTCGGAGCGCACGAGGCGGAAGTCGACGCGCCGGTTCTTGGCGCGGCCCAGCGCGGTGTCGTTGGTCGCGATGGGGTGGTCGAAGCCGAAGCCCTTCGAGCTGAGCCGATTGCGGGCGATGCCCCTGGCGACCAGGTACTCGAGCACGGACTTCGCGCGGCGGTCGGACAGGCCCATGTTGAGGGCGCGCGAGCCGCGGTTGTCGGTGTGGCCTTCGATGAGGACGGGGCCCAGCGTCGGGTTCTTCCGCAGCACCGTCGCCACCTCGTCGAGCAGCGGGTAGGACTGCTTCTGGATGACGGCGGAGCCCGTCTCGAAGAGCACGTTGCCCTTGATGCGGATGCGGTCCGACTCGACGACGACATAGGGCGGCGAGTCGTACGGGCAGCCGTTGTTCTCCGGCGGGCCGAACTGCTCGGGGCAGTCGTCCTCGTTGTCCGGCACCTCGTCGCCGTCGGTGTCCGGGCAGCCGTCGTAGTCCTTCGGGCCGGGCTTGTCCGGGCACTTGTCGAGCGCGTCGGGGATGCCGTCGCCGTCGGAGTCGTTCTCGTCCTCCGGGCAGCCCTTGTTCGACTTGGGGCCCGGCTTGTCGATGCACGCGTCCTCGCCGTCGACGACGCCGTCACCGTCGGTGTCGTAGTCCGGGTCGGGGCAGCCCTTGGTGTGCTTGGGGCCGCGCTCGTTGGGGCAGGCGTCCTCGCCGTCGGGGATGCCATCGCCGTCGTTGTCCGGGTCGGGGCAGCCGTCGCTGTCCTGGAAGCCGTCCCGGTCCTCGGGCTCGTTGGGGCAGCGGTCGCGGATGTCGGGGATGCCGTCGCCGTCGGAGTCGATGAACGTCTCGTCGTAGCGCACCGCGAACATCACCCGCAGGGCCTCACGGCCGTAGCCGCTGGACACGTGGATGCCGCGGCCGACGTTCAGCTCCATGCCCCAGTTGCCCCAGACCTTCGCGCGGGCGCCGACCAGCGCTTCCCACGGCGTCTTCAGCGTATCGGCCTGGTCGAAGTTGAAGGGGCGCACCAGCGGCGTGCCCAGGTGCAGCTCGGCCACGGCCTCCACGTCCGAGAAGCGGCCCATGTTGGGCAGCTCCGCGATGGCGCCAGCGCCCAGCGTCAGCTCGTCGTCGACGAGCAGGTTGAGGTACTGCGCATGGGGCCGCAGCCGCACGCCCACGTTGCCGAGCACGCGGATGGGCACCGGGAGCGCGGTGAAGCGCTGCTCCAGCGCCACGCGAGGCGCCCACAGCACGCCGCGCTCGCCGGTGAAGCTGGACGCGCTGCCCGTGGGCAGGCGGACCTCGGCGACGAGCGACACGCCCACCGGGAACTTCTCGCGGTCCAGCAGGTGGACGCGTGGCAGCAGGCGGATGTCGCCCAGGGTGGTGCGGCCTACGCCAGCGGCGCCCGGGAAGTTGGGGGCGTTCAGCGCGTCGCGCAGGAGCTGGAAGTTGTCGCCCTGGAGCAGCGTGACGGGCAGGTCCACCGCCAGCTCCAGGCGCTCGTGGAGCTGGTAGGCGAAGAGGAGGTGCGCATCGAGCCGGTAGGGAATCAGGTCGCCCAGCTTCTCGTCACCCAGCTTGAGCGCGAGGATGCGCCAGTTGAAGTCGAAGAGGAGCGCCGCGCGGAAGCTGCCCACCGGCAGCGCGTTGCTCGTGCCTTCCAGGGCGATGCCGCTGTGCTGAGCGGCCGTCGCCTTCACGGGGACGGCGTCGAAGCCGCGGGCGAAGGGGTCGTGGTCGGCGTGAGCGGCCACCGAGGCCAGGAACAGGCCCAGGATGGCGAGTGGGGTGGCTGCGCCGCGCAAGCTGAAGCCTCGCATGTATCAGGCTCTTAGCACCCGGCTCCGGAGGGTGGAAGGAAATGACCCACCCCCCGGATATTGCTGGTTACAGCCGTGCGTTATTTCTCCATGAACTGCTGCACGGGAATGACCTGGATGGCTTCCGGGCGCACGGGCAGCTTGGAGGTGGAGATGGCCTGGTCCTGCTCCAGCAGCTCCGCGGACTTGGGAGACGCGTAGGTGATGGACGAAGGCTCACCGGAGCGCAGCGCCTGGGCGAGCCCCTCGGCGTCCTCTGCGACGAAGGCGAAGTTGAGGGCCTCGGGCTGCACGCGGCGGCGCAGCGCCTCCTGGACGGACTGAGGCGTCATCTTCGCCATCGCCTGGCGGTACTGTTCCAGGAAGTCGGGCGTGCCGTAGAAGAGGCTGTCGATGGTGTAGCCCAGCCGGCGCTGGTCGGTCTGCTCCCACAGGCGGGTGTAGCCCTGGAGGAAGCCGCGCATCAGCTCGAAGCGCTCCTGGGGGATGCCCTCCTTCACCATCTGGTCCAGGAAGAACACGGCGCCACGCGTGGCGAACATGCCGTTGGTGGGCACCACGGGACGCAGCCACAGGGAGAGGTCCTGCTGGGTGCGCGCGATGTTGGTGCGGTTGTAGGTGGTGCCAGGGGACTCGATGAAGTGCTCGGCGTAGGCGTAGTCCCCGTAGTTGAGGCCGCGCTTCTCGCGCAGCTCGGTGAAGAGGACGCCAATGGACTGACGGTGCTCACCCAGGTTGGACATCGCGAAGGCCACCGGGAAGAAGTCCGGGTCGCCGCGGCGGATGGTGCTGACGAAGCCCATGCTGATGGCGGTGGAGAGCGTGGGCTTCTGGAGGATGACCGCACGTCCGGCCGTCGTCGGCACGGCGGGCAGCGCCACGCGGGGCGCGCCCGTCGGCGGCAGCGAGGACAGGCGCGAGGTGAGGGACTGCGCGAGCGCCTCGTCCACCGCGCCAGCCAGGCCGACGACGAGCCGGTCCTGGGTGAAGACGCGCTGGGCGTGGGCCTTCACGTCGTCCAGCGTGATGGCCTTCAGCCCCTGCACGGTGCCGCCGGTGAAGTGCGCGTAGGGGTGGCCCTCGTAGAGGATGGCGTCGAGCGCGGCCTTGCCGAGCGCCTCGTCGTTGGCGCTGCGCAGGCCGTTCTCCACGTCGCTGATGGCGTTGGCGCGCAAGCGCTCCAGCTCGGTGGCGTCCATGCGCGGGGCCAGCAGCACGTCGGTGAAGATGTCCTGGAAGCGCGCGAGGAAGTCCTTGTGGACGCGGCCGGAGAAGGTCGTGAACTCCTTGTCCACGAAGACGTCCAGCTCCGCGGCCATGGGGTAGAGCGCCTCCAGGAGCTGCGAGGCCGAGAGCTTCTGCGTGCCTCCCTCCGCCATGAGCTGCGCGGTGAGGGCGGTGAGGCCCTCCTGGCCCTTCGGGTCGTCCACGGAGCCGGTGTGGAACACGAGCCGGAAGGAGACGATGGGCGTGTCCGGACGGGCGAGGACGACCTGCTCCAGGGGCCTGGGCTGGCCCAGCGGCTTTGCGGCCACTGCCTCCGGGCGCGAGGGCGGCGGAGGCGGCGCGGCCTGGGCGGGCACGGCGGGCGGCGGTGCATTCTCGGCGGGCGGCGGCGCCTTGGGCGTGGAGGCGCAGCCGGCGAGGCCCAGCAGGGCGGTGAGTGACATGAGCGCGCGGGTCTTCATCACTTCGTCCCTCCCTGGGCGTCCGTCTTCGGGGTGAGGCTGAGCAGGATGAGCTTGTTGGCGGTGAGGTAGCGCTTGGTGAAGTCGGAGAGCTGCGCCGGCGTCACCTTGGGCAGGCTCTGGAGGTGTCGCTGGAGGCCGTCGGGCGAGCCGGTGACGCCGGCGTACCAGCCCAGCTGGATGCCCACGTCACGGGGCGTCTCCAGGGCCATGAGCGCGCCGTAGCGGGCGTGGTCCTGGATGGCCTTGAGGCGCGCGGCGTCCACGCGGCCGGCGGCGAGCCGGCTGACCTCCTGGAGCAGCGTCTTGCGGACGGTGTCGCGGTAGCGCTCGTCCTTCAGGGTGGCGGTGAGGGTGAAGAGGTGCGGGTCGCGGTGCTCGGAGTAGTCGCTGCCAATGGACTCGACGAGCTGCTTGTCCAGCACCAGCGTCTTGTAGGCGGGGCTGGTGGGGCCGGCGAGGTAGTCCACGAGGAGCGTCTGGATGGCGGCGTCCGTCGGGCTGGTGCCGGCGCCGGGCGTGCGCCAGGCAATCACCTGCCGGGGCTGCGTGGGCTGGGGCCAGTCGATGTGGGCGGTGCGAGGCCCCTTCTGGGGCGGCTCGGCGGGCACGGTGACCTGGGCGGCCTTGCGGTCCCACGGGCCGTAGTGCTGGCGCACCAGCGCCATGACCTGGGCGTCGTCGAAGTCACCGACGATGAAGAGCAGCGTGTTGTCGGGCGTGTACCAGCGCTCGAAGAAGGTGCGGCTGTAGTCATAGGCCTGGGGCATCGCCTGGATGTCCTTGTAGAAGCCCATGGTGGTGTGCCGGTACGTGTGGCGCGTGAAGGCCGTGGCGTTCAGCTCCTCCTCCATCTTGAGGAAGGGGGCGGCGGCGTTCTTGTGGTACTCGCCGAGCACGGCGAGCGCCTCCGTCTGGAAGGACGGCTCGCTGTACTCCAGGTTCCGGAAGCGGTCCGCCTCGATTTCGATGAGCTGGGGCAGGCCGGCGGTGGGGCCGTAGGAGTAGTAGAGGGTGATGTCGTCGGTGGTGAAGGCGTTGTCGTCGTAGCCGAAGGCGCCGAGGATGCGCTCGCGGTCGCCTTCCGGGTGCGTCTTCGTGCCCTTGAACATCATGTGCTCGAAGAAGTGGGCGAAGCCCGTCTTGCCGGGCTCCACCTCGTTGCGCGAGCCGACGCGGACGACGGTGACGTAGGCGATGATGCCGCGTGACGGGTAGGGCACCCGCACCACGGTGAGGCCGTTGGGCAGGACGTCCGTATGGAGGGTGTACGGGAAGGCGTCCGATGCCGCGGCGGGCGCGGCAGCGGCGGCCGGGAGGGCCGTGCCCAGCAGGAGCAGGAGGAGGGGGAGCAGTCGTCTCATTCAGGTGCCTCGTGGCCGGGCGGAGGAAGCGGGACCCGGCGGGTAGGCGACCCTACGATGGCTGGCCCGGCGGGGGAGGGGCTTGTGCGCGGAGTGTCCACGGGCGTGCGCCCAGGTGGGGGCGTGGGCACTCAGGAGGATTGACGGGCCCCCGCCAGCGGTTAATGTGTAGGAGACGCGGCGCTGTGAGGGGCCGCGTCACATGCAGTGAACCTACCGGGGGCGACCTGGTTTCGACGGGGGCATAGAAGTCCGAGACGCGTGCCGAGCTTGTCTGGTAGCTCGTAAATCCCACCCGGCAAAGACACAAAGGCCAACGACAACGTTGAGCTCGCGCTGGCTGCCTAAAAACAGCTCCTAGTGCGCGGTCCCCCCGCCCTCGGCCTGTGGGGTTGGGTCAGACCGTCAGAATGCAGGCTGGCTGCCAAGGGCGCCTGGACCCGAGGTAGCGAGACCTTTCCAGGACCGGCCCTGAGTATCCCGTCCGTGGGAGCCTCAGGGACGTAGCAAATCGCGGACTACGCACGTAGGGTCGAAGGACGGAAGGCTTTCGGACGCGGGTTCGATTCCCGCCGCCTCCACTTGAAGGGCCCGTAATCCTCAGGGGTTACGGGCCCTTTCTTTTTCAGCCTGCGACCATTACCCTCGTATTGCCTCTCGCAAGCGGGGGGACACGGAGATGGACCGCGTCTCACTGCGCCTCCGATGGGCTCAGGTGAACGAAGTGGTTCATCATCGCGAGGGTTGCGAACCTCCGTAAAATGTTTCGAGCACCGCATCAATTCGCTTGCGAAGGACTCGTCGAGGCATCGTCTCGCATGATTCAGTCCGCCCCCGTAGCTCATTCAATGCAGTCAAGAGTGCGGCGTCCTGCTCATTGAGCCTGTCGAGTGTGTCCTCCGAGACAAGCTGCTGATACTCGCATACAAGGGGCACCACGCCCGGGTCGTCCTCCAAAGCGGGGGGAGCGTGCGGACCACCCCTCGAATCGGGGATGAGGTGTCGCGAGGGCCAGAAGAGCATCCATCCGTAGTACCGGTCGTCGACGCACAGCAGGTCAAGGGATGGCGCGATGTTGATGCGGCGGTGCTGCCCGGTCGGCGTGATTTCCTCGTAGAAGCACAGAAGTGCAGAACCATCCGGCGCGAGGTACCGCGCACTCGTTTCATCGAATGGGAACGATTCTCGTTCGCGCAGGCGTAGCAGTCCCTGGATTACGGGACTCGCCTTCCATGCTGCGAGGTCTCCTCGATTCAGGTTTCGCTCTGGCACTTTGAGAATGACCGTCTCCAGCAGCAGTGTGCTGCTGTCGAATCGGAACTCGTCGCTCCAGTCGAAGGTGCTGCCTACAGTCCGAGCAAGACGGGCGTCATAACCTGGCGAGGAGCGAAACGGCCCCACATTGAGTACGTCCAACGTCCATCCCGGTAGCGTGGAGAGGGTATGTCCGGGGACAACATCCACCATGTGGTCGGAAAGCAATCGAAGTGTCGTGCTGGTCATGGAGAGCCGTTCGGGGGCGGCCATATCTGATTCGCCGCAGGGATTATCGGCCGATTGGGAGGTACAGGGATGGCACCGCCAGTAATCATCTCGTGAGTTACGGGTAATCCCATGTCTGTGGGGGCGCCTCCAAGTGCTCGCGCACCGGACTCAGCTCGGATACCGCTGGGGCCGTAGCCAGTGATAACCTGACCTTGACCGCTCCCAGGACCATCGACGACCACGATGTCACCACCTTGGCGATAGATGAGGTTTCCGGCGCGTCCGGAGGATTCATAGATAGCATCGGGGTTGCGCAAGATTTCGAGTACGCGAGTCTCACCGAAATGCGCATGGTAGTTGCCCGCACGCCGAAAGGCGCCTGCATCTGCTCTCTCTCGAACTTGTTCAAGCACCCGCAGGACACGTCGGTCAGCGACAGCTCCCCTGCCGGGAGTGGCTCCAGTTCCAGTCGTCCTGAGAGCGGCGTCAGCGCGCTGGGATTGCGCCACAGACATCCAGGCCTGCCGAGCCTTCGGTGCGTTGCCCCGCGCGTCGTAGAGTGCAGCCGCGGCGAGTTCGCCTCCCTCAGCCACCAAAAGGCCTGCCTCGCGGCTTGCCTGAATGTGGCGAACGATGTCGCTAATCATTGAGAAAATCTGGCGACCGCTCCGGAACGACGTCAGCCACAACGTGCTGTACGACGCCATGCTGAGGCTGTCAGCTGCACTCCGTCGCCGCCTCCGCGAATACCAGCGCAAGCCTCACACCGTCCTGCGGGCCCTCGGACTATTGTAGGACCTTCACGCGCCCTGAGTCAGTACGTCGTTGGCCGGACGCTTACGCTTCTGAGCACGAAGACGATGGCCTCCAGCGCTGCCCGGTCATCCAGTCGGGGAGGTCCGGGCTTTTTCTTCGGCTTCCGTGCCGGCAGCAGTGGGGCTACACGCTGTCAGCAGGCGTCGGGAGCGAGTTCGCGAACCATTCCAGAAGGGTGGGCACGGTCGGTTCAGGTGGTCGGTTTAGCCCTTGTTTTCGTTAGGTGCTCTTATTGGGACACGACCCCTCAATCCTCTGTGCTCGCCTCCTCCGTACCTGTTTGGGGGGACTTCGGGTTCTTATGTTTGAACATCTATCGAATATCAATTCGACAAATTCCGACCTTGCAACCCAGATCCTTAAGCCGCTCTGCGGCATTTGAAAGATTGAGCTGACTGAAGAACGGCAGTGACAATGGCCACTTTTCGCTTCGTTTCGGGGGGCCCGCAATCACCGCGAAGATGATCTCACAATTCTCAGAGGCAGGCCGCTTGGAAGGATCGCCCAACCGCCTCACCAGATTCGGATGGCCTTGCTTGCTCACGACTTGCTTGAGCCCCTTACGGAAGGTCGTGTCCCCCAGGAACGCCTGGGCCGAAACAACGCCCTGAGCGAAGAGGTGACTTAGCGTCGAGGAACGTGTCTTCCGCTTGATGTGAATGAATTGGAGATTCGGTCCCTCCTCCGTCAAGAGGTCACACGGCTCGATGGACGTATGCGCCCTCTCGCACTTGACGAGTTCTTCATCCAAGAGCGCGAAGGACTTTGAGCCTTGGTGGACCTTGCGATTGTAGTCTCCCTCCACCTGATTGACCTGAGCGAAAGGAAGCCTCGGCATATCGCGAGCGAGCGTTGCAACGCGGGCCTTGATAGCTCCGACGAAGTCCTTCTCGATTCGAAACCACTGACCGCCGGAAAGGACGTAAAGCGCGTCTTTCTCATCCAGTTCAAGGACGAGGCAGTCATAGACAGCCCAACGCTCTCGCTCGCGACCCTGTTCATCCATAACAACGCGGATCTTGTAGCGTTTTTTCAAACCCTCAGTCGTGAAGACGAGGTCTTCCGGAACGGTATTTTCGAGCCTGGCAATGGCGTCCAGGCAATCCGACAGGTCCAGGTCGGAATGAATGTCGTTTTTTTCACCAGGGTAGAGAAAGCCAGGAACCTCAGTCCACTCCAGCATATCGGGCGGCGCAAGATGCGCAGAATCAAAACTCCGCTCGCTCAGCATCTGGAGAGCCTTGGCATCGAGCCTGTCCACGACTGAGGTGTCACGAATTGCCTTGATGTTGTCGACCCAGGAAAATTCCTTCTTGTACTCGTCGCTCTGAAACTCCTTTAGGAGGCGAGTGCATTTTTCCTCGAGTTCCGAGAAGCGCACCGGTCCATTGATTACCAGGGCATCCTTTCCGGTGAACCGTTTCGCGAGCGTGGAGTCTCTTGGTTCACCCGTAAAGGCCCGCAGCATGTCTCGTGAGACGTCCACATTGAACGTGGCTAAGGGAGATGCCCTGCTCACTTGGCGCCGCGTGTGAACGGTCAGTTCCTCGAACGTGCGGAGGTCTAGACTCCGAAGTTTTGATGGATTTGCGGTGTTCAGCGTCACTTTCAGCCCGAAATCCAGCTCGAGGGAATCCGGCCTCAACAGATGTCGGCCGTGGCCTAGCGTAAGTGCGAACAGCCGCGTGTCAGCATGAATGAACAACACTCCCAGGGGGGCACTGCCCGTCAGCGGCGGTAGGTTGGAGAACCCCTCCCGGAGAAAATCGACCCACCTCGGCGAGCTTGGAGTGGTCGCTGACAAAAACAGCCCGCCTCGCAGCGGCAGTCCAGGAGTCCAAGGGTGCTCCTTCACATTGCTGGGGGCCTTCAGTGCATCCACAGGAGACTTCACATCCTCCCGAAGCAGCAATAGGGTCAGGTTACGTGTCGGCGCCTTCCGCGGGGAAAGACGCTTCTGCGCCTTGGCCTTCACAGTCTTCAACAAGGGACACCCTCCCGCGCAGTTGTCATAGCGCGTCCCCGAAACGTACGAAGCACAGGCTCCAGTGGGCATACCACTCAGGTGGTATGCCCACTCCATCGAGTTGACCGAGGCACGCGCAAGCCCCTGGCATCGCCTCTCGCGAGGCGCTCTCAACCCCACCCCTTTCAAGGTGTGAGCAGCGCTGGGTCGGCTGGAGGGCGTGCGGGAGGCCAGCAAGCGTCGAGCACCGCTTGGCTGGTGGAATAGCCCCTCGGTGGGCAAGGACTCCTCTGAGGTAGCACCCACCTTCAGAGGAGCAGCCGCATGGCCCTGGATGCCGTTCTTCAGCGCTTCATCGAGGCCAGCCCCGTCAGCGTCATGGCGCGACTGGCCCTCCAGCGCGCGGTCAGCGCCGAGTGGATGGACGCATTGTTCGAGCAGCATCGCGAGCGGCAGTACACGCGCGAGTTGCTTTTCTCCACGGTCATCGAGCTGATGAGCTTGGTGGCCGTGGGGCTGCGCCCCTCGCTGCACGCAGCCGCCAAAGCGAGCAAGGACTTGCAGGTGTCGTTGGCAGCCCTCTACGAGAAGGTCAACCATACGGAGCCCGCGCTGGTGGCCGCTCTGGTCCGCGGCAGTGCTGAACGACTGGTGCCGGTAGTCACCTCTCTGAAAGGGGAAGTGGCCGCGTGGGTGCCCGGCTACCGGGTGCGGGTGGTAGACGGCAATCACTTGGCGGAGAGCGAAAAGCGATTGAAGCCGCTGCGAGGCTTCCGGGGCGCCGCGTTGCCTGGCCATTCGCTGGTGGTGTGCGAGCCCGAAGTGGGGCTGGTGAGGGACTTGGTGCCGTGCGAGGACGCACACCAGCAGGAGCGCACGCTCTTCACCTCACTGGTGGACTCGGCCGGGCCGGGCGAGCTGTGGCTGGCGGATAGGAATTTCTGCACGGCATCCATCCTGCTGAGCCTGGAGCAGAAGAAGGCGGCCTTTCTGATTCGGGAGCATGGAGCTCACCCCTGTCCGAAGGAACTCGGCCCCTTGAAGCGGCGAGGGCGCGTGGAGACGGGAGTCATCTTCGAGCAGAGCGTTGAAGTCGAAGACAGCCAGGAGAGAAGGCTGCGGATGCGTCGCATCGAGTTGCAGCTGGATGAGCCGACAGAGGATGGGCAGACCTGCATCCGGCTGCTGACAAACCTTCCCAAGGAGCATCTGGAGGCCCGGCAAGGGGCGCGGCTCTACCGGCGTCGATGGACGGTAGAGAACCTCTTCCAGCGCTTGGAGTCGGTGCTGCAAAGCGAGGTGCGCAGCCTGCGGCATCCGCGGGCTGAACTGCTGGCCTTTGGCGTGGCGGTGATGGCCTACAACGTGCTCGCCACGCTCCAACGTGCCATTGAGTCCGAGCACCCGCGCTCTACGGATGAAGACGAGGAGGTTTCCTCGTATTTCCTCGCCAGTGAGGTGAAGACCACCTACGGCGGAATGATGATTGCGGTGCCACCCCAGGCGTGGGCTCCCTTCGAGGCGCAGTCACCCAACCAACTGGCGGCCAGCCTGCGCAAGCTGGCGGCGCAAGTCGACCCGGAACGGCTGCGCAAGCACTCACGGGCCCCCAAGAAGAAGGTCAGAAAGGGCTATGCCCCGGGGCACGTCGCCCGACGTCACGTCTCCACCGCCCGGGTGCTCGCCTCCGGGCGGGTGGATGAGACACCTTGAAAGGGGGGCGCTTCAGGCCACCTCCCTGTCCATCGCGGCCATCGGAAAGGCGATGGCGTGGGCCCAGGGACAGGCTGCTGCTCATCTCCGCCCTCGCACGGTCTGCTGCGTGGACACGCCGTCTTCCAGCAGGCCTTCGGCTACATCTGATTCGAATGAGGGATGCATCAGGGGGGGGCATGGGACTCCGCCCCGCGACAGGGAGCCTGCCCATATCAGGGCCGCGTCGAACTCAGGGTGCCTGCGACGAAAGTACCTGCGAGGGCGGCGAATCACCGGCCGCTTCGCTACCAGGAGGGTACCCATGACGTGCAGGCACTGGCGCTGGCGTGTTGCCACCACCCAGCGGGAACTCGATGCCGTGGCTCGCATCCGCTGGGCTGTCTTCGGCGGAGAAATGGGACTGCTGCCCGAGCAGTCCGCGCTGTCTCGCCGGGAGGTGACCTGTGTCGACACGCTCGACACCACGGTGCACGTGCTCGTCTATGCCGGCGACGAGCCGGTGGCGACGATGCGAGTGGCGTTGCCCAACGCGGAGGTGGCGGCGAACCTGGGTGGGAAGGTGGGGCTCGAGATGGAGCAGCAAGTGGACCTCTCGGGCCTGCTCACGCCGGGAAGGGTGGTCGCGGAGCCCTCGCGCTTCTGCGTGTTGCCGAAGTGGCGGCGCTCGGAGGCCGTCACGTGGCTGCAGGCGGGCATGTATGCGGAGAGCCGGCGGCGCGGGGTGACGCACTGGATTGCGTCCGCGAACCTGGAGACGGACTCGCCCGAGGACGCTCTCCTCTCATGGCAGGTGGCGGCCCGCCGGGGATGGCTGAGTCCGCACTGGCGTGTGGCCGTGCCCGACCCCTGGCGGGCCCCGGTGCATCCCCGGTGTCCCTTCTACACGCCGGAGGAGCGGGCGAAGGCGGCGCGGGGGCTGTTGGACGGACTGCGGCTGCCCAGGGCACCCTCGCTCTTCGCCAGGACGATGGGGGCGCGCTTCATCGCCGAGCCGATCTACGACGCGTATTTCCAGTGGTTCACGCTGCCGCTCGTCATGGCGCTCGATGAAATTCCGGCGGACTCCCTGGCGCGCTTCCTGGCGATGGAGAACAGCGTGAGTTCCGCCGCCTAGACCGAGGCGGTTGCTTCCTTCCTTTCACTTTCAACACGCGGCAACCGGGAGCCCCATGGGCGCCGGACAGGAGACGTACGTGCGAACGCAGGAGGAGAATCACGTGGGAACGAATTGGTTGGAGGCGCTGGACGCGGAGGCGCGAGGACTGGTGGCGGCGGTGGATGCGCAGCACGACGCGCGGCGCCTCTTCGAGGGCACTCTCGATAAGGCGGGCTATATCCACTATCTCGTCCAGACGTACCACTACGCCCGCTGGAGCACGCCGATCCTCGGCGAGGCGGGCGAGCGGCTGAAGCGGTTGGGCCGGCACCCGGAGCTGGCGGAGCTGCTGATCCAGAAAGGGGAGGAGGAGCGGGGGCACGACCGGTGGCTGCTGTCGGACCTGAAGAACCTGGGGTGCTCGGAGGAGTCAGTGGAGACGGCGGCGCGGAGCCCGGCGGTGGATGCCTATACGGGGTGGAACTTCTTCACATCCCGCGCGGGCGTGCCGACGGCGGTGTTGGGGACCGCGTACGTGCTGGAGTACCTCTCGCAGGAGCGGGCGGGCGTCTGGGCCGCGCGACTCAAGAAGGCGGCCGCCATTCCCAACATCCACAAGGCAGTGACGTTCCTGCGCAGCCATGGGGCCCTGGACGGAGACCATGTGGCGGAGATGGCGAGGCTCCTCGGGCGGCTGACGGAGCCGGAGGACCAGGAGGCCATCCTCTTCTCGGCCCGCGTCGCCCGGAGGGTCTACCCGCGCATCTTCCGTGAGGGCGGCGCCTCTGGCCTACCCCTGGAGAGGTAGAGACAACCGCGCGCAAGCTGGGGGAGCCTCCCGTTCGAACCCTGCCCTTCGGGAGGCGCCTTCCCATGTGGTCCCTCGCGGCACTTCCCACCCGTCGCGGAGAAGCGCGGGCCGCCTCACACCGGCTTGTTGAGGAGCGCTGCCTGATAGATGAAGTCGGCGCGGTCGTCGACGCCCAGTTTGCCGAAGAGGTTTCGCACGTGGGCCTTCACTGTCTGGTCCGAAATCTCGAGGTCATCGGCGATCTGTCCGTTGGACCAGTTCCGAAGCACGCCCCTTGCGATGTCGAGCTCACGGGGCGTGAGCCCGCGCTGCATGTGCAAGGGGAGGGGGATGGAGTGGGGGAGCTCGGTCAGCAGGAGGGCCCATTGCCGGGGGCCGTCACCGGCGGGCAGCTCGATGAAGCGGCACGTGCGGTATCCATCAGGATGATTGCGGACCCAGAGATTCTTTCCGAGCCGCGAGTCCGCGTCCATTCGAACCAGGGCGTCCAGTTGTGTTTTGAGGACGTGAGGGAGCCCGGAGGCGTCGATCTCCGAAGGGGTGAACCAGCGCTCCAGCAGGCAGGTGGCGTGCGGGGAGCGGAACACCTCGCGCGTGGGAGGCTCCCAGAGGAGGAAGGCGGAGTCCTTGCGCGGGTAGAGCTCTTGGAGCAACTGGGCTCCGGCGGCCATGCTTTGGAAGTCCTGGCAGTTGCCCAGGGTGTTCGCCAGGTGCCTGGTGAGGCTGGAGAGGGCGGTGATGCTCGGTGAGGGGAAGGGGGACCGCTCGTGCCGGTAGAACGCGAGGGCGCCGACGAGGCCGTCGCGGATGGGCACGAGGACGGCCATGATGTGCTCCAGGGGCGTGCCCAGCTCCATGCTGCGTTGGTAGATGAGGGTCCGTTCGTACTCCCCGCGGGAGAGAAGCTGCGTATCGCAGATGGGCACTTCGGGCTGGGCGAGGATGGGGGCCCGGAGGAAGTCATGGTCGATCAGGCCGGCATACTCCTGGAGGATGGGGATGGGGGTGCCCGGGACGTGCCATCGGAAGTCGAGCGAAGGCGCGACGCGCATGAGGCACAGGGCCATGGCGTCGGCCTGGACGAACTCGAGAAGCGGTGATCGAGTTGCTTCGAGGACCTTCGGAACGGACGTCGCGCTGCCGAGGGCCACGGTGACCCTTTCCCGGACCATGAGTTCGCGAGAGTTGAAGTCCATCGGGTTGAACATCCGCCTCTCCTTTGTCAGGCAACCCCGTGGGGTGTGCAGGGATGTCTCTCATCCATACATAGGTCCGGACTGAGAATCAGCCCCTCACCCCTCGGGAGTATTGACGGAAGACCTGGCGGGGCGTGGTCGAGAGGCGCTGAGTAGCGGATGACCCGGCCCCTCCAGTTCCCATGGCTGGGCATGGATTGGCTTCAACGTAACCGCCCGGCGAATGACGTGGCGTGAGAGGTTGAAGACGGACGGGCTCGACTTTGGGGCTTTCGCCTCCGGCTCCGGCCTCTTAAGCCAATCTGGGCAATGAGGTTTCCAGCCCTGGGGGGACATTCATGATGAAGATTGGCCAGCGTCTGCCTTCTGTCACCACGCCGAAGCCTCAGGCCGCGGCGGGCACGGTCTCTGCCCGTGCGCTCATGGACCTGCTCGGTTCGATGGTGCCAGCCCAGGGCGCCGCGCCGGTCGCGGCCTCCCGCTACTACAACATCGAGTCCCTGGGTCCTTCGAGCACCCGGCAGCAGGCGGCTCACGCGAAGGAGGTCCTCCCCTCGCTCCTGGGCGTGCTCACCGACGAGCGAATGGCGCGCTGTGTCGATGAGGCCTTCCGGGAGATCTTCCAGGGTGACCGGTGGCCGACCGGCCCGGAGCGGTCCAAGTGGCTGGGCTTCGCGCGCGAGCTTCGGGCCAAGGACCCCAAGATCACCGCCGAGCAGGTCCGCTCCGCCATCGCGAACGAGCTGCGGCTCCAGCGGGACAAGCTGGATGTCGCGACGCCCGAGAACATCGACCTGTACATCCGCGAAGCCATCAGCTGGGTGACCTTCTGCTACGAGGGCGAGGCGCGCAGCGCCACCGACGAGGACATGCAGCAGTGGCGCGCCTTCGCCGCGGCGAAGAAGCGCGAGAACCCCGACATCGAGCCGGAGACCCTCAAGTACGCCATCATCGACGCGGTGCGGGCGAAGGTGACGAAGATGGACTCGACGTCACCGGAGAACGTCGACGGGTTCATCGATGACGCCGTCAAGTGGGTCACGTTCTGCTACCAGGGCGAGGAGCGCGGCGCCACTCCAGCGGAGATGACATACTGGCGCGCCTTCGCGGCGGAGCGGCTTCGCGAGGACCCTGACATCTCTCCGGAGGCGCTCAAGTCCGCCATCACCGATGCCCTCCGCGCGAAGGAGATGGGGACGGACTCCACGTCGCCGGAGAACATCGATCGGTTCATCAAGGAGGCCGTCAAGTGGATCTCGCTCTGTTACGAGGGGAAGGAGCGTTACGCCTCTCCGGTGGAGCTGGAGCACTGGCGCGCCTTCGCCGCCGCGAAGCTCGCCGAGACGCCGACCATGACCCCGGAGGAGCTCAAGATCGCCATCACCGAGGCCGTCCGAGCGCAAGCGCTGGGGCCGGACACGCTGACCCCGGCGAAGATCGACGACTACATCATGGAGGCCATCGGCTGGGTGTCGCTGTGCTACCTGGATGGGGCCCGCGCCGCCACTCCGGAGGAGATGCGGCAGTGGCGCGCCTTCGCGGCGGAGAAGCTGCGGGAGAACCCGGACATCACCTCGGAGGAGCTCAAGTACGCCATCAGCGATGCGGTGCATGACGAGTTGACGGGCATGAGCAAGCCGCCAGAGCTCAACATCGACCGCTTCATCCGGGAGGCCTTCGAGTTCCTGTTCCAGGCCTACCGGGGCATGCCCGGAGACATGCCCCGCCAGCCGACACCTCGTGAGCTGCACGAGTGGCAGCAGTTCGCCCGGGCTAAGCTCCGGGAGACGCCGGACATGTCGAGCGCGGAGCTCAACACCTACCTCTTCGACTGCCTGCGCACCGCGTTGGCCAACCAGTGAGGGCGCGCCCGGGGGCGGGTGCGCCACGGGCCATGATTGCGGCGCGGACGGCGCGCGTCGCCCCTCGGAGGAGGTGGACCTGGACGCCGCTGCTGCGTCGCCCGGGGGGCGGGGCCACCGGCAATCGCACGCGCGGAGGAGGGGGCAGAATCCCGGTCCTCGTTCCGGAGGCCAGATGCTCACGATGGCCCGTCATGTCGACGGTCTGGCGCTGGCGCTCCGAGTTTCCGTCCATTCGACGGGTTCACGGCCGTGGCGCTGCTCGTGTCAGGCACGGAAGCCCTGGCGCAATACCCGTTCTTGGCCTCCAGCACGGACCTGACGGTCGTCACGCGACTTCCCGCTCTTGGCGGCTGCGTGCTCATGACGCGAAGCGGCACGTTTGAGTGCTGCACGACGTGTCAGGAAGGGCTACGTGTCGGTACGGCGCTGACGGAGTAGAACGAAACGATGAGGAGCGCGAGCGCGTGCCTCCTCCGACGTGGGCCCCCTGACAGAAGGATACAATGGCATGAATGCAACCCGCTGGTTTGGACTCGCTTCCCTGACCCTGCTGCTGGCCTCCAGCGCCCTCGCCGAGGACAAGGCCCCCGCCGCGACGAATGCCGCTGTCGGCCGGTGGACGACCATCGATGACGAGACGAAGAAGCCCAAGTCCGTCATCGTCATCTACGAGGAGGACGGCAAGCTGTTCGGGAAGATCGAGCAGCTCTTCCGCGACCCGAAGGAAGAGCAGAACCCCGTCTGCGACAAGTGTCAGGGGACCTTGAAGGACCAGCCCATCATCGGGATGACCATCCTTCGCGACCTGAAGAAGGACGATGACGAGTGGTCCGGCGGCACCATCCTCGACCCGGCGAACGGCAAGACCTACAAGTGCAAGGTCGCCGTGGAGGCCGGGGGCAAGAAGCTGAAGGTGCGCGGCTACATCGGCATGTCGCTGCTGGGACGCACCCAGCACTGGGTGCGCGCCGAGTAGCGCGTCCAACGGACGTGGCTGCCGCGGCGCCTCGGAGGCCGCGAGCAGCATGAGGTCCTCTGGGGGCAGGGCGGCGCGGGAAGGTGTGCCGCCCGGCCCCCTGAGGACCCCAGGTGATTCCGACTCCGCCTAATCCACCATCAGGCACTTCGCCACGCCGAGCGTGGACGCGAAGTAGGGCGTGTACAGGTCGGGAGCGAGTGTGAAGTTACAGGTATTCACCGCGTCCGGAGACAGGCCCTGGTTCGCCTGCAGGTAGCGTGCGACGTAGTCGCGCACGCCATCGGCGGAGTTCCACAGCACGCGGCCCTCCCGGAACATGCTGTACCCGCCGCCACCACCCGCGCGGTAGTTGTTGAGGGCGACGATGAAGACCTGGTCGTCCGTGACCTCGTTGCCCTGGAAGCGCAGGTGCGTCAGCCGTGAGCCCTTGGGCTTCGTGAGGTCGTAGCCGTAGTCGATGCGTGAGTAGAGGTCCCAGTTGTAGTCCGCGACGGCGGGCGAGGTGGCCTTCGCGTCCTCGGGCCGCTCGGGCAGGTTGGCCGGGTCGATGGTGGTGAAGTAGTTGGCGTTCCACTCCAGGGCGCGCCGGAGGATGGAGCCGTTGATCTCCATCACATACAGCGTGTTGTCATAGATGTAGACGCTGTAGGCATCGCGCAGCGTGACGTCACCCTCCGGCAACGAGACATTGTTGCTGAAGAGGGCGGTCATGGAGAGGTCCACCGCGTAACCGGCCTCGAGTGCGGCTTCCTCCTGCACGATGTTGATGAGGTCCGCCAGCGCGCTGTCCACATAGCGCCCGGCGAAGCCGCCGTGGAACGCCGCCGTGGTGGTGCCAATCTTCTGGTTCACATAGCCAATGGTGGTGTCGTGGTAGGACTGGGTGCGCTGGGTGACCTCGGCATCCGCCACCACCGTGTCGTCCACGGCGTGGAGCTGGGCGTCGTGGGTGTTCACGGTCCAGTGGTCCTCGTCCCAGGTCACGTTGAGCTGGACGTCGGCCAGGTGGCTGCCCCAGCGGTTGGGCTGCGTGAGGAGGACCTCATGGCCCTCCACGTTCCGCAGCAGCATCTTCGGGATGGGCTGGTGGGTGTGGCCGGTGAGGAGGACGTGAACGCCGGGCACCTGCTGGGCAATCTGCACGGCCTGGTTCTCGCCGGGGAGGTTGCCCCGGTCGTTCCACTGCGCTTCATCCGAGTAGTCGACGAGCCACGAGGCGGGGTTGCTCGCGCTGCCCACCGGCTGCTTGTCCGGTCCGCTGTGGATGGCGACCACCACCACGTCGGCGCCGGCCTCCTTCATCTTCGGCACGTAGGTTCTCGCCGTCTCCAGCGGGTCATCGATGCGCAGGCCGGCGATGTTCTGCGCCGGCTCCCACGTCATCACTCCGGGCGTCACGAGGCCGAGGATGCCGACCTTCACGTCACACACCGTCGTGATGACGTAGGGCGAGAAGGCCTCCGAGCCGTCCGCGCTCTTGCGCACGTTGGCGCCCAGGAGCGGGAAGTTGACCTCACTCTCGAACTTGCGGAGGACGTTCTGGCCGAAGTTGAACTCGTGGTTGCCCAGGGCCATGGCGGCGTAGCCCATCTCGTTCATGGCGGTGGCCATGGGGTGCTTGGGCGCGTTGTCCACGAGGGCATAGTAGGTGCCGAGCGGCGTGCCCTGGATGGTGTCCCCGGTGTCGACGAGCAGCGTGCAGTCCGGGTTCTTCGCCCGCTCCTGCTTGACCAGCGTGGCCACCTTGGCGACGCCCCGCTTCGCGTCAGGCGTCCCGGAGAAGTAGTCCCACGGGAAGATGTTGGTGTGCAGGTCGCTCGTCTGAAGCAGGGTCAGCGTACGCGGCGACGTGTCTTGCGGAGGCGGGTTGTTGGGGCCGGGGTCATCGGAGTCACAGGCCGTCAGCAGCGAGCAGGCGCCCGCGAGACACAGGGAGGTCGTGCGCAACGCACGCGCCAGGACAGGGAAACGCATCATGAAACCTCTACGGGGTGTATGGCCGGGGTGAACTTCCCAGCGATGCGGACCCTAACGGCATCATCGCCACGCTCATCCAGAATTCGACGCGAAATCGTGAAGGCATCCAAGCCGGGCATACAGGACGCTCAGTGTCTCAGTCGCATCATTGGAATTCTCGCGGACTGGGAGAAAATGATTGTTGCGTCTCCGCCCCATCCTCGTCACGGCGCCGGCCAGTGGGCCCGGGGCGAGTACCCGTGACCGGGGCGTGTTCGCGCGGCTGCTCTCCGTTGTGATGGCGGAGCCCGTGTGTGCCCGTGACGCCAGACGACATGTCCGGAGTCCCTACGCTGGGGGTGAGTCCAATCCATCAAGGGGAGTTCGCTCATGATTCATCGACCACGGCATCGGCATTCCATCCATTGCATCCTGCCGCCCTACCTGGCCCGTTCCATCGCGCAGAACGGCTCCGATGCGCAGCGGGAGAAGGCCCTCCGCACGCTGGCCACGGACGGGACCTTTCGTGCTCTCCGGCTCGCGGGAAGCAGGACGCCCCCTTCGTCGGCCGTCACCCGGCCCAGGGCCATGATGGTGGAGTCCGCGCGGCAACGAATCATCTACGACATGGGAAACAGCGAGGCGTTTCCCGGCACGCCTGTCCGCTTCGAGGGACAGCCCGCGACGGACGATATCGCCGCCACGGAGGCCTATGACGGCCTGGGCGCCACCTACGATTTCTTCTGGGAGGTCTTCGGCCGTAACTCCATCGACGGGGATGGGATGCCGTTGATGGCCTTCGTTCATTACGGGAAGGGCTACGACAACGCTTTCTGGGATGGAAAGCGCATGGTGTTCGGTGACGGGGACGACGACCTCTTCAATCGCTTCACGATCTGCATGGATGTCATCGGTCACGAGCTCTCGCATGGCGTCACTGAGGATGAGGGGCCGCTCTGGTACTTCCGCCAGGCGGGCGCGCTCAACGAGTCCCTGTCGGACGTCTTCGGGTCGCTGGTGAGGCAGAAGGTGCTCGGCCAGACCGCGGACAAGGCGGACTGGCTCATCGGCAAGGGGCTCTTTACCGGCAACGTCGAGGGGGAGGCGCTGCGCTCCATGAAGAGCCCGGGGACGGCCTTCGATGATGACGTGCTCGGAAAGGACCCCCAGCCCGGGCACATGCGCGACTACGTTCGAACGTGGGAGGACAACGGCGGCGTGCACATCAACTCGGGCATTCCCAACCGGGCCTTCTACCTGGTGGCTTCCCGTCTTGGCGGCCACGCCTGGGAGCGGGCGGGGCGCATCTGGTACGAGGCGCTCCGCGACCCGCGCATCAAGCCGGACACGAACTTCCTCGAGTTCGCGCGCATCACCGTGATGTCCGCCACGCGCCTGTACGGGGCGGGGGAGGAGGAGGACGCGGTCCGTGAGGGCTGGGAGCAGGTCGGCATTCGCGTCTCCCGGACAGGCATCCGCGTGCCGGGGCTCGTCGGCACGGTCACCCAGCCTTCTGCGGAGATAGGACGCGCTCCAAGCGCGTGAGGGGGCGGCGGTGCGCATCGAGCTCAAGCGCGAGGGCGGGCCCGCGTATTTCCCCGGTCTCGCTCGTCCGAGGAGCGTGGACCTGGAGCGTCTTCCCGCCGAGCAGGCCGAGGCGCTCCGGGAGGGCGTCCGCGCTGCCCGCTTCTTCGAGCAGCCTCCCGTCGTGGGCGCGACACCGCGAGGCGCAGCGGACACCCGCCGCTTCACCCTGACCGTGGAGGAGGAGGGGCGGAGGCACTCCGTTCAGCTCGTCGAGCCCGTGGAGGAGCCGCGGCTCCACGCCCTGCTGGAGCTCGTGAAGCAAGCGGCGAAGGCGTTGTACAGGGCGCACGGGGGCCCTGGTGGCAGCAGGGGAGGATGAGCCGCTGCCGGGGAGCTGCGAGTAAGGGGCGCGGCCCTCGTCACGAGGCCATGAAGCCGTGGCTTCGGACCTTGTCCGGCGTGGTGCCTGTCATCCGCCGGAACATCGCGATGAAGGCGGAGGCGCTGCTGTAGCCCAGGTCGAGCGCGATGCCCTCCACCGAGTGCCCCTGCTCCAGCATCGCGAGCGCCTTGACGACCCGCAGCCGCTGCCGCCACTCACTGAACGAAAGCCCCAGGTGCTGCTGGCAGCGGCGCTCCAGCGTGCGCTCGGTGGTGTGCAGCCTCCGCGCCCACTCGGCGAGCGAGCGCCCATCCTCCGGGTGTTGTTCGAGCGCCGAGAGCACCGGCGCCAGCAGCGGGTCGTCGGACATGGGCAGGTAGCTGCCATGGGCGGGGGCCCGCGCCAGCTGGTCGATGAGGACCCGGAAGAGCCGGCGCTCGGCGCTCGTGCTCGGCCTGGCCAGCTCATGGGTGCGCAGGTGCTCGAGCAGCGATTTCATCAGCGGGCTCATCGCGAGAGCGCAGGCCGTCCTGGGCAGCCCTCTGCACCACTCGGGCGCGAGGTAGAGCGAGCAGTGGCTCGCCTTGCTGCGATTCATCCCCCGATGCTCCACGTCGGGCGGAAGCCAGATGCCGTACTGCGGGGGCACCAGGAAGTGATTGTCGGCCAGCTTGAGCTCCATCACGCCGCTGAACGCATGGACGAACTCTCCCCAGGGGTGTCGATGCCGGGGATACGTCGCCGCGGCGGGCAGGCTCGCTGCCCTGAAATACACGGGGTGTGGAAGCTTTGAGGTGAAAGGAACCTGGAGCTGTTTCGCCATGGCGCCTTCTCGGGATGGGTTGTCGGAATCTCGCTATATCAATCCGCCCCGCCAGCCGCAGGATGGCGACATGAGCTCCCACCGGAAACCCGCGGATGCCTTCGCGCTCGCGACCATGGTCGTGCTGTGCGCCATCTGGGGAATGCAGCAGGTGGCCGTCAAGCTGGCCGCTCCCCACGTTCCGACCCTGATGCAGATGGTGGTGCGCTCGGGGGTGGGCGCGCTACTCGTGGGGCTGATGTGCTGGCTGCGTGGCGAGCGGGGGCTCCTGCGCCATGGCCCCTGGCGCCCGGGCCTGCTCGTGGGAGGGCTCTTCGCCTTGGAGTTCCTCTTCGTCGGCGAGGGGCTGCGCCACACGTACGCCTCGCACATGGGCGTCTTCCTCTACACCGCCCCCGTCTTCGCCGCGCTCGGCCTGCACTGGCTGGTGCCCGCAGAGCGGATGCGGCCGACGCAGTGGCTGGGCATTGGCGTGGCCTTCACCGGCATCGCGCTGGCGTTCGGTGGTGGTTGGCTCCGAGGCGGCATCAGCCCGGGAGTGCTCTGGGGTGACGCGCTGGGGCTCCTCGCGGGGCTGGCCTGGGGGGCCACCACGGTGGTGATTCGCGTCTCGTCGCTCTCCGATGCGCCCCCCACCCAGACGCTCCTCTATCAGCTGGTGGGCGGGGTCGTGCTCCTGCTGCCGGTGGCCCTGCTCACGGGGCAGTCCGGACCGCTAACGATGGCCCCCGTGGCGTGGGCGAGCCTGCTCTTCCAGGGCGTCATCGTCTGTTTCGCCAGCTACCTCACGTGGTTCTGGCTCCTGCGCCGCTATCCCGCCTCGACCTTGTCGGTCTTCTCCTTCATGGCGCCCCTGTTCGGCGTCACCGCGGGCATCCTCGTGCTGGATGAGAAGGCGGACCTCTCCTTCCTCGTGGGGGCCGTGCTGGTGCTTACCGGAATCCTCGTCGTCAGCGGTTCGGGGCTACTGCGAGGCCAGTCCACGTTGAAGGCGGGGACGGCCTGAGCGCCCCCACGCCGCGCGGGTGAAGGACGCGCCAGCGCGGACAGCTCGCGCGGCGGTCCTGCCCCCGCTCGTCACGGCCCGGCTCCGCTCACTTCTCGGGCTGGGGCTGGGGGCGCTTGCTGGTGCGGCGAGCCGTCTTCGCGGCCGTGGCGGGCCTCGCCGCGGCTTTCTTTCCACGGGTCGCCGCTGGCTTCCTGGCACGAGGCGCGCGGGGCTTCTCCTTCTCTGCGGAGGTGCCGTTTTCGCCGCGGACGCGCGACACCGCGTCGTTCACGGACCGGGCCACCCGCGCAAGCCGGGGCCTGGCTCCGTGCGCCAACCCCTGGACCTTGTGGGACACGGAGTCCAGCGCGCGGCGCTCCCGGTTCGACACGGGCAGCAGCGCTGCTCCGGCGACGCCTGCTGCGAGTGTCGTCAGGCCAATGGCCACCGCGTGCTCACCCATCTGGTCGGCGGCCCAGGTGCGCGCCTTGCCTGCCCGCTCGCGAAGCTGCTCTCCACTGGGGACGCGCTCTCGCAGGTGTCCCAGCGTCTCCTTCCCCCTGGCCCCGACCTTGTGCATGGCTTCGCGCGTGCGCTCGGCCACCTTCTGGGGACCTGTCTTCGCCGCGGCCCGTGCCTTCCGGCGCTTCCAGGCGGCGGTGAGTCTGCCCAGTCCTCTTCCCCCTGCTTTGCTCGTCTGCACCTTGGCCATTGCGCCCTTCCTCGTTCCGCCCTTGCTCGGGGCCGATGTTTCTCGTGTCGAAGAAAGTAGGGATGCGACGACCCGGCGCAAGGCACTGCTGCGCGTGAGGACGGCCGGCACGACGAAGGCGCGCTGGATGCCGAGCGCCGCGCCCGCCCACATCCCGCCGCGTGGGGTCAGCGCGGTGGTCGTGCCGCCGGCCGGGCCGCGTGCCTTCGCCGCGCCTGCTTTGACCAGTGCTGCTGCCGCATCGAGCGCCAGGCCCGTCCCGCCCTTCTTGAAGCGTTGAAAGGCCTCACGGTCCTCGAACAGGACGACTTCCGATGCCGTCTGTCCGCCCAGTTGTGTCCCCACGGTCAGGCGTACCAGCGCCGCGTACCCCACGAGCCGCTCATGCCGGAAGACCTCGCCCATCCCCCAGGTGCCGCCGAGGACCGCGCTCGCCTGGCCCAGCGAAGGGAAGACGGCATAGGCATAGGCCCGGGCCCTTGCCCGGGCCAGCTCGGGCGAGCGGACCTCCATCCGGTGCAGTGCCGCCCGGGAGTCGCCGTGGAGCCGCTGGTGGATGCTCAGCTCCTTCCGCGCGAGCTTCAGCGCACGCCTGCCCTGGCTGGCCAGCGTGGCGCGCAGGGACGTCTCATGCGTGGCGGGCACTGGCCTGCGCCTTCAGGAGCCGGGTGAGCAGCATCGCGGCTGTCGTCAGTCCCGAGGTCAACGCGGCGGGGTGCTGCGCGGCGTGCAGCCGCGAGCGCGCCCCCTGGCCGTTGGCCTCGCCTTCCGCGCGGGCTTCCCGTTTGTGGAAGAGCCCGACCCTGGCGCCGTCCCCGTGACGCGGGACACCGGACGTGGGGGGCATGAAGGTGAACTTCTGGCCGCCCAGGGATGCTTCGAGCAGCATGCCGCCGCGCGAGTAGGCGTGTGCAACGCAGTGCGAATAGTTGATGGTTCCGGACGCCGCCGCCTTCACGATGACGGCGGAGGCGTTGGCGGCGAAGGCCACCTTGCCTCCCTTGAAGGCCTCCAGGGTCTTCCGGTCGGTGAAGAAGATGACCTCGCTGAAGGTCTGTCCTCCCACCTGGACACCGAGGGTCAGCTGGCTCAGCGTGGCGAAGCCAATGGGCTTGCCCTTCTCGAACACCTCGCCACGGCCATACGAGCCGCCAAGGACCAGGGATGCCCTCCCCAGCGAGGGGAAGACTGCATAGCCGCGCGCCCGCTGGAGCTCCTTCTCCAGCGCGGGGTTCTTGCGCACCAGTCTGTCCACCGTTGCCACCACCTCTTCGTGAAGCGTCTTCTCCTGCTCCGGCCTCATGTTCGCCTCCTGGTGAAACAACGTGGAGATGCTCATGGCGGCAAGGCACCCATCTGGCGTGCGAGCGGCCACGCCTTGCGCGGTCCGTCTGCCTGGACGTGGCGTGGAGGTGCCTACCTTCGATGTCGGGAGGACGCACATCATGGCCTCGAAGAAGGCGAACGGGAGGCGGCGCGCGAGCGGGGCGGCGCGGCGCGCATCCCTCAAGGTGGAGGCTGCGCAGAAGCAGCTCGAACAGGTCAGGGGATACGCTCGGGGGAAGGTGATGGACCGCCTGGACTTCCAGCGGGGCCTGCTCGTGTCGGCACTGGAGGACATGGCGGAGGGCCTCGGCAGCGCCACCCGTCGGGCGCCGAGCCCGTTGTCGAAACGCATGCTGGAGCAGGGGGAGCGGGTGTTCCGAGGTGCCTCGTCGCGGTTGGATGAGCAATCCGTCACGGCGCTACTGGACCGCACGGGACAGTTCGTGCGGCAGCGGCCCGGGTTGTTGCTCACGGGGTTGCTGGGGGCAGGGCTGCTCGCGGGGCGGGTGTTCCGGGCAAGCAGCGCAGGCGATGTGGAAGGGAGGGATTGAGTGATGAGACGCGGCGCGAACAACGCGAACAAGACGAGTGCGCGCGGGGGGCGGGATGGTGGCGCTCAGGGCTTGAAGCCGGGGAGCCTGGCTCCGCTGCGGGCGGTCCGGGAGAGGGGGCGGGCCGTCGCCGGGAGCCTCCGGGAGAAGCTCCCCTCACGAGAGGTCGCGCGCACCCGCGCGGAGGGAGCCCGCACGTGGACGGCGCAGACGGTGCGACAGCATCCCGTGGGGGCGGGGCTCGGCGTCCTGGCCCTGGGGTTCCTGTCGGCCTCGCTCCTGCCAGCCTCGGGGCTGGAGCGCCGCGCCTACACGCGCGCGGCCGGGAAGGCGCGGGACCTGGCCGACCGCCTGGACGCGTCGGGGCGACTCGAAGGCGTCCTGGCGACGGTGCGGCAGGTGGCGACGGACGCGGCGGCCGAGCAGCTGGCCGCGTTGAAGACCGGGGCCGAGGAGGCCATGCCACGGCGAAAGCTGGAGCGGGTGGACCGAAAAGAAAAAAGATGACTGTGGGGCCGGCGTGGCCTCCCCTTTGGCCGTGCTCAGTGAGACCTTCGCCCGGAGCGTTTCCCGGGGGGCTTGGCGCCGGTCCGCGGTGGGGGAGGCGCGGCAGGCTCCGAGAGCCGTACCCCCACATGCATGGCTGCTTCGAACGGGCCGTAGTGTCCGGGTGTGAGGGGGGCGGGGACGCCCGTCCGGGAGGAGGTGTGGACGCTCTCGAACTCAGGCGATGACCAGGTTCGGACGCGAACGCCCTGGAGCTCATGCACGTCGAGCGATTCTCCTCGGGCCCATGCGGCAATCGCCACGTCATCGTCCCGTTCGGGCTCCTGTTCGTTCAGCGGAGCGCGCTGCGTGCGCCGCCGCACGGCTGCCGTGCTCGCGGCAGTTCGAGTTGGCGGATGACGTGACTTGGGCCGTCGACGCACTGGCATGGAGCCTCCCGGAAGCAGGTATCGAGTGCTCCGACTGAATCTAGAGACGGGCTCGGGGAACCGCCGCGCCAGGGTGGACATGGCCTGCGGCCGTGGGTTCCCCGGATGCTTGAGAGAGGCGCCTTGCGGGCGGACGCATGCGCCTCGCGAGGGCCTGATGCCGATGGGCCAGGGTCCTCCGCCACTGGGGGTGCCGAGCCTGCCGGCGGCGCCTCATCCTTGCCAGAAGGAGGAGACGCGACGTGGCAAAGAAGGGATGGGGGCCATTGCGATTACACGGGGAGAAGTCAGGCAACAAGCCGGAGCATGAGGTGTCCAAGGACGCGGCGGGACAGAAGGAGGGCAGCGTCACGCGTGAGGAGACCCGTCATGTGCTCGCACAGGCGGGGATCGACGAGGGCCCGCTCGAGACCGTTCCCGACGTGCTGCTCGATGTCCCGACGGTGAAGGTGGATGAGATTACGCTCGACGTGGAGAACTTGCGTGCGCGCGTCTCGCTGCATGCCGAGCTGGCCAACCTCGTGCGCCTCGACGTAGGTGCGGACGTCGGAATCGAGAAGGTCGAGCTGACCATCAAGGGGGTGGAAGCACAGGCGCTCCTCAAGGTCCGCCTCCAACGAGTCTATGAAATCCTGAACCGGGCGCTCCAGACGGTGGACAGCAACCCGGAGTTGCTCGCCAGCCTGCTCCGGCCGGTGGGCCATGCGGTTGGCGAGGTGGGTGAGGCGGCCCACGAGTCATTGAAGCCCGGCGGCGCGGTGTCCCAGGCGGTCCAGGACGTGGGCGGCGCGGCGAAGGGGGCGCTGCAACCCGGCGGGACGGTGAGCGGCATTGCGAACCAGGCGCTCGGCCCTGGCGGTCCCGTGAGAGAGGCCGTGAAGGGCACGCTGGGACCCGAAGGCGTGGCGAAGGACGCAGGCAAGGTGCTCAGCCACTCGGTAGAAGGTGACGGCTCGAAGCGTTCGAAGCGCGCTTCCAGGAAAGGCGGCGGTGGGCGACAGGAAGGCGCGCAGTTTCAGCCGGATTCGGCCTCGGAGCAGGCTTCCCGCGCGCAGCGCTTCAGGCGGCGCCCCACTTCAGACTCGAAGGGGCAATCATCACGACGGCCCCGCCGTCGTCAGAAGCGCTGAGCATCGGGCAAGGGGCTCAGTGTAGGCCGCAGGGACGTTTCCGCTACGCCTCGTATGACGCCTGGAATCCATGGCGCTATGCTGATGCCATGCTGGCGAATCGCGTCGTCCTCGTGTCGGGCCCCTCGGGCGCTGGGAAGTCCACGGTGGCGCGGTTGCTCGCGGAGCAATCTCCAGAGGTGCGCGCCGTTCATCTTCACACCGACGACTTCTACGGCTACATCCGCAAGGGCTCCCTGGCGCCATGGCTGCCCGAGTCGCATGCCCAGAACACCACGGTGATGACGGCCCTGGCCGCGAGCGCGGCGAGCTACGCCGTGGGCGGATACGAGGTGATGGTCGACGGGGTTATCGGCCCGTGGTTCTTCGCGCCCTGGCAGGCCGCCGCGCGTGCGCATCGCCTCGACTTGCGGCTCGTCGTCCTGCTGCCCGGCGAGGCGGAGACGGTGGCGCGTGCCTCGGGGCGCCAGCAACCCGACGCGCTGACGGACGCGGACGTGGTGCGGGGCATCTGGCGCGGCTTTCGCGAGGCGTCGCTTCCCGAAGGGCATGTGCTCGATACCAGCGGGCAGGACGTCGAGGAGACGGTGGCGCTCGTTCGCCAGGGGCTCATGACCGGGCTGTTCAGGCTGACGTAGCCAGGGATGACGATAGAGCCGGAGTACGCCGTGTCGCGTGGCGGGTTCGGCCCTGTACAGGACCTGGTGACGGGCAGCGTGATTCCTGGGGCGGCGCAACCGACACTGTCGACGGCACCATAGGGCAGCGAGGCAACACCCTGTCTGCCCCCCGACACCGGGGTTCACGCCTCGCGCGGCCCTACGATTCGCCACGCGAGGGGCACCAGCACGCCGGCGATGGCGGCCTTGATGAGCCCGCCGGGCACGAAGGGCGTGAACCCGACCTCGACGGCCCTGGTCAGGTCGACGTGGGCCGCCAGGGCGAGCCATGGCACGCCGATGACAAGAACCACCAGTTGCCCGATGACAAAGACAGCCAGCGCGCTCCACGGCCGTCGATCGAAGCCTCGCCGCGCCGCCAGTCCCACCAGGAAGGACGCTGGGACGAAGCCCACCAGATATCCGCCGGTCGCCCCGAGGACGCGTTCAACGCCGCTGGCGCCGTCCGAATAGAAGGGCAGGCCCGCCGCCCCCAGCAGGATGTAGAGGAGCTGTGCGGACATGCCACGCATGGGCCCCAGCGCTGCTGCCGAGACGATGACACCCAGGGTCTGTCCCGTCACAGGCACGGGGGAGCCCGGCACCGAAAGGGAGACCTGCGCGAGCAAGGCGGTGAACATCGCGGCCCCGAGAACGAGCGCTACATCATGGCCCCGGGAGCGCGCGACGACATCCGCAAGCACGACGGGCCTGGAGCGGGGAGCGGTGGTGGACGTCAGGCGGGGCCTCCGGAGTCGTGCACCGGCAATGCACGGCGCGCCGCCTGGGTACACGCTCGCGCGGCGAGGCGCAACGCTGGGGCGACCCCGCATCCCGCCGCGCCTTCACCGGTCAGGCCGTGGGCGAGGTGGCCTTCTCCGGGGCATCCGCGTAGGTGAAGTGGTCCTTGAGGCGCAGCAGCGGCCGCTCGAAGCAGCGCCACGAGACGACGGTGAGGGCCAGCAGCATCGCGTACTCGAACAACAGGCCGAGCGCGGTGGCCGCGAGGCTCGAGGGAATGAAGCGGTAGAACAGTGGCCGCGTGTAGGCCGCGCCCGCGGGGATGACGAGCGCATGGAAGAGGTAGAGCCCGTAGCTCACCTGCCCTACGAAGCGGAGGGGGCTCCACCGCAGCACGGCCTGGAGCCCACCCGCGCGTCCGGAGAGCACCCAGGCCAGCAGGCTGGCGAAGCCCACCGCCCACAGCGTGTACACGCCCGCCACCAGCAGTGCGCGGACATGGGGGCCGCCAGCCCCTTCGAGCGCGGTAGCCATGTGGACGGCGCGTCCGTGGCTGAAGAAGGCGATGGACACTCCGAAGGCCGCGACCAGTGAGGGCACCGCGAGCCGCCGTCCCCACCTTGCCAGGCGGTCCGCCGTGGCGTGGCCGTCCACGACGCCCAGCGCCAGCAGTCCCCCGAGCGCGAGCCCGTCCAGGCGGAACAGGGTCATGGTGTAGACCTGGAACGGGGTGACCCCCTCCCACAACGCGGCGAGGCGCGCCACGGGTGAAAGCAGGACACAGGCCCACAGGAGCGAGCGGAGCTGTCCGTTCCGGAGGAAGAACACGAGCAGCGGCCACACCAGATAGAACTGCTCCTCGATGGCCAGGGACCACGTCACGTTGATGGGCGCGGGGCCGAAGTCCGTCAACCAGAGGTTCTGGAGGTACAGCGCATAGAGCGCCAGGGGGTAGCGCTCGGCGTCGAAGGCCAGGGCCGGAAGCACGCGCCCCATGACGCCGAAGCTGAAGGCAAGGACCAGGAAGTACAGCGGCCAGATGCGCAGCGCGCGCCGCGCATAGAAGGTGCGGAAGTAGCCTCCGTGCCCGCGCGTCTGCACGAGGATGCGGGTAATCAGGAAGCCGGAGAGGACGAAGAAGAGGTCCACGCCCGCCCAGCCCACCTGGAAGAGCTTGCCCAGTGATGCGCTGCGCAGGCCCGTCAACGAGTGATAGGCAATCACCAGCATCACCGCCACACCGCGCAGTCCATCCAGCGCGGGAAGGTACGCGGGCAGGCGCAGTGGTGCCAGGGGGACGGTCTTCATGTCGGCGGGACCATGGCCAGGAGTTGGGAGGGTGCCCCATGCCTGTGGAGGGACCCGGTCATCAAGGAGACAGACAGGCTTCCAGGGGGGGCCTTCACGCGCAGGCGCGCAGCGCGGAGTGCCCCATGAACGCCGCTACGTGCGGCCCCAGGGGGAGTCCTTCGAGATGCTCCAGATATTGGCCCAACGTGTTCCGCGTCTTGCGCTCCTCCAGCAAGGAAGGGTTTCCCAGACCATCGAATACGAGCCCGTTCTCGACGATGAGGTCCATGGGCAAAGCCTAGGCGTCATTGATTGTCCGCTTCCATCCAGAATCCGCAGTGAGCGTTCTTTCCTTTACAGGTCCGTGCGCGGCGGCAGGACGGATGCCCTTGACGGGCAGCGGCGGGGGAGGGCTCGCCCGTCGGGAAGCTTGGTGGCGAGGGCGTGACTACCTTGGCGTGCGAAGGACATGGAGGCACGGCGAGCAAGGGAGGCGCGGCATGAAAGGCAAGGGGTGGAAGTGGCTCACGCTGGTGGCCCTGGGGACGTCCCTGGCGGCGTTCACGGGGTGCAGCCAGCAGTCAGCGAGAGAGAGCTCCCGGCAGGTCGGCCGGGAAGTAGGGGAGGCGACGAGGGAGGTCAAGGAGGGGGCCCGCGACGCCGCGAAGGAGGCCCATGGCGCGGGCCAGGAGGCCGCCCGGGGCTTCAAGGAAGGGATGGGCGGCTCGGGGAACCCCGATGCGGGCTCCCATGTGAACGATGGCGTCCAACGAGACGACCACCGGTGACACGCCGTGGCGAAGGGGGGAACTTCCCGCGCTGAGATGAGGACGGTGCGCGAAGGCCCATCGCCGCTCAAGCGTGGTGCCGAACCCGTCGATGGCAGGCCCTGGGCCTCGAAGGGCTGGCTGAGGCGCCGCCGCACGCCTCAGCGCGTGCCGGTCGCCGCGTGGCCGCCCACACCCCAGAAGAGCAGGTCGAGCTTGCCCTTCGCCGCATCGTGGCGAGCCATGTATTTGAGGTTGGCATCGAGCTGGACGGCGAAATAGCGCTCGCCGGGTTGCGCAAACCAGGGGCGGATCTCCGTCAGCCGGCCCGCCGTCTCGCCCCAGTTGTAGGTGCCGTTGGCGCGGATGGTCAGGCTGTTCATGGCGGCGCCTTGCGTATAGTTGCGATAGATGCGGCTACCGTCGGTGCTGTACCAGATGCCGCCCGGCACCCACAGATTCCAGCGCCCCACCATGCCGGCCGGGACCTTGCCCTGCGGCTGGACGACCTCCGGATGGTCCATCGCCCGGGGATCGACCTGCTGGGTGGTGGTGGGGCTGGACCAGCGGTCCGGCTGGGATTGGCCGGGCCCGCCCTTGGGCGGCGCTGGGGCGGGTGATTGCTCCTGCGGGCGTGGCTGGGCCTGCGGCTGCTGTTGCGGCGGTTGCGACCATTGCTCGGTCTTTGTCGGCTGCGACCACTGCCCCGTCTGCGCGGTCGCCGGCGCATAGGCCAAGGCGACGAGAGACACTGCCAGCACCGACTTTCCAGACATGTTCGACCTCATCCATTCCATCGCGTGTCAAGCATTGTGACAAGGTAAGGCCATGGGGTCGTCGGGCGCGTCGCGAGCCGCGCCTTTGACGGCCCGCAGGCGGGCCATGGCCGCAAGGTCCTGGAATGCGACAACGTGAGGTGGCGCACTTTTCACTCTCGCAGGCAGCTTGTCCGAGGTCCCGCGTCAGACGCCCGGGGCGTGACTCAGGGCTGGCGGGCCTGTGACTGCCGCGCGGCCTGGAGCGTGTTCGCCAGCAGCATGGTGATGGTCATCGGGCCCACACCGCCGGGCACCGGGGTGATGGCGCTGACCTTCGGCAGGAGGGCCTCGTAGTCCACGTCCCCCACCATCCGGTAGCCGCGCGGCGAGCTCGTGTCGGGAACGCGGTTCTGCCCCACGTCGATGACGACGGCGCCCGGCTTCACCATGTCGGCGGTGATGAGGTTCTGCTTGCCCACCGCGACGATGAGGATGTCCGCCTGCCGCGTGAAGGAGGCCAGGTCCCGTGTGTGGCGGTGGGTGAGGGTGACGGTGGCGTCGGGGCCCGGGGCCATCAGCAGCGAGGCCAGCGGCTTGCTGACGATGAGACTCCGCCCCACGATGACCACGTGCTGGCCCCGGGTGGGGATGTTCTCGCGGCGGAGCATCTCCAGGATGCCGGCGGGGGTGCAGGGCACGAAGGCCCGAGGGTCGCCGACGAAGGCGAGCCCGGCGTTCACCGGGTGGAAACCGTCCACGTCCTTCTCGGGGCGGATGTGCTCCAGCACGGCCTTGTAGGGCAGGTGGGCGGGGAGCGGGAGCTGCACCAGGATGCCGTGGACGGAGGGGTCGTTGTTCAGCCGGTCGATGACCGCGAACAGCTCCTCCTTGGAGACGTCCTCGGGAAGCGTCAGCGTCTGCCCGCGCATGCCCAGCGCCTCGCACGCCCGGGTCTTGCTCGCGACGTAGGCCTGGCTCGCGGGATTGTTGCCCACCAGCACCACGGAGAGCCCCGGCGTCACACCCGAGGCCTGGAGGGCCGCGACCTCCAGGGCCATCTCCGCCCGCATCACCCGGCTGATTTCCGTTCCATCGAGGGTCCGCGCCATGCGCGGCTTCTTACGCCAGATTCCACAGGTTGGTGCACCGCTTCTTGAGGGGGCCACCCGGGACGGGGGTTGGGTGCACGCTCCCTGTCGTACCCGGGGGGCCCTGGATTCTCCGGCAGCGAAAAGGAGGGGTGGTGCGCGCACTCGGGGCTTCGGCGGCGAAAGAAAGGTCGAGGGACGGCGCAACGCCGGGCCCGCCTCGCAGCAGGGAGAGACCCATGACGTCCATGCACTGTCGTGTTGCCACCACTCAGCGGGAACTCGACGACGCGGTCCGCATCCGCTGGGCCGTCTTCGGAGGAGAGCTGGGATTGATGACGGGCTGGATGCCCCCCTCGCGCCGCGAGGTGAGCTGCTTTGACACGCTCGACACCACGGTGCACCTCATCGTCTACGCGGACCAGGAGCCGGTGGCGACCTTGCGGCTGTTGTTGCCGAACCCGGAGGTGGCGGAGGCCATCGGCGGGAGGCTGGGCCTCGAGCTGGAGCAGAAGCTGGACCTTTCGGGCGTGGTGCGTCCGGGCATGGTGTGCGCGGAGACCTCGCGCTTCTGTGTCCTGGACCGCTGGCGGCGCTCCGAGGCGGTGATGCGGCTGCACGCGGGCATCTACGAGGAGAGCCGCCGCCGTGGCGTGACGCACTGGCTTGCGTCCGCGAACCTGGACACGGACTCCCGGGAGGACGCCCTCCTGTCGTGCCAGGTGGCGGCCTACCGGGGATGGATGAGTACGCGCTGGCGCGTGGACGCGCCCGACCCGGTGGAGGCGCCCGCCATCCCCTCCAACCCCTTCTACACGCCCATGGAGCGGCTGCGGGCGGAGCGGGGGCTGCTGGATGGCCTGCGTGTGCCGCGGGCGCCGATGCTCTTCGCCCGGAAGATGGGGGCGCGCTTCATCTCGGAGCCCCTCTATGACGCGAGCTTCCGCCGCTTCACCCTGCCGCTCATCGCCGCGCTGGACGAGATTCCCGCGAGCACCCTGGCGCGCTTCGATGCGCTGACCACCCCCCTGCGCTCCGCCGCCTAGGCCGGGAGCGCCCCTTCTTCCCTTCACCTTCAACTCGCAGCAGCCGGACCTGGAACGGCCCGGAACAGGAGACGTCCATGCACACGCAAACGGAGCAGCAGCAGGTGGGATTCGACTGGGTGTCGGTACTGGAGCAGGAGGGGCAGGCGCTCGTGGCGGCGTTGGACGCGCACCCCGACGCGAGGCGCCTCTTCGCTGGAACCATCGACGCCGAGGGCTACATCCACTACCTCAGCCAGACCTACCACTACGCGCGCTGGAGCACGCCGATGCTGGCGGAGGCGGGGCACCGGCTGAAGCGGCAGGGGCGGCTCCCGCATCTGGCGGAGTTGCTCATCCAGAAGGCTGGCGAGGAGCGGGGCCACGAGAAGTGGTTGCTGTCGGACTTGAAGAACCTGGGCTGCCCGGAGGCGCGTGTCGAGGCGGCGGCGCGAACCCCCGCGGTGGATGCCTATACCGGCTGGAACTTCTTCACCTCCCGCTCCGGCGTGCCCACGGCCGTCCTCGGCACCGCGTATGTGCTGGAGTACCTGTCCCAGACGCGCGCGAGCGGTGTGGTGGAGCGGCTGCTCCAGGCGGACGCCATTCCCAACATCCGCAAGTCCGTCACCTTTCTGCGCGGCCACGGCGCCCTGGATGGCGACCACGTGGCGGAGATGGCGTCGGTGCTGCGGACGCTGACGGACCGCGAGGACCAGGCGGCCGTCATCTTCTCCGCCCGCGCCACGCGCCGCATCTACCCGGGCATCTTCCGCGAGGCGTGAACGGGCGTATACCTCCCGGGAGGTAGAGACAGGCTCCGGGGCGCGGGCGAATCTCCCACCCGCATCAAGGTCAGCGAAGTGGGAGGCGTCTTCATGCGCTACATCATCCAGATCCGCCTCGAAGGCGGATCGCTGCACCAGCACATCGCACGCCTCCGCTGGAGGCAGGGGAACGCGGTGGGCGAGGCCAGCCGCGAGGAGCTGGTCCAGTGGATCCGGAGTGGAGGGGATGCACGGGTGGAGACCCGGCCTCGGGACGTGAAGGTCGAGGTCATCGACGCCAGTCCGCCGTACCTGCGGACGAAGGCCAACGGCATCCTGACGGACAACCTTCTGGAGCTGCCGCGCTTCTGAGCAGCGCGAAGGAACCCAGCGGGAGGGCGGGCTCGGCGGAGGTGATGCGCGAGCCCGCCCGCGTGCTCACACCGGCTTGTTGAGGTGGGCCGCCTGGTAGAGGAAGTCCTCCCGGCTGTCGACCTTCAGCCGGTCGAAGATGTCCCGGACGTGTGTCTTCACCGTGTTCTCGGTGCGTCCCAGCTCGGTGGCAATCTGCTGGTTGGACCAGTTCCGGAGTAGGTACGTGGCGATTTCGACCTGACGCGGGGTGAGCAGGATGCGCATGCTCTCCGGAAGGGGAATGGACACGGGAATCTCGTTCAAGAGGAGCGCCCACTGGCGCGGGCCCTCGGCTTCAGGCAGCTCGACGAACTTCACCACCCGGTAGGTGTCGCCGTGGAGTGAAATCCAGGGGTTGAGCTCCAGCCGGGCGGCCACGTCCCGGCTCCGCAGCTCCTTCAAGCGCTCCAGGAGCACGTACGGGACGCCGGAGGCATCGACGTCGGAGGGGGCGAACCACGACTCCAGCAGCGTGGCGGCCCGTGGCGAGCGGAGCACCTCGCGCGAGGGGGGCGTGAGGATGAGGAACGCGGAGTCGTGGCGGTTGTACAGCTCCTCCAGCAGCCGCGCGCCCGTCGAGACCGTCTGCATGTCGCGGCAGTTGCGCAACGTGTTCAGCAGGTGCGGGGTGAGGCTGGTCAGCAGGGCGGCGTCCTGTTCGGAGAAGGGGCGCCGGCGGTCCCGGTAGAGCGTGAAGGCTCCCAGGAAGCTCGGCAGCGCGGGCAGCAGCACGGCCATGACGTGCTCCAGGCTCAGGTCCAGCTCCTTGCTGCGCTGGTACAGGGCGCTCTGCTCCAGCTCCCGCCGGGAGAGCATTTCAGAGTCGCGGAGGACCACGTTGGGCTGGGCGAAGATGGGCGCCCGCACGAAGTCAGAGTCGACCCACTTGGGGTACTCGTCCAGCAGGGCGAGCCGGTGGCCCGGCACCAGCCACTGGAAGTCGATGATGGGCCCCAGGGTGATGAGACACATTCCCATGTAGTCCGCGGGGGTCAGCTCGAGCAGGGGCGTCCGGGCGGCCTCGAGTGCCTGGGGGAGGGACAAGGTGCTGTTGAGGGCCGCGATGACCCTGTCACGGAGGACGAATTCATGCGAGGTGAGGTTCATCAGCGCGAGCTTCCTTCCTGTCTGGTCAGGCAACCCAGCGGGTTCGTCTGTCTGTCAGGCCATTGAATAGGCTCGGGCTGAAAGTCTGTCCCTCACCCCAGGGTGGTAGCCCCCCCGCTTGACATGAGGCGCCCTCTCTTTCCGGTTGTCTTGCGAGGGGACGACGATGGCCTGACAGCTCCAGGGGGCACCTTCCGGAAGGCGCTTTCCGGTGCGGTCCATTTCAACCCTCAGGATTCTGAGATGGGTAGGGTGGAGAAGGCGGGGTTTCCTGGCGCCGAGAAGGTGTTCCTTGGAGGACATGCCCTGGCATTGCCATTGCTCGGGCATCCCTCATGGATTCGAATCACTTGCGTCTGCTCTTCTCCCGGGCCCTGCAACTCTCTCCCCGGGGGCTCGGGGGGCGAGGTGCTGGCGTCGAGCCGGAAGGGCTCCGCGCGGTGGACTGCGAGGAGGTCCTGGGCCAGCACTTCGCGGGCGTCGCGCACCTGGAAGCGGCCTCCGTCCAGGCCCTCTTGAGGTTGAGGGAGGAGCTCGCCCTGCACGGCGCGGACAGCTCACTTCAGGCGGCGGCGCTCGCGAGCGCGCTGGAGGAGGTGGTGCACACGGATGCCAGCACCCGGCTGGCGGGGTGGTACGGCGCGACGCCCTGCGCGCCAAGGGTGGAGCCGCTGCCGCCGCGTTCGTTGTTCGCGGTGGCGCTCGACAACGCGGTGGAGGGCTGTGTGCGCGAGACCTTTGGTGCGCTGGTAGCGCAGCACCAGGCGCTCCACGCGCGGGATGAGGAGCTGCGCGCCTTCCTGACTCGCATCGCCGAGGACGAGACCCGGCAGGCGGAGCTGTCCTGGGAGGTCGACCGCTGGGCGCAGACGCGACTGTCCGGCGCCGAGCGGGAGGTGCTCCGGCTGGCGAAGCAGCGCGCGTCGGAGGCGCTGCGCGCGGAGGCGGCCGTGCCGGTGAACCCCGTGCTCGTCTCCGAGGCGGGGCTGCCCCCTCCCGAGGTCGCGGTGGAGATGGTGGACGTGCTCGCCCGGGAGCTGTGGGCCTGAGTCACGCGGACGGCGAGGGACGCCGTCTCCCGCCTCGCCCGCCCGGCTGTCTGCCCGAAGCGAGGAAGCCCCGGCGCCCGGGCATCCGAGCCCACGGGTCGGGCGGCGCGGAAGGCTGGTTGTTAGTGTCCTGGGCGGGAGCACCCGCCGCTGTGGTGTGGAAGGAATACGGGGCCCCGGAAGGAAAGAGGATCCGAGATGAGCCAGCAGTCAGAAGCCGTCCTTCGCGTGGAACCCCTGGGGGGAATGCCGTGGCGCACGCCCGACCCGTTCCTCTTCTGCGTCCACCATGATGACAAGTACCCCAAGGGGGACGAGCGCATGGGGCCGTCCGTCTCGCTCGCGGGCCGCAATATCGGCCAGGACTTCGAGGGACGTGACGGCTGGAACATGTATCACGGCAGCGTGGTACCCGGTTTCCCCCAGCACCCGCACCGCGGCTTCGAGACGGTCACCGTGGTGCGGCGCGGTTTGCTCGACCACGCGGACTCGCTGGGCGCGGCGGCGCGCTTCGGCGGGGGAGACGTGCAATGGCTGACCGCGGGGGCGGGCATCAACCACTCGGAGATGTTCCCACTGCTCCAGCGTGACCAGCCGAACCCGGTGGAGCTGTTCCAGATCTGGCTCAACCTGCCGCGCGCGAGCAAGCTGGTGGAGCCTCACTTCTCCATGTTCTGGCAGAGCGTCATCCCCAGGCTCGTCATGCAGGACGCGGAGGGGCGCACCACCGAGGTCACCGTCGTTGCCGGCACGCTGGGAGATTTGAAGGCCCCCCCGCCTCCGCCGAAGTCCTGGGCGGCGCAGCCAGAGTCGGACGTGGCCATCTGGACGCTGAAGCTGGCCCCGGGCGCGCGCTGGACGCTGCCGGCGGCGGGGCATGGCAGCAATCGGATGCTGTACTTCTTCCTCGGCTCCGGGCTTCGTGTGGCGGGCCGCGCGGTCCCGTCCGCACACAGCATCGACCTGCGCGCGGCCGTCGCGGTGGAGCTGGAGAACACCGGCCCGGATGAGGCGGAGCTGCTGCTCCTTCAAGGGCGCCCCATTGGCGAGCCCGTCGTCCAGTACGGCCCGTTCGTGATGAACTCACGGCAGGAGACCCAGCAGGCCTTCGCGGACTATCAGCGCACCGGCTTCGGCGGCTGGCCGTGGCCGAACGACGACCCTGTCCATCCCCGTGAGGAGGGCCGCTTCGCCCGCCACGCGGACGGTCGCATCGAACGTCCGGCCTGAGCAGGCACACGCCCCAACTGTCCCGTCCGCCGCGGCGAACGCTCACCCTGACCGAGGAGGAGCGCCACGCGCGCGGGCGGCGGACAGGACGCCGGCCAGCATCACCACGAGCGTCCCAGCGAGGGGCACCACCAGCAGCCCCACCCGTAGGCCCACGGCGTCAGCGACGAGCCCGACGATGGGCGGGGAGGCGAGGAACCCCAGCCGCATCAGCCAGCTGACCACGGTGAGGCCGGTCCCAGGCCGCAGGCCGGGAAGCTCGTCCGCGCCGTGCATGGCGGCGGGGACGAGCGTCGCCACGCCGAGTCCAGCGAGGGCAAAGCCCGCGATGGTTCCCGGCACTGACGGAAACAGCAGCGCCGTGCCCATGCCCAGCGCAGTGGTCGCGCCTCCCGCCCGGGCGACGGTCCGCTGCCCGAAGCGGTCGACGAGCCCATCGCCGAGCAGCCGCCCGATGAACTGCGCCCCCACCAGCGCCACGAAGCCAAAGGAGGCGACAGCGGCCTCTGCGCCCAGCGTACCGGTCAGGTAGACGGCGGCCCACGTCATTCCGGCGTCCTCGACCATCGTCCCGCCGCAGGCAATCAGCACGAGCGCTGCGATGATGAGCCAGATGTACCGAGGTGGCATGGCGCTGCTCGGGGGGGCCGGGTCTCCCTCCGCGCGCGCACCGTCCGTGCCTGGCTCACCCGGGGCGATGGGCTCAGGGCCCGGGAGCGTGAAGCGCAGCGCCGTCAGCGCGACGGCGGTGAAGACGAGGGCGGAGATGCCCAGGTGGATGCCGCGCGGCAGGGTGAGGCCGGCGGCAAGCCCTCCCATGAGGCCCCCCACCACCGCGCCGATGCTCCAGACGGCATGGAAGCCGTTGATGATGGAGCGTCCATAGTGCCGCTGGACGCGCAGCCCGTGCGAGTTCTGCGCGACGTCGGTGATGGCGTCCATGCAGCCCGCGAAGAAGAGCGCCGTGGCGAGCGCGCCCCAGGAGGGCGCGAGCCCCGCGAAGAGCACGCCCCCGCTCGTGAGCAGGGTTCCCGCGACCGCGACGCGCGACGAGCGGAAGCGGCGGATGAGGGCGCCGGCGGCGAGCCCCGCCACCAACGCTCCGCTGGGGAACGCCGCGACGGCCAGCCCGAACTCCGCGTTGCTGAGCCCAAGGTCGGCCTTGAGCTGGGGGTAGCGTGGCAGCAGGTTGGCGAAGATGGCGCCGTTCGTGAGGAACAGCACCGCGACGGCGGCACGGGCCGCCCGGTACCGGGGGAGCACCTGGAACGGAGAGGTGGTGGTCATCGGGGACGGGCTCAGGGAGAAAGGAGGCGGCGCACGGCGTCGCGGGTGACGGCTCGGCTGCGTGGCGCTGGGTCGAGGCTGACGTGGATGAACAGCCCTTCAATCAGGGCGTCGAGCTCATGTGCCATCCGGGCATCGACGTGCCGTTCGAGCGCCGCGCGGCTGCGGCGCATCCAGTCATGGGTGATTTGCCGGAACGCGGGCTTGCGTGCGGCGAGCGTGTAGAGCTCCAGGGTGAGCACGAGGTCGTCCGGACCGGCCGCGAGGTCATCGTGAACGAGGTGGACGATGGCGGCGACCAACGCCTCCCTGTCCGCCGCCGCCTCGATTCGCGCGGTGAAGCGCTCGCTGACGCGCAGGGCGAAGCGGGTGAAGGCCTCGCGCAGCAGCTCGTCCATGCTGCTGAAGTGATAGGTCATGGAGCCCAGGGGCACCTCGGCGCGCTCGGCGACGCGGCGGTGTGAGGTGCCCGCGACGCCACCTTCCGCGATGACGGAGAGGGCCGCGTCGATGATCCGGTCGCGCCGGTCGGGATCATGCCGACGTGGGGCCACTGGCGCCTCCCGGGCGTCGCGTCTGGGCTCCATGCACCCAGGCGTCGGGGCGATGCGTACGAACGTACATATCGGCAGGAACCAGGGCATGGCCTCGCCAATTCCCCGTGACCGATGCCCGCGGGAGCGTTCCGTTCGGGCGGAGTCCGGGCGCGCTGCCGTTCCATGGATTACTTGCCGGCGTGCGCCTATCAGGGCTTCAACATGCCTTCTGCTGGATGCCCCCTCGGCACCGGGGGACGTGGGCTCCGCTCGGTTGGCGGATGCCCTGGCGTTCGGAACGCGGGCGGGGCATCCGTTCCAGTCCACTGTGCGGCGGCATCGCCACGGTTTCAGCGCTTCGTCGCCAGCTTCGGGTCCGGCTGAGCCTCTTCCGTCTGGCAGTGGTGCGAGGCGCTCATGCGCCGCGAGGGACGCTTGCAGCCGGTATGGGCACTGGGGGCGAAGCCCAGGGCGGGTTGACCTTCTTCGTCGGAATGCATGCCTCACTCCGAGCAACGGGCACGCCCTGCCTCAAGCTGAGCCAGAGGCTGCATCAGGCAGTTCCGAATTTTCATTCGCGTCCGTGCGCTCCACCATCGGTGGCTCACATCGCAGCACGAGTCGGGCGCCGCCGCATGCTTCCTCTGGACAACCCCTCCGCGAACCCATTCCTGGCCGTGCTCCTCACCGCCGCCGTCTTCGTGTTGGTGGGAATGGTCAAGGGCGTAGTGGGGCTGGGGTTGCCCACCCTCGCCATGGCATTGCTGGCCCTGCTGATGCCTCCGGCGGAGGCCGCTGCCTTGTTGGTGATGCCGTCACTTGTCACCAATGTGTGGCAGCTCCGACCCTGGAGCGCGCTGGGCCCGATGCTGCGGCGCCTGGCGCCGATGCAGGCCGGTATCTTCCTGGGGACGCTGGTGGGCGCATGGGTTCTGGGCGCGCCCGCCGGAGCATGGGCGAGGGGGGCGCTCGGTGCGGCACTGGTCGCCTATGCCATCTGGGGACTTCGCGGACCCCGGCTCGCGGTAGGCCTCCGAGGTGAGATGCGCCTCGGCCTGCCCGTGGGAGCCGTCACGGGCCTCGTGACTGCGGCAACGGGCGTCTTCGTCCTCCCTGCCGTGCCCTACCTGCAAGCCCTCCGCTTCGAGCGCGACGAGCTGCTTCAGGCCATGGGCATCTCGTTCACGGTGTCCACGGTGGCGCTGGCGGCGGGGCTCTTGCTCAATGCCAGCTATCCGGGCACCACGCTGGGCACGTCTTCCCTGATGTTGTTGCCCGCGCTGGCTGGGATGCAGGTAGGTCAGTGGCTTCGTCAGAAGCTCTCACCCGTCTGGTTCAGGAAGTGCCTCCTGACGAGCCTGGCGTTGCTCGGCATCCACATGATGGCCCGCGCGCTGATGGCAGGATGACGGGCGTTCCGCCTTAGCTCGAAGGGCAAACGCCATCAAAGTGTTACCTTCCGCTCCGCGAGGTGTCACCGGGGTGCCATGGACAGCCCACACCATGTCGGCCTTGCGCGAAACACCTGGGAGGGTTCATGCAAACGAAGCTGGACGATGGAGTGCGCCGAGCCGGAGGCTCCTGGCGGCGGACACGGTGGCTGTCCGTGGTGTGGCTGGCCACCGCCGTGCTGGCCGCGTGCGGCGGGGACGACGATGACACGGTGCCTGAGCCGCCCAAGCAGCCGGCGCCGCTGGACCTGACCATCCTGCACATCAACGACCACCACTCCCACCTGGAGGGTGGCAGCCTCACCCTGAACGTGACCAACGCCGCGGGGGAGACCGTGGCCGCCAGTGTCGACTCCGCTGGCTTCGCGCGCGTCACCACGGCGATGAAGGAGCTCGCCGTAGGCAAGCAGAACGTACTCAAGCTACACGCGGGAGATGCTCTCACCGGAACGCTGTACTTCAACCGCGCGGGGGCCATTGGCGAGGCCGACGCCGCGATGATGAACACCGTGTGTTTCGACGCCTTCACGTTGGGCAACCACGAGTTCGACAAGGGCGACGCCGAGCTGAAGCACTTCATTGACCGCTTGCACGCCGGCTCGTGCCAGACGCCGGTCATCAGCGCCAACATCTCGTTCGGGGCGGACTCCGCGCTGAACCCCGCCAGGGCTCCTGGCTCTGTCGGGCCCTTCACCGTGGTGGAGCGGGGAGGGCAGAAGATTGGCATCGTCGGGCTCACGATTGCCGGCAAGACGAAGGAGTCCTCCAGCCCCGACCCTGACACCATGTTCGAGGCCGAGGTGCCGGCCGCCCAGCGCGCCATCGACGCGCTGCGAGCGGACGGCGTCAACAAGGTCATCTTGATGAGCCACACCGGCTACGACCTCGACCGCGCCATCATCCCTCAGTTGAGCGGGGTGGATGTGGTCGTCGGCGGTGACTCGCACACGTTGCTGGGGCCGGACAGCATGGCGGACTTCAATGTGGGGACGCCCGCGGGGCCCTATGCCGAGCCGCTGCGCAACCGCGACGGAGAGACGGTCTGCATCGCCCAGGCGTGGCAGTACTCGCAGATTGTCGGGGAGCTGAACGTCCGCTTCGATGCCGACGGCGTGGTGACCTCATGCGGCGGCACGCCCCATGTGCTCATCGGAGACCAGTTCTCCATCAGCGACGCTCCTGTCTCCGCCGAGGACAACGCCGCGATGCTCGCCAGCGCGGCGGCCAGTGGCTTCCTGCGAGTGACGCAGGTGGACGCGGCCGCTGCGCAGGTGCTCGCCCCGTTCCAGGCGCGCGTCGGGCAGTACAGCGAGCAGGTCGTCGCCGTGGCCTCCGACGAGCTTTGCAATCGCCGCGTGCCAGGGCTCCGGGACCGCAGCCGCTCCAGCGTGAGCTGCAACGAGCGGGGCGAAGCCGACGCTCGTGGTGGCGATATCCAGCAGCTGGTCGCCCAGGCCTACCTGGAGGTGGCGAACGCCGACTACGGCGGCGCCGACATCTCCCTCCAGAGTGGCGGCGGCGTGCGCCGTCCCTTGGAGGGGGCGGTGACCGCGGCGGATGTCATCGAGGTGGTGCCCTTCGGCAACATGCTCTTCCGGCTGACCATCACCGGCGCGGAGGCGAAGGCCATGATTGAAGACGGCCTCCATGCGACCTTCCGCGAAGGGGGCACCACGGGGCCCTATCCCTATACGGGGGGCCTGCGCTTCGACGTCGACGCGACCCGGCCCCGTGGACAGCGCGCCAGCAACCTGGAGGTCCTGGACCAGACGACGGGCCAGTGGAACCCCATCGATTCAGCGGCCACCTATCGCCTGTTCGTGCTCGGCTTCAACGCCACGGGCGGTGATGGCTACGAGACGCTGGCCAAGGTGCCCGCGGAGCGCCGCTCGGACATTGGCGTGCTCGATGCGGACGTGCTCCAGACGTATATCGACCGCCTGCCCGAGCGCGAGTCCGGCACCAACCTGCCCGTCCTGCGCAAGGTGGATGCCTCGCTCTACAGCACGAAGTCGTTCATCGAATAGGGGCGCCGGGGGGCCTCCCTCCCGCTTGCCGGGCGCGCCGCTGTCGTCTGTCATGGCCGCGCGTCCCGGTCGGCGGAGGGGCGGGCATGGGGGCATGCCCATGCCTCGCGGCACCGATGCCGCCTCTGCATTCCGGATCCAGCATGCTCAGGCTCCGGGAGAACCCTGTCCGGGTGGCGCCCACCACCCGCGAGGAGCGCTCCATGCAGACAACGATTCCCTCGCAGATGAAGGCCGCCGCCATCGACCGCTTTGGCGGGCCCGAGGCGCTTGGTGTGAAGACGGTGCCCGTGCCCCGGGTGGGGCCAGGAGAGGTCCTCATCCGGGTCGAGGCGGCAGGAATTGGAAGCTGGGACCCCGCCGAGTGCGAGGGGGAGATGCAGGAGCTCAAGCCCGGCGGCGTAACCTTCCCGTACGTGCCTGGCACGGATGGCGCCGGCACCGTCGTTGCGGTGGGGGAGGGCGTCTCGTCACACAAGGCCGGCGACAAGGTGTATGCGTTTGGCTTCCTCAACGACAAGGGGGGCTTCTACGCTGAGTACGCCGCCGTGAAGGCGGAGGACGTCGCGCCCATGCCGAAGGGGCTGAGCGCGGAACAGGCGGGTGTCCTGGCCGCGGACGGCATCACGGCGCTTCAAGGCGTGCAGGACGCACTTGGGGTCGGGAAGGGGACGACGTTGCTCGTCTACGGCGCGAGCGGAGGTGTGGGCCACCTGGCCGTCCAGCTCGCGCGGCGGCTGGGCGCGCGGGTGGTGGCGGTGGCCTCGGGGCAGGATGGCGTGGACCTGGTGAAGCGCCTGGGCGCGGAGAAGGTCGTGGATGGGCGTGGTGATGCCCAGGCGGTGGTGCGCGCCATCCGGGACTTCGCTCCAGAGGGGCTCGACGCGGCGCTGGTGCTCGCCGGTGGCGACACCACCAACAAGGCCCTGGAGGCGGTGAAGCAGGGCGGCCACATCGCGTTCCCCAACGGCGTCGAGCCGGAGCCCGCGCGGCGGGATGACGTCAAGGTGACGTCCTACAACGGCGAGTCGAATGCAGACGTGCTCGCGCGCCTCAACAAGCTCATCGAAGCGGGCCCCTTCCATGTCGAGGTCTCCCAGGTGTACCGCCTCGACGAGGCGGGCCGGGCGCTCGAAGCCGTGGGCCGTCACCACCTGGGCAAGCTCGCGCTTCGCATCCACTGAGCGGCGGCGGGGCCGGGCACCCGTTTGCGGTCAGGTGCCCGGCCCCGCGCCACCGAGGGGGAAGTCAGTGACTCAGCTCGCCAGCTGCTTGTTGGCGTCGAGCTGCGGATCCACCGGAGAGATGGCGAGCGTCTTGCCATCCGCCTTCTTGAAGTCGACCGTGCGCAGGTCCAGCGTCTGCAGCCCCAGGCTGTCGTAGAACCGGACGCCGAACGTGCGGTTCGTGAGGTCCTTCACGACGACCCACTGGGTGTAGTCGAGTGAGTCCTTGCCCGAGGCCTCGTTCAGGTCGCGGCTGGTGCCGTAGGGGATGTCGACGGTGTTGAGCAGGTGCAGCGCCAGGGAGCGGGCCTCGGCCGCGTTCTTGGGCTTCTCGGAGAACTCACGGAGGTAGACGGCCCGGACGAACCGGGAGGGGGGCGTGGAGTCGCCGGGAATCCCGAAGAGGCCGCTGCCGCAGCCGTGAGGCGCGAAGGTGCCGGTTCCCAGCTTCACGGGCGCGGCGCCACGGGACGACAGCCTCGCGTAGTTCTTGAGGTTCTCCAGGTGGTCCGGGAAGGTCGGGTGGTTGGTCAGGACCGCAACGGGGTTGCGCATGTTCAGCGGCGAGTTGTCATGGCCGGTCGACGCGTACAGGAACATCTGCCGGTCGGTGAACTCGACGACCATGCTGTTGCCCTTCGCGTCGTGGAGGGCGAAGTGGAGCGGAATCTTGCTCGACATCCAGTCGCTGTGCCACAGCTCGGCGTCGCCGTTCGCCAGGGCCTCCTTCACCGCGTCCACGGTGGCGAAGTTCCCCACGGCCCACTCCACGAAGAGCTCGGGCGCCAGTCCCCGGGACGGGTCCTTGGCGGCCTGGGGATACGTGGACGTGGGCATCCACAGCGCTCCGGCCGAGAGGCCTTCCGAGTTCATCGCATCGCCGATGACGGTGACGCCATAGAGCGTGACGGTGAGGCCGACGTAGTCGAACTTCGTCGTCCACTTCAGGCCATGCAGGTGCGTGAGGGAACCGGGTGACTGGACCGCATGCCCCTTGGCGTGGAACCGGAACTTGGAGCCGAGGTCGACGCCGAACTCCATGCTTCGGCCAACGACGACAGCGCTCGAGTCCTCGGTCGCGACCAGAAAATCAGTGCACATGTGGAACGTCCTCAGTGATGCCTTCGCGCCATGCGAAGGTTTGGTGTAGGGGGGGCAGTGCGGCCCTAGAGCAGGACACGTGCCACCTGCGCCTCGTTGGTGGCTCGAGTCATTTCGCGGCTTTGCGTCCGATAGGCCCGCTTGCGATGTGGGCGTTGACGCGTCTGCGGGGGCTCGTGACGCGTCAACGACGGAGCCCACGAGGCGCCCCGGTGTGATGCGTGTTTCCTCTTGGGCATCGGTCGTCTAATGAGCGGATGACGCGCCCGCGGGTCGGCGGCCTGGCATCCGGCGGGCCCTGCCACGAGAGGGACATGCATGCGGTTCGAGAAGGCATCGCGTTGGGGGTTGCTCGCGGTCACGCTGTCGCTGGCCGGGTGTGAGGGGGGCAAGGACCCCTTGCTGCATCCCGCGCCGAAGCAGACCGTCCACTTCGGCACCATCACTGTCAGCGAGACGTGGCGTGCCGCGGACAATCCGCACGTGGTGCGAGGGACCGTCTATGTGAGGGGCGCGGGAAGCCCCGTGCTGACGGTGGAGCCTGGGGTGCAGGTCCGCTTCGAGGCCGAATCGAGCCTGACCATCGGCGACGGCGTGGGGGGCGTGGGCACGTTGAGGGCGGAGGGCACCGCGGAGGCGCCCATCCTCTTCACCTCGGATGCGGACGAGCCCCAGCCCGGTGATTGGTATGGCATTACGTTGATGGGGAGCGCGGCGCTGGGGTCGTCGCTCTCCCATGTCACCATCGAGTACGGTGGCGCGCCG
>Ga0182745_1000222_pt1 | contig 71760 bp, 57 predicted proteins | sample eDN3rd30CKraftBY_FD_128523 | JGI IMG/M metagenome (GOLD analysis project Ga0182745, IMG submission 128523) | Enriched backyard soil microbial communities from Emeryville, California, USA - eDNA 3rd pass 30_C Kraft BY (version 2) (version 2) | ecosystem: Environmental > Terrestrial > Soil >... | reverse complement strand
TGGTGGGTCTTCAGTCGCAGGATTCACTTCCAAAGAACACAGACCGCCGCAAGCACAATCGGCCGTTGGCGACGACCCACCTTCACGTTGCGCGACTTTGACCCACCCTACCATGAATCATTCAGGATAGGGGACCCGTTCCGAAATGAGATGACCGCGGCCCCTTTGATGGGTGCTATGATGTTCGTGTACTGCAAAGTGACAAATTTTATATTACTGGCAAGCCGACTGACCTGCTCTGGAAGTTGGTTCAAGTCGCCCCGTAAGGGGGGACGATACTGGATCCATTTGCAGGCAGCGCAACCACCGGGGTGGCGGCTGCATTAGAGCGTATCCACAATTGATATGGCCGATCTGGCACGCGGGCACCAGCGTTTTTATTGGTAGAAAGCGCGCTGCGCGGCCACATGATAGACCGAACCGGTCTAGAAGGCAGAAACTTCGTGGGGATGGACGCCACCGGCGACTATTTCGAACTCCCAGACATGTTTCCATGCGGCGAAAGCCCGGCTTCCTCTTTTGTGATGGGATACCGACATTCATGTCGACTCCTGAATCTACATTGTATGTTCTTCGCCAACTTGCGGAGTTCGCCGGTGCGGCTGAGATGCACGCTAAGGAACGTCACGGAATTTCTCTAAATCCCAATCATTGGGACGAACTGGATCTCGTTCTGACTCGTGAACGTACGCATGGGGATCCCGGTGAACTGGAGTCGCTGGCGTTATGTTATGGTGCCTGGATCGGACAGGTTCTCGTCGCAACACGAAATGCAGAATGGATCAGTCTGCATGAGCCGGTTCCACCTCGCATTCGGTTACAGGGCCATCTTTACAGTCCAATTGATGCCGTACGACGCCGATTGACCGAGCCGGCGGCTCCAGCCATTGAAAACCTGATTAATAAAATCCCTGCTGATACTCTTCCTGATCAACAGCAACATCGAGACGACAACCGTTCTGCGTGGGATCAACTTTCAGGGGACCATCGCTTTGTGAATCCTCATGCGAATGCGTCAATTTCACAGGAGCAGGTCAAAGCGGCTCTGGATCCCTGGCTCGCGGATATTCCTCTGGCGGGGCTGAATGTCCTGTGTCTGGCCGCCGGGGGAGGAACGCACGGTCCTCTCTTTGCTGCAGCAGGAGCCTGCGTCACGGTCGTTGACTTCAGTCCGGCGTTGCTCGCCGTTGATGAACAGGCGGCGCGAATGCAGAATCTCAACCTGAAAACGGTACAGGCCGACCTGAGCAATCTTTCAACACTGAAGGACGAACAGTTTGATCTGGTGATGCAACCGGTCAGCGCCTGTTATCTCCCCGATTTGAAACTCATGTTTGCGGAAGTCGCCAGAGTTCTGCAACCGGGAGGGCTCTATCTCTCACAACAGAAGTCACCGGGGTCGCTTCAGGCGGGAAAATGGAGTGAAGCGATTGGCAGCTACATTGTACAGTATCCTGTTGCCGACGGTTCTCCGCTCGTCCCGGAAGTCGCGAATCCCCTGCCGCAACGCGAAACAGGAATGGTAGAGTACGTGCACTCTCTTGATTCATTGATCGGCGGGTTGTGTCGTAGCGGATTCGTGATTGAAGATTTTCAGGAACCGACGCGGGGAGACGCCTGGTCCTCTCCGGGATCTGTGGAACATCGAGCGATCTTTTTTCCTCCCTATATCAAGCTTCTGGCCCGGCGTATCGATTATCGAACAAGATAGAGCAACTTGCGAAATCACTTCCCCGTTCACGCCACGCGGAAGTCAGCGTTTTTCCTGTTCGGAAACCGCGCCTGTCTGATATTCGACACGGGCGGGCACTTGGTAGAGCAAACTGCTCTAATTTCTTGGCTCTTCTGCTCACCTGTTTGTGGCGGCAAGATCGGTCTCGTTCGAGATCAACACGACTCGTACATCCATCACGTTGGTGTGGGTCGGTCCGGTTTTGATCAACGCTCCAAACTGGTCAAAGAAGGGATAAGAATTGTTGACTCTCAAGAAGTCATCGGGATTCAGGCCGCTCTGCCGGATTTCGGTGAGTAGTGGAGCATCGATCATGGCTCCAGCCGCGTCGGTCGGCCCATCTTCTCCATCGGTTCCTCCGGAGATCAATGCAAATGAAGACGGCCTGGAAGACGCGGTTCGATGCTGCTCCAGTAAAGATACTGTTGCTGCGAGAACCAGTTCCTGATTCCGCCCTCCCTTTTGAGGACCGGATGTCTCTGCAAGTTTCACCGTGGGTTCACCTCCCGAGATCAGGCAAACTCTTCGTTGAGAATCCGCTAACGACTGTGCCTCAATGATGGCGTTAGCCAGTTCCCGGCCACACGCCGCAGCATCGCCAGGCTGATCCCACTCTTCCCGACAGACGGTATAGCCCAGGCGTTGGGCCTCTCGTGATGCCGCTTCCACTGCGGTGTGATTATTGCCAATCACAATATTCACGTTTCGGGATTTCGGTTTGTCTGTCGACGAAGAGTTCGCTTCCTTCTGGGGCGCTGCGATTTCATCCAGTGCATTGAGAATCGCTGTCGGGATCTCCATCTGGGCCTGAGAAAAGTAATGACCAAGAATGGACCGGGCTGCAACGGGATCGGGGCGAATATCAACAGTCGGACCAGAGGCGATGGTTTCCAGTGGATCACCAATGACATCGGAAATGATCAGTGTCACCATGCAACCCGCCTGACAGGCGCGAAGGAGTCCGCCCCCCTTCACTTGTGAAATAGCACGTCGCACGGTGTTCAGTTCTGAGATGGTGGCGCCACTCCGCATGAGAAGCCGGATGACTTCAAGTTTTGCTTCCAGAGAAACACCGTCGACAGGTGCCGGGAGAAGGGCGCTTCCTCCCCCTGAAATCAAGACCAGACAAAGATCATCCTCGTTCAACTCAGAAACACGACGAAGGATTTCATTGGTCCCCTGCACTCCTTCCAGAGTCGGTTCATTCCTGCCTGCGGGTCGGGCCGGGTGAAGATGAATTTTTTTCAAAGGACGCACGCAATCCTCTGGCACATTCACCCAACCGGTCGTTCGCCCCAGCCATGTCCCCCCTAAGGCTTCTTCCACTGCGGCAGCCATACCGGCCCCGGCCTTCCCTGCACCGACAACACAGATTTGGCTACCAGCTTTCGGTTGCCAGTCAATCCCCGAAATGGAAATTTTGTTCTGAGAGGCGTCAATCTGGCGGATGACCAGACAGCATGAGTCAACTGAACTCACTCCAGTTTTCCAGATATTCCATGCATCCCGTGCGGTATGTGACCATTCTCGCGTGGAGTTGGAGCTGTCGTCTTGCATTTTTATTTTTTTCAGGGTCTTTAATTGTCAAAACTGAATCGAAGAACTGGTTGGATCGGCGTATTACACGAGAGGCGACATAATGCAAGTTCACTCGCAAGTGATCCGCCATAATGCAATGTGGTTCTTTTTGCATCACATTGATTCAAGGGGTATTTGGTTCGCACGGGAACTATTCTAAAATAAATCCCTCGTTCTGCTGATGACGTGTTCCACTTCACTGCAGCAAGGAGCGGCGGTCCATCATTGCACCAGGGTGTATTGCCCTACTATGAGGATATGACTGAGGTTGCATTGCTGCGCGGAACCGACATCCTCCAATCAGGGGACCTCGAGCACGAACATCGAAAAATGTCTGTCCGGGATGATTCGAATCGTTTCAGCATGACGCAGCCAGCGTCCATAAGCAGTTGAAACCAGTCAAGCGATTCCATTTGAAACGGCAAGAGAAAGAGCCACCGGTCAGATTTGAACTGACGACCTACGCTTTACGAAAGCGTCGCTCTGCCAACTGAGCTACGGCGGCGACATGATTCCAGGCCGAGCCAAACCGCGTCGAGACTGGACTGTCTGGCCATTCGTTGAAAACGACATAACACAGCGACTCAGATCAAGCCTGTCGCTGCGTTCTTTTTTACGTTTTCTTTTTACCGCATCTGTTTTTCACCTCAACGGCCTGAGGTGAAAAACATTCAAAATATCGAATTCCGTGAGCAGCTTTTCTCAAAACGAGAAAATTTCCCGATCCTCGAGGAATCGGGATTTGCGTGCCACGAAATCAGAGAAAATGCGCCCGACTGGACTCGAACCAGTGACCTCATGCATGTCAAGCATGCACTCTAACCAACTGAGCTACGGGCGCTAAAAGGCTTCCCAATCCGCTTGCACGGGCAGGAAAGCATTCTGCGGGAGACTTTAACTACCGCTTGCGGAGGGGTCAAGTAAACAGACAGATCCTCTCAGGGCTTTTGCTTGTTTCAAGATGGGCGATCTTCGGGAGGGGGAAGCTCCTGCTGAGCCGCATGAAAGGTCACGCTTTCCCTGGTTTGCGGCTCGGCGGGAGCCTCCCCCTCCCAGCCGACTTTCGATAAAGCGAAAGCCCTGCAGATCCTCTCAGCGCTTTCGCTTTATTGACAGGGGACCATGGCAGATGAATTCCTGGAGTATAGAAATGCCGCTTGCTTTGACATTAAAGTAATGTCCCACATGTCATTGCGACATACCCTAAGCATTGCACTTCCGGTTGAATTCAATCATTTCCAGTCAGCGAAGAGGTGTGCGTCAGGAAAATGGACACCATTCATGCCAGCCCAAATTGGACGGCAAATCGGTCATCCCCTTATTTATGGCTGTGATGGATCTCTGAAAAACAATTTGGGTAAAAAAACAGCCCGTGGTGCAGAAACACCACGGGCACGCCATACTCTCGGAAAAATAAATTCAGCCGGCAAGTCAGATATAAAGATACTTCCGAGATCGATTGAGCATATGGCGATCAAAACGGGATAACACGCATAAAGCATAGCAACTGCTGCGCCAATAACAAGGTTTTTAGCTCAAAATCGGCATTACCACTGGTATGCGATCGAGGAAAACTGCTGATTCGGTACAATTGGCTCCCTTGTCATCGGTTGGCTTTAGACGCTCCAGAAATTTCGCAAAACCATAGAAAACACCATGCAAGCATTGAATTCCAGCCCAATGAGAGCATCCATTATTTCCTGTTGAGAAGAGTTTTGAAATCACCTGGCCTCCTGTCCGTGGATCACAGAAACATCTACTCCATGCTCCCATCCCAAAACCCCTGAAGCACGCAGCTCACCGCATTGAGGTTGCGGCTTATTTAATCACGTCGCACAACAATACATTAATACAAAGCATCGCGTTGATTTAAAGCATCTTTTCAGTCAGGCAAAACAGGAACGAATCCGTTGTCTCTGTAAGAATTCTTTCTGTCTCTGGCATCCGATCTGCTAGAGCAACTGCTCAGTCAAGAGACCTGAACCGTCAGGCTCTGCTCACACCGATTTGGGAAGATCCAAATTCTCCCCCCAAAGCGGGCCTCCCCAAACCAACCGGAGATACCGGGTGACGTCGTGCTCCACCTTAGTTCCCCAACATCTCTGTCGTCTCGGTCCACAATATCTGTGGGCTGAATCAATTCACCCCATTCCAACAATATCGATTTCATCAAGAACAAGTGTCCGATGGATTGCCGTTATGGCTGAAAGTTGATGCCAGCACCGTCATAACGTGCTGGTGTCAGCAAAAGTTGAGTGTCACTCTCGTGATTCAAAACATAATTGAGGTTTCGCTCCCTTCTGGACTGGGCCACACACTCCCCCCGTTTTATGGTTTCGAGTTTATGGAATCGACTCAAGCAAAAATTCTGAAAATGACATCACCTGTTTATCTGGTTGTTCAGCGCGGCGCCGCCCTGTTGAATGTTGTCGAACTTCCTCCTCACGGACGAGTGACGGTTGGTCGTGCTCACACGAATCGGATCGTGCTGGAAGACGCCAAGTGTTCGCGAAATCACTGTGAGGTCTTCTGGCGGAACGGGCAATGGTTCCTCCGTGATCTGGACAGCCGCAACGGCGTGCAGTTGGGAGGCGTTCGAATCGAAGGGGACCGTCTGCTGGAGTTTGGCAGCGAAATCGGGATCGGCGCCTGCAAGCTGATTCTGACCGATCGTCCCAATTCAGTCCCCCCACCGTCAGAACCTCCGGTTTCGCCGGTGGTCTCCGGCTTCCAGAAAGAAAGCGAGCCGACATTCGAGATTATCGATCGAAAGTCGGGAACTCAGTATGACAGCCCGTCTGGTCTGCACCGCGCCGAACAGAGTCAGGACCAGGCGACCGCGCTGTTTCAGATCGCCCGTGCGATGGCTGCCTGTCAGACTGAACAGGACTTGTGCGAAATCGCCCTGAACGGACTGATGTCGCATTGTGGGGCCACTCTGGGAGGAATCTTTACGACGCCGGACGGAACATCAAACTCCAGTCTCAGCCGACTGGTTCCTCGGCTGATTGTCGGAAACCGCCCTGCCTCGGCCTTCTCCTCGTTTCTGACGCGCGTGGCGATTGAGGATCAGGATGCCATCCTGGCTCATGACATCCCCGGTCATGCCTCATTATCAAATCAGGCCAGCCTTTCTGCATTGCAGGCCAAAAGTGCCATCTGTTCTCCAATTCGACACGCAGGAGAAGTTGTCGGCGTGGTTCATCTGTACTCCGTCCAAAGCGGAATCGGAATGACACAACAGGATCTGGAGTTTGTGTTGGCGGTTGCAGACCAGTTGGGAGATCAACTCTCCTCTCTTCACCAGCGGGTCAAGCTGGAAGTGGGTCTGGACCGCGCCCGTCGACACGTCAACGATTTACAGAATCTGTTGAGAGTGGAGACAGAACTGGTTGGCAACAGTCCTAAAATGGAAGATTTGAGACGGGCTATTGCCCGCATTGCGCCAACGGATGCGCTGGTTCTTATTCGCGGAGAGAGTGGCGTTGGAAAAGAACTCGTGGCTCGTGGGGTCCATTTCAACAGTAAACGGAAAGATGGTCCGTTTGTCTGCGTGAACTGCGCCGCTCTTTCGGAAAGTCTGCTGGAAAGCGAACTCTTCGGCCACGAAAAAGGAGCGTTCACCGGGGCTGCATCCCGCCGCGCCGGTAAATTTGAACAGGCACATGGAGGAACACTCTTTTTGGACGAAATCGGAGAGATGAGCCCGGAAGTCCAGGCCAAGTTTCTTCGTGTTCTTGAAGGACAGGCCTTTGAACGCGTGGGAGGCGGGGATCCCATCGCCGTCGATGTCAGGGTTGTCACCGCCACGAATCGGGATCTGGAAGAGGCGGTTCGGGAGAAACGATTACGAAGAGACCTTTTCTTCCGTCTTCAGGTAATTGAAGTGACAGTCCCTCCATTGCGGACTCACCCCGAAGACATTCCCGCCATCGCCCAGCACTTCCTGCATCGGTTTGCCTCGCAATCACACCGTCGATTGCATGGCTTCACGCATTCTGCATTGCAGAAACTTCAGATGCACGACTGGCCGGGGAATGTCCGCGAGTTGAGAAACGTTGTCGAACGTGCGGTCATTCTTGCGGAGTCCGAATACCTGACGGCTTCCGATATTGTGCTGACAAAGCTCAATCTGGGACTGGAGAAAGAATCTTCTTCCCTGACCCCCTCATCCGGAGGAACGCCGGTGACGGGTGCTGGCACTGCTTCCGAAGCGGACATCTGGGAAAGGTATATTCGACAGAATGCCACGCTGGATGAGATTGATCGGGTCTATATTGAAGCGGTCCTGAAATCAACTTACTGGAACAAGTCCAAGGCGTCTCGCATTCTTCAGATTGAACGCACGACACTTGACCGACGCCTAAAGAAGTATGGCCTGGCTCGCCCCGGTAGTGAGGGGGAAGACGATGATGACAACGACTCGGAATCGTTTGAAAGTGGAACGGATTCTGACTTTGAACGTCCGTCGTAAACGGTGATGTCACACCTTGAATAAAAAAGGTCTCATCCCTTCTGATCATGCAGAAGGGGGAGACCTTATTCTGATAGCGAAAAGCGTTGCACATGCAAGGGGATAGCCAATGGTGAATTGCTCACCATTATGCCAGGCGTCCCATTTTGCCATTCTGGTAATCGACAATGGCCTGACGGATTTCTTCCTGAGTGTTCATCACGAACGGTCCTCGTCCGTAGACCGGTTCCCCAATCGGTTCGCCACTCAACAGGAGAATCATGGTCTCTTCAGTGGCTTCGATCTGAACGTTGGTTTCTTCACGAGACAGGCGGACAAGATCAACTCCTTTCGCGGATGTGGTTCCGTTAACGGTGACCGCTCCTTTCTGCACGATGAGCAATGCCGTGTGACCTTCCGGAACCGACAACGTGACGGAATGCCCGGCATTCAATCGGAGATCCCATGCGTTGATCGGGGTAAAGGTTTTCGCCGGTCCTTGTGTTCCCTGAAAATCTCCAGCAATGACACGAACAGTTCCACTTCCATTCGGAAGTGAGACACCCGGGATTTGCTGACTGGTGATCTCTTGATATTTTGGCGGGGACATTTTGTCTTTTGCCGGAAGGTTGACCCAGAGTTGAACCATCTCCAGCGTTCCTCCCTCTTGAGAGAAACGCTGGCTATGAAACTCTTCATGGACCAGACCAGACGCCGCTGTCATCCATTGGACATCCCCCGGGCCGATCGATCCATGGCTGCCACTGGAATCGCGATGTTCCAGTTCTCCCTGATAGACAATCGTCACCGTTTCAAATCCACGATGCGGATGTTCTCCCACCCCCCGCTTGGCTTCTGCCGGAGCAAATTCATAGGGACCGGCATAATCCAGCAGCAGGAACGGGTCAAATTCGTCCCCCTCCTGATAAGAAAACAGGCTGCGAACAGGGAACCCGTCTCCTACCCAGTGTTGCGGAATGTTACGAACGATCTGACGAACAGTCTTCATGGCAATGCTCTCCTTCGACTTTTACTTACGAGCGTTGTAACTCGTGATCAAGTTACGATACGCAGGCAGGTGGTTGGAGAAAAGAGCCCCCAGTCCTTCGATGTCATTTCGCCAGTCTCTGTGCAGTTCGCAGGCGAGGCCGAACCAGGTCATCAGTTGGGCTCCCGCCGCTTCCATTCGGGCCCAGGCGGCGTCGCGCGTGGTCTTATTGAATGTTCCGGAGGCGTCAGTGACGACAAAAACTTCATAGCCTTCTTCCAGGGCCGACAGTGCCGGAAATGCGACACAGACTTCCGTCACCACTCCGGCAATGATCAACTGCTTCTTGCCGGTTTTCTTCACGGCAGCAACGAAGTCCTCATTGTCCCAGGCATTGATCTGCCCCGGTCTGGCGATGTACGGGGCATCTGGAAACAATTCGAGCAGTTCCGGAACCAGTGGACCATTGGGGCCCTGCTCGAAACTGGTCGTGAGAATCGTCGGCAGATTGAAATACTTCGCCGCATCTGCCAGAGCGAGAACATTATTCTTGAATTCATCCGGAGAGAAATCCCCCACGATATTGCAAAGTCCCGACTGGTGATCAACCAGCAATACGGCGGCGTTGTCCTTATCGAGTCGACGATATTTAAAATTGCTGCTCATCAGTCATCTTTCGGTGATTCAGTGTTTTGGAAACACAAGTGGACCCGCTTTACTTTCTATATAGAGTTCATAGCTTCAGTCTCCCGGTAATGCAATAAGGCATTTTACGGCATGTCTCTGTGGGGATCTTGCTGAGCAATTGCTCAGGGCATTTTCTTGTTTCAAGATGGGAAATCTTCGGGAGGGCGAAGCTCCTGCCAAGCCGCATGGAAGATGACGCTTTCCATAGTTTGCGGCTTGGCAGGAGCTTCGCCCTCCCCGGAGATTTTCAATAAATCGCAAGCACCGAGCAGTTGTTGCCGGTCAGTACACATCGGTTGACAGAGTGAGTAAACTCGCACTGTTGTAAAGCACTGATATCAATGTCGTCCTGAGAACACTGCGATTCATAAAGAAGGATTCGGGAAATGCGTTTCGCTGGATTATCCTGTTCGCTGTTTGTCTGTTTTGTCGGTTTCTGTTCTCATGATGCCATGGCTCAGGCTCCCCAGACTCATACCGATGAATCGAAAGTCCCGCAGTACACCTTGCCGGATCCTCTTGTTTTTTCAGATGGCAAACCGGTCATCAGTAAGGAAGACTGGATTGAACGCCGCCGACCACAGATCCTCGAACTGTTCACTCGTGAGGTTTACGGAAAGTCTCCTCCGGCTCCGGCAACAGTGAAGTATGAAGTCATCTCAGTGAAGGAGGATGCTCTGGACGGCAAGGCGATTCGCAAGGAAATCGCCGTGACACTGGTAGAAAAGCCCTTGCCGGTCGTCATGACCATTTTATTGTATCTGCCGAAATCGGTTGAAAAAGCCCCTGTGTTTTTTGGGCTGAACTTCTGGGGAAACCACGCCATCACCCCGGAGACGGACGTTCAACTCAACCCGAACTGGATGACCAGCAGGGCAGAGGGCGTTATTGACAGCCGGGCAACAGAAGCCTCACGAGGCACCCGTACCAATCGCTGGCCGGTCTCACTGTTGATCGAACGCGGATACGGTCTGGCGACTGCTTATTACGGAGACATCGACCCGGACTTTGACGACAGTTTCAAAAACGGAATTCACCCGGCCTTTCTGAAAGAAGGACAGAAAAAACCTTCAGAAGAGGAATGGGGAAGCATCGCCGCCTGGGCCTGGGGATTGAGTCGGGGACTGGATGCTCTGGAACAGATTCCCGGAGTTGACGGAACGAAAGTGGCCGTGCTGGGGCATTCCCGTCTGGGCAAAACCTCACTTTGGGCAGGAGCCAGCGATCCCCGTTTCGCGATCGTGATCTCGAATGATTCCGGATGTGGTGGAGCCGCTCTCAGTCGACGGCAGTTCGGGGAAACAGTCGCCCGAATCAATCATTCCTTTCCCCACTGGTTCTGCGACAACTTCAACAAGTACAACGACAAAGAATCTGAACTTCCTGTCGACCAGCATGAACTGATCGCACTCATTGCTCCCCGTCCAGTGTACGTCGCCAGTGCGACGGGAGACCTGTGGGCCGATCCGAAAGGAGAGTTTCTGTCAGCAGTTCACGCCGATCCGGTGTATCGACTACTGGGAACAGACGGCTTTGGTGGAGAGGCTCCTCCGCAGGAAAGTCCTGCCCCGGATCACCCTCTCAAGACCGGAACGATTGGCTACCACCTGCGAACCGGCAAGCACGATCTCACCACATACGACTGGGAACAATACCTCGACTTCGCCGACCGCCATTACAAGGCCGCGCAGAAGTGAACAGTAGATATAGGGGGCATGGAGCACCAGAGCTTTTGCTTTACTGAAAATCACTCGGGAGGGCGAGGCTCCTGCCGAGCCGCAGACCATGGAAAGCGTTCTGTTTCATGCGGCTCAGCAGGAGCTTCGCCCTCCCGGCAGTTGGCTATTTTGAAACAAGCAAAAGTCCTCCATGGACCACGAAGCCAACGATGGAAGCGGTGCATTCCGCAACTCCCAGTCAATCGTGAGGAAGGGGTTGTGTTCAGAAAACGTTTTCGTGCGGAATGCACCACTATTTCAGAAGTTGCCGTATGTCCCCGACGAATGCTACGCATTGTCTCGTATCGCTGAATCTTCACGACGGAGTTGAACAATTCGAGTTATTGCCCGGAAACTTCCAGACTGAACTCCGTTGTTTTCCGGGAAACCGAGATTTTCAGGGGGCTTTTTTCCGGTGTGTGGAATCTTGATGCGACACGGTATTCTTTCAAGCCTGCAGGAAGTTTCCCTTCCGGCCCTTCCGGATCAGGCGGCATGATCGTGATGACATAGTCGCCGAGGGCAATCTGCGAAATTTTCACTTCCCCCTGTTCATCCAGCGTGCCGCTTCCTCCTTCGCCGGTTTCGAAGTTGTACAGGTCGACGACCCCGATCGTAAGCGGCTTTCCATCGCTAGAGATTCGTAAAAGGATGTCCGTTCGAGGAATCCCAGCGCGGGGCGTACGCTGACACCCCGCCGCACAGAGCAGGAACATCATCTGACGCCGTGATAACAACACCACAGACTCCTCTTTGTTACACCCATCGGTGCCAGCGGGATCCTCACTTTTTTCCGACGAACTCTTCAGTCCTCATCAATGAAATAACACAGGACGCAGCTTGCCACCAGATGATTCCTGCTCGAAAAGTGAGATCAGAATGCCCCCACGACATGGCCATCGTCGCGGACAGCAATTCGGCGAAACGTGTCCATGTTGATCTGCTCTGCGATAAAACGGACAGAGCCATCGCCAAAGAGACCATGAATTCCTCCAGTATGATAAGAATTCATAATATGATTGACTTCAAAACGGCTGTTGGCACTACTGGGAGCGTTGGATACCCAATAGGAATTAATCGGGTGACGAACGGTTGACAGGCCGCCGACATATCCCGAGCTGGAAGTGATCGATGAGATGTCCTTCCAGGCAGCCGCTGATTCTGGGGTTCCGATCGTACCGTTTGTGGTATTCACCACCACCCCATGCCAGCCTCCCAGGGGACTGGCGCTGAACTGACCGGTTACCCGTGGGCTGCCACTCCCTTCGGTTCCGATAATCTGACCGGACTGCTCTGTGATCATGAGGACATTGGATGATCCATCTGTAAAGTCTCGCAACTTCACCCCCGCATACAGTTTGAAAGCGCCATTTTCACAGAATGTTCCTCCTTGGACCGCATTTGTCCCGGTGCAGACACTGGAGTCTCGACCGGCCGGATCGGGGGTTGCCCCTGCCACTCCCACATAGTGCGGAATCATCATTCCTCCCGCAGAAAGGGACATGCTGGCACTGTCGCCCAAAGCAGGAAAAGGACTGGATGGGCACAAAAAAACGGGTGGAAAGACCGTTTGCAGGATTGTCTGAAGCGATGAGGCATTGTTTCCATTGAACGTCTTCTTGAAGTCGATCTGATTGTAAGCTGCCGCCTGATCAATCCCCGGCAGGATAAAAGCTCTCCAGTTCGCATTATTGGCCCCCACCGGAAATGCAGAATACGCCTCGTGATGATTATGCAATGCCAGTCCGATTTGCTTGAGATTATTCTTGCACTGGCTGCGACGGGCGGCTTCGCGGGCCTGCTGCACGGCCGGTAACAGAAGAGCAACGAGAATCGCAATGATCGCTATCACCACCAGTAGTTCGATCAAAGTAAAGCCGCTTTGACAAAGACGCGATCGGTCAAATTTTGAGCGCCGGCGAATTCGTGTTTTCATTGACCACATCTCCCGATATTAGAGCTGTCTGCTTGATCATGTGCCTGCCCATACCAGATTACGGCAGCGCAGTGTTCAGACAAGAAAAAAAACGGCATTCCGCGTTGTGAGGACGAGGAAGTTATTTTGCAAACGGCTCTGGACTAAATTAATCCTTGTTTCACTCAAGGACCTGCATGACACAACCTTCTCAGCTCCGTTCTACAACGGTTCAGGCAAAAAGATTGATCGCAATATCAGCAATTGCTATACCGGCAGAGGACAAATTGAATGAGGTCGTGAAAGGCATCATTGAAAGTGTGTTTTTGACAGGGAGTCGAAAGCAGCTGAAAAGGACCGCAATCGTTGATTTGTGATCGAGTCCCTCGGGCAGTTGTCCGAAATGACCATCAATTAAGCGAGATTGCTTTTTTTCTCAACAATTCCGTTTGCCCAAGTGCCTGTCATCGTCCGGGTTAGTAAAATTCGAAGAAGATATTCGTGACAGGCAGGAGACCAAAGATCTACGGAGAATCGCAATACATCATGCCCAATGAGAATTTCCTTGCTCAAGAGTTTGAGAAAAAGACGAAATCCCATTTGATGGAACGTGAAATGCTTGCATTGTATGGTGATATCAGGTAGTTTTCTTGAGTGCTGCTCGAAAAGTCCTCCCGCTCTATTCTGCTCGATTCCTTCCTTACGGTCCGACTTCTGCCCGTTCTCACCGGGATGAAGCGAACATCCTTGCCGAATCAAGAGTCGACATGAAAGTACAACTCTTTCGAATCTGGATACTTGCCGGCGCCCTGTTTGTCGGTGTTTTGCAGCCATGTGCCGCTGACGACACGTCTCAGGCAAATGCGGTGCAGCCGGAAAAATCCTCGGACTCCGCCGCGCGGTCAGAGATTCTGTATGAAACACATATCCGCCCCATCTTTAAGGCGATGTGCTTTCAATGTCACGGAGAGGAGGCGGAGCATCAAGGTGGGTTGGACCTGAGGCTCGTTCGCCTGATGGTCGCTGGAGGAGATTCCGGTTCCGCCATCAAGGAGAAAGCCCCCACTGAGAGCCTGCTCTGGCAGCGCATCGAATCGGACGAAATGCCGGAAGGTGAGAAGAAACTCTCGGCAAACGAAAAAAATCTCATTCGACAATGGATTGAGGCGGGGTGTCCCACTCTCCGTCCCGAACCGGAAAACGTCGAGGATGCACGCTATACGCCGGAGGAGTTGGCGCACTGGTCATTCCAGCCGGTTCAGCGTTCGCCGGTGCCCGCTCTCGCCGGGATGGAAATCGCGTCTCCAGTGGATGCGTTTATTGCAGAACAACTCGTCAAAGCCGGGCTCTCCTTTTCGCCAGAAGCCGACCGGAATACCCTGATTCGGCGGCTTTGTTTCGATCTGACAGGCTTGCCCCCCACTCCAGAGCAGATTCAAGAGTTTGTTCGTGACGACTCGCCGAATGCGTATGAACGGCTCGTCGATTCCCTTCTCGCATCGCCTCATTACGGCGAACGCTGGGGACGCCACTGGCTGGATGTCGCCGGTTTTGCAGAGACGGAGGGAGCCTTGGTGAAAGACGCGCCACGCCCCCATGCCTGGCGCTACCGCGACTATGTGATCAACTCTCTGAATGAGGATCTTCCTTACAGTCAGTTCCTTGTGGAACAGCTTGCCGGAGATGAACTGATCAACGGGACGGTCGATCCAGACAATCCGGAACATGTGCGACTCTTGGCGGCGACGGGGTTCCTTCGCATGGGGCCTGATGTGACTGGAGCTGAGAACACATTGGTCAATCGCAATCAGGCAGTCGCCGATCTCGTTTCCATTGTTTCAACTGCGACAATGGGAGTGACGATTGGTTGCGCCCAATGTCATGACCATCGTTATGATCCAATTTCTGCGGAAGACTATTACCGCTATCGGGCCATTTTCGACCCGGCGGTTCCAGTGACAAGTTGGAAACGCCCGCAGGACCGCCTGCTGGATGTCACTCCCAAGACCATTCTCGATGAAGAAAAGAAAATTGAAGACGAGGCCAAAGAACTGCTGAAGGTCTTGAACGAAGCGAAACAGGTGATTGCTCAGGCGGAATACGAAAAGGTACTTCAGGAAGTTCCAGAAGCAGAGCGGGAAACACTCGTCGCCATTGTCGAGAAGGCCGCCAAAGACCGAACGAAAGAAGAACAGGCTCACCTCGCCCGTTTTCCACGGCTCCACCCGGTTCCCATCATTCAGCAGCGGTTGAATCTCTATAATCCTGCTGAGCTGAAAAAACTGGATGGGCAGCAGAAAGCAATCGACGACCTGCGCGCTACTAAACCGCCCCGAGTGATGGTCATGGGAATTTCTGAAAAGAAAGCACCTCTCCCCAAGAGTTCGGTCCTGTTTCGAGGAGACCCCGAACAGCCGATTAAAGAAGTCACTCCGGGAGAGATTTTTGTCATCGCACGGTCTCTCGACAATCCAACCATTGACGAAAAGGCCGAGAAGATCCCCTCATCCGGCCGTCGTCTGGCCTATGCCCGACTTCTGACAAACGGAAACCATCCTTTGACCGCTCGCGTCGCCGTGAACCGGGTCTGGATGCATCATTTCGGCAGTGGGCTGGTCAGAACTCCCGGAGATTTCGGGCTGGCGGGCGAGGAGCCCACTCATCCGGAACTCCTCGACTGGCTGGCAAATGAACTCACTGAAGGGGACTGGCGACTGAAGCGAATTCATAAGCTGATCGTCACTTCGCGAACATACAGACAGGCGTCTCAGCGCACTCCTCAGTTGGATGCGGTCGATCCGGAAAACCGTTTGCTGGGACGCATGAATCTGCGCCGTCTGGATGCGGAATCTATCCGTGACGCCATGCTCTCTGCCAGCGGCAAACTTTCCGAAAAAGTGGGAGGTCCTTCGATTCCGGTAGGACGGGAACTGGACGGTCGAGCCGTCATCGGGGAAGAGATTTACCGCAATTCGCTCCCCTTCGGTGTGAAGGATATCGGTGACGAAAAGTTTCGCCGCAGTGTCTATATCCAATTCCGCAGGAATGTTCCCCTCACCGTTCTCGAAGCATTCGATCTGCCGGTCATGACTCCGAATTGTCAGGATCGAAAAGAAACGAACGTTGCTCCTCAGGCACTGCTGCTCTTGAACGATTCTTCAATAATTGCGATGGCAGAGGTAATTGCACGTCACCTGATGCCGAACAGTGAAATGGACGATTCCCAATGGGACAAGGCAATTGATGATCTGTTTCTTCATCTACTCTCGTCCTCGGCAACTCCTGAAGAACGGGAATTGTGTCGGAAATTCATGACACAGCAGATGAAGCACCTGCAGGCAGTCACGGATACTGCCTGGAAGAACAAATTGAAGAAAGAACCTGATCTGATTCAAGTGGGAGCGTTCGCGTCACTTGCTCAATCCGTGATGGCAACCAATCGATTTTTGTACGTGGAATAGATCACGGTTCGTCCCCTCTGCCCCGCAATGAAACGTTCTTCAAGAGGTCGTGAATCCTCCAGGACAAAAAATCAGGAAGACTGAAATGACCGCAAAACTCTGTTCACGTCGGCATTTTCTTTCCGCCTCCGCATTTGCACTGGGAGGAATGGCATCGTCCATGCTGCTGAAACAGGACGGATTGCTGGCGGCGGAGGTAGAGAACCTACTGCAACGACCTGCCGACCCTCAAGTCTTCGACATGACGCTCAAAGAACCGCATCATCCCCCTCAGGCCCGGGCGATGATCTCGATGTTCATGATCGGCGGACCCAGCCAGATCGACATGTTCGACCCGAAACCCGAGCTTTGGAAGCGGCACGGCGAGGAGTTTCAGGGGGAAATGAAATTCGACAATGCCGGCCAGGCCAGTCGTAAGATTATGGCTCCGATTGCAAAGTTTCACCCTCGTGGTGAATGCGGAATGGAACTCTCGGATCTGGTTCCGTACCTGGGAGAGATTGCTGACGACATCACTTTGATCCGCTCCATGCACACCGGAGTCAACAATCACGTCCCGTCGATGTTCGCGCTGAACACAGGTGTCGGACTCGCCGGTCGTGCGACGCTCGGTTCCTGGCTTGCCAGCGGTCTGGGAAGCGAATCGCAGGAGCTTCCCGCTTATGTCGCCATGACGCACAAAAGCGGCATGCCTCTCATGGGAGCCGATAACTGGACCAGTGGAGTCTTGCCTTCGCTGTATCAGGGAACAGTGATTCGCCCGACGAATCCGCGCATTCTCAATCTCGATCCCCCCGGACATCTGGCAGGGGACGCCCAGCGGGCTCAACTGGATCTGATTTCACAACTCAATACCGAACATCTCGAACGGTTTCCCGGGGAAACAGATCTATCTGCCCGGATCGCCGGCTATGAACTGGCGGCAAAGATGCAACTCGCGGCAACGGAAGCTTTCGATCTCTCAAAAGAGACGAAGGAAACGCAGGAAATGTACGGTCTTGATAACCCCAAGACCAAACATTATGCGGAAAGCTGTCTCATTGCCCGCCGTCTGGTGGAGCGCGGAGTGCGTTACATTCAGATCTTTAATAATGGACAATCCTGGGACCATCACGGCGCGATTTCCACGGCATTGCCCAAGTGCTGTGAAGAGATCGATCGTCCCTCGGCCGCACTGATCAAAGATCTCAAACAGCGGGGATTACTGGACACCACGCTGGTTCATTGGGGTGGCGAAATGGGACGACTCCCGGTGGTTCAGCTCCGAGAAGGAGCCGGCACCGAAGGATACGGACGGGACCATAACACCTACGGATTCAGTCAATGGATGGCCGGAGGGGGCATTCGGGGAGGATATGTCCACGGCAAAACGGATGATTTCGGCCATCATGCTGTGGAAGGCGTGGTGACTCATCACGACTATCTGGCCACCGTCCTGCACCTGATGGGACTCGATCATAAACAGCTCAAGTTTCGACTCGGCTCCAGAGAGATTTCCCTGATCGAAAACCCGTCCGCCAGAATCGTGGACGAAATCCTGACATAGAACAGTATCGGTGTTTAGGAACTGGAAATGATTTGTTTCCCTGGTTCTTAGAGCCGCGAACAAAACCCCTCAAGCCACGAACATTTCCTTTCCGCGAGCGGAACAGGGGCGGTTTTGTTAGGGGTTCTTAATTGGCGGCCTGTTGTCCGCTGAATCTCGAGTCGAAGTTCGGGCCAGAGCGATTAATGTGACGCTCTCTTCCAGAGTTCTTCCAGGAGATTCAATGTTTCGTTCACGAGGACCTGTCCTCCCTCCGGGCCGACAATACAGCTTTGAGCGACCGCGCTGTAGCCTCCTCCGGTAACCGCCGTTTGAGTTGGCAGATAGGTTCCTGAGCCGCAAAGCTGGAGGACAAACGTCTGCAAGGCCGGACTGCGGGATTTCATCTGAACTCCATAGTCTGTGAACAATTCGAAATCGTTCGTCACAATAGCAACATCTCCCAGACGGACAGCGTGTAATTCCTGGTCATAATATGGCAATTCAGATTGTTGTTGCTCAAAGCGGTTTACCAGACGACGGTGCCAGTTACGAAGTGTGTATGCAGAAGCGGCATTTGAGCCTTCCAGCTTCACAATCTCTTCTTTAGCCTGGTCGTACTCGTTGCCTGTAATTTGACGATACGGGAGCATGACCGTTTTTACCCGGTGCTCAAAAAGAATATCGTTACGTCGTTCTGGTTTAACGACTTCATAGACATCTTCCCAGGCATTGACAATACGCCGGGCCAGTTCACTTAATCGATCATGTCCTCGAAGTTTTCGCATCCGTTCCTCGGCTGCGTTACGATACATCGGACGGGGGGACTGATCCCCTCCGGCACCTCCCCAGCCCAGCACCATGAGTTGCTTCCCATATTGCTTCTGAAGAGCTTCTCTCACGGGATGCCAGAAATCTGCATTCACTGCAACACCACTGGCTTCCTGGGCAGGGCACGCAATGTTGATAGCGGTTGCGATCAGCTCATCCTTGGCGTTCCAGAAGTAAAGAATTTCGACGCCGTGATCTTCATATCCTTCAATACCACGAAAACTGGCCTGATTCGTCTTCCCATACATCACTGCGGTTCCATCCGCGTAAACGGCGCGACGATTCTGCGCCACGACGGCATGTCCCAACCCCCAGGCAACCTGAGCGGGTTCCCGATTCTTCCAGGCATTGACAATCACAGTTCCAAGCTGCTTCACAAGAAATGCCTGATAATCGGACGGCTGCATGACACCGGAAGCCGGAAGGTCGTACTTCCCATCAACAGTAACTGGGGCGGTATGAGAATGAGTGGCATTCAAGATGATTTTTCCGAGAACATCATGCGGAATGCGTCCAGTCAATTCCCGTCGTACCGACTCATAAAAATTGTCTCCTCCACGAATTTCCAACAGATCACAGGATACAAAAATAGCCTGCTCTATAGATGACTCTTCATTGCGGGTTTCGATCGCCAGGGCCGTCGCCATGCAGGGGGATTCCACTTTCGTTGCGATGCGAACGGCTCTCTGTCCATCCAGAGCAACCGGCTTATTCGGAGTGATACTGATGGTGGACGCCCCGATATAGAGTTGTCCTGCCTGAGCATTCGAACAAGTCCACAGACTGCCGATCATCAACAGATAGATCGAAATGATATTAAGAAGTGTTTTCACCGTGAATTCTTATCTCTCTGCTAAGCCGTATGATTCGTAGGGTGCATGAAGTACGAAGAAATCAGGAGAATGGTGCATTTCGCAACTCCCGCTCCAAAAACAGAGTGTGATTTCCATGAAGGAGCTGTTTCGTGCGTAATGCACCACCACGTCAGAAGTTGCTACATGCATCCTACAAGAGGCTTATCTCTCTGCTGATTCGTATCTCAATATGACATCAACATCAACATGAAAGTATTCTTTTCCCTGGCTCACAGTGAACAGCGTTTCATGAATCGAAACACACGTCCGTCTGGAATAACACGGGCGGGCACTCGGTTGAGAAATTCGCTCTATTTTTTCCAGATTTCGTTCAGGAGATTCAATGTCTCTTCGACGAGAATCTGCCCTCCTTCAGGACCGATTTTATTGCTTTGTGGAATGGCGCTATATCCCCCATGAGAAAGAGCGCGTGTTGTCGGGAGATACGTTCCGCTGCCACAAAGTTGAATCACAAAGGTCTGTAAAGCTGGGCTGCGTGCCTTGATCTGCACGCCGTAGTCGGTAAACAGTTCGAACTCATTCGTCACGATGGCCACATCGCCAAGCTGAACAGCGTGCAAACGCATATCGATAAACTGAGGCGATTTTTGCTGCCGTTCATAACGGTCAACAACCCCTCCATGCCACGCGCGATGCCAGGCGGCATTGACCGGATCGTTTGATTGACTCCAACGGTCAAACTCCTTTCTGGCCTCGGCGACTTGTGCGTCGGTGACTTTGTATTCTGGAAGAGAGATTGTTTTGACCTGATGCTTCAAGGTGACGTCAGAGTGTCGATCCTGCTTCACCACTTCATACACATCTTCCCAGGTGGCTGTGATTCGACGAGCCCATTCCTTCAGGCCGTTTAAGCCACGCAGTTTTCTCATACGCAATTCGGCATCTCTGCGATAGAGATGTGCCGTTGCCTGATCGCCTGCGGCTCCAGCCCAGGCGAGAACCAGCAGTTGCTCGCCATATTTTTTACGTAATTGCTCACGGACGGGATGCCAGAAGTCTGCATCCACTGCAACACCACTGGCTTCCTGGGCGGGACACGCAATGTTGATAGCGGTTGCGATCAGCTCATCCTTGGCGTTCCAGAAGTAAAGAATTTCGACGCCGTGATCTTCATATCCTTCAATGCCACGAAAACTGGCCTGATTCGTCTTCCCATGCATCACTGCGGTTCCATCCGCGTAAACGGCGCGACGATTCTGCGCCACAACGGCATGTCCCAGCCCCCAGGCAACCTGAGCGGGTTCCCGGTTCTCCCACGCCTGAACGATGAGATCTCCGAGTCGTTTGAACAGGAATTTTCGATAGTCCTGCAGTTGCATGACCCCCTCACTGGGAAGATCATGTCGACCATCCATAATCAATGGGCCGGTGTGTGTGTGCGTTGCATTGATAATTAATCGATCAATCAAACTTTCCGGTAAACGACCTTGCAACTGCTCCCGGACTGGTTTGTAGAACTCTTCCGCCTTCCCATAGAAATCACTTCCGCCTCGGATACAAACCAGATCGCAAGATACGAAGATGACCTGCTCTAAAGATTGATCGCCGTCACGCCGTTCAATGACCACGGCCGTTGCCGTACAGGGAGATGCCACCGATTTTGCGATGCGCATCTGTCGCTGGCCTTCCAGAGCAACAGGTTGATCAGGGGTGATACTGACTGTCGCCCCGCCAACATAAAGTTGCCCTGCATTCAGGAAGCTGGCATTAAAAAAGCTGGCATAAAGAAGGATTACAGCCGGGGAGCAGCTGAGGAACCATTTTAAAATCTGCGGCATCATTTGGTCTTCACCCTATTTTTTTTCTTTATCCGATGGAGAGGGCTTTGGGTTTTCCCTGGGAACAATCTGCTGGTCAAATTCGGAGGTTGGAGGGGCGGTCCCTTTCTCCAGAGAGCTGGTGTTTGCTGGTCGGCAACCGTATACATTCGCGGCAAAAGTGAACAACAAACACGAAAACAACACATTCAAATTCTGTTTCATAAATCACACCGCAACATCACATTCAATAAGATCGCGAACAAATGATAAATAATGAGATTCTACAGGTAAGTGATGAAATTCATTCCGTAGGTTCGTTACGGAATCCTTATTACCATTCTCCAATGACTTGACCGTCGGCGCGTGCCAGCAGTCTCTCCCAAAGTGTATCGACGTCGTTATATCCGACATCTGAGGTTCCTGGAGTGGTTGCCACTCCTTTGCTGTCGAAGGAACCGTGGATCGATTCGCTGATAAACCGGACACTCCCATCGGCCAGCAGAAAATGAGCACCTCCCTTATGTTCGCTGGTATAAGCACGCTCCCCTCGCTGAAATCCAGGATATCCTGAAACTGCCGTATTTGAATCCGACTGGTCAGTTCCGACAAGATTGATTTTATACGCTCCCGCGCTGGCAATATCACTGACATTAAGCCCCGCGACTTCAGCACCACCACCAACAGAAATCCCAAAGACCAAGGCCGCCTTGGAATATCTCATCCCCTGCATCGTCAGGTATTCCCAACCTCGTTCTCCAATCGCAATGGTATTGCTAAGTCCATCTGTAATGTCCCCGAATCGTACCCGTTGCTGTCCATTTGCAATCCCCTTGTAGACTGGACTAGAAATTACAGATGTGCCTTCAAGCCTTACATCTTGAAAAATAATTCCGGCGCTGTTGTTGATCACATAGTTCGAAGTGGACGTGTAAAGATTGGGGGTCGCATAGGTAAAGGGACGCGCCGTATTAAGTGTGGGGGCAATGTCTGAAGGGCATCGAAAGACGTCAAGCTTGCGCTGCAGCAGTGGTTGCTTCGTCGTGTTACTCAACGCTCCCCAAAGGCTGACCTTTCCCACCTCAAGCTGATTATAAAGCACTTGCTGTTCAACAAACGGGAGGATGTATGTCCCCCAGCCCCACGCAGAACCGCTTAAGGCCGTTCCAACGTAAGTCTGGCAACGTTGCGGGGGAAGGCATCCATGCACGTCGTGGTAATTATGAAGTGCCAGTCCCAATTGCTTCAAGTTGTTCTTACACTGGGAACGTCGGGCTGCTTCCCGCGCCTGCTGGACCGCAGGTAACAGGAGCGAAACCAGGATCGCGATAATCGCTATGACCACCAACAATTCAATCAACGTGAATCCGGTACGTTTTGCATGTTGATTCAATATCATTCGACTACCCTTCCTCGCTGCAAGAAGTGAATAGAAAGTGATGATGATCTACAATAGGACGTGAGATCTCCCCTGTAAAAAAGGGGCGATCGAAGATTGCCGGAACTTCGCGAGCGCATCATTCCTGACAGAGGGTATTACAAACTCATTAGAATCACTCGACATACTTTTTGCAAAAAATTCGTGACACCTTAAAAAACATGAGGTCGGAGCATGAATTGAATTCCACAGGAACTGGAGCAACGCGATTGAGCGGACCGGGGTGAGTTTTGTCAGAGGGTTCCTGTTCGTGCGGCGCCGCAACATGAGTTTGGAAATGGTGTTGCGTCTCGACTGAAGCCGCCCCTTCCGGAACTCAATGGGTCATGACGCACTTTGCAGTAATTGACAAGGGATCCTCCGATCCCCTGTTTTTTGTCAATGAGAGTGAGCTTTCTGCAAAATGTCAAAACGGGATGTCGAGTCAGAATTGCCCATCTTGTAATGTCTTCAGGGAGGCAAGTCGTTGTTCACGTTTTGAGATTTTCGCCTATATCTTCCGTTACCTCCCCAAATTCGTTTCCTGAAATGGAAAGTCTGGCCAATGCTCACTCGAGAGGAAGCGACCGCGATTCTATTGGAAGAACGTCTGTTGCTCACGTCCTATATCGGAGTGGTTGTTCGTAACTATCATCTGTCAGAGGATTTCTTCCAGGACATCTGCATTCAGGCGCTGATGAAGGAGGAGCCCTTTGAATCGCGTGAGCATCTGCTCAATTGGGCTCGAATTCTGGGGCGTCACCGAGCGATTAATTTTCTCAAGTCACGTGAAGGCAGGTGCCTTCATCTCGACGAACAAACAATGGAAGTTCTTGCAGAAGACTGGCCCAAAAGCGAATCCTGGAATCCAGTCACGCTGACGGCTTTGAATCAGTGCCTCAGGAAATTGACTGAGAACAATCGTGAAATTGTACGGTTGCGATATCTGGAAGGTCGAACGGGAAGTGATCTGGCACGACATTTTGGCAGAAAACTCGCAACGATTTATCAGGCGATTTCACGAATTCATAAATCCTTAGGTGAATGTATTCGTATTCGCCTGGTGAACACGGAGCTTGGGAGCCATGACTGATTCAACACGTCATTTGCAGGGAAACGATGAACCTCCATCATTCCTGGAACAGGTCTTGCAGTATCAGGATGGCCAGCTGACGGAACAGGAACTGGAGGCGTTCGCGTCACAAATCCGCATCGATCCAGATTTACGAAGAAAGTTCATTGATCTGGAAGTTCAATCCGCTGCCATTCACGAAGTCCTGCGCTGGGATATCTATAACGATCCGGGAGTGTCTCCAGACAACTTGGGACCGGTCACAACACTTTCCCTGTTGACCGGATGGACGAAGCGATATGGAGTGGCGATCAGCATTATCGCTGCATCACTTCTGATTGTGCTGGCATTTCTCATCCAGTCTCCTCTCGATCGAGGCAAACAGGTTGAATTGCCGGCTCCCCTGCCCCCAATCGGCGATCCGGTGTTATTGAGCAATGTTTTTTTAACCGAGGAACACCATGCTCTATTTTTTGGGGAGGTGTCCTTAACCACAGGAAGTTCTCTCCAGACTCGACAGGGATACCGATTACAAAGAGGAATCGTCAAGCTGACATTTCCAAATGCGGCCTCGGCAATTATCGAAGCGCCCGCCTTGTTTCGGGTGATCGATGACAATTGCCTGATGCTGGTGGCAGGATCGTGTTCTGTTCATGCTCCGCATGGAGCGGAAGGGTTTCGAGTGGAAACCCCTTCGACAAAAGTGATCGATCGAGGAACCCGCTTTTCAGTCAAGGTGAATGACGGAAATGAAACTGAAGTCCATGTGATTGAGGGGGAAGCCGAGCTCTATCCTTCACTTGCGCAGGTGCCGGAACGGAAGAGTCAGGAGCAGTGGTCTGATTCCGCTGCAACACTGAAGAAGATCCCGCTTCACAAACAACAGGCAATTCGGGTTGATGGATATCGGGAACATTTGATTGACTTCGATTCCAGAACATATGTTGACCAACTGCCAGACCGGATTGTCAGTTATGAAGCAACCAGAACGAGCGAGGGATATGCACAAGATCTGGTGAGTGTCACAGCGCAACGTGGCGGGCAGGTTCACACGTATTCGGTCGAAGAATTGATTCCCATCGAGGTCACCTGGTTTCGTGGCGATACAAAACCTGACTCGGTCGGTCATCTCATTGGTGACTATACACGTCCGGTCCGTCCCCAGGAATTACTGGAGGACCGCAAGCTCTATACCGGAATGATTAATCCGGGTGGACAAGCCGAACCGCTCGACAAAGATCCCATCATGGAAACGAATCTCCAGGAAGGAGTCACAGGAACACCTGGGATGGGAATCCGCTTTCGAACCCCCGTCGTGAATGGTCCTGGTCCTGATGTGGTGCTATTTGAAATTCAAAGTTTCCTGCATCCTCTGGATGGTGATCCATTTCATGTCTACCCGGTGCACTCTCGCCCCGGATTGAAACCGTTGACGGTCCGCCGATTCGATTTAACGATGAATTCCAAGGAATCACTTGAAGTTGTGCATTTCTGGAGACATCGCTTTTCGAAGCCAATCGAGTCTCTGATGGAATTGGAGACGGAAGAGACATTTCCTCGTATGGGCACTTACGAACTCCGTTTTCGGGTTCTTGCCGTGGGAATTGATCTCTCTGAAATGGGATTTGCCGAGGGTGAACAAGTTCAAGAATTGTTTATCCAGCACGCCATCGAAGAAAGCCTGTTTCAGTACGTGGTGACGGACCCGACGTCAAAAGTCGATCCTGTTTTTATTGCCGGTTTTCCTGAAGACAAGCAAACGGTTCAGAAAGGAGACGGTAAGACCGAGCGTGGCTGGCTTGTTCCGGCCACAACCAGAGGAATTCACGTTGTTCGAAATCCTCTCAGTGCGACTTTGGCCCATTTTGCGATTTGGTTGTTGCGAAATTGGGGTTGAAGGATTGGGAGCGGCTTTGCACAAAAAATGGCTTCAAAACTTGATTTTTTGTGCAGAATCACATCCTGAAATTCTCGGTATAGAAAATGAGGACGCCTCGACGACGGTCGATCGAGCTCTTGTTCCCAGCGCCGCAAATCCCGTGGCGTGACCGCCTCTGACATGGCATCTTCCTCCTCGACAGAGAAATACATCCGATCCACGAATCATGGGAAGTGGAACTGTCGTGTCAGAGCGAACAAGACCTCTCAACAAAACCTCTCAATTGGTGAGAATTCCCTTTCCGCGAGAGGATCGCGGCACTTTTGTCTGGCGTTCTTCATCTTCTGGACGGTGAAGAGTTGATTCTGATTTGTTATAAAAGGAAAAATCGAATTCTTCGGGTGTGTATTTTTCCTCGGTATTTCGCCTCGTAAAACGTAAAGGATTGACAGATGGTTCGCCGAACTGCCTCACTTCTCTTTCTGATGTTGCTGGCAATGTTCGTGACGCCACACGTTTCAACAGCTCAACCTCCCGTCGGAGAACCGTTTGGAACGACCGCTGACGGAGAAGCGGTAGAAATCTTTACACTGACCAATCGAACCGGACTGAGTGCCCGCATCATGTCGCGTGGAGCGACGATCGTCAGCCTTCAGGTTCCCGATCGCGCAGGGACTCCTGCTGACATTGTGTTGGGATACGACACAGTGGCCGGATATGAATCGGCGGGAAATCAGTATTTCGGGTGTGCCACAGGCCGGGTCTGTAACCGAATCGCCAAGGGAGAGTTCCAGCTTGAGGGAAAGACCTACAAACTGGCTGTCAACAATGGTGAGAACCATTTGCATGGCGGGACAAAGCGGAGCCTGGACAAAGTGACCTGGCAGGGGAAAGGGTTCGAAACTGCCGACGGCAAAGGAGTTTCTTTCTTCTACACCAGTCTTGATGGAGAGGAAGGATACCCGGGAACGTTGACCGTCACCGTCAACTATCTCCTCAAGAATGATTCCAATCAGTTAACGATTACCTACAAAGCGGTGACAGACCAGCCGACGCCGGTGAATCTGACCAATCATTCTTACTTCAATCTCGACGGAGCCGGGACCGGGACGATTCTCGATCACCGCCTGCAGATCCACGCGGAACAATACACTCCCAACGATGCGACACAGATTCCAACGGGAAAGATCGAGCCTGTCGCCGGAACTCCGCTGGACTTTCGTGTTCCACTCTCTGTCGGTGCCCGTCTCGAGCAGGTGGAAGAAACCGAAGCCAAAGGATACGACTTTAACTACGTCGTGAAGGGAGATGCCGGTACTGTCCGTCCAGTGGCCCGCCTTAGTTCGGCGAAGTCAGGACGCGTTCTGGAAGTTGAGAGTGATGCTCCTTGCGTTCAGCTTTACACCGGCAACCATTTGCATGGTCAGATCGGGAAAGGGGGCAAAGAGTATGTTCAACGCGGGGCACTCTGCCTGGAAACTCAAGGATTCCCTGATGCCGTCAATCACCCTCATTTCCCCTCAACGATCCTGAAGCCAGGCGCCATCTATGAACAAACCTGTGTCTGGCGATTTCTAACGGAATAGTGCAGTTTGTCAGTTCGACTTTCGCACTCTTTTCGGTTGGCGGAGTGGGGAACAGGGGGTGAAAGAAGTGAGCCAGATCCTCCTGATTCTTTGAGGATGTTCGACGTCATCAAGGAAGAGGATGACTCCCATGAATATTGCCATCGGCGTTCTCCCGTTATTGTCATTCAGTCGTTCCAAGTTTGTCTCAATGGAGCGAAGTGGGTAGTGGGTAGGAAATAGTGGGTAGAAAACGCCGGCTTTTTCTGCCCCCTGGTCCCTGAATCCTGACCCCTTGCTCTCCATCACGAACAAACTTGGATGTACTGTCATTGTTGGAAGTCTTCGCTGCCGAAATGTCTCAGCCAATGCTGATGTCGACATGAAAATCTCTCAGGATGCCTTCCGACCGAAACACAATGTTCGCACCGATTCCCATTCACGCCTCCCGCCATTCGGAGACTCACGCTCCCTTTACTCCTCCCTGGCTCTATCGCAACGGCCACGTCCAGACACTGGCAGGCCTGTATCTTTATGCTCCACGGAAGACGCTCTCGCAAGCGGCGGGAATACGATCAACAACGGGGGACGTTTTGTTGCCGGATGGTGATCGTCTGGTGTATCAAGATGACTGCCCCGCTGGCTGGCAAACGGGTGACCGAATCGCCTTGCTCCTGCATGGACTGGGAGGCAGTCATGCCAGTCCGTACATGGTTCGCGCTGCCGCTCAACTGCATCAACGGAGCACTCGGACATTCCGACTGGACTGGCGCGGCTGCGGAGCAGGTGCCGGGCTGTCACGTTATCCCTATCACAGTGGACGATCAGAGGATGTCGCTGTCACGATTACGCACATCCAGACTCTCTGTCCTGGTTCGCCGATCTCCCTGATCGGATTTTCACTCGGAGGCAATGTTGTATTGAAGCTGCTGGGGGAACCGCGACACTCCCTGACTCAGCTTGTCGGTATCGATCGCGCATTGGCTGTGTGTCCTCCGATCGACCTGCACCTCAGCGTCCTCTCCATGCAGCAGGGGTGGGCAAAGTTGTATGATCGTTACTTCTGCCGGTCCTGTACCCGCGATGTGTCTGCTCGTCTGCGGCAGCGACCGGATTCTGTCATTCCGGATGGTTGGTTCTCAAGACGTCCCCGGACACTCTACGAATTTGATGAGACGTACACCGCCCCCGTCAGTGGTTTCGAGTCAGCGGCGGATTACTACGCCAGATCAAGCGCGAATCAGTTCCTGCCCGGCATCAGTGTGCCAACCTTGATCATCGCAGCACAGGATGACCCGCTAATTCCGTTTTCGCAGTTCCGCAACGCCGACTATTCCGCAGGCACTCACCTGCAGACACCCCGTCACGGAGGACATCTGGGGTTCTGTTCTTTTCGAGGTCAACACTGGCTGAATCAGCAGATCGCCGAATGGGTTGTGGATGGAAGGTAATGCAATTCCTTCTTAGTACTACAGCTGCACTTATTCAGAAGTTCAATGTTTTGAGTATTTTTATCTAATGGAAGCGGTCTCGAGAGGGCGAGGCTCCCGCCGAGCCGCAAACCATGGAAAACGTGACGTTTTATGCGGCTCAGCAGGAGCTTCGCCCTCCCGGATGCCTGATCATTGGAAAATGAGAAAATCCGCAATCTGCAACTGTAGTATTAGACGGTGACCATTCCGGAGGTGCGGTTCACCGGTCTCACGAGCTTTTTTGTAGACGAGCTTTCCGTTCATATAGGTTCTTAACACATTCATAGAACGAAGTTTGTCTAAAGAGCAGGTGAGCGGGTTTCGATCAACCACAATTAGGTCGGCAGCTTTCCCTGATTCCAGCGATCCGATTTCGTCTTCATGGCCGTCAACAAAATACTCATCAGGGGAGAATGCAAACGGCTTGGTTCCGCGATAAGGGGTGTATGAGAGTCCCCCGCATCGCAGACCAAGCCTGTTTTTCTGACATCAGTTGAAAATACCACTCCGGAAAGGAGGTGGAGCGGTTCAGAAACTGGTCGCTGTTACGTCAGCCCAGTGGAGTTCATGCGGCATCACTCCTCTTTTCAATGAAGCCACACAGGTCAAGCCGGCTGCTTCCCCCATTGGGACCGAATTTCCTGTGACACGATAACTGGAATGAGCCAGGAAGTCCCCACTGATACATCGTCCTGCCATCATCAGCCCGTCGACATCGGCGGCAATCAGGGCCGGTAACGGGATGTCATAAGGTTTTGGTTTCCCCGGGATGGATTCACGAACGACTGACGGATTTGATCCATCCGGTAACAGGTTATGAATATCAAATCCAAAACGGGCTTTGCACACTGCGTCTGGATGAGTCAGTCCATTAACAATATCTGTACCGGTTATGGTGTACCGGCCTTTGATGCGGCGTCCTTCCCGCACTCCGATTTGTTCGGCCGTAGCGACGAGAGCAATATTTTTCCATGGGCCTCCCAGTTTTCGGAGGCCATCAATGATCGCATTCACTTCCGCACGAGAGCGGATCGTTGCTTCCGTAATCTGGGCCGCATCGGTGGCAGGAACGCTGTACTCGTGATTGGTCATAATGGAATAAATTCCATTGTGCAGGTGGCGCAGTGTCGGGGCACGATACGATGGATCGATTCCAGCTTCTCGCATGAATTTCAAAAATCGCGGCTTAGCTTGCTCCCCATTTTCACGAATGAACTCCGATATTTCTGAAGCGTCCAATCCAGTCAACAGGGCCATCAGGGTCATGGGCTGACATTCGCAGTTGGAACCGATACCGACATCGAATCCGCATCCTGCCTGGGCAGCGAGATCACCATCTCCGGAACAATCGATAAAGCGTTCCGCCGTCCAGACCTGCCGGCCTGACTTGGACTCGGTGATGACTGCCACCACGCGGTTTCGAGAGTCGGTCACCGCTCCGACCAGTTGAGTATGCAACTGGATTTTTACGCCAGCTTCCCCACACTTTTCTTCGAGTATCAGCTTGCAGAGTTCGGGGTCGTAAACGGCTCCCTTTGTCTGTCTGGCAACGTCTGCCCCTCGTACAGCCAGTTCATGAAGGAGTTCCTTCATAATGCCTGGTTTGTTTCCTCCGTCAATAATTTTGGTCAGGAGCCCGGCTGTCCAGACGCCTCCCAGGCAACCAGCAAATTCAATCAGACGAACACTGGCCCCTGCCCTTGCCGCTGCCAGCGCGGCGCCAATTCCAGCCGGACCTGCTCCGCAGACGAGTACGTCACTATGTCCGGCAACGGGAAGTTCGCGAGCCGCTTCCACAAAGCGAGTCTGCCCTGCGGACAGATTTCCCCCGGTTCGAATCACTTCTCCCCGACTCAAATCGGGTGGTGTGAATGCTCCGGCGGCAACCGAGTTCTCCGCTCCGGTCGCAGGAGAATTTAGAATGAGTGATGCCGGAACAATGGCGGCTCCTCCCGCCAGAGATTTCATAAAATGTCGGCGGCTTTGTGCAAACGATTGATCATGGGGATCTTTAACAGACATTGAGGTTCTCGTTTCACTTTTGAAGAATCAGAATTGTTGCCAGGACACATTCGGCAACCAGTCGATATCAGTACACCAGCGATAATCTACTTGTCGCTTGTCAGATTAAAATCGATGACGTTTTTTCCCGCATCGACACTCGCACTGAGTTCCGTTTTCTCGTGATAGCGGGCGGGAAGAAACTCTTCCACGACGATATTTCCGGAATCGTCTTCCAGACGAGTACGAATGTTGACGGTGTGCAATCCCGGCAATGCTCCACGACTCTCGCGGGTATAATTCAGTTGATAACGTCCGGACCGGTCGGTCTCACCACGTGAGGGGCGGCCGGACTCAGGCTGAAACATGATCGTTGCTTTTTCTAATGGCTTCCCATCAAGCTTGACTAATCCTGATACCGTCCCCAATGGAGGTGCAGTGGACTGGCTGCATCCGGGTATAAATAACGCCACGAACAAGATTTGTGAAAAATGATTTTTCGTCATTAGTGAGAGCTGCGTTGTTTGGAAAAATCAGTTTATGTTTAGTAAATCTGATCAATATGAAAATGTAATAAGGTGAAACGAATTATAATTAAAATTCTCCGACAATCTGTCCGTCATTGCGACTGAGGAGTCGCTCATAAGTGCTGTCAACAACAGTGTCATTATCAAATGAGTTTGTGACGAAATCCAGATTCTCCGACAGGAATCGAACAGAACCATCGGCGAGAACGAAGTGTGCGCCACCAGTGTGTCGACTCCCGTAGACCTCGGCTGTTTCATTGATTGAGGTTGCAGTTGTATTAATTGGTCCCCGACCACTTCCCAGAATATCCTTGGCAATATTTCCACCCGCGCCTTGTTTGGCTCCGGCCCAGACTCCTCCGGTCGACTGCGACTGGGTCGTGCCAATTATCTCCCACTTCACTTCACCGACTAAAATTGTGTTGCTCATTCCGTCGGTCACATCGCGGACTTTCCGGCAGACATCTCGAAAGAACATTCCAGTCGCTTTGACATCAAGGTTCGCACTAATCGTTGAAGTTGACTGGGAAGGATTGATGTCGGCCCATCCCGGTCCGCTTCGATGTCCCATGTTTGCCTTGTAATTTGAGGTGGCCCATGTCCCGAAACCCGATGGCACTCGCAAGAGTGGTCCAACGTCGGACGGACAGCGATAGACCGACAACGGCACAACGGCGTACGTGGACGCGACATCTTCCAATGGTCTCCCCTGTCCGATTCCTGCATTGTTATACAGTGTCGTCTGCTCCAGATAGGGGAGAAGGAATGCCCCCCATCCCCAGCATTCCACATTGCCGGAGACGACAGTAACGGTCAGTGGTAGTGAGTACTGCGCGTCCGCCACCTGTGTGATTGCACCGGGGGGAAAGGCTCCATGCACATCCAGATAGTTGTGCATGGCCAGTCCGATTTGCTTCAGGTTATTCTTGCATTGAGAGCGGCGTGCCGCTTCCCGGGCCTGCTGTACTGCCGGCAACAATAAAGCGACGAGAATTGCGATAATCGCAATCACGACAAGCAGTTCGATCAGAGTAAATGCCCGATGCACAACAGCATAAGTCACGGAATATGAAGTCCGATTCGAGAAACGCATATGTGATCCTTTTCAAATGGCAAGATAAGAAATCAGAGAGACGGGAAATCAGAAAATGGAACTTGTGATTCGCGAAACTTGAATTAATGGGATTCAGCTCACATGAGGTGTGCAGGAAAACATTTCTGTTTGGTCGACTATATTACTGTGCTTATTGTTGTGGTCGATGTGATTAATGAACTGGAGTAACAACAATGCCATACATTGAGCCGGCGCCTTCAATGGATTTCAATAAAATCTCAGAACGTTTTCCGTTCGGTCCCAGATTCACCTGTTGGGGTTGTGTGATTGTCCGTTTCCATACCTCGAACTGAGCATCAACAGACATTCCAGGGCCGCGGCCTAGATAACGATCCGCCCGGATTCCCATAGGAGGAGGAGGACTATTATTGACGCCCTTTCGATTTCCCAAGTCGACGCCAACTTGCAGATCCGTTTTTACAAAATCCGCTGTAAGCCAAGCTGGAGGTTCGTGACGTGGATCCATCAGTACATAAATGTGACAGGGCTTGGAGAGAGTCAGAACGATTTCTAACGGATCTTCAAATTTCGTATTGTTAAACGTTCGAATATAATCCGCTCCGAGTAGTTCTTCCGGCATGGGAATTCCAGGTAGACTGTTCCACTCATAAGGCCGATCCCCATAGGCCAGAACATCTTCTCCAAACCCGCGTGGAACGATCGTGTAATACTTCGAGCAACTGGCATCCTGCCGATTGTCCGAAACGGAGACGATGGGAGACTCTGTCGTCATTGATTTTTGTGTCGACCAGCTGCTGCCATCCGGTTCCAGCCAGATTTCCCGGAGCAGGGAATGCCCTCCGTCAGCGTGTACGCGGACCGCTTCTCCCTGAATCAAACTGGCCCCTGTTGCCTGCGGACTCCGGTTGGGGCCGAGTTTCACTTCACCACTGAAAACGACCACATTGGTTTCCGCCTCATCGGTAATCGAGACGCCAAACACCGTTCCCAGATCGATGACCTTGGCGGAAGGGGTGTTGACCGTAAAGCCATGTCCGTTCGGGCCGACGTCGACCTGAATCTGACCAGCGTGCAGAATTACGTTCTTCTCATCGACAAGTTCGAGATCCGCCTTCCCTGTCAGCGTCAATTTCACGCCCTGTCGGAAGGTCATCTGCGTGATGCCCTTCTCCTGTCGAACATGGTCTCCTCCGGTGACTGAACGAGTACCGATCTCTCCCTCATCCGGCTCTACCCAGGCCAGCACTGAGCGATTCTGTACGAACGGATTCCAGTACAGCCCGACGACCCCCAGCACAATCAAAGCCAGCGACGCCACAATGCCTGTCATGACCATTCGAGGACGAACGGAAAGCGTTTGCCGGACAGCAGAAAATCGTCCGACAACTTGAGGTTGGAGTTCCGGTTGATCTCCAATCCATGACAATCCGGCATGCAGCGTCATGTGGGCGACATAGTATTCCGCTGCTGCCGAATCAGTGGCGATGCGTTCACTGAGTCGTTGCCACTGTTCGGGAGTTGCCGTGCCTTGGCAACGGGCGGCCATCAGATCAAGCAATTCGCTGTCAGGAAAGTTTTCAATGGGAGAAAGCCTGTTCATCACTGTTTCTCCGCCTGAAGTGTCCGGTCGATACAGACATGCAACATTTCTCGGAGCCGCTTTAATTGCAGGTAAATTGCATTCGCAGTGAGATTAAAATCCTTCGCGATGCCTTGCAGGGAATCACTGGATTTCTCGCAGTAACATCGTTTGAGCAATCGCTGCTGTTTTAAGGAGAGCTTTTGCAGACAGTGCTGCAGAGCCTCCAGGCGAACTTCAAGTATCGCGTCCGAGCGTTCGAATGCTTCCGCGACGATTTTTGCTGCATCATCTCCCAGTAATTCTTCTTGACGGCCATTTTTGGAAAGATGGTTTCGTGTCTGAATGCGCGCGATCCCGAAGGCCCAGGGGAGAAAATTCCGCTGAGAATCGAAGTCTTTCCACTTTTCCCAAAGAATCAGTGACGTTTTCTGAAAGACTTCTTCTGCATCATTCAGATTGGGAGTCAGGCTCACGATGTACGCATAGAGGCTGCGATGAGCCGATAGAAAGGCTTTGATAAAGTCTTGCTGTTCATCCGGCTGACCGTCACTCATCACACCTGCAATCCTTTCCTGGCTAATGCATTTTCAAAAATCGTCTTCAGCGTTCTACAGGCGAAAAGCGACATATTTAAAGCCGCGAACAAAACCCCTCAAACCGTGAAAATTTCCTTTCCGCGAGCGGATCGGGGTCAGTTTTTCCAGGGGTTCTGACATGCCCAGACCCCTTCATTCGCTTGGAGGCAGTAGCTTGTAGGCAGTAGAGCAAACGGTTCTGAAAAAATTCTCGCATCAGTAATTGCCTGTTCATTACCGGAATCTGTCACAGTTTTTTGTGAATCAGAGAAATTTGATTGGAATTTCAGGGCCGATGATAACCAGATTTGCCCAAGAACGATCTATGTCGTGTTTGCTTCGGTACCGTATGACGGCCATCCCGAATTTTACAACACACTGTTTCCAATCATGTTGCAACAATAATCACTTATGGTCCGCCGCCTGGATCCGACCAGTGGCACACAGTCAGCCCATCCATTGAGTCGAGGTCAGCTGATCGACAAAGGCAAACGAGTCGGTCTGCACGAGCAGGGAGTGATCTGTATCAGCAGGGGAAAAGCTCAAAAGCACTTCCATATTTGAGATGGCCACAAATGACATGGCCGACCTGGCGCGCGGACACCAGCATTTTGACTGGCAGAACGCGTGTCGCACGGCCACATGATAGACCGAACCGGTTTTAAACTCCCAACTCCCGCATCGTCTGATCGATCATTCCGACATACCATGATGCAACGGAAAAGATGACGTAGATAATGAAGAGGGCCACCGCTCCCCAGATCAGCCAGCCGAAGGCAACAGTCAGTGCCTGCAGACTGCGACGGGCATCGTCTTCAAACTGAGGTCCTAATCGATCAAGTGCTTCCGGAACGGTTCCAGACTGTTCGGCAACCAGCACGAATTCCAGATATTCACGTGGAAACAGGTGGCTGTTCTCAAAGGCATCCGTAAGCGTTTCTCCTGAGGTGACGTCGTCAATCATTCCCGGTGTGGCTGCAATGAAAACACCGTTGGATGTCGCCCGTAAACTGGCGTCAAGACTGTCTTCAATCGGCATTCCTCCTCCCTGAGTGAGTGCGAATGCCCAGGAAAATCGGGCAATGGCAAACGACCGCAGGCAGGGACCAATGACCGGAATTCCGAGCAGAAACTGATGCACCGCCCGTTTCCCGGACAGACTCGCTCCCAAAAAACGGTAGAGAATGAACAGAGCGGCAACTCCCATCACCCAGCCTCCCAGCCAGATCATCGCTCCTTTGCCTCCCATGAGCCCCCAACCGAGAACGTCAAACGGTTGCCCTGTCGATTCTCCAATCCATCCCAGAATGAAGATTAATGCGGCGATAATGAGAATTGCAGCGACCAGTTGAATGACAGGCATTGTGATCTGGCTGATGAAATCGCGACGGAGGCGAATGCTGCTTTCATAGTGCCCGGCGAGTGATTTGAGGACTTCCGGAAGATTTCCTGTCACTTCTCCCACACGAACCATGTCGATGAACAGTTGCGGGAAGACTCGAGAATGATTTTCCAGAGCCGATGTGACGTCGCTTCCGGACTTCAGCTCGACAATCACGTCCTGCAATGCGGAACGCAGACTGCCGGTTGTTTTTCGGGCAGCCAGCTCAAAGGCTTTGACGACGCTGATTCCGGAATAAAGCGAAACCCCGAGATTTCGGGCCAGACCGGCCAGTTCTCCCATTGATGCCGATGAAGAAAGCATTCAATGATATCCTTCTGGATGATTCTGCTGAAAACGAAGGAAGTGCTGTTCAGTCATTTGATCATTCACCCCTGAACTGACAATGTCATCGTAGTTCTATCATGACCGATTCTTCTCGGCAGGGAAACTGGTCCGGAGAAACTTGTCATCCTGACCAATGAACGGCATGTTCCGGAGGGGCGAACGAATTCGTTCCAAGTTTAATCTGAATTAGGAGAGAAGTGGATAGTGGGTAGGAAAAGACGTGGATTTCCAGCTTTTTCCTGACCCCTGATCCCTTGCCTCCATATGAACAGACTTACTCTTGGTCCGGAGAATAAAGGATTGCTATTTCCGGAATCGGCCACCGTCAACTGACCGCAGGGGAGGGGCTTCGGCTTCCCGGTGACGATCACCTTCTCCTGGTATTTGTAGAGTTTCAGGGCCATCTGAGGCGCGGTACATGTTATCCATGTCTACGAGCGTTCATTGCCACAGTCCGCATGTGATTCGTACCCGTTTTTTGACAACCCGAATTGCAGTTTCCCCCATAGTTCCAGTCTGTGTTTGGGGTGAGCCTTACGAGATTACGGGGAATTTCAGCGGTGGTCAGTGAGGGACGAGCGGATTTGGCATTTCGTTTTCGTCGGGTGAGTCATTGAACTCTTCGACTCGCCTCAAAGATGACCATTTACGAGGTTCAAAGCGACTATTCCAACGGGTGCGAAGACGATTACTTCAGTTGGTCGGCGGAAGGGATCTATTACACCGAGGGACCGAGTTCCTAAAATATGACCGTCCGAAATAGTCAGTCCTTCACTCTGATCAACGAATATACCTTCAGCGAGAGCGACTGGTGGCTCTCGCTTTCCAGCAAAGAAGTGAATGACCAGGCTTTGGGGAGCCTGGTCTTCACTTGTTTAGCCTTGATGGATTACTCTTCGAACTACCAGGACATGCATGATAATGGTGAGCACGAGACGGGAGGGAACTATTTCTTTTCAGGTGAGGTGGAAGAGACTCTGGACGAGCAGTTCCAGTCGAAGTTTCCCGTTCGGTGATGACGACGTACAGTCAGGACCGGTTCGGCAAGTTGAGGACGGACCTCCTCCAGCAACTCTCTTTTCCGCAGCCAGTCGGAAATGAGTCAAGAGTGGTACAGTGCAGCACCGGGGAACAACAGACTTTTCATCCCTATCTTTCTATTGTGGTAGTTTCAACGCTTCGCGAATCCCTTTCCACGGGACCAGTATTACCGCACACGGAAGCGGATCCGTATGACAGGCGAAGAGTCCCTCTTCAAAACCGGGGAGTCCGATTGCATTCACGGTTTCAATCCCGTCCGTGACACGCACCCCCTTGACCTCGAATTCGCCGAGATAAGCATTGTCGCCATCTCGCTGAAACGCCTGGAATCGATTGCGTCCTTGATCGGAAACAAGAAGATAACCCTGTCGGGGACTCGTCTTGTAAATTGCCAATCCTTCCAGATCTCCTCGTGTGCCGTTTTTTCCTACTGGAGCAATGAGTTTCGGAGGGGCGTCCTGATCTGATTCTGCCGACAATTTCCAAATTCCCTTTCTTTCTTCAGAAACATATAGCATTGCATTCTCGTCGTCTGCGACGGCTCCTTCACTGAATCCTAAATCCCAACTACGAATCAGTCGTCCATCAATGCCCCCATTCTGGTTATCGAAGATTTCGAACAATTTCGCTCCCTCGCTCTTGCTGGTCACAAGAAAGTAGAATCGCCCGGTCTTTAAGCTACGATAAAGGCACCCTCCATAATTCTGTCCAGTAGGAATGTTTGTTGCGATCGCTTCGAGTCGCCGGGACTGGGAATCGACCTTCCAGATTCGAATCTGACTGGTGCCAGACCGCTGATTTAACGCGACAATTGTGATTTTCTCATTCCTAAAAGGAAAGTCGTTACGAAGATCGATATTCCCCGGTTTCGGAACGTCCACCTGTTGCAGAACCTGACCGGACAGATCATACACATGCAGACAACCAGCCGCTTTATCAGAAGTGATAATCGTGCTCATCTCCGGGCGAGTAGGATGAATCCAGAAGCACATATCATCCTGATCACGAGCGTTCGGCGCCAGAAGCTTTAAACCGGACGGGACGACTGGAGTTTCCGCCATCGCGATCGAAGTGGTCAGAAAAATCGCCCCCAGAAGGCCCCCCAATAAACTGAAATGTCGTGAGGTGCTCATAATGGTGAAGGAACAGAAGGGGCGAGGTAAAATCATATAGAGCATGTCTTAATTTCTTTTCGGAGGCGGAGTGCTTGGCCATCGGTTCGCGAAGTGCGTGGCGATATAATTTGCTGTATGATTTGTGGATACGTTTTATTTTAAAGCGTTGGAGATGTCCGGCAGTACGGCTTCGTATACGTTCCCTTTCTGGTCCGAAGCCAGGACAATCCAAGGCGCTTCTTCTGGAAACGGATGTTTGCATCCGGTGACGTTGTTTAACGGACTCTCTGCCACCAGAAGTCTGTTGAACTCGCGGTGAACATCAAGCCGGGAGAGAGGACTAGAGAGAACCTCGATAAAACTGGCCAGACCGGTTGACCGTGCCGAATAAACCGTATGCAGCAGGAACATCCGTTCCGGAACGCCTCCCAGCAGGAGAATTGGCCGACTCGGTTCGAACTGCGGAGCCCGGTTTGCGTAAGGCACATTTTCCCAGCTTCCATCCGTTCGCCGAATCCGCAATACCAATTGCGGCTGGCCGATGTGATCGACGGAGTTCTTCGTGGTGACATACAATGTGCCGTCCGTCGCCACCTTGGCATTGAGATGATCGTCGACCGTCCTTCCTCCCTGGTCGACGATTTCAATGGGCTGCCATGTTTCCGGGGAATCCTCGTCCCGATGTCCGCGGAACCAGACGGTATCATTCTTCTGGTCGGACCAGAGAAGTCCCATCTGTCCCCGGATCGCAATCAAAGTACAGAGATCATCCGTGTCCGCTGCCTGTTCACTGATCTCGATGGGCTCCGTCCAGGTGGTGCCGGTTTCGTCCAGTGAGGCGCGCGCCCAGATCTTCGCATCACGATCCCAGGCCACCCAAAACCGACCACGACCATCCCGTGAGATTGTCGCAGTTTCCGTAGCCAGAGTCGATTTCTCGACCGGAGCGAATTTCCAGTGGACCGGAGCAGACTGGAACTTGTAACTTTCCTGAGCCGCGTCATATTCCAATGCGGCCACGGCCAATTGATTTCTCCCGGCGAGCACCGCTCGAACCTGATTCCCTTCCGACCACACATCTGCCTGTCTGGGGAGTTCCTTCAGGCTATCATTGAGAGATTCGACCGCTTTCCAGCCGTCGTCGCGGCGCTGCCAGATGGTGCTGCCGTCCACGGCGGGAAGCCAGGCCCACCAATGCCCATGGGCGTACCAGAGTTTTGATTGCGGCTTATCCTGAGTGGGATGGGGAACGCCGGTCTGGATCACCGGATTCACTGTTGTTCCCGGAAGGACCACATCATTCGCACGAAGTGTCGATAATGAAAGGCAGAACAGTATCCCGATTCCCGACAGAACCGACATGGGCATTCTGGAGAGGAATGGTATGTGCGTATTCTTCAATGTTTCAGTCCTGTTGAATCAGTCATATTGAGGTTGTTGCGAAAGTTTGTTGGCGACCGTGACCAGATCGTTCAAACTCCGGCTGACCTCCGATGCAGAAGGGGTTCCGGTCCACTTTTTCTGCAATTCGGAGGATTTGGTTTCCAACTCCGTCAGAATGTCTGCCTGTTCCGGGGTCAGGTCGTTGCCCCGCTCGACACGAAGTTGTTGAATCAGATCCCGCAGACGATCGAGAAATCCGGAAGCCAATGCAGGATTGGCTCCGGAGACCCGTTGTGTTTCCAGAACATGTCCCTTGATCTGTCCCAGAAGGACATCGATCGATGGAGGAGGAATCACGCGGGGGGCAGGACCGCAGCCTGCTGTCAGCAAAAGAAGCAGGCATGTTCCCTCGAGCCAAAACGTTCTTTCGAATCGCAGAAAGAAAGAACTCACAGATCGGCGATGAGAACATTCAGGTCTTGTCAAACGTTTCTGTTGATTCATGGATTTGCTCTGATTCTTCATTCTGCTTCTTGTCCCTCCCGGTATCGCCCCATCCTGGTATCACTGTGGAATCTGAAAATCGTGATGATCACTTTCAGCAGGCAGGTCGACATCCACGCGCCACCGGATTGGAGGGAGTGCATCTTTGGCAGAGCCGTCATCCTGAGGGACCGATCGGTAGCCGGTGATCTCCACGATGTGTGGACCGTCAATTGTTCCATAACCTACGGGTGTCTTGTACTTCCCTTGATCGACAAGTGCGGTCGCCCCCGGTCCGGAATTTCCTTTGCTGACGTCAGGGGTAAACGTGATGATGCCGGACCCCAGCGGTTGATTCGAGATCGTCACGGTTCCCTGTCGTTCGTAGCGCGAAGGGCCGCTGGTGGTGGTTCCGCACCCCAGACAACAGAGAATCGCAAGAGCCAATCCGATGAAAGGATGGAAAGATCTGCGGTGGTCTGTCAGAGCCGTCATCGTCAGAATCCTCCAATCGGCAAACCGTCATCCCGTACTGCTCGCTGCTGGTAGAGATCCAGATTGATGTTTTCGCTCACGAAATGAACCGACCCGTCTCCCATCCCGAAATGAGCACCTCCGGTATGAAAACTCCCGAACAGAGACGCACTGGTATATCGAGTATCCTGATTGCTTGCCCAATTTTTTCGGGAGCCTCCGGTGCCGATGATCGAATTGATCTGGTTTTTCGCGGCCGCCAGAATCACCGGACTTGCCTGAGAGTTGGTGTCCACGCGAATGCTCGACGCCCAACTGAAAGAGCTGGAATTCTGAGATCCCTTGGGGGCCAGAGCATATTTCGTTTCGCCAATCATGAACACGTTCGTCAGGCCGTCGGTAATTTTGCTGAAATTCGTATTGGAGTTCGCATAGAGTACGCCGTTCCGATAAAAGTCCGACATCGCGCTGCATTCCGGAGTCGGCCCTCCTCCCTGGACTCCGAGATAATTAATGTTATTGACGGCGGGCAGGGATGCCGGGTCGGAAGGACACTGGAATTTGCTATTAGGACGATTCCATTCGGTATCGCTGGTGACTCCTCCGATCGCTGATGTTGCATAACTTCGAACGGCCGATCCCATCGTGAAATTATTATATCTAGGGGCATCATCTAAAAACGGGAGAATCATCACCGTCCAAGATGCAAGGTTATGATTTCGACCGCCTGTGCACCAATTTGCCCCCGATGACAATGGAAGCAGCGAGATTCCTCCGGGAGGCAGAACATTATGCGTATCGTGATAGTTATGCAAAGCGAGAGTAATCTGTTTAATTTTATTCTTGCATTGCGCCCGTTTGGCGGCTTCCCGTGCCTGCTGAACCGCGGGAAGTAACAGCGAAACCAGAATAGCAATGATCGCAATGACCACCAGCAGTTCAATCAGTGTAAATCCACGATTTCGGGTTTTGTGACGTCGCATCTGAGTCCCTTTACTTTTCGGGAAATTGAAAGGCATGTTCAATATGGAACCGATCTAAAACTCTCCGACCGGACCGGAGTCCCGGTCGAGCAGATCCAGCCAGGTTGTTCCGTTGATATTTTCGCTAATGAACCGGACCGCTCCGTCTCCCATCACGAAGTGGGCTCCTCCTGTATGGAGACTGGAAAAGGTATTTGCATTCGCCCCATTAATGCGGCGCTCATTGGCGGGTTCGGTTAGCGTGTTTCCATAGGCCGAAGAGTTCAGCCAGGCGTTGCAGTTGGGATTCTGGGCGGGCCAGGTCCCGCCGATGTGCGACTTGCCCGCTTCTCGTTCCCCGATGAAGATGGTATTGCTCGTTCCGGAAGTGATGTCCGTCAGTCGCAGCATGCTGTCAAACCACATCACCCCATTCACGTCGATATTACAGTTGGAACTGAATGACGTCGGCGTGCTGCCGATATTGGCAACATAGTTCGTTAGCCCGATGGCCTCATTGACGGGAGAGGTGACCGGCCGTTTGGTATTCGTCGCCGGAGTCGGGAATGTATCCGACGGGCAGAGATACACGGAAAGGACCGTGCGGAGGAGCGCCAGTTCCTCTTCATCTGCCGTATTGACGACATCGTTCGGATTGAGTTTTGCATAAAGCGGAGACTGATCCAGATAAGGGAGCAGGAACGTTCCCCAACCCCAACCGGTCGCCCTGATCCAGCCTGGCGGAAGCGTGGAGTGAGTTTCGTGATAATTATGGAGTGCCAGTCCGATTTGCTTCAGGTTATTTTTGCATTGGCTGCGCCGCGCTGCCTCACGGGCCTGCTGGACGGCTGGGAGCAACAATGCTACCAGAATTCCGATAATAGCAATCACAACAAGTAATTCGATCAACGTAAATGCATGGTTTCGTTTTCGTGTCATAATAAAATTCATAGGGATTTCCTTATCATAAATTGTGATCATTAGAGAGCATCCGAACCTTCGAGTTCTTTTGCTGAAGGGTTTCGAACCAGAACCCGGAATTCATCTCCGGCCCCTCCCCCTCCCGTGCGCAGAGTAAACTTCAATGTTTTTCCATCTGGGCTGATCTCCACGATGTCCGTGTTCGCTTCGCACCCACGGCTTGCAATGGGTTTCTTGAGAAAATCGTCCGCAAATTCGCGCGAGTTCAGCAGGGCATCCGTAGCGGTTAAACGTGCGCTCGACGTGATGACACCGATAATTTCTTGTCGAAACGCCACCGATCCGGTGAGATGCAAGGTCTTCCTGTCATCCGTTTTCAGGCGAATGAGATAGCAATCCGCGTGCAGCGTTTCCGGGGATGCTCCCTGTTGCGGGTTTTGAGAGGAGACAGAATCGAATTGCAGTTCCACCGGCGAATCTTCCGCTGCAGTTGATGGAACCGCTTCAAACACCAGCCTGTCCGACGTCGTGGTCACCGAGATGTTTCTACGTTCCGGATAAACCAGAACGGTATCGGCAACAATGGATTTTCGATCGGAATGCCGGGGAGGAGGTTCCGGAGAAAATCGGACGGGGCCTTTGATTCCGACGATCCCGGAATGGAAACCCACAATCTGGTCGAGCGAAGCGGGGGGCGTCTCAAGCACCTGCATCGACTTTGTCACGACGTCGAGTCGAACACTTTCTCCATTTCCCAGGCGCGATTTCAAAGGGGCCGTCAAAGGTGACTTCAGTTCACACTCGACTTCTCCGGTCTGAACAGACACCTGTGTTTGTGTTTCGTTCGCATCCACGGCGAATTCCGTTCCCAGGTCACGGACCAGCCCAGAGGGAACCTGCAAGGTGAATCCCACGGCGGAAGCAGGAACGGAACCCAAGGCCCGGCCGGTTTTCAACTCAGCGGAATTTTCAGTCTTGAAGATGAGCGTGGCCGGTCCCTGCAGCAGCAATGATGCGCCGCTGGTGAACTCGACAGTGACGAACAGGTTGCTGTCACTGAGAACCAGTTCATCATTTTCCATGAGAATCGTTCCGGCGCTGAATGCTTTGGGGATCGCCGCGTTCACCGTAAGACCGGTTAATTCCTGCTGGGAATGGAGAGAATGGACATCTCGCACTGTGGCAATCGGACGCGATCTCGGAGGGCTTAAAAGAATGACGGCCATCAACATGGCACCGACCGTGGCCAGCAAAAGCCCGGAGGCGAACGTCATCCAGTCGGAACGCCGCCAGGAGCGACGATCGGCATTCAAGGTGCCTGCAACCAGCGTATCGACGGAAGCTGTTTGCTGAGGTACTTCCAGCGCCAAATGCGTCAACAAGTCCCCGTACTCGATGAACATCTGGCAGGCGTGGACGTCATTTCGAAGAATCTCCTTGAAACGGACGGCTTCCGCTTCGGTCATGGTGCCGGAACGCCAGTCTTCCACTGCCGACAGAAATTCAGATCGATCAAGGGATTGAAAGTGCCCCATTTATTCCTCCCTTCGTAAATGCCTGTCCACGCAGTGAAACAGCGCCAGGCGAATTCGACGTAATGATTGATAAATTGCAGCCGGAGTCCGATTCGTCGTTGCCGCCGTATCCGGTACCGATTCTTCCTGTTCGTAGTACAGATTGATCAGCTTTCGATCCGCAGCGGGAAGACGTTCCAGACATTCGAGCAGCCATTCCCGACGAAGCTCAAGGAGTTCCTGCGCGGCTCCCTGAATCTTGATCAGCCGGTCGATCAGGGCCTCATCCAGTGCCAGATAATGAGGACGGGATCTACGGTAATGGTTCTTGACGACCTTGCGGATAAATCCCCGAGCCCAGCGCGAGAAGCTACCGGTCCGATCAAATTCATCGAACTTTCTCCACAGTTGCAGGCTGACTTCCTGCACGCAGTCTTCCGCATCGGCGACATTCGGGAGCAAAGTTCGGGTATAGGCGTAAATCGCTCGATAGGATGGTGTTAATAACCGGGCAAACTCTTCTTCCTTTTGAGTATCCGCGTCGTCATGCCTGTTTTCGTCAGCCACGGGAACTTCATTCCCCAGACGACGTTCTGGACGTGTTCGGGAGCGATGAAAAGATGAATGCGACACACTTCACCACAACTTGTATCCGCAGGGAGGCTGATCTGGAGGGTTCCATTGAGCCACCATAACCTGCCCCATTGCGAAAAACTTCAAATCAGATCAACGCAGGGAAATCATTTCGAATTCCAACTTGGATTTCCGAAACTGGAACAAATTCGCGACATTGACAGAGAGTCTGTTTGTCACGATCCGTTCCGTTTTCTCCTGCAGGAGCCTAGAACTTACTTGGCGCACTTTCGGTGAGATTTGACAGAAAATTCGGTGCTCCGAATGGCTTTCACAGTAAACTCACGAAATCCGAAGAATTCTTTGCAGGGTCTTTGCGAGATATTCATAATTTCAGTCGGTGTCACATCAGTCAAAAATCGCAGCGTCTGTCGGAGAGGGGAATATCAGGAAAGAGGGCAGCACCCAGATGGTCACTTATTATCAGTTGTTCAGACTTGGGGGCATTGGATCCGAAATTCTGAATGCTGGCAGTGGGGGAAAGGGTGAACACGAACATGGAGCAATGGGCAAAGATTCGGCGCAAAGCTCTCACGGGGCAGATCAGCAAACGGGAAGTCTGCAAAGAGTACGATGTTCACTGGCAGACGCTGGGGAAGATGCTGGCTCATAGCGAGCCACCAGAAATGTAGGTCAGGCATTGCCTGACACATGTGCGCAAACGACTGTGCACTACTCGCGATTTCCCTTTTTCGGGGGCTGATCACCGTGATCGTCTGGCAATGCCTGATCTACTAACCGACGCAATCTGAATTATCGCGATGAGTTCAATTCCACGTTGTAGGTGTTGACTCCGGAATGCAGGTCGATTACCAAAGATGGATCCTGAAATTTTCTCGGTGAGTTTGTGAGTTCTCCAGCATCAGCAGGCGCGTTGATCGGACGATGTTGAATTCGTTCTTCTTCCTCTTTGGAGAGAGCTGGAAACACGGTAATTTCCACGCGATGCAATCCTTCGCGGGGACTGCTCACCTGGCCCGCGGAAACTTTATAGTGACCGTCACGAATCTCAGCTCCGCTGGTCGGACCGACCATTCCGGAGTCCGGATTGAAACTGATGGTCCCTGACTGAACCGGCTGTCCATCCAACATCACCTGGCCTTGAATCTCGACGGTTCCACGAGACTTTGAATTACATCCAGCCTGAATTGCAAGCAGTAATCCCACCGCGATGATCAGTGTTTCATAGTGAATCGATAATCTCATAGTCTGGTCTCCATGAATCGGCAAGTTAGAATTCGCCAAGAATGTTACCGTCTCTATGAAGCCCCAGATGATTCCATGTCGATATGGCGATGTTATTGCCGATAAAACGGCAACTTCCGTCCGCAAGCAGAACCTGCACTCCACCAGCATGAAGGCTTCTCGCGGCGTAAGTCATTTGACGATTATTGAATGCGGTAAAAGCTCCGATACAAGGCAAATCCGTTGTCGTGGTACACCACGCAGTTCGGAGCTGATCCGGATTCGTGGAATTCGGAGTCGAATCAAAATGGACAAACGGTCCTTCCGGATAATGGAGCACTCCTCGGGAATCGTTGTTGTGTGATGATCCGGGGCTCCCTTTTCTTAGCTCAGCCACCAAAATGGAGTTGCTCATTCCATCAGTAAAATCTTTTGCAGATGTACGGGAATTCACCTCAAACGGTCCGCTGTCTGGACGATTCATGGGAGTGGGAAGAGAGCCTGCTGGACTACCGGAATCGGTAATGTAACGAAGCGGCCCCATTCCATTGCTGGCGCCATAATTCCCTCGAATGAATACATTTCCTACCAGTGTTCTGTTATCAATGTCAGATGGACAAGTCATTACTGGCATCGGCTTGCTGACTACAGAATAGTTGACAGGATTAGGATTTGTCTGAGTGGGAGCAACAACCCCGCCTGAACCAGAATTAAAATTGATTTGATTGTAGAGTGCTGCCTGTTCAGTATACGGCATCAGGTAAGTTACCCAAGTGAACTCTGTATGTACCGGTGGAGCCTGTATATATCCCGGCGGTAAGACCTGATAGGCATCCATGTAGTTATGCATCGCGAGCCCGATTTGCTTGAGATTATTCTTGCACTGAGACCGTCGTGCTGCTTCGCGGGCTTGCTGTACCGCCGGCAGCAGGAGCGAGACGAGTATGGCGATGATTGCAATCACCACCAAAAGCTCGATCAACGTGAAAGCATTATTTTTAAAACGAGTTTGCAATAACATCAGCCGGACCCTTTCATGAAAAGTAGGACAGAACAGTCTGGTCAGTTCGAGCCGAGCGCGAATGCGCAATAGAATCCAAAAGTCAATGGGGCAGTGAGATTACCCGAGAGTCAATTCAGTGAAATCGATTTAATGTGACGCGACACACAAATGTGTGCTATTTTAACATCTTCGTTCAAGAAGATTCGTAGTGGCTTATGAAAGTATTAAATGATGTCGTTCAGTCGCAGTGACGTAGGGTGTATGTAGCACGAAGCGAACGATGGAAACGGTGCATTCCGTAAATCCCCCTTCATTGACAGGACGGGTTGGCATTCAAGAAACGTCTTCGTGCGGAATGCACCACCTCCCCGGGAGTTACTTCATGCACCCTACGACGACTAATCAATCTTGGCTCGCAGCATTCGTTTCGCTTCCTCCAGTGAACCTTTCCGGAAGCACTCGAGAATGGCTTTGTGCTCCTGATAAATTTCGTTGGATTCTCCATTGCTTCGCTGCATGCGGCGGAAGTGGGAGCGGATGCGGCCGACGAGGGCGTCCCAGATGACCAGCAGGTCTGGCTGGCGCGTGCGTTCAACAAGAGTGCGGTGAAACGCGATGTCCAACTCGGCAATCGCATAGAGATCCCCTTCTTCGCAGGCCTGCTTCATGCGTTGCACAATCTCTTCCCACTTCTGGAAGTCTTCTTCCGTCAGACTGTCGAACACCGTTTCCAGCGCGAACGACTCCACAGTCCGGCGAATGGGAACAACCAGCTTGCGAATTTCCAAAGGAGCCCCCGGCGAGATGATGGCTCCCCGATTGGGACGAGAGGCCAATAGTCCTTGCATTGAAAGCCGCAGCACTGCCTCACGGACAGGACTTCGTCCCACTCCGAAACGCTTGGCCAACTCCTGTTCCGTGAGTCGTCCTCCTTCTGCGATGCGACCAGAGAGAATGTCTCCCCGAAGTTGCTCTGCAATTTCCTGAGAGTACGTCAGACCAGAGTTTTCCGATTCCTGCGTCACTGGTCTTTTTCCTTCGCTCCAAGATGATTTACGCCCGTTTTTACTTGTGAGACATGTGGACAGTGTTGGTATCCACGAAGGCTGTTGTATGATTTCTGTTTTAACTTGTCAACAAATGATGTGATAATTGTCGATTAATTCTATTGAAAAATATTGAAAATGATTCGAGAATGACTCCAGACTCGTCAACGGGCTGTCACTTTGCCTTCAATCCACAAGGTTCACTATGAAAATTACCCAGGTCATCTGTCAGGTCCTTCGCATTCCGAATGTCGAGGCCAAGACAGCCAGTAGCCAGGATTCCGTCCTGATTCGTATTCGCACCGACAATGGCCTGGAAGGAATTGGAGAAGCGGACTCTTCTCCGGAAATGGTCAAAGCCGTTATTGATGCTCCGTACAGTCATAACGTTGCCTCCGGATTGCGGCGGCTGCTTGTTGGTGAGAACCCGTTGGAGACGGATCGGCTGTGGGAGAAAATGTATCGGCATACCATGTATTGCGGTCGCCGGTCGACCACGATTACTGCGATGGCGGCAATCGACCTGGCGCTGTGGGACATCAAAGGGAAACAGTTTGGAGAGCCGGTCCATCGGCTGCTTGGAGGAAAGAAGCACGATCGGATTCAGGCATATGCTTCAATTCTGTTCGGAAAGAATGGAGATGAAACCGCCAGAATCGGGGAACGATGGAGAGAGAACGGCTATCGGGCAGTAAAGTTCGGGTGGGAACCGATGGGGCAAAGTGAGGCGGTTGATATTGATCTTGTGAAGGGAGCACGCAAGGGAGTGGGAGAGGACGGAACCGTTCTTGTCGATGCCGGATGCGTCTGGGATGCGAGAACAGCGCTGGATCGGGCCAAAGCGTTTGCAGAACAACGGATCGGCTGGCTTGAGGAACCTTTACGTCCGGATGATTATGAAGGATACCGCTGGCTGAGAGATCGTTCTCCTGTGCCGATTGCATCTGGGGAAGAAGAGTGTGGACGCTATTCATTCCGTCCGTTAATCGATGGGCGTTGTCTGGATATCTACCAGGTCGATTTATCACGTAATGGATTCAGCGAAGCGAATTATCTTCGACAGCGGGTTGAAGAAATTGGGGCCCGACTTTGTAATCATTGCTACACCAGTCCGGTGACAGTCGCAGCAAGTATTCACTGGCTGAGCACCTGCAAAGACGCCTTTATCTTTGAAGATTGCGTCGAAGATTCACCGTTACGGCATGAATTGACAAACGAGCGGATTCAGGCGGTCAATGGCTGGATTTCGCCTCCAGACGGTCCGGGACTCGGGATTACAATTAACGAAGATTTTGTAAAATCAACGTTAATTGCCGAGTCGCGTTAATGTGCGATTTTATTTAGTGCCGCGAACAAAACCTCTCGAATAATGAAAGTTCCCTTTCCGCGAGCGGATCGGGGACAGTTTTGTTAGGGCTTCTTAGTGCAAAGAACTTCTCTATAGAGCGGCCAGTCATGTCGATACGTCGAGTTCTTATTGCGGAATATCTGCATGAGATTTGTTCGTTTAATCCAGTGCCGACGCGCTATTCTGATTTTATGGTGAACTTCGGAGATCAAATTCTGAAGTATCATCATGAAGTTGGAAGCGAGGTCGCTGGCGCGGTGAGGGTTCTTCGATCTGCTCCTGACATTGAAGTTATTCCCACTTTCAGTGCTCGAGGGATCACTTCGGGAGGAGTGATTCCTCGGGAAGATTTTGCTCGCATTCAAGAAGAATGGCGTGCCTCGTTGAAAGGAGCGGGACCGGTCAACGGGGCGTATCTGTGTTTGCATGGAGCAACAGCAGCTGAAGGAGAAGATGACCCCGAAGGACGGCTTCTGGAGATCGCCAGAGAAATCCTCGGTGAAGCGATTCCGGTAGTCGCCTCTTTCGATCTGCATGGAGTGCTCACTGATCGGATGCTTCAGCATTGTGATGCCATCACGGTTTATCACACGTACCCACATGTCGACTTTGTCGAAACAGGGCGACATGCGGCCACTTTACTGTTGAAGCTGCTTGACGGAGAGATTCAGCCGGTGATGGCCAAAGTTGAAATACCGGCTCTCGTTCGAGGAGATGAATTGATCACCGAGACTGGGATCTTCGGGAAACTGATCGCTCAAACCAAAGAAATTCAGCAACGATTGACAGGGCTTTCGGCCGGATTTTTTATTGGGAACCCATTTACCGATGTCCCGGATTTGCGATCCTATGCTGTCGTTGTCACGGACAATGCTCCAGAAGCGGCCGGACAGGAAGCAGTTCGCCTGGCTGAAGAATTCTGGGAACACAGACAACAGATGCAGGCTCAATTGGTTCCATTGCGGGACGCAGTCGAACAGGCCCTGTCCAGCGTCCGACAGGTTGCACTTGTTGATGCGGCAGATGCCACAAGTTCCGGGGCTTCCGGAGACAGTGCGGAAATTCTGTATGAGCTTTCTGCCCAGAATTGTCGGCGAACCGTATTGATCCCCGTGGTCGATGCTCCCGCGGTTGAAGCAGCTTTTGCGGCAGGAGTTGGAGAACCCCTTGAGATCCTGGTCGGAGGAACTCTTGATCAGACTCGCTTTCGGCGGGTTCCTGTTACTGCTCAAGTTCGACTGTTATCGGATGGACGCTTTCGTAGCGAATCATTTGGGCAGGAATGGAATTCCGGCCGGACTGCCGTTCTTGAGTCCGGTCCATTCACACTGGTGGTCTGCAGTCGTCCCGTACATTTATTCGACCGCTCACTGTTCCTGGCCCACGGGCAAGATCCCCGCCGTTTTGACATCACTGTTGTGAAGTCCCCGCATTGTCAAAGGCAGATGTATGCAGACTGGTGCGAGATGATCAATGTGGATGCCCCTGGTTCCACAAGTGCCAATGTGCTGACACTGGGGCACGTACGTTGTCGTCGACCAGTGTTTCCATTGGACGTGAATCTGCCTTGGCGACCGAAAGCACAGATCTTTTCCAGGAAGAAGTAGATCCATGACAAGCCATCTGGAGTCGACTGTGACAGCAGAGGCCATCGCCAGCGTTCCGCCTGTCGGTCGTGACAGGAAACTCTCTTCGGAGGCATTGACGGCCTCTCAATGGGGCGTCCTCGCCCTGCTGTGCAGCTTGTCGATGATCACTTACCTGGATCGGGTCTGCTTTGGAGTGGCCGCCCCGTCAATTGCCAGAGATCTGAATCTGGGGAGTGTGGCGGATTTGAAGTGGGCTTTCACGGCATTTGCAATTGCCTATGCTCTGTTCGAAATCCCCACCGGCTGGTTGGGTGACCGCTGGGGACCGAGAGCGATGCTCACCCGCATCGTTTTGTGGTGGTCAGTCTGTACGGCATTGACGGGCCTCGTCGGATTACAATACGGCAGTTGGACATTCGGAGGACTGGGAACCCTGATCCTTTTACGCTTTCTGTTTGGAGCCGGTGAGGCGGGGGCCTATCCCAATATCACACGTGCCCTCTACAACTGGTTTCCGCCGCAGCGATGGGAATTCGCTCAGGGATTGATCTGGATGTCTGGTCGACTCATGGGAGGTATTACTCCGTTGATCTGGGCACTCATGGTGACGGGGACCAGTTGGACAAGTTCTTTGGTCAATTGGCGTGGTGCGTTTCTAGTCTTCGGCCTTGTCGGTGTGTTCTGGTGTGTTCTGTTTCGCCTCTTCTTCAGAAATCATCCTCAACCCTGTGATACCTCGGAAGAGATTGTTATTACGATGAACTCTCATGTCCACTCCGCCGTGCCATGGAAGTTGTTATTGACAAACCGGGACCTGGTGATTTTATGTCTTGCCTACTCATTATTAAACTACGGATGGGCGTTCAATATCACCTATTTCCCTTCGTATATTCAGCAACGGTTTCCCGCATCAGAATTATCGACACTGATTGCACTCTATGCAGGCGCCCCGTTATGGATCGGTGCGATCGGATGTCTGAGTGGCGGCTACTGTGTTTCCTGGATTGACCGACGCATACAGAACCGCCGCCGCTCTCGCCGCCTGCTGGGAGTGCTGGCCATGCTGGGATGTGCGATTTGCTGGACCGCCGCAAGTCAGGCAGACAATCTGCACGTTTTCTGCATCAGCGTGGCACTGGCGGCGTTCTGTGTCGATCTCACCCTCGGAGCCGCCTGGGCATCGTGTCAAGATATTGGACGGGAGCACACCGCCGTGGCGGCAGCAATGATGAACACGGTCGGAACTTTTGGAGCGGCTCTCGCCGGTTGGTTAACCGGTACTCTGGTCCAACGCTCCATCTCGCAACGAGCATTGATCGAGAACATCCCCGTCTCCTCACTTTCAGACACCGCCCATCACCAAGCCGCCCTGCAGGGGTTTCAGTTTGTCTTCGTTACGTATATTGCCATTTACATCGTTGCCGCAGCCTGCTGGATGGCTCTCACTGTGACAAAGAGCGAGCCCTTGTCTGGCCCTTCTGGAGTATGACTGTAATAGACCGTCGGTGACCTTCTCTTCTTCCAAAATTCAGAAGGGGTGTTTCTGTTTATTTCATTAATGCTGTGCTGAAGTAAAGAGTGGCCATCATCGTGAATAATTTATCAGACATTCTATTGCTATCGACGCATTCATTGAAAAGATCAATGTTTTTCGTGACTTAATATGATGGGAGCAATCCTGGATGGACGAGTCCCGCCGATCTGTATATGCATAGCCCGGATGATTCGTAGGGTGCATGAAGCACGAACATTTGTCAGAGAAATGGTGCATTCCGCAACTCCGCCTCAAAAACAGTGTATGGTTTCCATCAGGACGAAACTTCGTGTGCAATGCACCGCTACTTCAGGAGTTGCTACATGCACCCTACCGGAAGCATGATTAATTCAGGACAGTAAAGCGTTCTCTTGATTGCGGCTCAGCAGGAGCTTCTCCCTATCGGATGCCTGTCCATCGGAAAAGAGCAAAAACACAATCTGCAATTGCAGTATTATGCTGTGTCTTGCAGGTTGAGTTGTGACATATAGTTAAGGAAATGTGTCGCATGTTTGTCGAGATTTGCTTCAGAGCCTCCCCCTTTAAGGGGAGTACACATTTCGTAAGCAATGGTTCCCTGATAACCGCTTCCCGCAAGCGTTTGCAGAAATGTCCGATAATCGACGATTCCCTCTCCGACCGGAACGGCCTGAATTCCTTCCTCGCGAACGGTATCAACAAGTGGAGGAACCATTGGAACATAAGGACGGTGAGGACGACTGGCATAGTCAGCCACTGTTGTATGAACGATGTAAGGGGCGATGGTCTGAACGGCGTCGGTGAGGTCGTCTCCTTGCATGGTCGGGGCCCAGGCATCGAACATCGCCCGGCAATTCGGTTCATTTACATCCTGTAACAGGCGGCGCAAACTATGCGAGGACATGGCGAGATCATGGTAATTCTGGACTCCCAGAGTCACTCCATAATCTGCAACCCGACGGCTGGCTTCGCGGAGCGCCTTCACGCATTCCTCCCAGTTCTCGTCAAATCGGCGCCGCGAGTCGGGCTGCCCTGTAAAGACTCGGATCAGAGTTGTTCCCAGGTCATTGGCGAAACTTGCGAGGTCGGTCAGGTACATTAACTGAAGTTCACGATGAGGCACTTTCAGCATCTGGTCGGAAATGCAGAAATTGGTGTAACCGGCAAGGCAGTCCACTTCCAGTTCCAGGTGATCCAGCTGGGCGCGCAGTTTGCGCCGTTGTGGCGGCGTGTAGTCGACAGGTGAGAGATGTGGACGCTTGGCCATCAGCATTACCGCGTCAAATCCCAGTTGATGGGCTTTTTCGAGGAACGCCGGAATTTCCAGGAATGTCTGACCAGGCCAGACACCTGAATAACTGATTGAATGAAGAGCCAGTTTCCAACGCACGTGATTTTATCCCGGTTTTGAACGTTCTTAATTCGTTGTTTGAGGTTTGTTCATATTGGAACAAGGGGCGGGAGCAGGGTTCTGTGGGAAGGATTCAGGGACGGAAAATCCAGAGAATCATGTAAGAACCTCTAACAAAACCTTCCCTGATCCGCTCGCGGAAAGGGAATTTTCACTATTCAATAAGGTTTTGTTCGCGGCTCTAATATCTTCCCCTTAGTAATTATTTCTTTCGGCTTCTATCCCTTCGCAGAGACAAACCGGGAACGACCGACAATCTTTCATTTGAATCGTTCGTGATACTGTCGACGATATGTAAGTGGGGTCATCTTCATCTCTTTATGAAACTGTCGGGTCAGATGTGCCTGGTCGGAGAATCCTGTCCGCGCCGCGATCTCTGCAATGCTGTCCTGAGTATGGCATAATGCATGACAAACCGCTCGCAATCGAACCTGAAGAATGTACTGTTGTGGGGTCTGCTGAAAGATTTCCTTGAACCGCCGATCAAACTGACTGTGTGAAAGGAAAACCAGATTCGCCAGATCCTGAACCCGAATCGGTTCTGCATGGTGATTCACAATGGTTGAGAGAACGACTTCCATGCCGTAATAGGCCGCTACCATCGGCTGGGTTTGAGCCAGTTGCCGCATCATGATGGCAATGCCCGTCGCTTCCTGTCCCTCTTCGTATAGCGGAACCTTACTGCAGACAAACCATTGTAACCGCCGAAAGTGGTCGGAAAGCAGCCAGATTCGATTATATGCAGGCGTTTTCGAGATCATGAGACGCTGGTCGTCAGCGGCATATTGTACAGCAAGGTGTTTCTCGTAGAGATCGAAGTCCGTCTTTCCAATAAGTTGACGCTCCTGACGAAAACCATGCAGCGCCGCCTCCGCCTGATTGGCCCAGACGATTGTTCCCAACCGGTCTTTGACGCAAACACAGGCATCTGGCAGAAGCATCAAAAGATCAAGCAATCGGCGACAGGCCTCCTGTCCGTTCCAGAATTGCTTCAGTTCTTCTGCAGACTGATCCATGCCGGAATTGTTAGACAATCAAGCAGTCTGACGCAAGATGTTCAAATTGAGTTGAGAACAAAAATAATGATTTCTCAGAAAATCATGAATGACACCACACTGTTCATGTGAATTTTAACTGTTGAACAGCCCCTGATCGTCCTCATGGCGGACTTCGCATGGAGATGAAGTCCAGTTTGACCATCTTTTGCTGAATGCGCAATTCGTTCAAGACATGCTTGCAGGTTGCGTGCGATGATGAGACCCGGTTGCCAGGACCTCAAAGTGACTCAGAGGGCAATCATCATTTTCGCTTCTTCAATTCAAAGCGTCATTTCACGAGCGAGGAGTTTCACATGTCACATGTGCCTTCAGTCTTGCGCAACAATCGGCGATGGGGATTTACGCTGATTGAACTTCTGGTGGTCATCGCTATCATCGCAATCCTTGTCGCACTATTGCTTCCCGCAGTCCAGCAGGCGAGAGAGGCCGCGAGACGGTCACAATGCAAGAACAATATGAAGCAGTTTGGTTTGGCACTCCATAACTATCACGACACACATCTTCGCTTACCACCAGGTGCCATTCGAAGTAACTGGATTTCATGGGGAACGATGTTGCTTCCCTATATTGATCAGACCCCTTTATACCAGAGCATTGCAGCTGGTAATGGATTCAATTCCCCATGGATTTCCGCAACCAATACTGCTGGTGACCTGCATGTGAACGATGTTCTGGCAAGAACACCCCTGTCTGCTTTCCTGTGCCCGTCCGATCCAGCAGGGCGGACAAATGCAAGGATGTATGACTATGCAACATCAAATTATGTTGGAAACTGTGGCCATCTGTTTGATCCGAACATGACATTAGCAGCAGATCAGAAACATGCTGGCCCATTCCTTCTGAATATTTCGATCGCGTTCGCCAAGATCACCGACGGGCTAAGTAATACCGTTCTGTTGGGGGAACGTAAAACTGTCGGCGAATCCGGGGGGACTCAACCCAGCTATTTTGGCTCCGTCTGGATTGGCCCCATTTCATCAGCAGCCCCCAATAATGTGTTTCCTAGAGGGGCATCCAACGGTTGGGCGGCAACCAGTGTGGGGCGATGGCTGTCTCTCGTAACCGCTCCGATGAGACACGACAGTTACTTTCTCAATCAGCCAACCCATGGGCAGTCATTCTCTAGTATGCATACTGGAGGAGCTCATTTTCTGCTCGGTGACGGTGGCGTCCGGTTCATCAGTGAGAATGTCGACCGCACTCTTTATCGTTCTCTTGGAGGATATTCGGACGGAGAGATTATCGGCGAATATTAAAGCATCTTCATCAATCATGTGACCAATCTGGCACGCTGACGCTGCGAATAGCCCACGGGGCAAATGGTCGAGAGTCATCTGAAGGCGTGGGTACTGTTTCGCTGGTTGTCAAATGTGATCTAACAGAGCAGACCGGAATGACTTTTAATTCGGAGATGAATCGTTGTACTCTAAGACTATTTTTGTCGCTTCTGCGATTTTTTCATTTGCGATTTGGGGATGCGGGAGAACGTCATCTGATCATCCCGAACTTGGTGAGGTGACTGGTACCGTCACCTTGGACGGGAAGGAATTGGCGAATGCTGATGTCACATTTCTTCCAGAGCAAGGGAGAGGTTCCAGTGGAGTGACAGACACATCTGGCAGCTATTCTCTCAGATACACGGGGACAGAACGGGGAGCTATTGTGGGAAAACATAGTGTTCGAATTACAACAGCGATTCCTACTGACACAAGCACACGGGAATTGCTTCCTGATAAATATCACGTGGAATCCGAACTGTCCTTTGAGGTAAACTCAGGAAAGAACGTCGCAAATTTTCATCTGGACTCGAATTAGGCAGGGAAGAATAAAGATCATGAAATTCAGTCGATTATTATCAGTCCTGCTGTGGCCGGTTATTATGCAATCGGTTTCCGCGGGGGAAGCTGAAATTCCACAGCGTGAGCAGTTTCACCTGTACCTGTTGATCGGCCAGTCGAATATGGCGGGGCGAGGAGTTCTTGAAACACCGCTTCCCGCAGCGCCATCGAGAGTTTTGAAGCTCGACAAGGATTCTCAATGGGTCCCAGCTGTTGAGCCACTTCATTTTGACAAACCCCAAATTGTCGGTGCCGGACTAGGCCTGACCTTTGCCGAAGCGATGGCGGAAGCGAATCCCGACGTCACGATCGGATTGATTCCCTGTGCCGTCGGAGGAACTCCGTTGTCACGCTGGCAGAAAGGGGGCGACCTTTATCAAGAGGCAGTCGAAAGAACCACGCAAGCAATGAAAGTGGGGACTCTCAAAGGGATTCTCTGGCATCAGGGAGAACAGGATTCTCTCGATCTGAACCTGACCGAATCTTATGCCGATCGACTGGCGGAAATGGTTCAGGATTTCAGGAGCGAACTGGATACCCCCACCGTTCCGTTCCTGGCCGGAGAATTGGGAGAGTTCCTCACCGGCTCATTTCAGGGAAAGCCGGCCTATCCTCAACGCATCAATGAACAGATCCATCTTGCCCAGAAGCGGGTTCCTTATTTTTCCGTTGTCTCCTCCTCTGGTCTTTCATCTAAAAAGGATCAGGTCCATTTCGATACTCCTGCTCTGCGTGAGTTTGGAAAACGGTATGCTGTCGCTGTGAAAAAGCACGCCGCGCAGGCTTCGACCCCAGGTTGGAAAGCAGGAACAAGTCGAGTGAAGATCACTCCGCTTCAACCGATGCCGATGGCCGGGTATGCCGGGCGTGGTGCGAAGCATGCGGAAGGGACCATCACTGACCTTTGGGCAAAGGTGCTGGTCCTTCAGGATTCTCAGGGGCAACAGTCAGCATTAATTACGTTGGACCTGGTTGGAATTGACCGGGAACTGTCGAAGGTCATTTGTACCGAGATTATGAAACAGCAGGGTTGGGAACGAAGTCAGATCGGATTATGTACATCACATACTCATACTGGTCCTGCGGTTGGGGACACGCTTGCTCCGATGAGTATCCTGCTCTTTGATGAGGAGAACCAGAAACGGGTTCGTGATTACAGTGACTTCCTTCGCAAGTCGATTGTGCAGGCAGTGGGGCAGGCCGTTTCGAATCTGGAACCGGCAGACCTGGCCTGGGGAAGCGGGACAGCAACATTTGCCGTCAATCGCCGCCAGAATAAGGAGCCAGATGTTCCGGTTCTACGAGAAAAAGGGGAACTCAAGGGGCCGAATGACCATGATGTTCCGGTCCTGTCGGTGCGACAGAACGGAACATTAACCGGGCTTGTCTTCGGGTATGCCTGTCACAGTACCGTGCTTGGCTTGATGCAATGGTCGGGGGATTATGCCGGCGCGGCACAGGTGGAACTGGAACGTAAATACCCCGGATGTCAGGCAATGTTCTGGGCGGGGTGTGGTGGAGATCAGAACCCGCTCCCTCGTCGTACCGTTGAGCTGATGACAGAATATGGTCGTCAGCTGGCCAGTGCCGTTGAACAGGTTGTTTCCGGTTCGATGAGACCGGTCAAAGGACAACTCAGAGTGAGCTATCAGGAAGTCGATCTCCCTCTCTCGACGTTACCGTCGAAAGCTCAGATCGAAGAGAATCTAAAGTCCGCGAATCAGTATGAAGTGGCGCGGGCCCGGTATCTGTTACGAAAGTTGGCAGACAATGCGTCACTCTCACCGACATACCCCTATCCGGTCAGCGTCTGGAAGTTGGGTGATGATGTCACTTTTGTGATGCTGGGAGGAGAGGTTGTTGTTGATTATGCCCTGCGACTTAAGGCAGAACTCGGGATGGAGTCCGATCCGGCCGGCGTCTGGGTGGCGGGGTATTCTCATGACGTCATGGCTTATATTCCCTCTCGACGTGTCCTGCTGGAAGGAGGATACGAAGGAGGCGGATCGATGGTCTATTACGGTCTTCCGACGACCTGGGCTCCTGAAATTGAAGAGGTCATCGTCCGCACTGTGCATACACTATTTTCGACCGTGGCGTCTGGTCCTCGATAACAGTAAAAAATAACATAATTAGAAGACTGGTAATATGAATTTTCTTCTGTTCATCGCGGTCTGGGCATCTTTGATTTCTGCATCGGCATCAATCACTTTTGCCGAAGACCTGAAACCGTTAAGACAGTCCTTAACATTCCATGCTTCGTTTGAAAACGGTCTGGATGCCGACTTTTCACGAGGGGAGAAAACCTGTCTGGTGAAGCAGGATGGCAGCCCCGTTATTTCTCCAGGCACAGGCCGTTTTGGCAATTCGCTTCACTTTAACAGAAAATCATTGTCCGGCCCGACATATCACGGCCGGGATGTTCTTAACTACAGTCCAGAGTCATGGAATACAACAGTTTCGGTCTGGCTGCGACTGAATCCGGATGTGGACCTGGAGCCTGGTTACTGTGACCCGATTCAGATCGTCGGGGGGGATTCGAATCAGGGATTTGTCTTTCTGGAATGGTCCAGAGACGAAACTCCTCGGCTTTTTCGATATGCCATCCGTCCACTCTTTTCGATCTGGAATCCCGATAATCTGAAATGGGACGAGATTCCTCCAGCGAAACGCCCCATGGTGCAGGTCGAGAACGCACCGTTCACAGCGGATCGATGGACACATGTTGTTTTGACATTGGAGAATGTTAATGATAAATCCCGTCCTCAGTCCGGGCGATTATTTATCAATGGAGAGCTGATGGGAGCGGTTCAAGGATGGGATTTAAGTTTTGGCTGGAATCCAGAAAAGGTACGGCTGGTACTGGGAGCCGCATATATTGGGCGGATGGATGATCTGGCTGTCTTTGACCGGCCGCTGACCGCTGAAGAAATCCAACAGCTCTACCATCTTGAGAACGGTGTCGGCGATCTCTACTAGTGTTACGTCAGCATTAAAATGAGGGTGGAAGTGTTGGGGCTTTCGGTTCCGTAGCCGGAATGCGTTTTTCAGTCCGAGCGGCTTCAAGGCTCGGGATGGCTTGGTTTTATGCTAAATCGTCCGTTTTGCGTAGCGTTGCAAAACCGCACATTCTGACGCAAGTATGCTCCGTAATTGGCTCGTTTCTCCGTGTTTTTCCGTAGAGATTTTGGAGCCTTTCCTCACCTCAAATGACGAGCCCTGGGTGGCATTCCAGAGCCCTGTTGAGCTCCCGATCATGACAGTTCTCGGGGGCGTCCTGATGCCCTCCACTTCGTCCCGAAGAATGTCTCTCCTGAGTGTTCATGTCACGATCTTTTCCACAGCGGTATCACTGATTTTACGGAGTACTCCAGGACGAGTCTCATCCAGCAGTCCGCCACTGCCCCGGGTCCTTGAGCATTTTCAACGAGTTAGAGCTATTTTGAGTTTTTTCTGATTTTGACCGCAATCCGGAGAATGGATCGGCAAAATCATAGAGTGAGGACTGCTTCGCTACAAAATTTCCTGTGGTCAACTTTGTTTAATTCTGAAATGACGAGGAATGCCTGTGATCCCCCCTGGAGACGAATTTCGTTCTCGATCTCGTGAGGTCGCCAGGCAATGGGCGAAATATCATGGGAACCTTTCCGCATTCGTTTACTCACTCGTCGTCAACTTTTCCGAGGCCGAGGAATTACTGCAGGAAACGGCCGCCGAAATTTTTGAACATATCGATCGCTACGATTCAAGTCGACCATTCCTTCCCTGGGCCATGGGAATTGCGAGAAATGTTGTCCTGAATCACCGTCGGAAGATGGCGAGAGACCGTCATATTTTCGATAGCGAAGCACTGGAGCGATTGACGCATGCCTTTGAAAATATGGCTGACCGGCACGACGCTGTGCGGGAGCGCTTTGCCACCTGCTATCACCGCTTGTCGGCCCGTTCCCGGGAAGCCTGCCGACTGCGTTATGAATTTGATCAGACTCCTGAAGAGATTGCGGTTCACCTGGGGGCGACCGTGAGCGCGATTTGCTCCTTGCTGTTCCGCTCTCGCGAACAATTGAGGCTTTGCATTGAAGAGGGAATGCGCTCGCGGGGGGAGAAGCAGTGAACGATTTTCAGCGTCTTGCCCATGCGTGGATGAATGGTGCCATTACCGAAGAGGAGTGGAAGCGCCTGAACGATTACTTGCGTCAGGACAATGGAACTGCGGAGGAATTCGTTGAATTGATGGCACTGCATCAGATGTTGCGAGAATCTCATGCGGAGAGAGCTGCGCTGGGACAGTTCCTGTATGAATCAACTATTAGTGGGCCGGATGTCCTGCCTGTGAATTCCGGGCCTGCTGCAAGAAAGATTCCTCCCTCACCACTGGATCTCAAGTCCCGGAAAAAGACGCGGGTCTATCAGGTCGCAATGGTAGTCATTGCTGCGACAATCGCCATCTCCTTTTTTGGATTGCATACTCTTTGGGGACTGGGTTCCCATCCTGTGGCATCCATTGACGTTGGCTCTGCCAAGGTACGACTGGTTGATGGTGAGGATGATGCCGGTCGGGCTGTCGGCTCGAAATTATATGCCGGAAACCGAATTCGTCTGTCACAAGGCCATGTCACGCTCCCCTTTGCGGAGGGGGCGATCGTGACGTTGGCAGGCCCCGCCGACCTGGAGGTTCGGACGGGGGGCCATGCTGTTTTGCATCGCGGTCAACTGATTGCGACAGTCCCGAAAGGAGCACGTGGTTTCACCGTGGGGACGCCGCGTGCGGACATTGTGGACCTTGGGACTCAATTTGGCGTGAATGTAGGGGCGTCCAGACAGACCCATGTGATCGTTTTCGAAGGAGTTGTCGAAGTCCTGCAGACGGCAAACGGCAAGCATGAGCCGGAACGTCATCGCCTCACTGAAGGCGAAGCAGCCTATATCGCGGAGAATGGGGCGTTTCACCGATTTCACGCCATTCGATGAAATTCAACCGGTTCAAAAGCAAGTACGACGATCAGAGTTTGAACACCTCATGGAGGCAATCGACCGGGCTGTGGATTCGTGGAGTGCAGCGGTCTGAACTGCGATGTCACCTTTGTTCGTTTGAGTTTCCACGTCAAAAGTCATTAGCGACCATACCACCTGGAGAGAGAAGAAATGAAAGACAACGATTCGAGAACAGGTCAGCCTATTCCCCATCGGACCGGCTTTACCCTGATTGAACTTCTGGTTGTGATTGCCATCATCGCGATTTTGGTTGCACTACTTCTTCCCGCAGTGCAACAGGCCCGTGAAGCGGCGCGCAGATCTCAATGTAAGAACAATTTGAAACAGCTTGGACTGGCGCTGCATAACTATCATGACGCTCATCTCTGCTTTCCGACCCAGGGGGGATTCACAGCTGCCCATGGGTGGGGTTTCCTGCCAATGCTGTTACCGTATTTCGAACAGGCGCCCCTCTACAACTCTATTGACTTCAGGAAGAATGTTTCCGAATCGCCCGTGACTGTTCGCAATGCCCGGTTGCCGATTCTGAATTGCCCTTCCGATCCCGACCCGATCTCTATGAGAAATCGTGCCCTGCCGGTGATGACAGCAGGCACGGCTGATGGTGACGACGGACTTTATATCGGGACCGTCACGCACTACTCCGGCAGCTATGGGGACGCCTATAACAACTCGTCGGCAGATCCTTATTCCACTGAAGGTTCGGGGGCGCTCTACGGATGTGGCGGCTGCTCAGGCGGCGCGACTCCCACCACAGATTGCCCTCGGCCGACTTTGGGGTACGGCGGCGGTCCGGACCATCGTGGCATCTTCGATATGTACGGAATCGCCTCACCGGTGCGGATCGGGAGTGTCACTGATGGAACTTCAAATACGATCATGATGGGGCATTCGACGAACGTCACCACGTCCAACAGCAACATCTGGGTTTCGAGCACGGGAAACACCCATGGCACGTCCCAGCCCATCAATTACATCACAAACCAATGCCGCGGCACGGCGGGCGTGAAGCCGAATAATTGTGACGGCCGGATTCTTGGAAGCTGGCAAGGCCGGGCGTTCAGCAGTTTTCACACGGGGGGAGTGGCGGCCTGTATGAGTGACGGATCGGTGCGCTTCATCTCTGAGTCGATTTCCATGAGGCTGCATAATGCGCTGGGCAGCCGTGCAGGCAATGAAGTCATTGGCGAATTTTAAAACCTGATTCCGGCATCAGCTCCGCGTCTCGATCTTCAAGACCGGGGCTTTCGCCGGATGATCGAACCTCGAAATCAAACTTACTTTCTTTCAGAGAGAGAGCAGGCTCCCATGCTGAATCGATTTTTTGCGTCTGGCAAGATGATCGCGCTCTTCCCCTTGCTCGTGGCGCTCGGTTGCAGTAATCATGGACCGAAAATGGGATCCGTGACAGGCGTCGTGACGACTGATGATGGCCAACCTGTGGCTCAGGCACAGATCGCATTCATCCCAGACGTGCCCGGCATTCGTGCAGCGACGGACGTGACTGACGCGAATGGTGCATATCGGCTGAGTACATTCAAGCCTAACGACGGAGCACTCGTGGGCACTTATAAGGTCACGGTTGCTAAAATCGCCCCCTATGAAGGTAAAATCCCCGAAGGGATGGGAGGCGCTTACGAAGAGGTGATGGAGGCGCAGGGCAAACCACTTCTTCCCGTTCGTTACTTTCAGGCTCGCACCTCCGGCCTGGTTGCCGAAGTGAAATCAGGCAGCAACCGACACGACTTCATACTGGATAAGGTCGAAACGGCATCCACCAGCCGTCGATGACCCGCTTGTGAACGACAACCCGTGTTGTTCCACAATGGACTGAATCATGAAAGGAATGAGATGATTTTCATGCGTTCCCAAATGACATTCCCGAGAAAGCGGTGCCGTCAATCCTCCGCCTTTACTATGATCGAGTTATTGGTGGTCGTTGCTTTAATCGCTGTGCTTGTGGCTCTGCTGCTGCCGTCAGTCCAGCAGGCAAGAGAAGCGGCGCGGAATGCTCATTGCAGAAATCATTTGAAGCAACTGGGACTGGCATTGCACAATTACCACGATGCGCACCTCTGCTTCCCAACGCAGGGAGGATTTCAGATCCGGCATGGTTGGGGGTTTCTTCCACTCATACTCCCTTACCTCGAACATCATTCTCTGTACAGCCAGATCGACTTCAACCTGGATGTCTCTTTAGCGGAAGCTGCAGTTCGCAATGCCCGGATTCCCGTCTTGTATTGCCCCTCTGATCCGGATCCGGTTTCCATGCGCAACCGTGATCTGCCGGTGAAAACCGGAGGGACGCCTGACGGCGATGATGGATACTATGTCGGAACGATCACACATTATGTCGGCAGTTACGGGGACGGATGGAATAATTCGATTCTTGATCCGTATTCAACCGAAGGGGCTGGAAGCCAATTTGGGTGTGGCGGCTGTCTGGGAGCGATTGGCCAAAACTCGAACGATTGTCCCAAGCCCACTTCCGGCTACGGCGGTGGCGAAACACATCGGGGTATTTTCGACTATTTAGGGCTCTCCCCCCCGGTTCGTTTTAGCAGCATCTCTGACGGGACTACGAACACGATCCTGCTGGGCCACGCAACCAATATTACGACGTCAAACAGCAATGTCTGGTTCGCCAGTACCGGGAGTGTCCATGGAACTTCCCAACCCATCAATTACATTCTTGATGAGTGCCTGGGAACAGCAGGTGTCAGGCCTGGAAACTGTGGAGGCCGGATTCTGGGCAGTTGGCAGGGACGCGCATTCAGCAGCTTCCATACCAATGGAGTGAACGCATGCTTGTGCGATGGGTCTGTCCGCTTTATTTCCGAGTCGATTGATCTTCGCGTGCATAATGCGCTCGGCAGCCGCGCCGCAAACGAGTTGATCAGGCCATGGTGAAATGAATTGCCCATCCTGGATCGGCTGAATCCCGCTATTCGTTTGGAAGCTCGAATTTCGTTGCATTTTCAACTGCACGTCTGTCGCCTCCGCCCTCTGCTGAGGGAGAGAGCGGGATGGATCGGTTCACCTGTCTTTCTGGACTTCCACACCCTTTATGTCGTCTGACACTGATCACAGGTTTTTCATGATACGACAACTGTTTTGCTGTCTTCTGGCGGGATGGATTTTTTTCGTTCTTGTCGGAGGAGTCGAAGGCGATGATTGCAATTTATTGCAGACACGCGCAATTGAGACGGGAGCCTCACCTGTTGCTCACTGGGGGCCAGATCCGCTGACCTATAGTTCCTGGATGAGTCATACGAATCGGCTGATCCCGGTTTATACCTTTGGCACACGGAACACGGGTAAAGGAATCGATCTGAACTCCTATACGGGGGAGAACAGCTTATATCGGAACGAGCAGCGGCTGAAAGAGATGTACGGCTATCTTCCGACGAATACACTCGTGTCGGATGCCGAATATATGGACCAGACGGATGTCTTCCGTCTCCAGCAGGCTGCCATTGAAGCAGGCAAGCGGTATGTTTTCCTGGTTGTCTTTGATGGATTTGATTGGCAAACTGCCCGGGCTGCCGCAATTTACAAGTCCCGCGCGGTGTCATATGTGGCGGGACGGGGGACGGGCTTGCATCTGCAGAATTATCAGGCCGCCGGAACAACCCAATTCGGATTCATGGTCACCAGCCCGCGAAATGGAGGAACAAAGACGGATGTGAACCAGCAGGCTGTTCTGAATCCAGGCGGCACACTGCGCGGCGGATATGATCCCATGCTGGGAGGGCGAACCCCTTGGGAGGAACCGACGGATGATCGTGATTACCTCATCGGTCGATCCAAAGCGGCAGGCTCAGACCATGTTTATACGGACTCAGCCGCATCAGCGACGAGTATGACATGCGGGGTGAAGACCTATAATGATGCGGTCAATCTCGATCACAACGGTATCCCCCTCGAATCGATTGCCCATCTTGCACAACAGAAAGGGTACGCGGTGGGGGTCGTCACGAGTGTTCCGATCAGCCATGCCACGCCCGCCTACTCCTATGCCCACAATGTTCATCGAGATGATTACCAGGACTTGTCCCGGGATTTGCTTGGGTTGCCGAGTATCACTCATTCCAGGCCGCTTCCCGGGTTGGATGTCCTGATCGGTTGCGGCTTCGGAGTGGAGAAGGCCCAGGACCATGGGCAGGGAGTCAACTTTGTTCCTGGCAATCGCTATTTGACCGCGACTGATCTTAATGCCGTCAATGTTTCCAACGGCGGTAAATATATTGTGACGAAGCGTGAGCCGGGAGTGGCAGGGAATTTCGGACTCAGTTCAGCATCTGCTGAAGCGATCCGTGAGCATCAGCGGCTTTTCGGGTTTTACGGAGCAACTGGAGGAGGCGCATTCTCAGGAAACCTCCCACTCCAGGGATCGGCCCGAAACTATCAACCCGGTCCCGGACGTACGACACGGGACATCTCCTATTCCGCAGCCGATCTCCACGAAAATCCGACTCTCGCTGAGATGACCACGGCTGCGATTGATGTCCTTGCAAGTCGTGCTGATGGATTCTGGCTCATGGTGGAAGCAGGCGATGTCGACTGGGTGAATCACGACAGCAATCTCGACGCCTCTATTGGTGCTGTTCTGGCTGGCGATGATGCGGTTAAGGTCATCACGGACTGGGTCGAGATCCACGGCGGATGGAATGATGCCGTCATGATCGTCACCGGCGACCACGGACATTACCTCGTGATTGATAACCCTGAACTTCTCATTCCAAATGGGCGTTAGGAAATGTCATTCGATTTGGGTTGGTGACTGCGAGTGCTGCGTGGCGCCGCCATCAATGTCGTGCTGGCGGCTGGCGGAAGCAACCTCCCCAAACTGCTGGGGAGGCTGTTTTTTGCCTGAATTTTGAAGCTGTGGTACGGGATCAGCACCATGGGCATTCGCAAAATAACCGACATCGACGATGGATCTCGCATCCATTCTTCCCGGCTGAGCCGATACAGGCAATGCTCACGTAGCGGGCTTCCTTCGGGAACATTCGGATGCAGAAACGTCGTATTGTCTTCCCGCATGCCCAACCGTTCCATGACGGCCCGTGATCGGCGGTTGATCACCGCAGTAAGCGACACGATCTCTTCGAGTCGAAGTTGTTCGAACCCGACGCGAAGAGCGGCCTTCGCTGCTTCAGTGGCATAACCCTGTCCCCAGCGGGCATGGGCCAGACGCCAGCCGATCTCGACGCAGGGAGCGAAGGGAAGAGGGGCTTGCGGTATCTGAAGACCGACGAACCCGATGAATTCGCTGGTTCTGCGAATTTCAACCGCCCACAATCCCCAGCCCCGTTCCGCAATCTGGGATTGCCACCGGTCCACGGCGGCATGACTGGCTTCCGGTGAGAGAGTGGAAGGAAAGAATTCCATGACGCGCGGATCGGCGTTGAGTTCCGCAAACGGCTTCCGGTCGGAAAAACGCCACTGTCGCACTCGCAGGCGTTCGGTATTAAACTCGATGGGTGGGTTCATTCGTTTTCGGGGTCTTTTCACTTCTCTCGGATCGAAAGCAGACGAAAGTCATCTTCTTGACTCGACGGAATTCATCAAGGGAAAGAGAAATGCAGCCAATCCGATTCGTCTTTTTTCTTTCGTTCATTTTCTGTCTGATGCAGAATGTCCCTGCTCCGGCGGATGAGGTTGCCGATGCGGTGACCCGGCTTCGTTCCGGTTCTGATGAGGAACGGTATGACGCCGCTCGAACGCTGCGAAAGCTAGGCCCGCAGGCCGCCCCGGCCATCGACGCATTGATTACAGCCCTGGCTGATGATGGCGTCCCTCATGAATTCAAGGTGCAGTATTTCGGTCCGCGAGTCCAGGATGCCGCCTCAGCAGCACTGGTGAAAATCGGTGCCCCGTCGGTTCCTCGGCTTGTCGTGGCTCTGGAGAACGAGAATCCCGAAATTCAAGAATGGTCCGCTTTCACCCTGGGATGTCTTGGTCCTGTGTCACGGTCGTCGTTTCCGGTGCTCCAGAAGTTGCTGAAAGAGATCAATGCATCGGAAAGTGACGAGCGGAAGAGGTTACAATGGGCATTGATTGATGCCGTCGCGAAGGTCGGTGAATCTCCCGACATCGTGGTTCCCGTTCTGATCGAAACGTATCGGACTCAAAAGTCTGTTACGACCCGCTCTGCTGCTCTGAGCGCTCTGCCTGACGCCGATCCCTCTGGGACGCTGGCTCTTTCGATTCTTCTCGAAGGTCTGGACCATGACGATGGCGACATCATGTCGGCCGCCGTTCAGGCGTTGGGAAAACTGGGGCCGCGTGCCAGTTCGGCGGCGGAGGAGTTGTTGAAACGGATCAACACGAAGAAAACTCGGGCAGCTCCCTATTTTGATGTTGTCTGGTCGGAGAATGTCCAAGACGACATCATTCGCGCGTTGGGAGAGATCGGGCCGGCGGCTCACGTTGCTCTCCCGGAACTCAGTCAACTTATGAATGAGAGCGAGCATCCTTCAGCCCAGATCTGGGCCGCAGCAGCAATCGTGCGAATCGCTCCGGATGCGCCCGTTGCAGAAACCGCATTTGCGAAGGTGGCAGGTTCCCGCGAGTTCGAAGCACTCAGCCTGATCGGCTCCAGGACCGCTGTTTCCGTACTCATTGAAAAATTGAAATCAGAGGAAATCTCTTTCGACAATTCGACCCCCAGTCAGATCATCGAAGCCATTGGTCACTGTGGTCCCGTTGCGGAGGACGCAGTGCCCCTTCTGATGGAACTTCTCACCATTCCATGGGACAAGGGATTCAAGGTGAAGTACCAGGCGATGATCGCACTCGGAAAAATTGGTGCCCCTGCACAGCCAGCATTGCCACTGTTACGCCGCATCAGGGATGCCCCTGCCGATAAGTTCTCGAAATGGCAAGAGGGTGACCGTGCGGAAGAAGCGATTGAAAAAATTCAGGCGGCAGTCGAAGCACGATAAGTCTGGACTCACTCGAATTCCCTTTCGTTTCCTCACACAATGATCGTCTCGCTTCGTTGTGAGAAGAGTGGTGTCACGGCGAACGAACACTGAATATGTAGTGGGATTCGTGAGCAATGTCTTGCCGACAGTGCAACTCATCTGGATTCCAAAGGAGTCAGTGAAATGCCATTTGACATGCGAGAAAGTTGGGCTGTGGAAGTCTACCTTCCGAAGAAGCTCCAGCATCTGTCGGAATTGTACAATTACCTGCGCTCCAAACTGGCAGATCGGCGGGCGGGCGTCACACAGGCAGTGCCGATCGATGGTTTTTCGATGTATGAAGTCGATGGAGCGTTTCTTGGGGACCGGATTTATGAGGAACGCACACTGGTCATTCGGATTTTGTTTCCCAAGGATCCGCACGCACCACCGGAATCTCTGCGGCAACAGCTTCAGGAACTGGGGGACGAGATCGCCCAGAGCGTGGCGCTGACAGAAGAGGAAATCTGGATCTGTCATGCACCTCAGACATTAACCGTGTTCCGACCACAAAGCCTATAAAAGCAACTCGTGGTCTTCCTCGAAATGCGGCGAAGAGAGCTTCATGCCGGCCTCGCCTCGTCAATCGTTCTGACCTCTAAGACTCGAACAGCAAGACTCGAACAGCAAGACTCGAACAGCAAGACTCGAACAGCGTGGCATACGACGTGTGTTGTCTGCCACGCTGTCAATCATGGAGCGGCACATGTTCCGGGCGGGATGCGTCCCTCAATTGAACCAGACCGCGAACAGGAAGAACTGTCCCCCGAAGGCGGCGGTCAAGGTATTGGCGGTTTGCCGGGTGACGACTTCTCCGGTCTCGGCATAGGGGAGCGCGGCGCCGCCATGAGCCCACATGACCAGATCAAACCCGCGCGGGGACTCGAACACCTGCTTCAGATTGATGCCCGTCCCCTCCCGCAGACGCCAGTGGGGAATGAGCTTCGTCCCGTTGAGCACCGCTTCCAGCTCATCCATCACCCGCTGCCACGACTCCACCTGATCGTCCGTCACGGACAATCCCACGACGCTCGACTGCTTCGGATTGGGAATCCATTCTCCATCGTTGTCGGTCTCCTGCTGAATCAACTCCCAGGAGAGCCGGCTCTGGCGGACCATTTCCAACAGATGCTGCCGCGCCCGGGGCATCCGCTCCGGTTCGGCGAGTTCAAAGCTCATGAGATGAATCGCAGCGATGAAGTCGGCCACCACGTCGAGATCCACGAATTCCCCTGAACGACGGCGGGTTTGCAGCGGTGTTTCTTCCTGCGGGGCAGCTCCCGAGAACAGATGCGGTGCCAGAACATCATGGAACTTTTCTGAATCCTGGGCCAGCCACGTCTCCAGCAGGGCTCGCAGCACGTGCGTATAGCCGATCATCCAATGGACGTCCCCGGCATCGAACCCCACCGCGAAGCGTTGCCGTTCCTCCGTGAGAGTGCCGACCCGGGGATTGAGCTTCTGGAAAATCACCCAGAACGTCTCTTCCGGAGCGACCTTGCCGTCGCCGTTGAGGTCGAGACGAATCAGCCCCACGGGGACGTGCAGCTTGACGTTCGGGTCTTTGATCGGAGCAAGAACATCGGCAGCCACGGCGAGATCATCGATCAATTGTTGCAGCACCGCCCGCATCTGGGGATAGGTCAGCGGTTCCGGATGGGGGTTTTCCGGAACCGGAAGACGCAGCACCGGCAGATCGGGGGCGGACACCCGTAATCCATACCGAAACAGGTTCTGTGACAGACGTTCCACTGCCGTCAACAGCCGGGTCATTCCCAGCGCGAAGCGGGAGTGGTCATCGGCCGGATCGGCGGCGAGATGGGCTTCGAACTCCCTGACGGCTCCCTGGAAGTCACCGGAAGTGAGATGTTTTTCGAGACTCGCCTGAACTGCGGCGCGGTCCGCTCCCCAGACCGAGGCGGACAATCCCCATACGACTCCCGCGACCAGCATCCAGACCCGGGACGAACGAAACCCACCTCGGGAAATTCGATTCAACGCCATCATGAGAACCTCTTCCTGTTCATTGGTGCTGCTGTCGCGATACGGAAAGTCTACACATATGCGTCTCCGAAATCACGGTTCGAAAACGACTTGCATGGTTTTAAGAAACGGCTTCCAATGTGCGGTCGACAGATCAGTCCACTGAGGAAAGTCACTCTGCGCGTCATCATCATCGGTTTGCATGAAGGGGATGAACACTTTGTGGTCCGGATCCTTCGGCTGCGCCGCTCCTGTCAGGAGGATTCCGGAGTTTCGGTCTTCATTTGCCCACGCAGGACTTCGGCTTGCTCTGCCAGGACACCTGCAAAACCGCTCACAGATTCCGGCATCCACTTCATCACAGCACTGATGATCAGTTCTTTCAAGTAGGCGAAGGAAAACCCTTCCGTCTTCGCAGCAATGGATTCGATCTCTTCCCGCTTCCAGCCCGTTTCGTCAGATAGCTACCGGCGCCAGACCGTCAGATATTCCTGTCGCTCCTGACGCGTCGGGAGATGGAAGTGGTACTTGCGATCGAAACGACTGGGACGGTCGATGATCGCGGGATCGATCCGGTCCGGATGATTCGTCGTCGTCAGCACAATCATCCCGTGATTCTGCTCGAAACCATCCAACTGGTTGAGGAAAAAGGACCTGTTCTCGTTCGGCTAGGGCGTGTTGACAAACTTTGGTTAGTCGAGTCGACGGGTGCAGAATCTGTTTGGTTTGGTCATGGAGGACCGCAATGCGACGACGCCATGAGATTACGGATGACCAGTGGGAACGGGTGGCCCCTCTGCTGCCAGGCAAAGCGGGGGATCCGGGAGTCACGGCAGACAATCGGCTCTTCCTCAATGCCATTTTCTGGATCGCCAAAACG
>Ga0182745_1000221_pt1 | contig 72015 bp, 60 predicted proteins | sample eDN3rd30CKraftBY_FD_128523 | JGI IMG/M metagenome (GOLD analysis project Ga0182745, IMG submission 128523) | Enriched backyard soil microbial communities from Emeryville, California, USA - eDNA 3rd pass 30_C Kraft BY (version 2) (version 2) | ecosystem: Environmental > Terrestrial > Soil >... | reverse complement strand
CTCCACAAACTCTTCGCCGACGACTGGGGAGGATCCCGCTACTACCTGCAAATATTTCGCTACACCGCCGCCGGTCGCATTCCCGACGGACTCCCCCAATGCATCTATGACGGTCGCATCCAAGGCGGCCACTCTATCTACGCCTGCGATCATCTACCCCCACCACCCTTCGATGGAACCCCGCGTTTCTATCGCTTGAACGAGGGCTACCAAAATTCCCAACTCCTCCACTTCAACCTCCATCCCGACCAATACGCCCACCTCGACCCTGCCCTCGTCGCCCAAGTCCTACCGCACCCACATGAACGCTTCCTCCCAGGTAACCGCATCTACCCCAAACCAGCGCCCAACGATGCACCCGCCTCCGACAACAACACATCCCCCGGGCAGCCCGTGCCCCACAACACCGCCTCCGCCGACCTCAACCCGAGTACACCCGAAAAACCCGTCAAACCTGCACTCAATGCACTCACCCCGACAACATCATCCAGAGCATCACGCACTAACACCGCACCCGACAAAGACAACGTAAGGCGCCAACCCTATCAGGGCGATACAGAACGAGCCTCGGGTGAAATGACCAGCGGGAATGTAACCCGACGACACAACAGCAATACTGCGTCGCAGACACCACATCGCGACCGCTCCACTGGCGGGCGCGATACCGCGGCTTCCAATACCGCCAAGGTCACCAGATCGGAATCCGGCCCCGGCCAACCCAGTCTCGGTAAAAACTTCTCTACGCCACACCATCCGAACCATGCCGCGCCAGGACCTCGGAACACGTCTACCGTCCCGAATACACCCGAAAAATCCACCAACCCTGCACTCAATGCACTCACTTCGGCGCTAGAGAAACCACCCAAACCCTTCAGCGAAGACCAAAAGCGCATGCTGCACCTTCTGGAAATCGGCTTCACCATCGCCGAAGCCACCAAACGTATGGCCTGCTCCCGTAGCTGCTTCAACAACTGGGCCGCTCGAAATCCCGCCTTCAAACAAGCCGCCATCGACGCACGAGACCGTTACTGCGAAGACATCGCCAGCGACATGGACCAACTCCACAACACCGTCCGCGAGCGACTCGAACTCTGGATCCATGCCAAAGAAACCCCAGAAAACCTACGCTTCCGTGCCGTCAGCCTCTTCCTCCGCTACGCCCACACCCCGCACCTGCTCCCACGCCGTCTCCAAGCCCTCTTGCCCCACTCCCTGCACTCGGAAGCCAATGCGATAGCCAATGACATTGCCAATACCAATAGCATTCAGCCGGTTCCACACCTTCCCCACATGTCCGATAGCAGCAACGAGGAACCTTCGCCGACGCAGGCCAAACCCGACCAATCAACAACCACCTCCGAGCCAAGAACGCCCAGTTCCCCACCAGATCGACAAGTTCCGAGAGATCCCGATGGCTCCAGCCCCGAAACCGCAGAGCAACTCCGTCCAATATCCACGGACGCCGATACAGAGGCCTCACAGATCGCACCAACCGACGTACCCGATACCGCACCTGAGTCAGACCGTCTCATGCCTCCGTGCGACGAACAGCAAAGCCAGCACCTGCCCCTCTCGACTTCAGAACACCACGAATCCGAACCGTCTCCGATCACGGGCAACATTGACACTATCGACCTACCATCAACCAACGGTCCGACCACGATATCCGTACCTACTGCGCCCCGCACCCAAACACCAGCCAAACCGCGCACCTTCCCTTACTCCTACCCCTTGCCCCAGCCATCAGACGGACGAATCTTTCAACCCTAATTTGAGTTGGATCAGCCACCCCACAAAGATGGCATCATTGGAAAACGATTTTCGAGTCCCGCCTCTGACGGGAAAATGGGGGAGCGCCACGTTTTGACGGCAGCAAAGGAAAAAGCAAAGCTCGGAGCTCTCGCCTGGCTCTGGAATGCGCCCAAGGATGCGAAGAAGGCACTAGGAGCCGCATCGCTCGGCTGGATGCTCGATTCCTTCGACGTCATGCTCTACTCCCTGGTGCTCGCGGCCCTCATGACGGACCTCGGGCTTGCCAAAGCGGAAGCAGGCATTCTCGGATCCATCACGCTAGTCGCGGCGGCCATCGGAGGACTCGCCTTCGGTCACATTGCTGATCGCTTCGGGCGCACCCGAGCCATGATGACCTCTATCCTCATCTACGCCACCTTCACCGCCGCTTGTGGCTTCGCGCAGAACTTCATGCAGCTTGCCATCTTTCGAATCTTTCTCGGTTTTGGCATGGGCGGGGAATGGGCCAGTGGGGCCGCACTGGTATCAGAGACCTGGCCTGCCGCGCACCGAGGAAAGGCGCTCGGGCTGATGCAGAGTTCCTGGGCCGTCGGCTATGCGCTCGCAGCCATTATCACTGCCACCTTCCTTCCCATCATTGGCTGGCGCGGCGTATTCTTCATCGGGGTGCTACCGGCCTTCGCCACCCTTTGGATTCGTCGGAGTGTCAAAGAATCGGAAGCATGGGCTACGGGCGCCGCCTCCGCAACGAAGCATCGCGGCCCCTTTGCAGGTTTCGCCGAAATCCTCTCGACGCGCTACCGCAAAGTCACCATTGCCATCACGCTGATGAACGCTTGCACCCTCTTCGCGTGGTGGGGCTACAACCTATGGGTCCCGGCCTATCTCTCCCTTCCCATCGATCGTGGTGGCATCGGCCTCAGCCCCACTTTGATGTCGACCCTCGTGGTCGCCATGCAGGTTGGCATGTGGTTCGGCTATGTCACCTTTGGCGTGGTGAGTGACCGAATCGGCCGAAAGCCCAGCTATGTCACCTATCTGCTCGCAGCCTCCGCATTGCTAGTTGCCTACGCATCGACATCCAACCCTTGGCTGCTACTTGTCCTCGGGCCATTCGTCGCTTTTTTCGGCACGGGTTACTACACCGGCCTGGGCACCGTGACAGCGGAGTATTACCCCACGCACATTCGCGCCACGGCACAGGGCTTCACATACAATGTCGGTCGCATCGCCAGCGCCATGGCTCCATTCACAGTAGGTAGCCTCGCCGAAACCCAAGGCTTCCCCGCCGCTTTTCGCGTACTGGCGGTTGCCTTCGTATGCGCCTCGATGTTCTGGCTCTGGATTCCCGAGACGAAAGGACGCGCCCTACAGTAGACGGCGCATGTATCTCCGGCGATATCGTCCAGCCTGTCGATAAGCAAAGCCCTGCTTCGACCAGCGGAGCAGAAGTACCAGCAGATAGTCGAAACTGCATCCAAACGGCTGCGCTCTCCCTTTCTCGGCGTTGACGTACTAGTAGGTCTTGGCTTGTCCACCTGTGGGTTAGGGGCTAGTCTGAGGTCGACAGAAGACCGCAGGCGGAGGCCTTCGCATGAAAAATCTGATTCAGTCCTTGCTTCTGGCGGGCCTGGTCACGGCGCTGACCGCGACCCCAATCAAGACAATAAACACACCGCCAGCGGAATCCCATACCAGCCATTATTGGCAGGATGCCGATGAGTGGCCCGGAGCATACCGGTTGCACGACCGATCTTTGGAAGGAGTTCCCAACATCGTGGGCACGGACGACGGCATTGATGAAGACGGACGCCCCTCGCTACGCATCGAAATGTGTACATCCAATCAAACGGACTGTCCGCTGCACTTCTACGGGTACGACCCAGAACTCGTCTGGACACCAGAGGCATACTCATCGCTGAACTTCGACCTTTTTCCGGGTGCTCCCGTCCGGCAGTTCACGGGCCGTGTCGTATATACAGTGACACCGGTGCCGGAGCCAGCAGCCTTCGTCTTGGACGGCGCCGGATTAGGGGCTCTGGCTGGCTATGTAGTCCAACGCAAGTGGCCAACGAGCTCGAAACATAGACTATCGACGCGCAATTGAGAACCTAAACGACTTTCCCTTCGGGACAAAAGATAGCTCCCGCGCGGGCGGTTCTCGTGTAAAGGGTTGTGGAGCCCCACGTAAATCTGTTAGAAAGAACTCGATATCGAACGCAAGGTCATATCCCTGTTCCCCCTCGGAGGCTCTATGTTTCGTCAATGGTTGTGCTCAGCAATGGGCGTTCTCGTACTGGCTGCAGCAGCGTCAGCCCAGTTGGTGGATGAGTTCAATCCACCGCCGTCTGGTTGCTGTTTGTCTATGAGTGCCCACCGGCTCGCCGCCCAATTGGATGACTGGAACCAGTTGGGTCGCTACCATCAGGCCAACAAGGAATTAAAAGCCCAACCCGTGGAACCGGGCCGCGTTGTTTTCTACGGAGACTCCATCACAGACGTCTGGAAGCTAGCGGAGTCCTTCCCCGGAAAGCCCTACGTCAATCGGGGCATCGGTGGCCAAACCACCTCGCAGATGCTGGGACGCATGTACGCCGATGTGATCGAACTGAAGCCACGCGCCGTCATCCTGCTTGCCGGGACCAATGACATTGCGCGCAATACCGGCCCCATGACCGCAACAATGATTCAGCAGAACATCAAAGCCATCACGGAACTAGCCAAGCACAACGGCATCAAGGTTATTCTCTGCTCCATCCTCCCTGTCAGCGACTACCCGTTCGAGCGTTCCCAGAAGTCTCTCTCCCCTGACCCGAAAACACCAATGCGGAACGTTTCCCAAAAGACAAACGGACGCCCCCCATCCGACATTCTGAAAATGAACGCATGGCTCAAGTCTTACGCCTCTGAGGTAGGAGCTATTTATGTCGACTACTTCGGCCCGATGGTGGATGAAAAGGGATGGCTGAAGGATGGCTACGCGGAAGATGGCCTACATCCCAATGCAGAAGGATACAGGATCATGGCTCCTATCGCGGAAGCCGCCATCCAGCAAGCTCTCAAGTAGTCCCAGATGCCCTGAATCAGGCAACGCTCCCCATGGGCTTCCCTGGAACATCAGACTCTAATCAGCATGGAGATGGAAGGTCTTGCTCACGATCTTCCACTCTCCGTCCATCTTCAGAAGGCTGAGAACATCGGTAAAGCGGTGGCCAGCCCAATTTTCCACTTCCACGCGAACGCTGGCAAAAGACTCGTGGACGTCGATACCGGCAATGCGGTCGACACGCCCGTTGGCGGGCGGGTTCGCATCCACCCAGTCGTATAAGTCCTGAATCGGACCAGCAATCAGATCTGGAGCGAGGTAGCCATAGATGCTCGCCGTTGAAGCAAATCCGAGCTTCATAGTCTCGCTGCTGCCCGTACGGCCACCCTCTATGTAGTGCTGCAAGGCTCGCGCAATGGCGTCGTACTCGGCGAGTGGCTGGCTCATCTGGTTCTATAGCTCCGGTAAATTGCTCTTGGATTCCTGCAAAAGGCTGGGGTAAGAGTTCTGAAAATCAGAACATCGCCGCAAGACTGTTCCTGCAACTACATAGAGAAAGAAGGCCAAATACAAGCACTACCACATACCATCGGAACCCTATTGGCTTCCTATGCAGCCGCTCGTCGCAAGCAATAGAACTGAAAGGGTCATCACACGAAGTATCAACCATCTGAGCTCCGGAGTCTGGGCCGCCGGTTACGGTGGCCGAATGGCCTCTGAATACATAGATAGATTAAATACCCAGGGTTGGGTATCATGCCGCAATGGAAACCAACGGCGCAGGCTTAAGCGTCCTTCCCACGCGCAGGCATCTACTGCTATTGCTGGCCGCAATGACGCCGCTCTCTGGGCAAGGCCAGCAATCAACCCTGCTGCTGCTTCGATCTTCAGACATCCCGCTCCTCAAGCAACATCTGCAGGCAGCGGAAGGTCCACTGGCCGCAGAACGGGAAAGTTTGCGGAAGGCTGCGGATTTGGCTCTTACCCAAGGGCCATGGAGTGTCACAGATACAAGGCCGAAAGATACGCCAGCGGGCAAGAACGACTATTTCAGCGAGGGGCCTTACTGGTGGCCAGACCCAGCCGCTCCCAACGGCCCGTACCTCCGGCGCGACGGCGAGGTCAATCCCGATACCTTTACCAACAACTACAGGGACATGTCACAGCTCGCAGATGCCGTGTTGTGCCTAGCCTTGGCTGGCGCCTTATTCTCCGACGGACGCTACACCGAACGAGCCTGGCTGCTGCTCCGCGTCTGGTTTGTGGATGCGGAGACGCGCATGAACTCAAACCTCGAGTTTGGTCAAGCCATCCGCGGACGCTTGTGGGGCAGGGGCATCGGTCTCATCGACACCGTGCAACTGATTCGGCTCATTCAAGGAGTAATGATTCTGGAAACCGACATAGGCATCGACCGCGATGTTTCCCATGGCTTAAAAGCCTGGTTTCGGGACTTCCTCCGCTGGATGACGACCAGCGAAAAGGGCATTGAGTCCCGCGACAATGGCAACAACCACTCCACTTGGTGGGCAACCCAAGTAGCGACCTACGCTACCTATTTGAGAGACGAGACTTCACTTCTGAAGGCATGGACTCTCTTCTACGAATCGATCATTCCCAAACAGTTCCTTGCAAACGGCAGCGCCCCGAAGGAGGAAGAACGCACAAAGTCACTGACCTATTCCGCGATGAATCTCGACGGACTGTCCATTCTCTGCCGCATCGGACAAATGTGGCAGATGGACCTCTGGGACTTCGAGGCGGAAAACGGAGCATCTCCGGCTAAGGCAGTAGCCTATCTACTTCCATACTGGGAGAAGCCCTCCAACTGGACACATCCGCAGTTGGAGCCCACCACACCCTCGCGAGCGCTGTTCCCCTGCTTGGCAGGCTGGGGTTTGGGCGAACCGTCCTACGTAGACCGCCATAGAAAGATAGGCTGTACAGGGAACGAACTTGCGAGATTGCTTCGCCTGTTGATGGCGCTTCCCGCCTAACCGCAGCTAGCGCACCTAGCGCGAGGGAGGCCCTGGCTCCCGCAGCCAACGTTTTAGGAAACGCACGCCGCTGGGCAATTCGATCTCATGGCCGCCCTCAAACATCACCAGTTCGGCGCGGTCTTCCACGCCCAGTTTCCGGTAGTGCTCATGCGCTGCCTGAAACTCCTCTTCCACCTGTGGCCAATGGGCGATACGGTCTTTCTTGCCGTGCTGCACCATCATCGGCCTCGGGCAAATCAGGCTGGCTACATCACTGTCTGTGAACTCGGTCAGCCACCCATGTAGAAAGGAGTACTCTTCGGTGGTATCCAGAAACACGGAGTATCGCGCATCCGGAACAGCCATCTTGTTGCGACGATGATTGAACCAGGCTGTGATGATGCTGGCCTTGATGCGTGGTTCCAGTGGCGTCCAATACATCCCGGCCATCCCACCGAGACTAATACCCCAGAAGCCGACCTTATCCTTGTCGAGGGTTGCATCTGCAAGAACCGCGTCCAACAACAGGGTCATGCGTCGGAACTCAATGCCAGCGAGAGAAGTGCCATCCAAACGAGCCAACCGCTCCACACGATTGCGTCTCTCGATGGTGAACAGATTCAGCGGAGCCAGCACGGCAAAGCCTTCGTCGACCAGGGCCTTCCCATACGCTTTATATCCGCCGGTAGGATCTTCCAATCCAAAGATCCTTTCCGGAAAGCTCTCGATACCGTGTTCCGCGATCACCAGTGGCAATTTCCCCTTCGCATTGGCAGGCAGAACCAGCAGCGCTTCCGCGGTCAGACCGCCCTGCAAAGGTAGGCTCACCCACTCTGCGCGATAGCCGGGTAGCGCCTGAAACGGAACTCTCCTCAACGGGCCGGAAGGACGCAGATCTGGTGGATCAAACAGTTCCAGATAGCGCGCGCGGTTGGGAGTCACACTTTTCATGTAGGCATCGACGCTGCTGTAGTCCCGTTTCCAAGCTTTCTCCGCGCGCTTGGCGTAACCGTCGACGATGTCCTCCCTCAGGTAGGCTTCCAGGCGGTTGGCGTAGTCGGTATTGCGCTCCCGCTTTGCCGTGCTTGGCGCTCTCGGACTTGGTGGCGCATTCACCAGCGCCTCATCAATCAAACGGACCAGCGCAGCACCGAAATTCAGACGGTCCTCCGTGGTCGGTGGATGCCCCAATTTCTGATTGGCATCCGTCATCAGCTCCATCAACATCGCAGGTGACTTTGTCTTCTGGTAAACCCAACTATCGGCAGTCAACCGGCTTGCCTCTGCCGCAAAGCTGCGATTGTCTCGCGGCCCGGATTCGGAATAGAAGTGCGTCGAGGCCTGCAGCGAAGTATTCAATCGGTTCACCAATGCCCGCATCTCTTCGCCACCCTCACTGAGTGGCGCAGAAAGGTAATCTGCTGACTCTGTGTTGTGTAGAGTAAGAAAGAAATCAATGGAATTGCCACCGGCGATCCATTGCTCCATCGCCTTTTTAGCGGCAGCAATTTCCGGCATTTGGGCGGCATCGTCCAGGTCCCAGTTCCGGTTCAGATCATAACCATTGCGATTGAAGCGGACGCCGCCTGCGGCCACCCCGTCGGGATCGAGAGTGGGCATCAGTTTGAAGACATAGCGGGATCGCAGATCGCGAGCCGCCGGGTCCACGGATAGCAGAAAGCGGACCATCCCTTCAAACACCCAGGACGTGCCAGCCTCCCAAGCATGTTGACGCGCCAGAATCCAGATTGTCTTCTTCGGCTTGGTGGAGGCTTTGCCACTCGGCGACGAACCCGATGAAGACTCGGGGGTAAGCGGATCCGCGATGGTAAGAAGTTGCAGCGGACGCCCCTGCACACTGCGGCCTATCTCTTCGACACGAAGATTGCGATGCGGCTGAATGGATTGCAGAAGCGCATCCAGGTGCTGCAGCGTGTAAGGCGGGATGCGTGCTATCCAGACAGTGTCGCAATCGGCACGAAAGCGAACCCGCAACCGCGCCGGATTTTCCAGCCACTCCGCATCCCCGAAGCTTTGCCAGTGCTTGTTGTCACAGCTGTAGGAAGGGCGTAGGTTGCGATGGCCGCTTCCATTGTGGGGCACGAAGTTGTATTCACCTTCGAAGCCAGCCAGATCAACGGTAATGGTTCGATTGTGTACGCCAGAGATCGAAAAGTAGAACCAACTCGGCTGGCGATTGCGTCCCGCATTGTCTGCCTGCCCCGGGATATGGGCAACCATGTGGTCAGCAGCAACCCACTCATGGCTGCGAAGCGCCCCGCCTTCAAAGGAAGAAAGCACAGAAAACGCGAGCAGGAAGAAGGCGAGCATGGAACTCCTCTAGACTGACACGAACAGTTGCAACGGCACGAACACGATCTCCGGAAATGGTCAGCCGGTCAAGTGCATCAGCCCAAATTCCCGTGGCCCATTCCGCGTCGCGTTACGCAAGAAGCGGTTTGACGACCTTGGCAGGCTCCACGCCGGTCAGCTTCATATCCAAGCCCTGATACTTGTACGTGAACTTCTCATGGTTAATGCCGAAGCAGTGCATCAGCGTCGCCTGGAAGTCACGCACATGAACCGGGTCTTTCACAATGTTATAGCTGAAATCGTCGGTCTCGCCGTGGACAATACCACCCTTGATGCCTCCGCCGGCCATCCATAAACTGAAGCAACGCGGATGATGGTCGCGCCCATAATCTGTCTTCGTCAGCTTGCCCTGGCAGTAAATGGTGCGCCCGAATTCCCCGGCGAGAATCACCAAGGTGTCGTCTAACATACCCCTCTGCTTCAGGTCCTGAATCAGTGCCCAGCAAGGCTGGTCGATTTCTTTACACTGGCTTGGCAACACCTCCGGCAGGTTGCCATGAACATCCCATCCCCGGTGATAGACCTGGACAAAACGCACACCACGTTCGACCAAACGTCGCGCCATCAGCGTGCTGTTTGCGAAGCTTCCCGGCTCCTTGGCATCGGGGCCGTACATCTCCCAAACCGACTCAGGTTCGGAGCCGAAGTCTGTCAATTCTGGAACCGAGGTCTGCATACGGAATGCCATCTCGTACTGGGCAATACGCGTGCGGGTCTCAGGGTCTCCAAGCTTCTGGAAGTTCAGTTCGTTCATGCGTCCGAGAGCATCCAGCATGCGACGCCGCACGGTGGAAGGAACACCGTCGGGGTTGTTGATATACAGCACGGGGTCACCCGCACTGCGAAGGCCCACACCGGAGTACTCGCCGGAAAGGAAGCCCGCGCTCCACAATCTGGCCGAGATGGCCTGCACGTTCGCACGCGGATGTTTGTGTTTGGCCTGCAACACCACGAAGGCTGGCAGATTTTCGTTGGTAGCTCCCAGTCCGTAGCTCATCCAGGAGCCGATACAGGGGCGCCCGGCAATCATGAAGCCGGTCTGAAAAAAGGTGATGGCGGGCTCATGGTTAATTGCCTCGGTGTTCATGCTGCGAATGATGGCAATATCGTCCACCATCTTGGCGGTGTAAGGCAGCAACTCAGACACCCATGCGCCCGACTTGCCGTACTGGGCGAACTTGAACATGGAAGGAGCAATTGGGAACCGCGTCTGGCCGCTCGTCATCGTGGTCAAGCGCTGGCCCTTGCGGATACTCTCTGGCAGGTCCTGGTCGAACAAGGGCTCCATCTTGGGCTTGTAGTCGAAGGTCTCCAACTGCGGTGGGGCCCCAACAAGATGCAGGTAGATGCAACGTTTTGCCTTCGGCGCGAAATGGGGTAGGCTGTCTATACCGCCGATCCGGTTTGACTCGAGAAAAGGAGACTTTGCATCCTGCGCAAAGGCCTGAGTGCCGCCCATCAGGTGAGCCAAGGCCAGTGCTCCAATGCCTTGCACGCCTCGTCCGAAGAATCTGCGGCGAGACTCTTCCACCGCCATCTCCTTCGCAACGGCATCAATGGGGTGACCACCGATGCCGAGTTGCCGATGAGATTCCCGGTCCAACAAATGAGCTTCGTGCTGGTAGTGGCCTTCATCATCAGGCCGAAGGATATTCTTACGGAAGCTCATTTGTTCAACACCTCGTCCAGGTTCATCAGTTGGTTGGTCAGCATGGTGTACGCCGCAAACTCGCCAACCGGCAAGGAAGGATCAGGCGCGGAACGGCCTTGCGCCAGCATCGCGCTCGCGTCATCTGGATGCGCAATGTAATGGCTGCGATAGTCGCTAAAGGCTCCTTCCGCGATGGCCTGCTCCGCCGCTGTGAGTGGCCGGGCCAGCAACTGCTCAGAGATATAGCCAAGGCGCTCACCGAAGTGGGCATAGTTGGACATGGCCCTTCCCGCAAGCACACGCGCGGATTCAAAGAACTGCGGGTCGTTCATCGTCACCAGAGCCTGCAACGGCGTGTTGGTGCGTTCCCGCAGAACTACACAGTTTTCGCGGGAAGGCGCGTTGAAAATCTCCATGGACGCGGGTGGCGCGCTGCGTTTCCAGAAGGTATACATCGACCGCCGATAGAGACCCTCGTCGTTATCTTCCTTGTAGAAGCGGGTATTGGAGTCATACATCGCTACCGCTTCCCAGATGCCTTCTGGCTGATAGGGCTTCACACTGGGCCCCCCGATACGCGGAGCCAGCAGACCACTAGCAGCGAGTGCCGCATCGCGAACCATCTCCCCATCCATGCGGAACCGGGGACCTCGGCTTAACAGCCGATTCTGCGGATCAATCTCGATCTTTTGTGGCGTGGCCACCGCTGCCTGTCGATAGGTTGCGGATAGCAAGACCTGGCGGTAGAAACGCTTCACATCCCAGTTGCTCTCGCGGAAGTCGATGGCCAACCAATCGAGCAAGGGTTGATTCACTGGAGGCTCACCCTGACTACCGAAGTCGTCGGCAGTGCGCACGATGCCTGCGCCGAATACCTCCTGCCACATGCGATTCACAGTGACGCGAGCCGTCATGGGGTTCTGCGGAAGGAACAGCCACTGCGCCAAACCCAGCCGGTTGTGTGGAATGTCGGCAGGCATGGGAGGCAGTACGGATGGCGTTGCCGCCGCTACGCGTTCCCGGGGCTGATCATAGGCGCCCCTGAACAGAACATGCGCAAACGGAGTCTGGTCCGTGCGCTCCTGCATCACATGCGTAAGTGCTCCCCTTGCCGCAATCTCGCGCGCTTCCTTATCGAGCTTGATCTGCTCAGCGACCAAGCTTTGATAGTTCGTGTCCTGCGAGTGCAGATACCACGGAAGCAGGTCCTGCTTCTGCTCATCCGTGCGCTTGGCTGGTTCCACTGCCAAGGCGAACTCCACCCGGGGCCACGCAGATAGTAGACGCGCATCCGCTTCTGTGACGGCATATTTGAACAGACGGAAATCTGCAATCGCTCCGGCATTCAAGGTGGCCCCTAACACGATAGGATCAGGGACATCAATGTCACCGCGCAGCTTTACGGGATCGACCTTGCGGCCCAGCAACGGGCGCTCTCTACCATTCAGATAGAGGCGTATCCCTTCTTGGCTGCGCGAGCCATCGTAGCCAACGGTGATGTGATTCCACACGCCGTTTTCCATGATGAGTTGACGATCTGTACGGAACTCGATGGCATCGGAGGCGCCACCGCTGATGTTGAAGATGATGACCCGATCCTGCAAGGACAAGGACCATCCGCGGTTGCCGGACTCGCGCTGCCGCCGTGAAACAAGGGTGTAGCTGGAATCCCGTTTGTCCGGAGTCAGAAACTGTACGCTAAACGAGAATGCTTCATTGGCCCGTTGCTTCGGCAGATCCTGCAGTTCCAGGCCTTTGTTGTCATCCTTGGGGAAGTAGACAGCCTGCTGCCCGGACAGAGCGCCCGCGCCAAGCGTGACTCGCTCTTGTCCTACAACGATGCGGAAAGGCTCAGCGACGAATGTCACCTTTTCTTCCGGGATAGGAGATGTCTTTGCCGCTTCGGCTGAACTCGCCCATGCATCCAGGCCGGTCGGCATCTTTTCGTTCAGGTCTGCAATCGCTCTACGGATCGCGCCCAGCCGATCCTGCACCGTCATCCAGCGCTTGCGATCTTTCACCTGAGGCACGATCAGAATCGGAGGTGTATCGTAGACGTTCTCGTCATACACACGTTGCGTCGTATTACGGAAGAACGCGCCCAGGGCGTAGAAATCCGACGCCTTGATGGGGTCAAACTTATGGTCGTGGCAGGTGGCGCAGCCCACGGTCATTCCCAGCCATACAGCGCCTACCGTATCCGCGCGGTCTTTCGCGTAGATCTCTTCGTATTCCTTCTCAATAATGCCCGCTTCGTTTGTGGTTACATTACAACGCTGAAAGCCGGTGGCGATGCGTTGCTCCATGGTCGGGTTGGGCAGCATGTCGCCCGCCAACTGTTCCGTCGAAAACTGGTCGAAAGGCATATTGCGGTTGAAGGCCTGAATCACCCAATCGCGATAGGGCCACATCTCCCGATAGTTATCGATGTGAATGCCGTGCGTGTCTCCATAGCGAGCCGCATCTAGCCAATAGCGCGCGCGATGCTCTCCGTAGTGTGAAGACGCAAGGTAGCGATCCACCATCCGTTCGTAAGCGCCCGGAGCTTTATCTTCCAGGAACTGAGTAATCTCAACCGGCTTGGGGGGAAGCCCCGTCAGATCCAGAGCAACACGACGGACAAGGGTGCGACGATCCGCTTCCGCAGCTGGCCGCAATCCCTTTGATTCCAACTTGGCAAGAACGAAACGGTCTATCTCTCCCTTCACCCAGGTCGCGTCTTTTACCGCTGGCGCATTGGGCTTTACGGGCGCTTGCCAGGCCCAATGCTCTTCCCATTTGGCTCCCTGGTCAATCCACCTTTTGAATAAGGCAATCTGCTCTTCCGTAAGAACTTTGTGCGCGCTGGGCGGAGGCATGCGCCGAGCCGGTTTTGGCTCGGCAATTCGTTTATAGAGTAAGCTTGCTTCGGCGTCGCCGGGAACGATGGTTGCGCCGTTCTTTCGGGATTTCAGCGCCTCGTCCTGCAAATCGAGACGTAACCCCACCATGCGCGTGCTGGCGTCCGGACCATGGCAATGAAAGCAGTTGTCGGAAAGCAGTGGGCGAATCTCACGCTGAAAATCAACAGAAGCACCGTTGGCAGCAGGCGCGGCCCAAGCGACTGTCGACATGGAACCAACTGTCGACAGTGTGCCGACAATGCCAGTGCCGACAACAAAAGACATCAAGGCCAGACGAAAAGTGTGAAACGCCATCGCACGCATAAAAGCAACATCCAGGAGCCAAGTGACCGCGAAATGATAGGCCATCGGCATGACGGCCATCCCCAGCAGGTCTATGGATTATATTGAGTTGCGCTAACGCGGGCAACCGGTTGGACGGGGCTTCCGGCAAGTCGGAAGTGGGCTACATACGGGGTTAGGACTCCCTTCGGGAGGCACAAACGTGGTGGAATTTTACCCACAAAGGACGAAGAATAACCTAACGACGGTGCTAACGAAAATGCTGCGGAGAGAGAGGCGGGAGTGGTGGGCTCGGGCAGACTCGAACTGCCGACCTCTACCGTGTCAAGGTAGCGCTCTAACCAACTGAGCTACGAGCCCGTACGGAAACTTTTAGTTTAGCACTGGTGTCACTATTTTGGTGCGAGGAATCAAGAATAGTTCTTATTGCATTCCGAAGAAAGCTGGGATGGCGATCTCGCTTGAGCAGGAACGATAGCATGGCGACCCCAGTTGCCTGAGGACACGCCTTGTATACACTCATGCCGACGAACAGGACAGAGTACGCCAGACTTGTAGTGTAATGAATGAGGAATACGAATCCGGATGGCCATTAATTTCCAGCTAATTCCCCCCGGCCGCAGCGTATGGAACTTGCTGCGCTCCATTCCTCTGCTGCTTGCCAGCGTTAGCGGAATTGCCGCGGCACAGACGCCGAACCTTCCCGCGGAAAGTGCGGAGCAGAACCAAGCCAACCTTGAGGTTCTCTACGAACTAAGGCCGACAACGGTGGATGTCCCGGTCTTTCGCTTTACCTGGGCAGAAGGCACCCTAAAGTTGGCGATGGAAGCCACGGATCTTGCGCGGGGAGCCAATGGGGAAGTGCGGGTGCGTAGCCGCAGCAACTTCAACGAGATCGACCTGCGGGTAAAGGGGCTTCCGACGCCGCAATCGCTGGGGCCCGAATACCTCACTTATGTGGTTTGGGCAGTATCCCCGGCTGGTATCGGGACGAATCTGGGTGAACTTTCTCTGGAACGTGGTGAGGGCCGCCTGCGGGCACAGACGGAACTTCAATCATTCGGGCTGATTGTGACGGCGGAACCCTATTTCGCCACCGCGATGCCCAGCGACAGCGCGGTTCTAAAGAATGCGCCCGCGCCCGATGAGAAACGGACTCCGGAACAATCCACCGTGGGCGGCCGTTTCATGCCACGCGGTCAATACAAAGTGGGCTCTGAGGCCGGCGAGATAAAGCCATTTGCTTTTGAACCCGGCGTGCCTCTTGATGTATACCAGGCGAAAAATGCGCTGCAGATAGCCAGACGCACTAGGGTTAACCAATTCGTGGAAACTTCGTACCGGCAAGCAGAAGAACTGGTCGCCCGCGCGGATTCCCTAAAGAATAGTGGTGACGCAAAAGGAGCAACCACGGCGGCTCGCGAAGCAGTACAAGTGATCGGCGAAGGCGTTCGCCTGTCTCTAGAACGGCAGGAAGTGCTGCGCAACAACCTGCTGCAACGCGCCGCGGATGATCGGGTGCGGCGCGCCACTAATTCCGCCGAGGACGCTTCCCGCCGCATGCAGGAAGCAATGCGCATGCAGCAGGCTGCGGAAGAAGCCACTCGCGCGGCAGAGGCCAAACGGCAGAAGGCCGAAGATGAGATGCGCTTGGCTGTGGAAGAACGGCGTCGCGCACAGCAGGAAGCCATCCAAGCTCGGGAAGTCGCGCAGAAGCTGGTGCAGGAACAACATCAACTGCGGGACATGTTGGTGCAGCGCTTGAATCAAGTGCTTGAAACCGAAGATACGGACCGAGGATTGATCGTGAAACTCTCCGATATCCTGTTCGACCCGGGCAAGTTTACTTTGAAGGCAGAAACCAAGGTGTTGCTTGCGCGCATTGCTGGCATCCTTTCCTGGGCTCCTGGCATTCAGGTGCAGGTGGAAGGACATACCGATAACACCGGCGATGCCGGTCGAAACCAGACACTTTCCGACCAGCGAGCCGCCGCCGTCGGCAACTTCCTGGTGGAACAGGGCATGCCCGCCTCAAACCTCAGTTCCGTGGGATACGGGGAAAGCCGCCCGATTGAACCGAACAGCACGAAAGCAGGCCGGGACCGAAACCGACGTGTGGAGTTGGTGCTGTCAGGCGAAATGATCGGAAGCCGCCTGGGCGGCCGTTAAAACGCGAAGGTGCGTCACCCGAATAGCGCATAGGATAATGCGCCGACGAAAGTGCCACCTGACAGCCACCGCAGCGCAAAACCTGGAAGTTTGTCGTCTAAGCAAAAAAATACCCCGCCCAGAGGCGGGGTGTTCATCGAGGAGGCAACGCCACCTTAGCGACAAACTCAAGACCCATCACCCTTCATGCACGTAGGTCGCCATTTCATAAGTCGTTGATTTCAAAAAGACACACATCGACCTAGATCCACATCCCGGAATTCCCATCAAACATTTATCCCAAATGCCATAGAGTTTCCGGCGATTGCCGCTGAAAACGCTATCCCTTCTTGGGGGTTGTTACAATACGAACCGTGCGATCTTCGAAGAAACGGCCGCTACCGCCAACAGAGCCAAAAGCCGACGCCTCCCCGAAGCGGGGAGAGGATCGATCCGCACAACCGGAGCCGACGGACTCGTCCACGACGCGCATTGTTGCCGCACCCGCTGTGGCCAGCGCCACCGAAGCCCATGGAGCTCCGGCACGAACCCTACTAACGACAGTTTTTCTCTTAGGCTCCCTATTTGCGTTGCTGGGCAGTGTGTTGCCCGTGTGGGGCTACCATCGGCTGGACGACTTTCTTTCGGCGGGCCACCACTTCTTTCTGGTGGCGATTGGCTATTTGATTTCAAACGTCTTTGCCTCGGTAACGGCATCGCGTTTCCCCCGGCTCGTATTCAGCCCGGTACCAGGCGCCATGTTGGCGACAGTCGCCATTCTATTGTTCGCATTTCTGCCTCCGCCGTTCGACATCAGCTTTCAACTCGGCGGGGCGGCGGCGGTTGGACTAGCCATCGGATCCCTAAGCGCTGCGTTGTTCCATCAGCTGGCGGCGATGGCTCCGCTTCGTAGTTCCTCGTCCTTTCAGTTGACGACAGGATTCGGCATTCTTGGGGCGATTCTGACGCCATTGGTTGTGGCGATGGCAGTGAGCCCCAGCAACTCCCTGGCGCTGTTGGTATTGTTGCCGGCCCCCTTGGGCATTGCCATCGCTTCCAGCCTGAAACGTTCACAGATTCAGCATGCGGAACCGATCCGACGCATGAGCGACGCCATCGACGACTTCCGTAACCCGCCCGCGATTCTGCTGGGGTTGCTGCTTTTCTTCCAACTGGGCAACGAACTGACCATTCTGGGTTGGCTTCCGATATTCCTGGTGCAACGTCTAGGCATTAGCCCGTCCACGGGCATTTACGGACTGGCCGCCTTTTCCTTGGCGACACTGGTGGGACGCATCGCCGTGCAGTCGCTGCGTCAACGGGAATACCGAAACCGCATTGTGTTCGCAGGTCTGCTGATCGCTGTGCTGGGCTGCCTGATGCTGACCTTCACCAATAATCTTTTTGGTGCGTGGTTTGGCATCACCTTGACCGGACTTGGCTTTTCGCCCGTCTACCCAGTCGCCATGGAACTGATCGGCAATCGTTTCCCCTATTTCCATCCAGGCATCTTCAATAGCATCTTCTCCATCGGCTTGGTCGGCGGGATGCTCGCTCCGTGGAGCATGGGTTACCTTGCCCACAGCTACAGCATTCAAGTGGTGTTGGTATTGCCGATGCTGGGCGCAGGAATGCTCAGTATACTGCTGGCGTTGACGTGGTTGGAGGCAAAACTCACGGGTTCCACCCGCTAGGCTGGCAACCCGGTAAGCTGGATAGAATCCATGCCTATTGGTTTCCGGTTCCCTGCCTATGCTTCGGGCTGGCGCTTTCTGCCGTCGTACATCCTGCTGGCTTGTCTATTGCTGGCCGCTCTGCCCAACGCCGTGGGCCAAGAGGCGTCGCTGCAAACGCGACTGGCCCGATTGTGGAACCAGGAGACGATTCCCCAGCAGGCCTTTGCAGGTCTTGTTGTCGTCGACCCCTCCACCGGGAAGACGATCTTCAGCCAGAACGGATCCCGCACCTTCACGCCAGCCTCAAACACCAAGCTCTTCTCAACAGCTCTCGCCCTTACCCGGCTCGGACCTGAATACCGTATGGAAACCGAAGTCCGTGCCGAGGCGCCCTGGGCTCCAGAGTCTGGCGTGCTGCAAGGCGATTTGGCGTTAATCGGTCGTGGTGACCCTTCCATCAGCTCCCGAACCTTCCCCTATGACAGAGAGACCGCGCAGGAACGCGACTACGATCTGCCAGCGCTTAAGGAACTGGCAAAGGCGGTAGCCGACCGCGGCATCCGAGTGATCGAGGGGGACATCATCGGGGATGATCGCGCCTATGTGTGGGAACCCTTACGAGAGGGGTGGGCACAGGACGATGCCCTGTTTGACTACGGCGCGCCGGTCAGCGCGCTCACGCTCAATGACAATACCGTGCGTCTTTCCGTTTTCGCCGGAATGCGAGATGGTGAGCCAACCCGCCTGGACCTGCGGCCCACCACGCACTACTACGACATTCTGAACGAGGTGCATACGGTACGCGGGGCCAAGCCACAACTGGAATGGGACCGCATCTGGGGACAAAGAACCCTGCTGCTAGAAGGCGCCCTGCCCCCGGCATCCGCACCCATCATCCGCCACATTGCCATTGATGATCCCGCTCTTTTTGCTGCGCAGGCTTTCCGAGAAGCCCTCTTGGCCATAGGCATCACAGTGAAAGGGAATGCGCGTTCCCGGCATTTGCTTGCACCGGACTATAGCCATGCAGGTCCAGAGCTCCGGCAGAAGAGGGGCGCATCCGCTGTGTCAGTGCCCGAAGCGAACAAAGGCCAGATTCACCTAAGGCTGTCGCCGCCACTCTCAGACCTGATTCGCATGGTGAACAAACAAAGCCAGAATCTACACGCGGAGTTGTTGTTGTGCGAGGTATCCCGCGCGAAGAACGGGTTCGGTTCACGGAATGACGGGCTCAAAGAGTTACGTGCATTCCTGACGGAGCTGGGCATTTCCGCAGAGCAGGCTGCGTTTTCGGACGCGAGTGGCATGTCACGGCTCAACCTCGTGAGCCCCGAAAGCACGGCTCGTCTGTTGACCGCAATGTGGAAGAGCCCCCATCGAGACGTTTGGATGGGCTCCCTACCCATTGGCGGCAAGGACGGCACACTCTCCTCACGCTTCGACGGAAACCTCTTGGCCGAAAGGGTGAGCGCCAAGACGGGAACGCTCACCGGGGTATCCGCGCTTTCCGGCTACGCACGAACACGCTCGGGCAAAGTGCTGGTGTTTTCCGCCATGGTAAATAATCACAACGGCCCGGGCTCCGCCAGCAGGAAGTTTCTTGATGCGCTGGCTTTGGAGATTGCGCAAACTCCCTAAGTACGCACGTCACCTGCCCCTCCCAGAAACAGAACCACGCTTGTTCCGGCGCTTCCATTTTGTGTGGTTATGCACTGGAGAAAGCGATTATTTTCACGTTTTGAGATAAACAGGCCTGTTTCGTTTCATTTTCCCTGGCAACTTGCTATGGTAAAAATGGCAGAACGTTCACTTCGAGATTCGGAAGTGCTGCCCAAGTAGACCATACGCCGCCGGCGACGACAGCCTTAGCCTCTTGGACCCTTCCTAACTTGGGGTTCTTTTTATACCGGACGATCTTCTGCCCAGGAGATCTCATATGCCCGCCGCATTCTTATTTTGCTTAAAGGTCTACTTTCTTTCTTCCTTGATCTCGCTCTCTGTCGCAGCAGTCATCAAGGCGCTCTCTTCATTCCTCAGTAATCCAGCCTAGACCGTCCTCGCTACCCAGCTTTCCACTTGCCCGATAGCTCTTCTCGCAAACAGGACACGCCTGATGGATACCCAACAACTCTTGCAGATCTTTCAGGGGATCGGCACACTCGTCGCCTCTTCTCCTTTGATTGCATTCACCCGCCTGGGCCTGATGGCCCTGGGCATGTTGATGATTTATTTAGGGCACAAGAAAGTGCTCGAAGCGCTACTGATGATTCCCATGGGCTTTGGGATGATCGCAGTAAACGCTGGTGTCGTTTTTCTACCAGATGGCAAACTGGGAACTTTGTTTGTAGACCCGATGGTCACCGACCCGACAGCTCTAATCGGAGTCCTACAGATAGACTTTCTACAGCCCATCTACACGTTCATGTTTAGCAACGGTCTGATTGCCTGTCTTGTATTTATGGGAATCGGCGTACTGCTGGATGTTGGCTATATCATCGCCAGGCCAATCGAAAGCATGTTCCTGGCTCTCTGTGCTGAACTTGGCACCATTCTGACCTTTCCAATCGCCGTCAGCATGGGACTCAGCTACCAGGACGCCGCCTCCATCTCGATGGTTGGTGGCGCGGATGGACCGATGGTGTTGTACACCTCGCTGATTCTGTCGAAGGCCCTCTTCGTACCGATCAGCGTGGTGGCCTATCTCTACCTGGGGCTCACCTATGGCGGTTACCCCTATCTGATTCGGCTGTTGATTCCCAAGGAACTCCGCGGAATTGCGATGCCATCCAGACCCACTCCGCAGGTCTCCGCTGGAAAGAAGTTACTCTTTGCCGTGGTCACATGCGCGGCGCTCTGTTTGTTATTTCCGGTGGCGTCCCCTCTGTTCTTCAGCCTGTTCTTAGGAGTCGGCGTAAGAGAAGCAGGCATGGAAAAATTCACTGAATTTCTTTCCGGTCCGCTGCTCTATGGTTCGACGCTGATTCTCGGACTGATGCTCGGTGCGCTGTGCGAAGCCAGTACCATTCTGAACCCCAAGGTTTTCATCCTACTCATTCTCGGCATTTTATCTCTCTTACTTTCCGGAATCGGCGGCATCCTTGGCGGCTATTTGATGTACTTGTTCCGCGATAAACAGTACAACCCAGTAATCGGAATTGCTGGCGTCAGTTGCGTACCAACCACGGTGAAGGTGGCGCAGAAGGTGGTATCCCAAGCGAACCCAATGGCCAACATCGTGTCCTACGCGTTGGGGGCCAATATCAGCGGCGTCATCACGTCGGCGATCATTACCGGTCTCTATGTAACTCTGATTTCCAATATGAAGTGATGCTGGAGTAGCCCGATTCGCGTAGAGGTTCTTGCGCGCACGCGCATTCTACTCAGCAAGCAGCCACTGTGCCCAGACCGTTTTCGGCAGAAGTTGCTGGCCGGAATGGATGGAGCACCACAAAAATCCAGGAGCCTTTGACCCAAGGCTCCTGGATTTTTCGTTTATCTCCAAGAGGGCAAGCCTTGTTGTGGGATCTGGCCATCCAGAGGCATGATATGGACGGAAATCGGAACATCCCGGCGGAACTCGAGTTGCTGCCTGCTGCGCTACAGAGGTTACTAGAAGAGGAATTGGCAGCGGGCAATGAGATTGCCGAGATTGGACATTCCTTCCCTGCTCCACCGGTTGGGGTCTATTGCAAACTAAAGCATCCCGTCCGCAGCCACGTGCGCGTCTCTACCACAGAGATTCGCTATGTTCTGCGGAACAGTTCCCTGTATTCGGGGGAATTTAGCGACCAGGATCGTCGGTATTTCGTGCTGGAACCGCCGCTGCCCCCGCCACCGGAACCAAATATGGACGAGATCCGGGCTCTGCACAACCGTTCCACGACTCTGCCGCCGCAGGACACACCAAGTTCGCGCGTTGACCCCGAAGCTCTGCAAGGACAGACCATGAGACAGAAGGCGGCAGACAGGACTGTCGTAGCTCGCTTTCAGCAGAGCATGCACCTGAACTACGAAAAGTGGCACGATGGCATCGGCTACGATCTGGAGGCGATTGCGGAGGCCGAGCCACAGGAACGCCAGGAGATCGAAGGCATTTTGTTGCGCCATGGTGTGGTCGGTTGGCGGGATGTGGAAGCCCTTGCGGCGCTGGGCACCCCAAGCGCTCTGGCGACGGTGACCGCCGCCATCGACCACGACAGCGCGGAAGTGCGAGCGAGCGTCATCCAACCTGCCCCTCAATTGATCACCGACGAAATGCGGGACGCAGCACTGATTCGCGGTATCGAGGAAGCAGACATCTTTGAGGGGCTGAGCCTTTGCCTCTCCATGGTGCAGAGACACCCTTCCCCCGCCCTAAGAACGGCGTTGTTGCGAAATGCCCTTCGGCGCCATGGCAGCCCTGCCGGTCATTTGGCGGCAATGGCTGCGCATCTGCATGGCAAGGCAAAGTCACCATTTGACTGGGAGCTTCGTCCCCTGTTTCTGCGCTTCAACGAACCCGACGATGCCAGACGATTCCTCGCGTTCGAAGATCTGTGCGCGCTGATCGGCGTGGCCCCCCAGGACTATCTGTGATGCCCAGCGCGGATAAGCATGAAGTCATCGCAAGGAGAGGATTGTGCCGAGCCTATCGCGGAAAATACACTGGAAGGGAGGGAGCCCATATGCCCATTCGTGAATTTCATTGCCCGGATTGCTCAAACGACTTTGAGAAGATTGTGAAGGCCAGCCAGGAGCTGAGCGAAGTGACCTGCCCTTCTTGCGGGGGCAATCACCTGGAAAAGAAGCTCTCCACATTCTCCGCTCGCGCGAACGCATCGGCAAATAGCGCCGCTGCCCCGATGGGATGCCCCGGCGGGATGTGTTCGATGCCAGGCATGTGTGGCGCAGGCCGTAACTAGCTAGATAATCCGTCACGCACATTTTCTTCAGAGTTCATCGGTTTCGATAAACCAAAACGGAGAAAATGCACTAACTTTCGCCTTTTTTTCTTGAACTTCGGCATTTATTCGCCCAAGATAGGGTTAGGAACGATCCACTTGTTTCCTCGGTTGGCAAAACTTGCAGTACTAGCGGGAAAGCAACCAGACGGACGAACGGTTCCTAGACACGAGCAAGCTGGAGGCGGTTATAATGGCGTTGACGAAGCGGCAGAAGGAAGTGTTGGACTATATCTCTGAGTACATTCAGGGGCACGGCTACAGCCCTAGTTATGAAGAGATTGGGAGAGCACTGGACTTGGCGTCGCTCGCGACCGTCCACAAGCACATCTCCGCACTGGAGCAGAAGCAATATCTGCGCCGTTCGTACAACCAGAGCCGTTCCCTGGAACTGGCGCCCCGCTACTTCCAGGACGTGTCTCGTTCGATGAATATGAACGAGAGCACCCTCAGTATTCCCTTATTGGGGCATATTGCCGCTGGTACGCCGGTGGAATCGCCCACTGTACCGGATTGCCTGATTCTTTCGGATTTCGTCACCAACGAGAATCTTTACGCGCTGCGGGTCCGCGGCGAATCCATGATCGAAGACCACATCTGTGACGGGGACTACGTTCTGGTGGAACGTGTGCACGCCGTAAAGGATGGCGATATCGTGGTGGCGCTGGTGGAAGGGATGGAGACCACGCTGAAGCGTTTCTATGCCGACGGCGGCGGGCGAGCCCGCCTGCAACCCGCAAATTCGGCCATGCGCCCGATCAACGTCAGCCTGGACGATCTGGAAATTCAGGGCCGCGTGCTCGCCGTGCTGCGCAAGTATTCCAACAATTGATTCACCTGAGTCCAGTTAGACAACGCGCCAGAGTCTGACCCAGGCTCGACCAAAGCGTTGAGCCTGGCGATACGCGGATTGTGGGGGAAAGGTAGAAGGCAGGTGACGCATCTGCGGACACCTGCCCCAACCGTTTCGCAGCGCCTCTATTTGCCAGGACCGGCGTATTCAATCACCAGCACTGTGACATCGTCGGTTTGATCGGCGCCGCCAAGAAATTCCTGAACATCCTGAACCAGGGCGTTCAGAATCTCGCGGCAACTGGAGGCGCGTTCCCGCTGCACCGTCTCCATGATGCGTTCTTCCCCGTAAAAGCGGAAGGACCCGCTGTCTTCCGGAGGCAGGTGTGCCTCTGACAGCCCGTCAGAGTATAGACAGAGCTTGTCCCCGGGCCGCATGCGGAGTTCACGGCCCTCAAATTGAACCCTGGACATCATACCCAGCGGCATACTGGTAGGCTTCAGCAATTCTACGCTTCCTTCCCGATGCACCAGAATGCCGGAACAATGCCCGGCATTGGTCCAATACAGCATGCCATCCCGCTCCAGAATGCCGTAGAACATGGTGGCGAACTTCTCACCCTCGGTGCGCTCCACCAAAAACTCATTGGTGCGGCTCATCAGAGCCGGAAGCCCTGGAGGTTCCGTGGAAGCGGCAACGAAGATTCCTTGTAGCAGACTGGCTAGAATCGCCGAGCTGACGCCTTTCCCTGATACGTCGACGATGATGTTGACGAAGCGATCTTCTTTCGTCTGGCGTACATCGAAATAGTCACCGGCGACGTTCTGAGACGGAATCGTAATGCCGGCCGCACGATACCAGCCCGATTCGGGCAGCGACCGTGGCAGTAGGCTTTGCTGGATGTTACGGGCAATCGAAAGCTCTTCCTGCATCTTGCGATTGCGGCGCTCGTCAGCAAGAAGGCGGGCGTTTTCAATGACGTTTGAGGCTTCGAGCGCGAGGGTCTGCAGCAGTTCCCGGTCACCCACGGTCAGGCGATTCGCGATGTTATGTGTATCCAGATAAAGCACGCCCACGGTTTCACGGACGGAGGGCTCGGCCAGGGTCTCCCTGGGAGCGTCACCAGTACGAACACGAATCAAAGGGATGCAGATGACGGTGCGAAGCTCCAGGGCCGCGATGGTCTGCTGGGGATCAAAAGATTCCATGCCCGGGTCGAAGGTCATGGTGAGCAATTCGCGACGCTGCTTCAGTTCCTTCAGAATCAAATCCGTGGGAACTTTCAGTTCTTCCGCGCTCAGGCTATGGCCACCATTGGTACGCGCCACACGTACGGTTAGCGTGTCGCCGTCCGTCAATAGGAGAAAGCCGCGCTCACAGCCGGTAACCGAGATGGCGGCATCCACCACGGTGGCCAATACCTCTTCCACACCTACGGAGCTTTGTAGCGTGCGCGCCACTTCCAGCAGTACGGTGAGCTTATTGAGGCTGCCGGTCTCTTTCGCGTCCGGATCTTTGATGGGATCAAGGCGATGCAGAATCCGGCTGATCTCCTGACCCTCCACCAGAAACTGCAACCGGTAGGAATCATCGAAGCCGAAATCGACCATGTCTCCGTGAACGAGAGGGCTACGTTCGATACGGCGCCCATTCACGAAGGTGCCATGGCTGCTATGCAGGTCACGGATTTCAAAATGATGTTCGTGGCAGGCGATTTCTGCGTGATTGCGTGAGATACGACTATCCCGCAACTGCAGGTCGTTGTCGGACTGACGTCCAAGACGGAAAGGAAATTGAGTGAGAAGCGCACGCGTGCGCTTACCGGATGGATGCACCACCTCAATGGAGGCGATAGGAGGGCCATCGTTCAATGCAGGGAGCATGTCATTCATGACAGTCCCTGCATTGTAACGAATCGCAGACGATTACTCTGCGTGTGCGTGGGGACGGACATTTGTGTTCGCGGTCGCAACCGGGCTGGTTGAGGAATCGCGAAGAGCCTGGCAATGGGAACAGTAGCCACCGACCTCAGTGCGAGCGGCGACAATCTCAAAGCCCAGGGTTTCCTGAATCTGTTGACGCAAGGACCGGAGCTGTTCGCCAAAGTACTCTTCCACACGGCCACACTTCAAGCAGATCACGTGTGCGTGTTCTTGCTTCATGCGGGTTTCGTAGAAGTGCTGGTCGCCAGCATAGTGCATCAGATCGAGTTCATCGATCAGCCCACTTTCCTTCAGTAGTTTCAGCGTGCGGTAAACCGTTACCCGGTTCAGTTTAGAATCCCGTTCTTTGGCGAGCTGATACAGCCGCTCCGCATCGAGGTGCGCGCCAGATTGGTCGATGATGTCGAGCAGGATCTTCCGCTGCCTGGTGAGGCGAATCCCGCGCTCTTCAAGAGTGGTGAGTGTATTACGCATGGGCATCAACCTAACGTGACTTTTGGGGCTTCCGACTGGTGGGCTGCCTTTAGCCGCAAAACAGATAGCCCCCAGCATACCAGAACAATTGCGGACACTTCTCGTCGCAATTTCGCCTTACCTAAAAGGACGTTTTGAAACTAAGTTGCGATTCCATTTTGTGAGCTGTCATCCCTGGAGCGCGATAAACGCGCTTCGTGGAACGGTGGCGACACAGACAAAGAAAGAACGCCATCCGCAGATCCACGCGACAGCGAAAATTCACCGCCCCATTAAGTCTGGCTCAGAGTACGGACTTTGACTCAGCTGTAATCCTCTGCAAATCGTACAGTAACAGTCCGTTGATAGCCTGTGCGTGCTTATGCACCTTGCCAGATTATTTGTTTACCTGACTACGATTGCGTTCACCGCTTGGGCGCAGTTTGACCAAGGCCAGGTCTCCGGACTGATTCAAGATCCGTCGAAGGCTCCGATCGTTTCCGCGCAAGTGACGATAACCAGCAGATCGACAGGAGCTGCGCGACCCACGACCACAGGCAACGATGGACTCTACAGCGTGACAAACTTGCCAGTTGGCGAATATGACTTGGAAGTGACCGCGCCTGGCTTCCGAACGGTGCGCCAAACCAATATACGCATCACTGCGGCAGCGAGAGTAACGCGGGACGTGCAGTTGGAATTGGGCCAGGTGGCGGAATCCGTCACCGTGGAGGCAACGTCGACGGAGTTGCAACGAGATACGGCCCTGATCGGGCGAACGGTCGAAACCAAACAGATCAATGACCTAGCCTTAAACGGCCGCAATCCTCTCAACCTCACGCTGATGAAGGCGGGCGTGGTGGGTGGAAACTTTAACGAATTCAACCCCGATTCCTTGAGCGCGAACAACTTCACCATTAATGGCACCCAAAACCCTAACAACGCCATCACCATCGACGGAGTGAATGCGGTGCGCACGCGATCCGGAACAGCCACACTTGGGGTCTTCAACGCGGACAGTATTCAGGAAGTGCAGATTCTTACCGCCACCTACCCCGCGGAGTTTGGACGCACGGATGGCGGCCAAGTGCGGTTTGTATCCCGTGGCGGCAGTAACGAGTTCCACGGCAGCGCTTTTTATTACTTCCGAAACTCAGAGCTGGATGCAAACTCCTGGGTACGCAATGGCAGCCCAAATGCCGCAGAGAACGCAAAGCCCGCGGGGTTCCGATTCAACCAACCCGGCTTCTCTATCGGCGGGCCGGTGTTTATTCCGGGCAAGTGGAATCAGGAACGGCAAAAGCTCTTTTTCTTTGTGTCGGAGGAATGGGTGCGCTACCGGCGTGAAGAGACCAGCACCGCAACCGTGCCGACGGCCGCCATGCGTCTTGGCGATTTCTCTGAATTGTTGAACCCGGCAAACCCCTTTACGGGTTCCCGCCAAGTGGTGATGGACCCGCAGAGCGGCGCCGCCTTTGCAAACAACATCATTCCAAGAGCTCGTTTGAGCACCAATGGCATCGCGCTCTTGAATGCCTATCCTCTACCCATCGCGGGCTTTCAACAGGGCAGCCAGAATTGGATTGCGACACTGGCAGCGCCACGCGACAGCCGCAAGGACTTCTTTCGCATCGACTACTACACGGGCATACATCGCGTATCGTTCAGTGGTCAGAACTATGCGTATCATTCGATCTCGCCGTTCACGGGCGGGATGGACCGCGTGGGCACAGACTGGGAGCGCCCTAACCAGACGGCCGCCCTCAACCTGACCAGCACCTTGTCGCCGACGCTGGTCAACGACCTCACCTTCTCCGCCGCAAACGAAGTGGTGCGCATCAACAATCTGGCCGGACGCCCCTTTGAGCGCAGCGCGTACGGCATCAACTTCCCCTACCTGTTCCCAGGCAGCAAGGATGTGGAAGACAAGATCCCCACGGTAGCCATTACCAACTTCACGACCCTGGATGGCGGACCCTATCCCGCGAAATCCAGTGGGCCGATTTTCTCGTTGGCAAACAACCTGTCGTGGGTGCCCTCTGGACGTCACACCTTCAAATTTGGGGCATATTTCGAAAGCGCCCAGCAGAACAACATGGATCAGATTGTGGTGAGCAGCAATGTTCCGGGTGGCACCAACAACCAGAACGGCCGCTTTGAGTTCACGCCCACCGGTAACCCGAACACCACAGGAGTCGCGATTGCGAACGCGGCGCTGGGCCATTTCAACAGCTACGGTGAAGTGGGTCAGCGCGCCTACACGTTGCTTCGCAGCAACGCCTTCGAAGCCTTTGCGCAGGACACCTGGAAGGTCAATAGCAACCTGACACTCGAACTAGGCGTGCGTTACGCGTATTACCAACCGTGGTACGCCAAGTGGAATGACATCGCCAACTTCAATGGCAACTACTACGACTCCAGCAACCGGGCGGTGGTGGATCCGCGCGGCGGCTACATACTCTCTGGCAACCCGTACAACGGCATCGTGCTGCCAGGCAGCGGATTCCCAGAATCGTCCAAGGGACGCATTCCGGCAGAGAACGTGCCCAATGTGAATCAGCTATTCCACGATCTGCCAAGGGGGCTGGTGGATAGCTATAAATTGCAGTTCTCACCACGCCTTGGCTTAGCGTATCAGTTGCGCCCGACCACTGTGCTACGCGGAGGCTTCGGCATCTATCAGGGACGAACCGCATTCTTTAGTAGCTATTTGTTCGGTAATCCGCCCAACCAGGTGACGGTAGGGGTAACCAATGGCAATGTGGATAACCCTCAGGGCGGCAGCACAGCTCGGCAGTTCCCCTTCCAGGTTCGTGCTCTGGACCACGCCTATCGGGCGCCAACGTCCTACACATCCAGCTTGAGCTTGCAGCATGAATTGCCGGGAGCAACAGTGTTGGAAGTTGCCTATGTCGGGAAACACTCCATCAACCTGCGTGGCGCACGAAACCTCAACCAACTGCCTGTGGGAGCCATTCAGGCAAACCCCGGCATCAACGCTGACGCGATGCGCCCCTATCATGGACTCGGCATCATCACGCTGGGTGAATACAACCGCCAGTCTTCCTACCATTCCCTACAAGTGAGCGCTGACCGGCGTTTCCGATCCGGATTGGGATTTGGCGTGGCTTATACCTTCTCAAAGTTGATGGACAACACAGGCACGCCTTACGACGCTTACAACGTAAATCTGATGAAATCGATCTCGTCGAGTGACAGACCGCATGTCCTGAACATAAACTTCATTTACGAGTTGCCCTTCCTGCAGAATCGTAAGGACTTCCTAGGCCGCACCATTGGTGACTGGCAGGTTTCCGGCGTGGTCTTCGCCCGCAGCGGACAGCCGCTCTCTGTCGTGGACTCGACGGATACCGCAGGTGTTGGTCCGGGGAGCGGATCGCAGCCGTGGAACCTTGTCAGTGACCCCACTCTTTCGGGAGATCGTGGCATCGGTGATGCCTGGTTCAACACAGCAGCATTCACTCGACCGGCGGCAGGGACTTTTGGGAATGCAGGCATGAACATCTTGCGCGGACCATCTTTTCAGAACTGGGATTTGGCCCTGTTTAAGAACTTCAAACTCGCTTCGGAAAAGCTGAACGCGCAGTTCCGCGCCGAGGTCTTTAACTTCCCGAATCACCCACTGCTTTCCAACCCGGTCGTCAATCCGCGTAGCGGGACCTTTGGACTGGTCACCTCAAAATTTGGCGAGCGCAATCTACAACTAGCGCTACGGTTAACCTTCTAGGGCAAATGGAAAATCCACGCATGAATCGAAGAACATTTCTGACAACCGCCACCTCGCTGGCAGCGATGTCTGCTGCCGCCAAGATCGCGCCGCAGTACAAATTGATTGCGCATCGCGGCGGCATTGTGGACGAGCAGTACCCCGAGAACAGCCCAGGCTCGTTGCAGGCAGCCATTGACCGGGGCTACTGGATGATAGAGGTCGATGTGCGCTGCACCAAGGATGGGGTGCCCATTTTGCAGCACGACCCTGACTTCAAGCGCTTCTATGGCAACCCGGGCAAGGTATCGGAGATGACCTGGGCCGAAATCAGCCGTTTGCGGGCGACACCGGGCAACAACGCACCGATTCACTTTGAAGATGTCTGCAAAATGTGCGCGGGCAAAGTGAAGCTGATGTTGGACATCAAGAGCGCCGAGTACCCCGACGCCTTCTACCTTTCCATGAAGAAATCGATGGAGAAGCATGGATTGTTGCGGAATGCCTATGCCCTTAGTGGCGGCGGCCCACGCGGCGAAGAGTTGTTGACGAAGCACTGCTATCGTTCCAGTAACCGCAAAAGCCTGAAAGAGGCAGCCGCCAAGGGCGAAAAGGTAAGCGAGACACGCTTTCTTTTCGAACTGGCCAGCATTCTGGATGAGGAAGCGCTCAGCCTTACCCGAAACCTGGGCGTGGCACCCGTGGCCGCCATCAACACCTTCCGCTACACCATGGAGAAGCGGGATGAAGAACTAGGCCCCAAAGAAGATATGCAGAGGGTATCGAAACTTGGGGTGACTCACTACCAGATTGATTCCCGCTACGACAAGCTCTTTCAGGCCTAGAAGGCCAACGGCCATCAAACAAGCCGTAAATCAGGGGCCCAACGATCAACGAACAATCTGATAGATTGGGCCTCAGCACTTAGAGCCCCCGGTGTTCCACGAAGCTACCCGGGGGCTCTACTGCGTAACCCGTTCCGATACGCGAATCGATTTTGAGTCAGACGAATGACCAACATGCACCGACGTCAGTTCCTTGCCATTGCATCCACGCTAGCGACCATCCCCGTTGGCAGACTAGCTGCGGCACAGACCATTGATCCTGAATACAAGTTGATTGCGCACCGTGGCGGTGTGGTGGATGCAGATCATCCGGAGAATAGCCCCGGGTCCATTGAAGCAGCTATCGAACGCGGCTATTGGATGCTGGAAGTAGACATTCGACGGACTGCGGATGGGGAGCCCATCTTGCAGCACGATGCGAACTTCAAACGCTTCTATGGCAACCCGGGCAACGTGGTAGACATGACGTGGAAAGAGATTGGCAAGCTACGCGCCAAACCCGGCGGCTATGGCCCCATCCACTTCGAAGAAGCTTGCCGTATGTGCAGCGGCGAGATCCGGTTGATGCTGGATATCAAGAGCGAAGAATATCCAGAGGACTTTTACATCGGCCTGCGCAGGCACTTGGACAAGCATGGCTTGTTGGCCTCCACCTATGTGCTACGTACAGGCGGAGCACACGCAGCGAAACACATTGGCTCGCATTGCTTCCGATCCATTCAAGGCGACCCGATGCGGGCGGCCATCGCACGAGGGGATGACATGGCGAAGCGCTATTTCTACTTCGAACAAGCTGCCGTCATCGACAAGGCCTCCGTAGACTTGGCGCACCAGCATGGGATGGTGGCAGCCGCCGCCATGAACACCTTCCGGTACAAGATGGCAGGACGCGACGAAGAACAAGGCCCAAAAGAAGATTTTCTGCGCGCCAGCGCGATGGGGGTGCGTCACTATCAGATGGATTCGCGCCACGAGTATCTGGCGCACCGCAAAGCTTAGTCGGACGGGTTAACATCAGACGGGTTGACGTCGAGCGTTAGCGGCGATGCCACCCTCCGCATTTCGATATCGACAGGCATACTGCTACAATCCAGTCGATGTTCCGGAAGGTTTTGGTTGCGAATCGTGGAGAGATCGCTGTCCGGCTGATACGTGCCCTGCGCGAACTCAATATTTCGCCGGTGGCTGTCTATTCAGACGTAGACCGCAAAGCTCCACATGTGACGATGGCGGACGAGGCTGTGCATATCGGCCCACCAGATTCCAGAGAGTCCTATCTGAACATCGCGCGAGTAGTGGAAGCGGCCAAACGGAGTGGCGCAGAGGCTGTTCACCCGGGTTATGGATTTCTGAGCGAGAACGCCGACTTCGCCCAAGCTTGCGTGGATGCGGGCTTGGTCTTCATCGGCCCCTCCGCCGAATCCATACGACGCCTAGGTTCAAAGACTGCAGCGCGCGAGCTTGCCCGGGAATCTGGCGTACCCACCGTGCCAGGTGCCGCAGGCGCTGTTTCCAGCGTGGAAGAGGCGCTGGAAGTCGCTGAACGCGTCGGATACCCGGTGCTGCTAAAAGCAGCAGCGGGAGGCGGCGGCAAGGGCATGCGTCTGGTGCATTCCGCTAGTGAAATTGCTTCCGCGCTACGGGATGCTTCCGACGAAGCCGAACGTGCATTCCACGACTCCCGGGTCTACATTGAAAAGGCCGTCGTGCGCCCGCGCCACGTGGAAATTCAGGTTCTGGGCGACCAGCATGGAAACCTGATTCACTTGGGGGAACGCGAGTGTTCGCTTCAGAGGCGGCATCAGAAGGTGATTGAGGAATGCCCCTCTCCCCTGATGCGGCTGCATCCTGAATTGAGAGACCGCATGGGCGAAGCAGCGCTGCGTGTAGCGCGTGCCGCCGGTTACTACAATGCGGGCACCGTGGAGTTCCTGGTAGACGCCAACCTCGATTTCTATTTCCTCGAGATGAACACGCGTCTGCAAGTGGAACACCCCGTCACCGAATGGGTAACGGGTCTGGATCTGGTCCATCAGCAACTGCGCATTGCGGCCGGAAAGCCGTTGGACATTCGGCAAGAGGACGTACATTGGCGTGGGTCTTCGTTGGAATGCCGCATCTATGCGGAAGACCCGGAGAACAACTTTCTGCCCTCCCCTGGAAAGATCACCAGGTTGGAGCGACCTGCCGGGCCAGGAGTGCGCGAAGATTCAGGCGTTTATCTGGGCTGGACCATCCCGATGGAATATGACCCGCTGCTGGCAAAGTTGAGCGTACATGCCCCGACGCGAGACCTTGCCATTGCACGAATGCGCACGGCGCTGGAGGAGTATTCGCTGGACGGCGTAAAGACCACCATTGCGTTCTTTCGAGGCATTCTGGAAGACCCGGTCTTTCAGGCAGGTGAATTACACACCGGTTTTCTGGACGAACACTTCGCGAGAAGGCCGAAGGTGTCTTGTCCCGAAGATGTCGAAGAGATTGCCGCGTTGGTCGGAGCTTTGGATTGGGCAAGACATGCCTCTGGTCCCAAGGCTGCCAAAGAGACGGTTTCCAATTGGAAGCGAGCGGGACGAGCAGGGGAATTGCGATGAAGCTGCGGCAGAACGTGAACGGTCAGCCCATCACCACGACTTGGCAGAGCTCTGATACGAGCACGCAGTTCTTGTCTGTTCGGGAAAATGAGGGAACAGCAACAGGCGCGCCCGATGACTTGCAAGACAAGGGTGAGATGCGGCATGCCGACATCGAAGAGGTGGAAAACGGCGTTTACTCCGTGCTAGTGGAAAATCGGAGTTACCACGTACGGCTGGAACATACCCACTACGGAACCTTCGCGCAGGTAGGACCCTGGCGCGTGCAACTGGAGACGGATGCTGGCCGAAGCAGTGCGGGGAGCCCCGCTGGGGGAGGCTCCTCGAAGGTGCTTAGCGCGATGCCCGGCCGCGTGGTACGCGTGCTGGTAAACGAGGGCGACGCGGCAGAGGCTGGGACAGGATTGCTTGTTCTGGAAGCGATGAAGATGCAAAACGAGATCGTCGCACCAAAAGCCGGAGTCGTGCGGGGACTGTCGGTTCTTGAAGGGGCGATTGTCGCTGCGGGCGCATTGCTGTGCCGCATCGAATAGACGCGCAGACCACGGATCCGGAAAGGCTGGGGCAAGCTCGGACTCGTGGCATGCGACTGTCCCGGAATACATCGTCACTAGGCGAAAGCTACTTCCTTAGGACGTCATGGGCACGACGCCCATCAGGCGCGCCCGATGCGGACCGCCCATTCGGTAGTTACAGGAGCCGTGCAGCCGCGTTTCCACCAAACACGCCGAAGTGCGTGTCAGATGCACACGGTTGCAGATCTTTTCCAACTCATTTGGCGCCGCAGAGCTATTGGAAAGAATATCTTCCAGACGTTCGGTGATGGCGTTGGCTTCCTGTTGCTGTACCTGAGGGAACAAACGGTTGATGCTCTTTCCTAGAGAGTCCAGGTAGCTGACGATCAGTCGGCGTCCTTCCTCACTGAGAGCGAGTCGGATGTGACGTCGGTCATCGGGGTCTTCCGCTCTAGTCACTAAGCCGAGACGAACTAAACGATCCACCGCTTTGCTGGCCGCGGCAGTGCTGACCCGCTGGTAGGTGGCTAAATCTGTTACGTTTTCGACATCTGTTAAGGCGAAGATTTCCAGTAGCCTCCATTGGGAACGGCTAAGCCGTTCGCCCGCGATCGAGTGCTGCAGGCGAGCTTCTACGAGCTCCTCCACAGCGTCGGAAAACATACGAATGGTTCCGATCAGATCCAATAGCGAGATATCTAGAGGCTGAGTCGCAGAGGTTCCGGCAGTCTCAACGGACTGCGGCATGCTGAAGCCAGGGGATTCGGCTTCCCCCGAGCTATCCATGCGAAACGGTATGGTCATGGCAGTACCTTCTTATCGACACTTGGAGAACTCCGCCCGGTGGGTCGTCGCTCTCTCTTCATGTGTATAAACGCATCACCGCCTGGAAGCGCAAAATGGACCCCACAAAACTGCCGTGGCGAGAGCCCCAGAAAAACGGTTGACGGTTTATTCGAAGGTAGGACACCACCAGCGCGTTCACAGTTTCTCGCCAAGGGTGGAAAATGTTAGCAAACGATAAAAGTTGTCTCATTTGCACGGAAGTATTTGATAAATAGACCAGATAGATAATCTGGTTATCTAGTCAAGCAATTCCTGAGCATGCAGATGGACATCGATTCAAGCACGCACCGGGCACTCGGGTAAAATAGGGGTGGCTTTGCGCGAAGCAAGCCGGAAATTCTTTAGCCCGATTGTGAGTCTCCATGCAGCTAACCGGAATCGATGTGGCCACAGGCCTCCCCACCACTTTAGAATTCGATACAAAGATTCAGACCATCACCCCAAACCCCGCCGAAGCCTCCGGAGCCAGTGACGTCTTCATCGCCCCCGGTTTCATTGACGTGCAGGTCAATGGATTTGCTGGCGTCGACTACTGCCAGTCAGGTACCGCAATCGACGAAATTGGTCGCTCCATTGATGTGATTCACGCCAGTGGCTGCAGTCTGTTTTTCCCGACAGTGATCACGAACTCACCGGATGAGATGGTAGGGGCTCTCAAAAACCTCTCCAAGGCAAAGCAGACCCTTGCCAACGGCGCGGCCATGGAAGGCTACCACGTGGAGGGCCCCTTCATTTCCCCGAAGGATGGCCCGCGTGGCGCACACCCCCAGCGCTGGGTAACCAAACCGGACATCGAACTTTACAAGCGTATGCAAGAGGCCGCCGAAGGTAACATTAAGCTCTTTACGCTGAGCCCCGAATGGGATAACGCTCCTGAATTTATTGAAGTGGTAGCAGGCGATGGCGTGACGGTGAGCATCGGGCACACCTGCGCCACCACGGAACAGGTGGAAGCGGCAGTAAAAGCCGGTGCGACCATGTCCACGCACATCGGCAACGGAGCTGACAGTGTGTTGCCGCGCCATCCGAACTATTTGTGGCAGCAATTGGCCGATGATCGCCTGTTCGCGGGTGTGATTGTTGATGGTATCCACTTGGGCAAGAGCTTTCTGAACGTGGCCTTGCGCGCCAAGGGACTGGATTTAGCTGTGCTGGTGACCGATGCCGCGATGCCAGCAGGTTGTGAACCCGGCAACTACAAGCTGGGGGAGGTTGAGGTAGAACTGCTGCCTCCGGGGGACCGGGTGGTGCTTCGCGGCGGTACGCGCTTGGCGGGTTCCGCACTCCACATGCATAAGGGCGTTGAGAACCTGATGAAGTTGGGGGGGCTGAACTTGGCCCAATCCGTGAAGCTTGGCACCACGAACCCGGCGCGTTGCTGCAATGTCGACGGACGTAAGCAGGGACTGGTCGTGGGAGAGCGGGCTGACTTCGTGCAGTTCCGCTTCAATCAGGAAACGCTCCAGATCGATGTTCTGGGAACCTGGGTGAACGGAAAGCAAGTATACGCCGCCAACTAGTGGCTCCCCGAAAGAAACTACGGGGCGAACGGGCCCCGTCTACTCGGAATTGGATTTATACATATGTTGTCAGTCACATTGAAGCATCAGCCCGGGTTGGATGCGGCATTTCTGCCAGCCTCGGCCTGGAACCGTGCCTATCGGCAGTTAGTAGAAGAATCCGGGCGCGGGGAAGAAATCGTGCTCTCGGTGGAACGGAGCGACGGCTCTCGCTCCTGTTTCCGTACACGCATTCTTCCGCATGTGGGTGAGGCCGTCGCCCTCAACCAGACCTACGTGGAGAGGTTGGTGAAATTCCTGCTGTGGCAGAAAGGCGGCTACCGCCTAAATGTCGCCGGAAGCGACGCACTCGCCGCGTACTTGCGGGATGTCTATTCACCCACGGGAGCCCGCGCCTTTGACCATGAGTTCATGGGAACTACGGTCTACGGGCACGCCTTTGAGGTGACATCCACCAGCCTGGCGGACGCGCCTGAAGAGGCGGAGACGACTGTCGCGCTTGGCCGACACCTGGATGGATGCCGCATCGGTTTCGATCTGGGTGGCAGCGATCGCAAATGCGCGGCTGTCATCGACGGCAAGGTGGTCTTTTCCGAAGAGATCACCTGGGACCCTTACTTTGAGAAGGACCCGCAGTATCACTTCGATGGCGTGATGGACACATTGAAGCGGGCAGCAGAGAAACTGCCGCGCGTGGACGCCATCGGTGGCAGTTCCGCTGGGGTGTATGTGAACAACGAAGTCCGCGTGGCATCGCTGTTCCGTGGCGTCTCTCGCGAGGACTTCGATAAGCGGGTCCGCCGCATGTTCTTTGATTTGAAAGCCGCGTGGGGAAATATCCCCTTTGAGGTAGCCAATGACGGAGAAGTGACGGCGCTGGCTGGCTCGATGTCGCTGAACGACAGCGCCGTGCTGGGAATTTCCATGGGAACCAGCCAGGCGGGTGGTTATGTGACGCCGCAGGGCGCAATCACCAACTGGCTGAACGAACTGGCGTTTGTTCCGGTTGATTACGCTCCCACGGCGCACGTGGACGAGTGGTCAAAGGACGGCGGTGTCGGGGCGCAGTATTTCTCCCAACAGGCCGTCGGACGCCTGCTGGGGCCCGCTGGTATTGCGGCTCCGGAGGGCATGGGGCTACCAGAGAAGCTGGTGATGGTGCAGGAACTGATGGCCAAGGGCGATGCCCGTGCGCGGTCGATCTATGAAACCATCGGCGTCTATTTTGGCTATGCCATCGCTCATTACGCGGACTTCTACGAATCCCGACACCTGCTGATGTTAGGACGCGTGCTTTCCGGAGAAGGTGGAAACCTGATTCTGGAAGTGGGACAACAGGTTCTCCGCGACGAGTTCCCCGAAATTGCGGAACGAACCCAGGTTCATACGCCTGGGGAAGCGGAAAAACGACATGGGCAAGCCGTAGCGGCCGCCAGCTTGCCCGAAATTCCCAAGTAGCCCCGCAACGCCCGCATGACCTACGCGGCCACGTTTGTTTGGGTTCACGCTGGACCAGCCTTGACCCTATTCCTCGCCGGGCAGGACAAAAATCTTCTGCCCGGCGGGGCTCATTGCCCCTTCGTTGCCAATGCGAATCTCTGGATTCAGCGGAGTTTCGGCGGGCAATAGCAAATTGATCTGATAGAGCCCCGCAAAGCCAGGCGCCACCCCGGCATAGAGAACATTGGCCCTTGGAACCCGCACCCCGGCTAGTTGAATTACCAAGCCATCAAGATCTGCCAGCATCGCGGCTCCGCGCGGCAATTCCCCCGGAAGCGCGGTCGGTAAGGTGGGCCCCAGACCGGTGGCCCAGAGAATGACGATAGATCCCGCACGCACGGGGTTCTCTTTGTCGACCAAGCCGCCATCCGGCCGGGTAACAACGGGAAGTCCGTCTTCCAACATAAAGAGGCCTGGGGCGGTCTTCACGACTTCGACAATGGCTTCCGGGCCAGCCCAGGAATCCCGGAGGACCCGCACGGAGTACTTCCCATTGCTGAGATCAGAACTGACCAGAGCGTTGATCTGTGTGGGAGACACGAAGACCAGGTAGGCCTGCGCAGGGCCGATAAGCACCTGCACGCCGCCGAGCGCGGTCGGCAGCCGGTTGGAGCGGATGTCCGTCTGTGTGACGCGGCGGGTGCTCCACGCCAGATTCTCTCCAAAGATGGAGATAAAGGTATTTCCGGCAACGGGACCAGACTCAAAGGTGGCCCCGTGCACGATGCCCTCGGTGCTGTACTTGGGGGCCCCGACGGCCTGGGCTTGCGCGATATCCGCGGACAACAGACACAGAGAAAGCTGGGCGAGCACGGTCAGGAAAGACCGCCAGCTAGGGATTCGAAATGCCAGGGCGTGCTGAGGCTTCACGGCCACTTAGTGGCGGCGGGAGAGAAAAGCTCTCAACAAAGATGGCCGTTTGCCGGACGTCAACCCAGCATTCTCCGGCATGTTCTGCGCCATATGGATAAGGGGATAGGGCCTGCCAGAACTATCTACTGGCGAACGGCCCCGGTCGGTGAAGCCCATACGGAGATAGAAGGCATGGGCTCCGGCGTTCTGCTCATTGACATCCACAGTGAGCGGGCCATATTTTTCCCGGGCAAAGATCAGCAGGTTTCGTCCGATACCCTGGCCGTGAAAGCTGGGGTGCACGAAGAGCATCTCCACTTTGGGCCCGTCCAGGGCGATGAAGCCCAGCAGGAACCCGTCTTCGCGCTCCATAACGTGGACTTCGATTTCAGGCAGGGCCAGATCCAGTTCCGATTGAAAATAAGCCAGGTCCTCGATAGTGACGAAGTCATGCGTCGCCACTACGGCTTCATGCCAAATGGCGATTAGGTGTTGGTGATCGCTGGGCCTCTGGCGCCGAATACGCACGGGATGTCTCCCTTCCCTCTTTCCGTTGCGATATCACAAGGGAACGCTGTCACAAAAACGCGAAAGGACAATGGGGCAATAGGACGATGTCATGCCCCGCTAAGCACTGCGGCTGGTGGACGCACGCGTGGATTTCGACGCAGACAATCCCAACCCCTTCCGCGCCATGGTGCTAAGTGGGAGCTGACCGAGCTTGGCGCGGGGAATCCAGGTGAAACCCGGGGGCACCAGATCCACCGTGGCTTCCAGGACAATGCATCGGTGAGCGTGGCTCATGATGCTATGGCGGAAACAACGAAGCTCGATGCCGAGCATGGCGCCGGGCAACATATGGGCTTCGGGAAGTTCCCAGTAGCCGGCCATGCGGTTCTTTTCGGGACGCTGCCACAGCAGGACGGCGTCTTGGCGTTCGGCCAGAAGCAGGGTCGTTTCCACGGCCACCATGACCGTGCGTTTCACTTTGGTAGGAAGAAGGTCCTGCCAGCCTTCGGCTCGGGCTTTGCAACGTTCGGAAACGGGGCAGAGCAAGCACCGCGGGTCTTTCGGCAGACATACCGTCGCACCCAGTTCCATGAGGGCTTGGTTGTAGTCGCCGGGAGCATCCTCCGGCAGGTGGCGCTGGGCAAGGTCGCGGAAACGTTTCTTCGTGGCCTGCGAAGCGATATCCCCAAAATCGCCAGCAATACGAGACATCACGCGCAACACGTTGCCATCGAGTACGGCGTACGGCAAGCCGAAAGCAATGCTTGCCACGGCGGCAGCCGTGTAATCACCGATGCCCGGAAGTTCCAGGATGCCTTCAAAGGTGTTGGGAAAACCGCCTCGGGCCACTATCTGCCGCGCGGAAGCCTGCATGTTGCGGACGCGGCTATAGTAACCAAGCCCGCTCCAGGAAGAAAGCAGCTCTTCTTCGGAGGCATTTGCCAAATCTTGCACCGTGGGGAAAGTCTGCAGAAAACGCTGATAGTAAGGGATGACGGCCTCTACACGCGTCTGTTGCAACATGATTTCGGAAACCCAGATGGCATAAGGATTCTGCGTCTGGCGCCAGGGCAGATCCCGTTTGCCCGAACGATACCAATCGACGAGGTCTTCCGCGAGAGCGCTACGCTTCGCGCCAGTAGAGGCGGGACTAGCCACCCAGAGCCTCCAGGGCAAAGCCGCAGGAAGCGTTAGGGTTTGGCAGCGGAGCCAGGACGTGCGTAGCAACCAAGCCTGGGATGCCAGAGGATATACAGGTGAAACAGAGAGCCATCGGGCAGAGTTTTAGTGTACCTTGGGCCAGAGCGAAACGGCGCGGAGGCGTCAATGCTCTCAACATCCAAGACCGTTCTTACGCGGAGATCTGAGGGCCATTTACGGCAGCGGCCCTATTCCTGCGAAAATATAGGTTGCGGACGAAGATGGACGTAGAACGGATGCTGCAACGCCGACAAACCCGATATGGGACTTTTTCTTAGCGGCAGAACCGTGTACCATCACCCAAAGCGCATGTACCGGATCATCACCATTGCGATTTCTATTCTGTTCGTCGGCTTGGCCGCAACAGCCCAGGTACGCACGCTCCGTATTGATCCGGATATGCCGGTTGGCGCGGACGCAGGTGTCTGCGTATTGCAGCTGGATGTGACAGGGTCCGCCGACATCATTCTGGAAGGCGACCGCATTAATTTCCGGCTGCGTGCTGGGGCCGTACCGGAAGACACGGGCAGTTCCTGCAGCGCTGCCATTCCTCGAGAGCCCCTGGATTCGTTTCGTTTGGAGCGTGTGAAAGGCAAAGGCCGCGTACTGCTGGTGGAAAACCCCGCCGACCGGAACCAGTTTCAGGCTTGGATTCGCATCGACAGCGACAGTACATCCCCCGAACACTACGAAATGCGAGTGGCATGGCGCGCCAACGACACAGCCGTCTCTGACGGGAAGGACGAACTGAAGTTGACCGCACGCGGGCGACCCCGGCGATGGGTACCGCAGGGAACTCGAGCCAGCGCGGCTTCGCTGGAAGGAACGCCACTCAGTTCCTATGACAATGACCCGTTGCGCTTTGATACGTCAGCGACTGGCCAGCTGGAATTTCGCGGTCAGGTGGATGATACGGTAGAGTTTCTGGTGCGCGCAGATAACCTGCATACGATCCAGTTAGCGGGCCAACCGGTGAAAGTGGAGCGGTTTCGATTCAGCCAGCCCCTGCCTTCTCGTGGTCAGATCTCCATCAGCGTGGAAAAAAAAGACGGACGAGGCACAGTGGAGCTGGTGCAATCCCCGAGTCGGGACAATACCTTTACGGCACGTATTCGGGTGTCAGACCCGCAGGGTGGTAGTGACCGCTATCATTGGATTCTAACTTGGCGTAAAGAGAGTAACGGGCGCTAGATCGGCCCCATCAATCGAATCGCAATCCGCAGGAAGGCTCCTGCGGTATCCATTACATCCGATACTTTTTGCAGGCGGCTTGCGCTGGCCTGCAGGGCTTTGGTGGCTTGCAGAAGCTCCGGTTCGTTCCCTTTTAGTTTTTCCATTAAGTCCGTAGCTGTTTGGTTGATGAGACGGGTTCTGAGACGGTAGAGTTCACCTCGGAGTCGAACGGCCTGCGTACGTTCGTCCTGGGGCATATCTTCCAGTTCAAACTGAAAGTCATCGGAGTCCATAGCCCTCAATGCGGTGTTGAGAGCAGCCACTATTTCTTCGCGAGTTGATTCAGGCGATAACGAATCGAGACTGGGTCCAGGTGTTGCCATAGCAAGGGGGACGAGCCCTCTTCTAGTCTCTCATGAGAGTCCTGATCGCCTTGAGGGGACGATTGTTACGCTGCAAGCTGCCTGACGAGCTTGGGTCAGAGGCCGAAATTCGCAGAGGCAAGTTAACGCGAGTTCCTGAGGCTAGCAATCGCCGCTGACAACCGCCCGGCGGAAATCTCCAACTGCTGAGTATCCAGCCACGCATCATTGTCCTTGCCGACCAGCAAATTCTCGAAAGCAGTCCGTAGATTTGCCGAAGCCTGCTGCGCGGCCTGCAGCCGGTTCCAATCAAATTCCTCAATCAGAAGGCGTTTACGTGATTCATTCCAGGTGGGGCTGAGCGGCTGTCCCCCTCGCAGAGGCGCCAACAATTGCTGCCGACGCCTGGACGCGTGCAGGGCTTTCAGGTCGTTCAACATCTCGTCGGCAAAGAGACGAAGCAGAGCATCTTCAATGGCAAGTTCCTTTTGGATGACCTCGCCGTGGGCGCGCAGGTGCTCTTCGAGCGCCCGATTACGAAACGAACCCACCACCGAACCGGTAAGTTGACCGACGAGTTGGCTGACAGGGCGTCCTAGAATCTGGCGCTGCATGGTCTGTCCGCACAGGTTGCCAATTTGGGAGGCCAGAGCATTGGCTGCACCACTGGCGCCAGCAACCCCTTTGGAATCAGAAAGATTACGTAGAGTGACAAAATACCGTTCACGAAGTTCCGCATGACGCTTCAATTCGTTGTGAATGGCGATACGATCCCGCATGCCCTCATCGTGTTGCCCGAGCAGGCGGGTGCGCTCCCGAGCATCCTTGATGACGTCGGTCTGTAAACGAAGCTCCATGGTGTCGCGTTCGATGGCTACCGCCAACGCCTCGTCAAGGAACTGATTCCGTGCGCTGTTGTAGGACTGTCCGGCCTGAGCGAAGGCCTGGAAGCGGCCAGCGCGTGCTGCGCTACATCCGGTGGCCAGTAGGGCCAGAAGGACAAGGACGATAGCAAGGGCGGAAGCAGGTAGTTTGGTTCGTGCTAGCTTCCCAGAAGGGAGGTCGCAACCGCAGGTGGACAGGGGAAATTGTGGAAGGACCGACGGGGTGGAGCTCAGGACTTTCGCCCTGGCTCCACCTGTGCAGTTCGTTGCGGGAAACGTCGTTGCAGTGGGCCTCTTTACAGAGAGACTAGCTGTGAGGCTAGCTCCTGAACCCTGTACGGTCGTTGGGGACATAGCCACCCGCTTCAGTCAGCGTCTTCGTCGTGGGTGTGGGGTTGATGGCCGTGATGCCCATCCGATTCCGCAAAGAACGGACGGATGCCTTGGATGCCGAGACGGAGATCGATGGCGCTCATGGCCATTTCCGTCTCTTCTCCATCAAGGCTGCCTGCAACCTGCTCCACGTGCTTCAGCACCTTTTGCGCCGTGATGCGAGAGACCTCGCCGGGGTGCGCAAGGGCGTAGCTATAGATGGCATCGGAACGCAGATTGGCATCTGACATGGAAGGGATCAGACGGGATGCTGAGCTGGTATCGACAAAAAAGCCGATGCCGAGAATGGCCGCGCGGCGAGCGTCGAGATCCGCATCTTCCAGGTGAGCCTGCACCAAGGGGAGAAAATCCTTGTCAGAGGTGTACCACATGGCTTCCAACGCCAGAGGTCGCAGGCCGGAATCCTGATAGAACTCGTTGATCTTCGCCTTTACCGCAGGGGTGTACTTGAGTTTCGCCAAAACAATGGCGAGGGTAGCTCGTTCGACATCCTCGACGGCATCGGCCTCGAAACGGCTCTGCACCAAAGGAAGCAGGGTTTCAGTGGATTCGACCGGCATCAGACAACGCCACAAGGCGCAGCGAACGGCCGAATCCTCGTCAGTAGAAGCACGGTTGGCGATTTCGCGAACCAGAGCTTCACTGAGATCCGCGTCTTCCAGGCTTTCGGCAAGGGCAATGCGGATGCGTGGGTCGGAGCTATCAATCCATTCGAAGGCTTCGGCGGGCTCCATTGACTCGAAGAAGGGTGGTTGGAACTCGTCGTAGAATTCTTTCAGATTGAATGGCGGATGCTCCACAGTCTCGCGGGTTTCGGAGACACGAGAGATGGCCTCTTCGACATCAATACGCAGAAGGTCCGCTTCCGGGCGATCTTTGATTTCGGATAGCAGTTGTTCGAGCGCAGGCTTGGCGGCAGGGTCACCGTGGATGCCAAGGCAGATCGCGGCATCCTGGGCATCATATTCCAGTCGGCTGAGCAGCAACTCGGTAATGCGAGGGTCAGACACCTGTAGAGCGGCCAGCACAAAGGCCACCTCGCCGCTCTCTTCTTCTTCCAACTCATTGTAAAGCTGCAGTAGGGGTTCCACTGCGGGCGCACCGAGTTCCGAAAAAGCCTCGATCAACGGATCTTCCACGCCATCGACCTGAACACGGAGCTGCAACAGATAAAAATCGAGAGCCTTGGGCGTGCGCAGGTGGCGGAACAGATCAAAGACCTGATCTTCGATATCCACCACATCTTCATCGTGGTCCGCCTCAACGAATGCAACCAACGCCTCTTCGGCTGCGGCGCGATCTGCGAGGAAAGCGTCTAGAAACGAGTGGTCAAAGCCAATGCGGCCTGCGGCAAGTTCCTGCAGCAGATCTTTGGGGCTGAGCGTATGGTAATCGCCGGGTGAAAGGACGGGCATAGTGAGCAGACTTTCCTGCTGCGGGCGCGTGTCCCCCGTTGGAAACACGCGGACAGCATCTTCTGAGTATCGCGAATGAGCCGCTGGAAAGGGTACTCCGTCAGTTGGAAGACCTCGACCCGAAAGAGGGAAGCGGCAGTCCAGGCAAGCGGGTACAACAAATAAGCGCGCCGCGGACAGGAAGCTGCTCCTATCAGAGACAGACAACCTACCCGCGGCGAAACGAGGGACGACTACTGCGGACTGCGGTTATTCCGCAGGCGCCACTTCTTCAGCAACCGGAGCTTCCACTGCAGGAGCAGCCGCAACCGGAGCGAGATCTCCGCCTTCACGCTTAACCTTCACAGGCACCTGCACGATCACTTCGCGGTGCAACTTGACACCGACAGTGTGATCGCCAAGCTGCTTGATGGGCTGGGCGAGCAGGATCTTCTTACGATCAATGGTGAAACCCTGCTGTTGCAGAGCATCACCCAGATCTTTGCTGGTGACGGAACCGAACAACTGATCGGTGTTGTCGCCAGCCTTCTGGACAAAGGTGAGAACCACTTTGCCGAGTACGGCAGCCAGTTCTTCAGCCTGTCCTTTCAGTACAGCCTCGCGACGCAGCCAAGCTTCGCGTTCCTGAGCCACAATCTTCTTGTTGGCTTCGGTGGCGTGCACGGCCAGCTTGCGCGGGATGAGATAGTTGCGTGCATATCCCGCCGCAACCTTCACCACGTCGCCGCGAATACCAAGATTGTCAATTTCTTCGCGTAGAATCACTTCCATGGTATGAAGGCTCCTTTGGTCTTATGCTTTTGACGCAAATGGAATCAGGGCAATGTTGCGGGCCCGCTTGATGGCGGTACGCAGACGGCGCTGATCTTGCGCGCTGGCGCCGCTGATGCGGCGGGGAATGATTTTGCCGCGCTCGGTGATGAAGCGCTTCAGAAGTTCGATGTCTTTGTAATCGATGTGGTCAATTTTTTCGGTGTACAGGAAGCACACCTTCTTGCGCCGGAAATAGCGCTTATTGCCCACCATTGCCTTGTCGCCACCCGTCGGCCGGGAGGATGCAGCTACGGGACGTCCGCCTCTGGATTCAGCCATTGTTCAGTCTCCTATTGGTCCTGTGTGGTTATGGCGACAGCGCTATTCGGCGCTGACCTCTTGTGTCGACTCTGCTTCCACGGGAGCTCCGGGAACAGCCACAGGGGCTTCTTCACGCGGGGCAAAGACGGGAGCAGCAGGAGCAGGGGCTGAAGATTGCGGCCGACGCTGAGCACGACGCTCGCGCTGCTTCTTCTTCTTTTCGAGCCGCTTACGGTCTTCGTCCACACGCACGGTGAGGTATTTGATGACCAGATCGGCGACGCGAAGGCGACGTTCCATTTCACGAATCAAAGAGTTCGGGGCGGTAAAGACGACGAGGATATAAATACCCTCCGCATAGCCCTTCACTTCATAGGCAAGCTTACGCTTGCCCCAACGGTCGGTTTTCTCGATCGTTCCGCCGCTCGAGGTAATCAATTCCTCGATGCCTTGGACGAACGGATCCACTTCTTCGTCAGCCGCGTCGGGCCGAACGATGAATAGTTCCTCGTAAATCCTCATGGTTCCTCTTCTGTTGATCCTCGGGCGCGACGATTAAATTTCGTCATGGCCTTTTCGGCGCCTTCGGAGATTATGGCCTCGACTGCATCGGCCGTGTAGTCGAGCAGTTCGGCCAGATCTGGCAGTTGTGCCTTGCGGAACTTCGCAAGCACGAAACCAGCGACATCCCCAAGGGGATGTCCGGGGTGGATGCCCAAGCGAACACGGACAAATTCCGTGTGACCCAGGCAACCAACAATGGACTTCATGCCGTTATGGGTTCCCGCGGAACCCTTGAGCCGCACGCGCAACCCGGTCCATGGCAGGTCCAGGTCGTCGTACAGCACAATCAGCCGATCCGCATCAATGTCTTGCGAGGCAAGAAGCGGCTTCACGGCATTTCCACTCAAATTCATGTAGGTCTGGGGCTTGGCAAGAACCAGCTTGTGGCCCTGCCAATTCCCGAAACCGACTAGCGCGCTTGAGCTGCGTTGGGTGACCCGCACCTGCAACCGCTCGGCCAAGCGATCGATGGCGTGGAAACCCAGGTTGTGGGGCGTGAGCTCATATTGAGCCCCGGGGTTACCCAGCCCCACAACCAGAAACGGCTTTCCGTTACTCATAGGTTCAAGCGCCTATCCCGGCAACGCTGCAAAAAGCACCGGATGGCGCGAAGGAAAATTTCGGCAAGAAGATTACTTCTTACCCTTCTTCTCATCTTCCTTTTCCTTCTCAGCGGCCAGTGCGGAAGCACGGGTGCCGGCGATCAGGACGAGCACCTGGGAAGGACGGGTGAGCAGACGCATGCCTTCGGGCAGTTGCAGGTCGCCCGCACGCAGGGACTGCAGCAACTGCAATCCGGAGATGTCAGCGTCGATGGACTCGGGGATATCACCGGGCAGACATTCGACGGCAATCTTCCGAACAACGGTATCAATGGTGCCGCCCTGGTTCTTCACACCGAAGGGAACACCCTTGAAGTTCAACGGCAATTTGACGCTGACAGGCTTGCTCATATCCACGCGCTTGAAATCGACGTGAATGATGTTGTCGCGAATGGGGTCGAGCTGCCAGTCCACGATCATGGAGGGCTCTTTTTCCACGCCATCCAGGTCCAACTCGATGATGCTGTTGTAGCCATATTTGCTACGGAACACCTTTTCGAGTTCACGCGGATCGATGGAGACGGCCAACGGATCTTTGTTGGAACCGTAGAGAACGGCGGGAAGCTGGCCAGCCGCGCGGACGCGGTTGTTTTCGTTCTTTCCGCGACCCGTACGACGGGAGGCGGCAAGGGCAACAGTAACGCTCACGGAAACTCCTTTTACCCGCAAAGGCCAGACACCCCAAGGCAGATGGCAGCGGGCAGCATGATTGGGGAACCAGGTCGCAAGTCCGATTTCACGTGGGTTGCGTGGGCTGATTCCAGTTATACGCACAGAGGCCCGCCGAAACCGGCAGGGCCACCTGACAAATAAAGCCTAGATAAACAAAATGCTTACGCTAGTCTCTTCATGAATCGATTGCACTGCCCTTGCGAGCAACGAACCGACCGACAAAGTCTTAATCTTCTTGCACTGCAGGGCCTTGCCATGCAGCGGAATCGAATTGCAGAAAACTACCTCTTCGAGACTGGAGCTCTGGATGCGATCCACAGCCGGACCCGACAACACGGGATGCGTAGCGCAAGCCCGCACGGAGGCGGCTCCATGCAACAACAACGCTTCGGCGCCTTTCACCAGGGTGCCCGCTGTGTCGATAAGATCATCAAACAACAGGCAGTTCTTCCCGCGAACGTCGCCGATGACGTTCATCACTTCCGCGACATTGGCCTCTTCCCGGCGTTTGTCGATGATGGCGAGCGGCGCATTTAGCCGTTTGGCGAAGGCACGGGCACGCTCCACACCACCCGCATCCGGGGAGACCACTGTGAGGTCTTCGATCCCCTGCTTCTTGAAATATTCAATGAAGACGGGCGTGGCAAACAGGTGATCGACGGGAACGTCGAAGAAGCCTTGAATTTGGGCCGCGTGCAAATCGAGCGTAAGCAAACGATCCGCACCAGCGGTTTCCAGCAGCTTGGCCACCAGTTTGGCGGAAATGGGAACACGCGGCTGGTCCTTGCGGTCCTGCCGAGCGTACCCATAATAGGGTAGCACGGCGGTGATGCGGTCCGCCGAGGCGCGCTTCAGGGCGTCAATCATCAGCAAAATTTCCAGCAGGTGGACATCGACGGGCGTCGAGGTGGGCTGCACCAGGAAAACGTCGGCGCCACGGACGTTCTCATGAATCTGGATGTAATTTTCCCCGTCGGAAAACTTCCGGACAGAGGAAAGTCCCAGAGGCACGCCAAGTTCGTCGCAAATTTCCTGAGCCAGGGCGACGTTGGCGTTGCCGGAGAAAATCTTCAGACGCGGGAAGCGATTGCTTTGCTGTTCGATTGAGGAGGCCATAGCTGCGAGTGGGCAAAAGGATATAGACGAGCTAACCAATCCCGCTGGTAGCGGGCACGAGAAACCAGCCGGAAAGGCTTGGTGACACCATGCCCCTGAAGCAAGAGGGCTCGGCGAGCTTGCTCCCGGTCGGCCCAGAGGCCGAACACGGTAGAGCCACTTCCGGACATCATGGCATGCACCGCACCCGCCGCCAGGAAAGAATCCCGCCATGCGGCCAGTTCCGGGTGCCTGCCAAACACAGGGTTTTCGAAGTCGTTCCGCCCGAGAGCCACGCCGTTCCAGCGCGTAACCATGGCGGAGGGCGCGGTGAATTCGCCGCAAAACTCCCTCACAAGTGTAGCAAAGGCTTCGCTTTGATAAGGGTTCGGCTCAAGTTTCCTTTGCAGTGCGCGATAGGCATCGGCGGTGGAGACTGCGATACCCGGTGCGGCGAGAACGCCGTGCAGCGCTGGGAAGTCCGGAAGGGGGTATAGCTCCTCGCCACGTCCCAAGCCGACGGCGGCGCCACCCATCATAAAAAAGGGGAGATCACTGCCCAGGCGGGTGGCCATGGCAAGCAAATCCGGAACGCCTGGGAAGGCTCCCGTGAGTGCGGGCAGCGCAAGCAGGACACTCGCTGCGTTGGACGAGCCGCCGCCCAATCCGCCGCCAGCGGGAATTTGCTTGTGAATCTCTACATGCAAGTCGCCCCGCAGTTTGGCGCGCTCACAGAACAGCACAGCCGCGCGATGCGCCAAGTTCTCTTCCATGGCGATGGGAAGACCGGGACAGATCGTAACAATCCGCAGCTTACGACCTGGCTTCCAGGAAATGCGAATCTGATCTGCCAGCGAAATGGTATGGAACAGCGAACGGATCTCGTGAAAACCATCAGGCCTTCGGTGAAGCACCCGCAGATCCAGATTCACCTTGGCGTAGGACCGCACATCAACCACGGAGGCGCCGTTGGCGCCAACAGGCGCGCCGCTGACCGGCTGCGACGCGCGCAGTTGGTCAGCGGCGGAAGATATATTCGCATGCCGCTGCTTCAAGGCCATTGTAGGCAGAGACCCCTATCCCGTTTCCCTGACATTCCGCAGTTCGGGCTAGTAATGGATGAGCGACCAGACCGGCGCACTCTCATCACCCAGCTTCTGACGACCGTTCAGGAAGTCGAGTTCAATGACGAAGGCCATGCCGACAAGTTCACCGCCCAGGCGCTTGACGAGGGAGGCGACGCCAGCAGCAGTGCCACCCGTAGCGAGGACATCATCCACGATGAGCACCTTCTGGCCGGGTTGGATCGCGTCCTGGTGGATTTCCAGACGATCTGTACCGTATTCCAAGGCGTATTCCACCGACTCGACGGTGGCAGGCAGCTTACCCGGTTTACGGACCGGAACAAAACCGGCTCCCAGGGCATAGGCCACCGCAGGCGCAAAGATGAAGCCGCGGGCCTCGATACCCAGAACGACATCGATGTGCTGGCCGAGGTAATTCTGCCGCAACTGGTCGATGACTGCCGCCAGGCCCCGCGAGTCTTTCAACAGCGTGGTGATGTCGTAAAAATTGATGCCGGGTTTGGGGAAGTCCGGAACTTCACGGATAAGAGTTTTCAAATCAAGCATGAGTGGTCGCTGGTCGATTTTATCGCCAAAGTTCCAGTATCCACTGATTGGGGCGCTCAGACCACGCCACCGATGCGGTTCGAGAGGGTGGGAAAGCGAGAATTATCCCCGTTTGGCGGTATTTGGGACTCAAACACGCACACGGAAACTCTGATACGCCCCCTGCGGCGCCTGTTCCTGGTGCAGTTTCGAGACCACCGCGAGACGTGGACCTTCGCGCAGGTAGCCAGCCAATTCATCGATGGATTTGGCGTCCCCAGCGGCAATGACCTCGACCGTGCCATCACCTAGATTCTTCGCGTAACCGCGGAGGCCCAGGCGCTGCGCATGTTTTTCGACGAAATAGCGAAAGCCAACGCCCTGCACGCGGCCATGTACAACAAAACGAACGGTCTGCTCCTTCATCGACTCCTCCACTGCCAGTTCTGCGTATCCAGGACATCCATTCCCTCGCGCCGCGCCCTTCCCCTGGGATAGAGAAACTTGCAGATCTGGCATCCACCTAAATCGGTAGAACACCGGAATTGGAGAATGATGCACCGCGTCAGCCGCAAAGCTCTATTGTGACGTACGGACCGCCAACGTGACGAAGGAAGGCCCAGGGTGGGGTAATCGAAGGCGGTAGCGACTGCAAGGTTGGGGCGCTCTGGATATGGCGAGCGGCGCGCCGGTAGACAGAAGGGGCCATCGGCACTCACGGCGCCATGGATATCGGTGGGGCGAGGCTCCGCCCGGAATGGGTCTTCGCACTATCGGAAGCCCGGAACGCATGACTAGTCGAGGTCGCCAAAGACACCCCGCATCAGATTGAGCACGCAGGATCGATCTGATGCGGGTGGCGCGAAGTTCAGGCTGGAACCTGAATCTGGATGATCTTTTTCTGAATCGCGTACTGCACGAGTTGCGCCTTGTTGTGGATATCCAACTTACGCATGAGGTTAAACTTGTGCGCTTCGACTGTCTTGACGCTGAGGTTGAGGCTGCCAGCAATTTCCTTGACGGAGTTCCCCTCAGCCAGCATCTTGAGGACCTCTTTTTCGCGTGGTGTCAGGGAAGCCAACCGGGGTTGCGGGATGTTAGAACGAATGCGGGTGCGAAAGTCATCCACCAACTGGGCGAGCATGCGCGGGCTCAGGTAGCTTCCACCGTTTTGGACATCGCGGATGCCGGTAAAGAACTGCTCGGTGGGGCTATCTTTCAGGATGTAACCGCTCGCGCCGGCCTGCATGCTTTCCAACAAATAGTCCTCATCGTCATACATGGTAAGGAACAGCACTTTCAGATCGGGGCGCATCCGTTTCAGCTGACGCGTGGCTTCAAAACTACTGAGCCCGGGCATACTGACATCCATCAGCACCAGATCTGGTCTGGTTGTCTCGGCAAGAGCAAGAGCTTCATTGCCGGTGCCGGCCTCAGCCACCACCTCAATGTCGGACTCACTGCTGAGCAAGTTCCTCATTCCCTGCCGGAACAGGGTGTGATCGTCAGCGATCAGCACGCGGGTGCGTTTCATGCAAGACTCCTCTGCGGCGGGCTCCCCAGCATGGCATGCCTAGATTAGTGGAACACGCAGAGAGGGCGTGGACCACCAGAGGGACCGCAATCAATTTTCGGAAGAACACAGGTTTGTTCAGATTCTTCTTCATCGTTGTTACGCAGCAGCCTACGAGCCGCGCTGCACCCAGCCCCTACCGGCACGAGGCGCTCTATGACTCCGCAGCCCCCTGCACAGGCGGGTATGCGGAAATACTACCTATTCTTAATCCCCATCCGCTGTGGGCGGATTGACGTCGCCCCCATGTGGGGAAGTTTGCGTTGGTGCGCCAGAAATCGATGCGCCAGACACCGGCAAGGTGGCCGCCTTTGCATTTGCCCCTCCCTGTGCCCGAGTTTGTCGCTGCTTTTGCGCTATTTTTGTTCCGCCTTGTACGTCCGCTTTTGTGCAGTTTTGGCACGCGATGATCGGCCGGTGGTCTCCGCAGCATCGGACACCGCCGCATGCGGATAGGCATGGGAAGCGGCATCTGCGCTGAGGGGGAGGGTCGCAGTCACGACTGTACCTTGCCCGGGAGCAGTATCTATACGAACTGTTCCACCCATGAGAAAAATTCTCTCTCGAATGCCACGGAGCCCGAGGGATCCCTGGCGCCGCTGGGCTTCGTCCAGGACGAAACCCACGCCATTATCTGTAACCTGCCAGACAAGAAACCCATCGGCAATTGCAGAACGAATCTTTACGGTATCCGCCTGAGAATGACTCAGAATATTATGCAGACACTCCTGCACGAACCGATAGATCACCATACTGACGGCATCTGAGACCACAACCCCCTCGGGCAGTTGGCTATCGAGGTCAACCTTGACCGGAAAGACCTTCAGAAACTCCTTCAACTGATGCCGGATGGCGGCCGACAATCCAAACTGCTCAATAACCTTGGGGCTGAGAGCGGCAAGCAGGCGGCGAATCTCAACAATGATCGATTCCACCTGTTCTCTAGCGGCCTGCAAACTGCCACGCAGGGAAGACTGCTCATCGGGGAGTGATTTTTCCAGTATTTCCAACTGCAGGCGAAGGTAGAGCAAGGACTGCCCTGCCTCATCGTGCAGCTCCTGACTGATGCGCTTACGTTCCCGTTCTTCGACAACTTGCAGGTGCGTCGCCAACTGCCGAACCTGGGCTTCGCGGGCGGCAATTCCCGTAACCAGCAGACAGCGGGTGAGCGCCAAACCCAGTCGTTCGCAGACCTGCCCCAACAATGCACGTTCACTCGGAAGCCACTCCATGGGCTTGCGAAATCCCAATTGCAGCGCTCCACTCAAATGGCTGCCAGCTTGGATGGGAAGGCTCCACACGGCGGCAAAACGATGACGCCAGCGAGCATTGAGAAGCACTTCAACTGCCGCGTCACATGACGCGGTGTTTGCGGCGCGCAACAGGACACAAACCGGCAGATCGGCAGGTGCCGTCCGAAGGAGTGGCGGGGAGGGCGGAGCCCCGGCGTCCGCACCCTGCCCGCCTGCGTGATCGGCAGGTAGTCCAACCGCGTCTGCGGCATGGCCCGTTGCAGAACCCAGACGCCACGGAGGCAGCAACGCATGGCCGGAGCGAACTGGGAATGGTGCGTCGTAAGAAATGGACAAGGGAAGATCTTGCAGACGGATGCAGGCAGCATCAGCGCCGGACCATTCCCGCAGCATACGAATGATGCGCTTACGCAGATTGCCGACCGAATCGTTGGCAAGTTCCAGCGCAGATAGCTCCTCCAGCAGGCGGCTGTCACTGCGCCATAACTGATAGAGCGCCATATTGATCACGTTGGTGATGAAAAGATGATAGTGCCCAACGACCATGCGCACGGTGGACCGCGCTTGCGGTTGATGCTGATCGATTTCCCGAAGGAGAACCGCATCGTAGTGAGAAAGCAACTGGTGCAATCGAGCGGGTTCTACCTGCAGCTTAGCGAGCCGACGCGCCTGGTACTCGATTTTTTCGAGAATGGCGGTATCAGGAACCTCTTGGCGTAGCGCCTCCACGGTGACGCCCAGAGAGATGGCCTCAACGGCCCTGGAGACAGCACCATCCAGCCGCCATTCCGCCAGATAAATGTGTAGGGCCTGCTGGGCGGCCGGTAGCGCGGGCATCAACAGACCGGCATGCTCCCGCAGGAGTTGCAGCGGTTGGGCAACCCCCTCAAGCGAAAGGATAGGCGGCGATGGGGTGGAACAAAGAGGCTGCACGCTAAGTATATTCGGTGGAATTACCGAAGTACTGTAGTGCGAATACGCTAAGGAAATCTCCTACGGAAGTTTCGATTGCGGGCCCAACAGTTCCGCAATTTGCCACTGTTCCTGTTCGATGGCTACCTCAAGACAGGTTTTACCAGCTTTGTTTCGGGCTTGCGGATCGGCTCCACGCTCGAGCAGATAGCGAACCACCTCGGCCCGACCCCAGGAAGCGGCATGGTGAAGGGCGGTGGAACCGGTCTCGGCATCCTTTGCCTTAAGGTCGGCGCCGAGTTCCAGCAGCGCTTTGACTACGGGCAAGTTTCCGGCGAGCGCGGCATCGTGCAAGGGCGTGGAACCGGAAGCATTGCGGGCATCAACAGGAACACCGTGACGCAGCAGTACGCGAACCACGTCCAGATTGCCGCGCAACGCGGCGTCGTGCAGAGGCGTGGAGCCGGCCTCGGAAGCCGCGCGGAAGTCAGCCCCGTTTTCGATCAGCAACTCCACTAGGTCCGCCTGACCGCGCATGACCGCTTCGCGGAAACGCTTGCCTGGGTTCCCCTCGTCATCCAGCTTGGCGCCCTTTGCCAATAGTACTTCCACCACCTCGCGATGACGGAAGCGGATGGCCTCATCGAGAGGGGTGGCTCCGTTTTCATCGCGGGCATTGGGATTGGCGCCAGCATCGATCAGAACGCGAACCACTTCCGCATGGCCGCGAACAGCCGCTGTGTGCAGGGGGATGGGCTTGGGCGTGGCGCTCTGGGCAGAGATGGGGTTCACGGGCTCTGGCGCAGGACGGTCCTCAGCCTTACGGAAGGTGGCGCCCTGCTGCAGCAGATAGGAAACCACCGGCGCGCTGCCCTTCCACACCGCTTCGTCAATGGCGGTGGAACCGCTGTCGTCGGCGGCATTCACCTTGGCGCCACGCTCGACAAGCAGACGAACGAGATCGAGATAACCGCGATTTGCGGCCAGATGCAGAGCCGTTTGTCCAGAACGATAGCGGGCGTCCAGGCTGGCGTTTCGTTCCAGCAGCAATTTGGCAATCGCCGGGCGATCTGTGATGACGGCATAGTGAAGCGGCGTGGAACCTGCTTCCTTATGCTTGATATCGACGGTTGCCCCGTATTCCAGCAAAAGCTGCACCATGGCGACGTCGCCTTCCCAGCAGGCAACATGCAGCGGTGTGGCTCCGAGATTATCAAACTGATCGGGGACAGCTTGGTGTAAGGAGAGTATCGACCGTACGGTGTCGACGTTGTGCTTGCGGACGGCATCGAAAAGCGGAGTTTGCGCCGCCAGCGTCACAGGCAACAAGAGCAGCAATATCCAGAGGGCTCCGGCCATATCCAACACTTTATCACCCAGTTAAAGAAGGCTGGCATGCCAGCGCGAGCTGTTGGCCGCCGATGAATCGAGTGCAGTCTGGCAACAACGAAAGGCCCAGGTGGTCAAAGTTGGGGAACGATGAGACCTCTATCCGGAAGGAAATCGACCTGGAAAGGTGCAGCAAACATTACATCGATGGTCTGCGTGGCAGAGAAGGACTGCTCGCGCCAACGGTGGACCGGCTATCGCCGGTAAGATGGAGAGTTAGACGTGGAATCCAGATGCGCTTAACCCAGATTCAGTTCAAACCATTCAAGGACTACACGTCCGCCCTGGAACAGGCTGCCAAGCTTTGGGGAATCGACCTGTTCTATTGGGACATTTTTGGAAAGAAGCACGAACCGACCGCAGAGGCAATTCGCGCCATTCTGTCGGCCTTGGGTGTGGATACGGCCAGCGTCAACAGTCTGAACCATGCCATGGAGGCGCGTCTGGTGCGCGAATGGTCCGCGGTGCTGCCGGAAGTGGAGGTGGTGGGCCTACACGGTAACACGCCACCCTGGGTGAACGTGCCCGGCCACTGTGAGAATGCCACGCTGCGGGTGGGGTTTGATTGGGAACACGGCGCCCATTCGGAGTATACCTATGCGCTAAGCGCGATGGAGGTGCTGGGCAAGGCGACCTTGCGGCGCCAACAGTATTTGCGTTTGCGCGTGCCCATGCCCCTGGAAGTGCGTATGGGGTACCACGCCATGAGCGTGGAGGTCATCGTGGATGGCGAGGTGGCTTACCACGCCCGCACGGAATTGATCGTGACGCCAGAACGCGCATACGTTCCCCTGTGCCTGAAGGGGAACGGAAGATGCGCCGGCATTGGGTTGAGCCTCTACAGCTTGCGTTCCCGGCGCAACTGGGGCTGCGGCGACTTTGGGGATCTGCGCGGCTATTGCGAATGGGTAGCGAAGGAGTTGAACTGCTCGTTTGTAGCGATGAACCCGTTGCATCTGATTGCGAACCGGTTGCCGTATAACGCAAGCCCCTATCTGCCAATCAGCATCTACTTCAAGAATTTCATCTACCTGGAACTGGAACGCATTCCGGAATTCCAGCGTTCTGTTCTGCTGCATAAGCTGTTGCAAAACCCGGCGATGCAACAGCGCATCGCCCAGTTACGACACAAGGAACTGGTGGACTACGAAGATGTGGCGGCACTGAAACTTGGGGTGCTGTCTCTGTGCTTTCTGGAATTCCGGCACGAACTGCGCAAGCAGACGCCACGCGCACAGCAGTTTCTGGCTTGGTGTGAGGAGCAGCGGGAGTTACTGGACCCCTTCACCACCTTCTGCGCCCTGGACCGTCATCTGCATCGGACACACCCTGACGTGTGGATTTGGCAGGATTGGCCGAAGGAATATCAGGACCCGTCTTCCCATGCGGTGGAGCTATTCGCAAAACGCAAGAAGCACCTGCGCATGTTTTATGCCTGGGTGCAGTGGCTGACCTTCCAGCAATTGGAGGAGGCTGGAGAAGCGGCCAACCTTTCCGGGCTTTCCATCGGCCTTTATCACGACATGGCGCTGGCCACGGACCAATGTGGGGCCGATGTGTGGGCACAGCGGGAAATGTTCGTACTGGGATGCCGGGTGGGGGCTCCGCCCGATGACTTCTCGCCAAGTGGCCAGGACTGGGCGTTTCCGCCGCCCAATTATGAACAGCACCGCCAAACGGCATACAAGCACTTCCGGGAAGCCATCCGCCGCAACATGATTGCCGGGGGAGCATTGCGTATCGACCACGTAATGCGGTTCTTCCGCTTGTACTGGATTCCGGCTGGGTTCTCAGCCTCCGAAGGCACTTATGTGCGGGATTATGCGGAAAATCTGGTGCGCATTCTGGCTCTGGAAAGCGTGCGCAATCAGGTGGTGATTATCGGGGAAGACCTAGGCACGGTAGAACCGGCAACCCGGGAATTTCTGGAACGATTTGGCATCTACAGTTACCGGTTGTTCTATTTTGAACGCGACGAAAGTGGCGCCATGAAGCTTCCGGAACAATACCCGACGGAATCATTGGTGTCGACATCCACCCATGACTTGCCCACACTGGCCGGTTCCTGGATTGGAAGGGATATTGAGGCCCGCGATTTTGCCGGATTGCTGCCGGATCACGAAGACTATGAACGGCAATGGGCGGGCCGACGCGACCTGAAGCAACACATTCTGGAAGCCCTATTCGCCGAAGGATTGATGCCGGATTACTACACGCGCCATGCCAGCGATATTCCGGAACTCACCGGCGAACTGCACAACGCCACCATCGGCTATCTGGCGCGCACCCGCTCTACCCTTTTCCAGATAAACCATGAAGACGTGGTGAAGGCCTTGGACCACCAGAATCTGCCCGGAAGCACCTGGCAGTATCCCAACTGGAGACGGAAGACGGGGCACTACCTGGAAGACCTGCGGGAAGACGCCTTCGTGCGAGGGTGCGTAGCGATGCTGAAACGCTGGCTACAGGAGACCGAACGGCAAAACTAGGACTGGACGCGCCGCAAGGTCACGAAGGTCTTGCGGCGCGAGTTTTACCAGCAACCCCTGGATGTCCGATCCTTGGCATCGCTGCACTCTAGACGGGCGCCCGGTTCATCAGGAAGGTGGCGACATCGTGGAAGAAGGGCCGTAGCATCTGTTCGGCTTCCTCCGGCAAGGCAACTTCCTGCAGGGCTTCATCCATCAACAAAACCCAGCGATCCCGCGCAGCCTGATCGACAACAAAGGGGGCGTGGCGCATGCGCAGGCGGGGATGGCCGCGCTCCATGATGTAGGTTTGTGGGCCACCGAAGCGGAAAATCAGAAAATCACGCAGACGCTTTTCCGCGCCCTCAAAGTCATGATCTGGATACATGGGGCCCAGGATGTCATCGGTCTTCACTCTGCGATAGAACGCGGCGACAAGGCGAGTAAAGCCATCATCTCCGATCAGCGGGTAGACATCCTGGTCATTGGAAAGAGCCATCTTTCCATTATCGCGATCAAGCCGCAGCAACAGCAGAACATTGCCCCCGCCCATCACAAGTCCGCCATACAGCAATCAGCCGCGCCAGACGTTTGTACGAACCTGTTTAGGTGCACGCGGTAGGTCCCTCACTACAAGATGTCGCTTGCAATCGGCATCAAGCACCCGTGTATCGAACAGCAGCGAGGCAAGGGCGCCATTCAACCGTATGCCAAGGAACAGTGATCTACGGAACAGTGAGCTGAGTAACAGTGTCCACCATGTACAGCGGGTCCAGCAGGCGCAGCCGTGACACAAGACAAGTTCCGGCGACCTAGCAGGAAAGGTCGCGAGTTTGTATGATGCCGACAGTGAACCGAAAACGCGCACCGCAGAACCGGGTTAGTTGGTCAGGCCTGGCGCGCCTGGTGATCGTGCTGGTCGCATTCGGACACAGCGCCAGCATGCTGCTTGCGCAGGAAAGCATCTCCCGAGAGCAAATCCGTAAACAGCTAGGTATGCAGCACTCGCTGCGGTGCACGATTCGCAGTGGATTTCCGCTGCAGTACTTTGACTTCCGCATGTACACGCCCTATCGCATCCACATTCTCTCGCGCGCGGTCCAGGGCAGTAAGGCGCTGCAGGTGAACATTTGGAGCGTTCCTCTGAAGGATGAAACGGGCAAAACCTTTACGCCGCCGAAGGAGCCGCACCTGATGACGACGCGCTTTTCGGCGGAGGACTTTCAGATCGCGTCTAATCTGTTTATCCAGATTGACGGAAGCATTATCACTGGCGCGGGAGCCTATCGGCATTTCATGGCAATCGATGATGGAAGGGGCGGGGGCTGCATCCGGGAATGGACGGTAAAGGTGAAACCGCCAAAGGACCAGTTGGACGAACTGGTGATTGCTCCCGCCGTCATTGAGAACCCCAGACAGGTGATTTTCCAGAGACAGCGTCCTATCAAAAAGAGGGAAGACGGCCTGCGCGTGGTGGTGTTGTTGAACGCGGATAGCCGGTCTTGGACGCGGGCAATCAGTGATACCCAGAATTCGGTGGCCTTGACGTCAGTGCTGCGCCGGATCGCGGAAGACGAACGGGTGAATGAAGTATCGGTAACCACGTTTTCCCTGGAAGACCAGAAGGTGCTGGATGATCAGGATTTTGGACCCGAGGTGGATTTCATCCGGCTTTCCCGCGCCTTTCGTGAGTTGACGCCAGGGCTAGCAGATATCTCGCAACTGAGCATTGGAAGTGAGGCGATCTTCCTGAGTGAAATGTTGCGGGAGCGAGAGGAGCGGTTTGCTAGGGCGGATCTGTTGATCTTTGCCGGAGCGCGTAGCCCGGTAACGGACAAGGCTCCGCCAACGGCGCTGGAGTCGTTACACCCCCTCCGGCGTGGCAACGTGCAATATCTGGTCACCAACCCGTATCGCTGGAGAGGCCCGTCGGACCGGGATGTCATCGGACACGCCGTGAAAACGCTCGGAGGAAACGAACGCGATATACGCCTTCCAGAGGATGTCTCAAAGGCGGTGGACAGCGCATTGCAGGCGGCCCTGAAGCAGACCAGGGCCCACGCCCAGCACGAATAGTGATCTCGTCGGCCATGGCGGAAGACGTCGCTCTTTCGCCGTGGCCGATTCATCCACACAGATCCGCAATCGCAGGCCCTAACAAGACACGCGTCTGGAAGGATGCGAGCCTAGTTCACGACGGCCTGGAGTTCCCGCCAAGGGATTTGCAGGGACTCCGCCACACCCTGGTGCGTACATTCGCCTTTGTAGGTATTCACGCCGGTGGCCAGGGTTCTGCTCCCTTTCAGCGCCTGGGAGATGCCCTTGTTGGCCAGTTCCATCAGGAAGGGAAACTGCGCGTTGGTGAGTCCGATGGTAGAGGTATTGGGTACCGCCGCCGGCATATTCGACACACAGTAGTGCAGCACACCATCCACGAAATAGGTGGGCCGGGTGTGGGTGGTGGGCTGGGCAGTCTCAATGCACCCACCCTGATCGATGGCGACATCGACAATGACAGCCCCTGGCTTCATTCGCGAGACAACTTCGCGACGAACCACGCGAGGCGCGGAAGCACCCGGAACCAGAACGGCTCCGATGACGAGATCGGCATGGGAAGTTTCTTCTGCCACGGCCCAGGGATGCGACACGATGGTGCGCACCGCTCCCCCGAAGATGTCTTCCAACTGCCGCAGGCGGTTTACGCTACGGTCAATGATGGTGACATCCGCACCGAGGCCAAGCGCCATGCGGGCAGCATTGGTTCCCACCGTACCACCGCCAATGATGACGACTCGACCGGCCCGCACACCCGGGATTCCCCCCAGCAACACGCCGCGGCCTCCGTTGGGAGCCTCCAGATAGTAGGCGCCGATCTGCACAGAGAGCCGACCTGCGACCTCACTCATGGGAGCGAGCAGAGGATATCCGCCATCGCGGTCCTGCATCGTTTCATAGGCGATTGCGGTGGTCTTCGCATTCAGCAGCGCCGTGGTAAGGCCAGGCAGGGGCGCAAGGTGAAGGTAGGCGAACAAGGCAAGATCTTCGCGGAGATAGCGATACTCCGAAGGCTGCGGCTCCTTTACCTTCGTCACCAGTTGGGAGGCTCCCCACACGGTTTCGGCCTCAGGAACGATGTCGGCGCCAGCGGCGGAATACTCTTCGTCAGAAAAGGAACTGCCACGACCGGCGCCTTCTTCGACAAGGACGCGATGGCCAGCCTCTCTTAGGAAACGTACGCTGGCGGGGACCAGAGCGACGCGGGTTTCATGATCTTTGATTTCTTTGGGAACGCCGATAATCATGTGAATCCTTTCACGATGATTTCCGGCAGAACCCGGAAATCAACGGTTCTGCTGTGCTGCTGCCGCCTCGGACTGCGATTCCGCAGAGGGGGAGGCTAATACCGAAGCCGAACCCGGCGCCGGCCCGCGTTTGGGGCCGAGGCCAAGTGCGATTAACGAAAGAGAATTGATCTTCCCAGTGGAAGGAATGGCATGTTCTGCCTGAAAACGTTTCATGGCCGCAATGCTGCTGTCATCCCATCTGCCGGTGGGGTTCCCGTTGTAGTAGCCCGCTCCGGCGAGTGCGGTCTGCACCTCGGAAAGGCGATCTGATGCAGGTTGCACGGGAACACGAGGACGAGTAGCAACAGCAGCACGTCGTCGCGTTGTGCGACGGGCTCCGGAACGAGACCGGGTCGCAGTGCGTGTAGCCGTCGCCTTTCGCGTACGCTTAGAGCGTTTCGCTGTGGATGCCTTTGTCGACTTCCTGGCCGTGCTTTTCTTCGCAGAGCTTTTCTTCGCAGAGCTTTTCGACGAAGTACTCTTTTTTGCGGTGGAGGAAGTTTTGGCGCTTCGGGACTTGCTCTGCGCGGCCTCCACGGAGGGAACGCTGAGTAATAGGATGCCAATGCTCAGAATCGCGAGGACTGAGCGGAAGACGCGTTGAACGTGCGCTGGAGTTAGCGTAAAGACCATCTCTTAGTCTCCGACGGAGGTGGGTTTGCCTACAGAGCCGTTAAACGGTTGCGGTACGAATTCTTATCCTACTATAGGTAGCCGGGTGATCGAACTGGGGTTCGATCAGAGACGTCTAAGAGAGCGATGTTAGGGCTGGCCGGGGACCGTACCTGCAGCGAAGAAACGAGTCCAGGTGGTTACACCGGGACGGGGTGCGCCTATTCTCCGGAAAACACGAAACGCTACCGCATCGCCTGGCCGCAATTGTTCCCGGAACTTGCGCACGTCTTCCACCGACTTCACGGTATCTCCACCCGCTGACACAATGACATCGTCAGGCTGCAAGCCAAGAGATTCCGCGAGGGAACCGCTTTCCACCTTGGTGATGAGAACACCGTACTCTTCGGGGAAGCTCCACTCCTTCAGCTTGTCGACGGTGACGTTCTGGATGGAGATCCCCAGATTCACTTCCGCCATGGGGTCCTGAGGCAGGGTCTCCTCTGGTGTGGGAGCACCTGCACGGCCACGGTCACCGAACATCTTTGAACGATCGCCCACCAATACGTTGAAGGTCTGTTTCTTACCGCCGCGCAACACCACCACCGGCACCTCGGCGCCGACCGGCAAAGAGGCCACATAATCGATGAGCACCGTGCCGTCGGTCATTTTCTTGCCGTCAATTTCCAGAATGACGTCGTCGACCAGGATGCCCGCACGGTAGGCGGGGCCAGAACTGTAGACGCCGGCAACAATCACGCCGGAATCGGCTCCGTACGCGCGGAGGGCTTCGGGGTCGTCAGAACGGTTCAGCGAGATACCAATGGATCCGCGGGTGACCTTGCCACCGCGCACGATCTGGTTATAGACACCCACGGCCGTATTCATGGGCAGCGCAAAACCAATCCCCTGATAGCGACCGCTGTTGGAAGCAATCGCCGTATTGATGCCAATGACTTCACCGCGGATGTTGAGGAGAGGCCCCCCACTGTTGCCGGGGTTGATAGCAGCATCGGTCTGCAAGAAACGCTGGAAAGTTTGCGCGTCGGCCAATTCCCGATGCTTGGCGCTAATGATGCCGACGGTGACGGTGGCATCCAGACCAAAGGGGGAACCAATGGCGACGACCCAATCCCCCACTTGCACGGCATCGGAATTCCCGATGGGTGCGGGGCTGAGTTCCCGGCCAGCATCGATCTTCAGCACGGCGATATCGGTTTCAACATCGCCGCCCACGAGCCGCGCGTCGTGCTGTTTGCGATCGCCGTGCAGCTTCACCTGAATGCTGCCAGCGTCTTCGACCACATGCCAATTGGTGAGGATATAGCCGTGCTTATCGACCACGACGCCAGAACCAATACTGTTGCTACGAAAGGGGTTGGCGTCCCCGCCAAAGGGGTTTTCGAAGAAACGGCGCAAGGATTCACCCTCGCCACGATTAGGAGCTTTGGGCTTCGTCGGAGCGGGTTGGGATGCGCCTTTGCTGGTGGTGATATTTACCACCGTGGGTTCCAGGCGACGGGCTAGTTCCGAGAATGCGTTCGAAAGCTGAACCGGATCGGGGATGGCAAGCGTAGAGGCGTCTGGGGCATTGACGCGGGGCACGGCGCGCACGTCACCGTCGAGCAGTGTGCCTATCACCACCCCAATTGCTAGCGCACACAGCACGACAGCAAAGAAAAAAAATGAGTGTTTGCGCCACATCCCAGCAGGCAGAGCCAGCACTTCTATGATGAACCGATTATCAATGATTTACCAGCGACGTACGGAACGAAGTGGGGAAACAAGAGACGTATCCCCTAGATTTCATGCGAACGGTTCCAGGTTGGCAGAAGTTCCACCACCAAAACTCCGGCAAGAATGAGCACCGCACCCAAAGCCGCCAACCCGCCTAACATTTCGCCGAAAACCAGAAACGCGGTTATCCAGGCAAAGACGGGTTCCATGGAAAAGATGAGCGCCGTTCTGGTTGGCGACGTGTGCTGCTGCGCCCACGTCTGCACCAGAAATGCGATAGCGGTGGCGAAGACTCCGGTAAAAAGGACGGCGCCCCACAGACTGGCGCTTCCCGTATATTGCACCGGCTCCAGCCAGAAACAAAAGCAGAGGCTCAGCAGGAAGGTAAAGGCGATCTGCAGAAGCGTCAAAGATCGGGTGTCGTGATGTCGAGCGAAGTGACCCAGAGCCAGAATGTGAGCGGAGTAACAAAGAGCACAGATAAGAGTGAGCAGATCCCCTTGAAAGGTGTCGGCTTCCCCGAGAGGATGACTGAGCAGCAACATGCCCAGCAATGCCAGCACGACGCTGCCGAATTCCAGCACTGAGGGCATACGCCGGTGAACCGCGGCAGCCAGCATCGGCACGAATACAATGAAGAGCCCCGTGAGAAAGCCAGAGCGGGAGGGCGTGGTATAGCGCAAGCCAACAGTTTGAAAGGCATAGCCACCGAATAGGGCGAGGGCCAGCAGAAAACCCGCGCGCAAGGTGCGGACCGGCAGATGTAGAGGACCACGCAGACGCAGGCCGAGCCACAACACAATGGTGGCTACGCCGAAACGTAGCGCCACAAAAAGCAGGGGAGAGACGTCTTCGAGCCCAGACTTTGTCACGGTGAACCCGGCGCCCCAGGCGAGACAGATGGCAAGCAGAGCCGGCGTCGCCCAGCGGGACGAGGCGGAAGAGGTAACAGCTTGAGTGGGCGGCATCAACGTCCGGGAAGGGCAATGCCGCTGAGCATAGCCGTAAGAATGAAGTACACCCGGCGCAGGCCAAGGTCGCGCTGATCAGGGCGAAACCACTCGTCCGTTGTATGGGCTCCCCCGCCCACACCGCCAGTGCCAATACAGATAGCAGGAATCCCCATCGACAACGGAATATTCGCATCCGTGGAAGAGGTATCCAACTGGGTTTGGATGCCCAGCTCCTGATCGATGGCCCGCGCGGTGGCGAGCAGCGGAGAATCCTCCGGCAGGCGTCCGCCGGGGCGGGAACCAATCTCCCGCACGCGCGCCGTGAGCTTTCCACGTACGGCGAGTTCGTGTTCCTTGAGAATGGCCTGTTCCACGCAACGACCAAGTGAGGCAGCCAGTTCCTGAATTATCTGTTCTCGGTCTGAGCGGATGTCGACCTTTGCCGTGGCGGTCTGCGGAATGGAGTTCACGCTGGAACCGCCCTGCATGATGCCGACGTTATAGGAATACCGATCTTGAAAAGGATGGCGCGCCGGGGCATTGCTATCAGCAAAAAGAGAGATCGCACGGGACAGCGCGTGCACCGGGTTTACGGTGCCGAAATCGCTCCAACTGTGCCCTCCACGACCCTGCAATTGCACTTCGAAACGGCGGCTGGCCAAGGCGCGGCAGGTGATGTGTTCATGGCCGGGACCATCCAGCACCAGAACTCCCGCAATGCGACCGGCGAAGTCAGAATCCTGGCAGAGATAGCGCATGCCAGTCAGGTTGCCTTCGCCTTCCTCACAGACATTGGCCACCAGAAGAAGCTCATACGGAAGCTTCCATTGCGGCAGAGGGCGCAAAACCATCGCCAGGGCGAGCAGCGCGGACAAGCCAGAACCGTTGTCGGCAACGCCCGGACCACGAAATGAACCATCCGGTTCAAGGCTGATATCTTCGGGTCGACGGGGGCTGAGGACAGTATCCAGATGCGCCGAGACCACCACCACGGGCTGCTTGCCATCCAGCCGATGACCGGCAATCACGTTGCCTGCGGGGTCTATGCGGCATTGATACCCCAAGGCGGTGAACTGCGTGCGCATGTGAATGGCGCGCTGTTCTTCCAGAAAAGTGGGGGCGGGCACACGGCAGAGCGCGAGTTGCCGTTCCTGTATCCAGGTTTTGTTCTGGGCAAACCAACTGGCCGCCTCACGCAGTTCCGAAGAGGCGATCAGACCATCGAGATGGGTGGTCAGCGGTGAAGGCTCGATGGGCATCCGACCTTCAGTGTACCGTGCGGCAGTGGACAGACAAACGCATCAGCCCGGGAAGAAGGGATGGCGGGAGAAAGGGACGAATGGAATAAATCGGGCTAGCATAGAAGATAGGCTCGCCTGCATGAAAGAGTTTCTTGAGTTAATCGTATCCTGGGGACCCCTGGGCGTTTTTATCCTGTCGGCCCTAGATTCCGCAGGCATACCCCTGCCGAGCATGGTGGACGCATTGATCGTTGCCGTGCTGGTGCAGGAGCCCTCCCGCGCCCCAATCACCCTGATTGGCGCCATCCTAGGGTCCATCGTCGGCAACACCGTTCTTTTTACAATTGCCCGGAAAGGTGGCCAAAGCTACTTAAACCGCCTGACCAGCGGAGCCCGGGGCAAAAAGTTCCGGAAATGGTTTGATGAATACGGCTTGGTGTCTGTGTTCATTCCCGCTGTGTCTGTGGTTCCGATGCCGCTCAAAGCCTTCGTGGCCTGCTCGGCGGTGCTGGGCACCCCACTGCTTCGCTTCCTCGGCGTGATAGCCATCGCAAGACTGATCCGCTATGGCTTCGTTACCTGGCTTGCCGTGACCTTTGACTTCCACGACTTCAGAGATGTGCTCGCCTTCATCATGCTCCACAAATGGTGGTTCCTGGGCGGCTCGGTTGCGTTAGGATTGGTGTTCTACATGATCTCCCGCTTCGTGCTGCGCAGGCCGCAGGAAGAGCCGATGGAACAGATCTAGCGCGAAGGCTGTCCTTCCGAATAAGGCTTTCCGCCGAGCTGTTTCTGCGAGAGCAAGCGGGTCATCGAGCGAGGTAAGGACATGCTGATCGTACAAGTTTCCATCCAAGTGAAGCCAGATTGTATTGACGCGTTTATTGAAGCGACGCGGGCCAACGCCAGCGCCAGCGTCAACGAACCGGGCATTGCCCGCTTTGACTTCACCCAGCGTACGGATGACCCCACACAGTTTCAATTGCTGGAAGTCTACCGGGACCACGAAGCTCCGGCTGCACACAAGGCAACAGAACACTACCAGACGTGGCGAGATACCGTAGCGAGCATGATGGCGGCCCCCCGGGAGAGCGCCAAGTTCCATAACCTTTTCCCTGACGACAAAGGGTGGTAACTATGCGTTTTGAATTCGCGACAGCATCGCGCATTGTCTTCGGGCCAGGCACAGCACAAGAGGCGGCTCGTTCCGCCAAGGTATGGGGCGAGAAATGCTGCGTGGTTACCGGCTCAAACGCAGCGCGTTCCGCCTGGTTACGCGGCGGACTGACGATTGAAGGACTAGATAGCCTACACATCGCCATTAACGGCGAGCCAACGGTGGAGGGCATACGGGAAGCATCCAGCCAGGCGCGTCGTCACGGCGCCAGCTTCGTGGTCGCCTTGGGTGGCGGCAGTGTGCTTGATGAAGGCAAGGCCATTGCCGCGCTGTTAACGAACCACGGCGACCCCATGGAATACCTGGAGGTCATTGGCGAAGGGAAGCCCTTGCCCCATGCGGCAGCCCCTTGCATTGCGATTCCCACCACGGCGGGAACAGGGTCTGAGGTCACACGCAACGCGGTGTTGGGTTCCAAGGAACATGGAGTAAAAGCGAGCCTGCGTTCCCCCAGTATGTTGCCGGCGCTGGCGATTGTGGACCCTACGCTCTGTGTAGATCTGCCCCCCTCCCTTACCGCCTACACCGGCCTGGACGCGTTGACGCAATTGATTGAACCGTTCGTGTGCACACGCGCCAATCCACTGACAGACCTGTATTGCCGCGAAGGGATTCAGAGGATCTCGCGATCGTTGCGCGCAGCAGTTCGCGATGGCAAAGACATGGAAGCCCGAGCGGATATGTCAATGGCGAGCTTGCAGGGCGGGCTCGCGCTGGCCAATGCCGGACTGGGCGTAGTGCATGGCTTTGCGGCCCCCATCGGCGGAGCCTTCCCTGCCCCGCATGGCGCCGTGTGCGCGGCAATTTTGCCCCACGGCATGATGGCAAATGTACGCGCGCTGCGGCGTGTCCAGAAAGAGCACCCGGCGTTGAAGCGCTTTCAACAGATCACCACTCTGGTATGTCATCGCTGCGATGCCATTGTGGAAGAAGGCATCGATTGGGTGGACGAGTTATGCCACGATCTTGCGGTTCCCCGGCTGCGCGAATACGGCATCACGGAGGCAGACCTACCCGGACTGGCCGAGAAGGCAAGCCGCACCAGCAGCATGAAGGCAAACCCCATCGAGCTGACTCAGGATGAGCTGATTGGCGTTTTGGCTGCGGCGCTGTAGCGCGTGACGCTGCCATTCTCTCTTATTGTCAACGCGGATATAAAACTGACCCGCTTGGCTTTCTCAGCCCTATCGAGTACCGGGCGAGCCTTGGACTTGCAGTATAAAACCAGTCCAAGTTTTTATCCGCATCCCCAAGGGGTCAGTTTTACATGATTGGTGGCAATGGCGACGTTGCCGAGTTTTACCAAGCCAGCCTTGCGGGACAATTGCAGAGCCTGCACGAAAAGCGTGTCGAGCGCATCGAGATGTTGCTGGCGAAAGTCGGCGATGGTGTCGTGATCAGGATGCTGATCGGCGGCGAGGAAGCGGAATGCGAGGTCGTCGTAGGTGGCTTTCTCTATGCGTCGTGAACTGGTGAGGCCGATGGCATAACCGTAGAGCAGCACGCGCGTGAGCATCAGCGGATGGTAGGCGACAACGCCGCGATTGTCTTTGCGCCCGTAGACGGAGTAGATGGCGCCAGATCCAGCGTGTCGACGACTTCGGCGATGAAGCGGGCTAGGTGCTTGTCTGGGAGCCAATCCTGGAGTGACGGCGGCAGAAGGAAGGGCTGATCGACACTACAAGTTCGAAATCGCTTCATTCCCTCGTTTGGATGCTTCGCCAACAGCCCCTGTCTCACCATTCTCCTCCGTGTGCGATTCTATTTCCGACAGGCTCGTGCCTCTTCCCTAAAATCCAAGCATTCGCCGACTGGGCCGAGGTCTTTGCAGGAGACTCCATTATGGCTTCCGCAGCCCTGGATCGTTTACTGCACCGCTCCACGGTGATCCACATCCGCGGCGATACCTACCGACTCAAAGAAAAGCGCCATGCCAAATCGCAACCACTTGATGGCTGTGCCACCAATCATGTAAAACTGCCCCCCTTTTACATGATCGGTGGCACCTCTACGGCCTGACTACCAGATAGTGTTCTGTGTCCAACTGTTCTGTTGTGCTCCGGACGAAACGGTATGTGACTATGTCTCTCCTATATAGGTTTCTTGCAGGTTTATCGAGACCAAAGTTTTTTCGAAATCTGCACTGAAGTGCAGCGCTACGTGCTGCGGATCTCAACTCCGAAGGCCCGTTAACAGGACAAGCTTCGAGTACAACACCGCTGCGATCAATAACCACCTCTACATTAACGGAACCGTCAATTCCAAGTTGAAGGGCTTCAGCTGGATAGATAGGCAAGGCTTTTAGAATCATATTTTTTTGAGCCAAATGAACTTCTCGAATCGCGCCATATTTCTCCACATTGCAGTATGAGGTTTGAGATTCAGATTGTTTTTGTGCACCTATATGCAATGGCGCAATTGTCCCGACACGATCATCCGAGGATCTTCCGCAGGAGCTCAGGATCATAAGAATAGTATATGAAACACATAATGTTCTTGTCATTCACACCCCCTATGGAGTGACGGTAACCGTCTGGACGGTAGGATAGTTGGCATGATCCTTACCACTGCGCTGCGGCAAACCATGAAATGATCTAATCTTGTTCTCCAACTCCACAGCGGAGACACTATCTGCAACAACATCCTGCTGTAAATAAGTATTTCCGGGCGTAAGCTTTATGGTCTCCCCAAACAATTCGTGTGCGGTAATTATGTATTCAGGAAATGCGATTCCTACATCGCGACCCGATGCAGTAAGGCCGGCAACACCAGTTGGTTTTCCTCCTTCGGCAACAAAAATATCAGCAAGTCCAGTGCCCGGCTGGTAGTATGTAACCCCTCCCGATCCACCTGCACCAGCTAACACTGAATGTGATAAGATATTTCCGTCGGGATCAGATACTGATCCACCAATCGGAACCAATGTAACGTTAAGCTGTAGAGAATCATTAGCTATTCTGTCCGAGAGTTGTTGATACCCTTCGAAAGCCTTCTCTTTATCGATTTTTCCTGGATTTTTCACATACAATTCGTACTTTCCTCCTGCGTTCTTACGGTATCCAATATTTCGCTGTTCTTGTGCCGTGAGATTTTTTGTGATCGAGTGAAATGCTTTTAGTCGATACTCCTCGGAATCATTTGCCAGATGGACATCTCTCCCATCCGCATCAATAAACTTTAGGGGATTATTTCTGCCGTATAGGTATAAGTTGAATCGCTGTGGATCCAGCATTCTCGCCGGAGTAACGTTGATTGGATCCGCTCCCGTGAATCTTCCCATACCCGCACCCAAGTACCTAGCTCCAAAGTAATCCAGCCCTGTCTCGGCGTCCCGTTCCTTGCCGGTAAACCGCTGGGTAATATCAGGATTCCACGTGTACCCCGCCACACTCTGACGGCCACCGACCGTATTTGGAAGCTCCTCCCCAAACGGCAGATAGTCGTGACGGCTGACGACCTCGCCACTGGCATTCGTCACCAAGCGTGTCGAACCCAGATGATCAGCGCTCAGATACTGCGTCCCTTGCATGCTGCTTGAACTTCCAGTTGCGTACTCCGCCGACAGTTGCCCAAACGCGTCATAGACATAGTAGGTCTTCGCCCCAGCAGTATGATCCTTCACCACTCGGCGGCCCAAGCCATCGTACTTATACTCCGTTACCCCGCTCCCCGTGGATTTCGCCAGCCGGTTCTCCCGGTCATACTCCAGATCCAGCAACCCATATTTCTTCAAATTCCCCGCTGCATCATAATGCAGCGCCTCCACCGTTGCCGTCGGATCATTGCTCGGCGGCAACAATCGGTTATTCCCAGAACGGTACCAATCAGCGCTCTCCGGCATCATCACGTTCCGAGTTCCCAAACTGCCCGACGACGAGCTCCACCAAAGGTTCCCGTATCTATCGTAGTCGTATCCTTCATTCCAACTCGTGGTGCTATCGATGAAACTCTCCGACGCCGTCTTCAGCCGGTTCACAGCATCATAGGTATAGCTCTGCGTAACATGCAAAGGCTGAATCTTTTGTCCAGTCAGATTTCCGTTGTTCGTTGCGCAAGAACTGCCCCACGCTCCCACGCAGTATGAGAACTGTAGCTCACTCGCAGACGAAGCACTACTCTCGGTACCAACCTGTACTTTCCATGGCAACAGTCGGTCTGGCAGATAACTCCATCGTTCCCACAACTGATTCCCCAACTGTGCTTCCGTCAGGCCACCGTGCGCCGCATACTTGGCATTTGTGAAGTAGGGCACAGGAGCCGCCTGACCCAATTGCCCCGATACCGACTTGGTATGGCCCGTAATGCTCCAGTCAGTCGCCACTCGACGCCCAGAAGGCAACTTCATTTCAGTCAGATTGCCAACAAGATCATAAGCATAATCAAACTCGAAGCTCGCAGGCCCGCCACCTGTGCCAGATCCTTCAATGGCCTGAACGGATCGCAGCACCCTTCCCTTTCCATCGTAGCTTGGGTAGCTTGTTGTGGAAATGCTGTTGCCTACACTGGCCAAAAAGCCAATGTATGGCGCAACTGAGTGGTACGTATGCGCCACGTTCTGAGTGGATGCGCCCGAATAGGTTGTGGATGTCAGTCGATGGATCGCGTCGTAGGCGTAAGTCGTCGTACTCCCACCCATCTCTCGAGATGTCACGTTCCCCACTGCGTCATGGCCATAGGTGATCGTTCCGCTCTCTGGATTTGTCGCTGACAAGAGCCATCCGACGTCATTGTATGTGAACTGACGAGTCTGGGTGTCTTGCGTGACAGTCAGGAGCTTCCCCATGGCGTTATACGTGTAGTTCGTTATATTGCTATTGCCCTCTTTCACGCTGACGATCCGGCCAAGACTATCCGAAGTGCTCTCTCTCCACTTGCTGGCTGGGTCCGTTTGCCGTACTCGGTTCGCCATATACTGCGTGCTGGACGTTGCTCCGTCCGGAGTCGTTACATCTGTTACTCGCCCAAGACCATCGTAGTTCGTCGTTGCCCAATGTATGCTGTCACCCGATCGGTAAGGGTTTGTGACTCTCTTCGCTCGACCCAGTCCGTCAAACTCAGTATCCACAAGAATTGTTTGATTGCTATCGTCAGCTTGCTCTCTTCGAACTGCGCGCCCCAATGTGTCATAGCTGACCACTGTCTGAATAGAATAGTCTCCCTTGTTTTCCTTGTCGCTTTGAGCCGTAACCTTCCTCTGAGCATCATTATAGGAGAACCGATGCCGTCTCTCAGCCGCTTTCGTCTCTGCCTCCACCACATCCGTCAATCTGTCCAAAGGATCGTTGTAAGCATAGGTGGTTACCACACCATTCGGATCGATAAACTTACGCACTCTACCAAGACTCACGTCTGTCCAAATTAGGCACAGCAAGGGAGGAGAGGTGTTGCAGGGAGGGCACTTAGGCGGTCAAATCGACCGATTGCAGGTTGAGGTTCCCCCCGATTCAGTTGGAATTGTCCTGAT
>Ga0182745_1000220_pt1 | contig 72021 bp, 63 predicted proteins | sample eDN3rd30CKraftBY_FD_128523 | JGI IMG/M metagenome (GOLD analysis project Ga0182745, IMG submission 128523) | Enriched backyard soil microbial communities from Emeryville, California, USA - eDNA 3rd pass 30_C Kraft BY (version 2) (version 2) | ecosystem: Environmental > Terrestrial > Soil >... | reverse complement strand
GTTGGAGTTCAGCCTTCAGGCTGTGCCGCCTTCGCTCATCGACAGTGAGACGCGGCAGCGCGCGGGTTAGGGCATCGATTCCTTAGGACAGGCTGAAGCCTGAACTCCAACGGCGGCAGGCTGGGGGGAGGTAAGTGGTTTGGCGAAGTTGCTTTGTGACTGGCGATTCGACTGGTCCTAGCGGTTATCGGTCGCCGATCCCTCTGTTATGTGGTCAGAAAAGGGTCAGGTACCGAGCCCAGGAACGGTACCTGACACCTTTTGCGCCTCCGCAATGTAGAACAATTGTCCTCAATTGTTCATCTGCCCGGGTACAAGTGTATCGCCGCGCCAAACATTCATCGCCTATCCCTACCCGTTGGCGGTGAACAGTTGAGACAACTGTTCTACAATATTTTGATCGCTGCACACTCAGGGCTTCATTGCGACCGGTCATCAAACCGAACCAAACGTAGTCCCAGCGAGCCATAGTTCTCGTTGCCCTCGGGCATCGTACACGAAGCCGAAGTCCGGGGCCAATGAATGTGAGTCGGCCACTTCGGTCAAGCGGCTGACCGCATCAAAGTCATAGTTGAATGTCCGCAGGATCGTGGAAGTGGGCGAAGCGGTCTGCCGCCAGGTCTCGCTGGTCATGCGGTAGAGGTTGTCGTAACTCACCATAGCCATTTACAGAAACAGAACCTTGCAGCCCGAGTTCTTCCACCAGCCCTTTGATCTTTTCTTCCAAGCTGCCGCTGCCATACATCTGCAAAGTAGCCGACGGAACGGCCTTGATGACTTGCGCGAAGGCTTGCACTGCAAGTGCGTGATTCTTTTCTGGGCTATATCGTGGTAGGTATACCACCTCAAGCCGGTTTCGTGAGGCAAAAGCAACCGGCTGTTCCAGGTTGTGTTCATTACAAGCGGGCGGAATGAAGTTGATGTACTGCAGCACGCCGGACGACGGTGAACACTTGCGATATTGGACACACCGGTCTTGCTGATCGTAAACACGCCAATCATCAAAATGTGTGGCACGATGCCCAAATGCTTTTCAAACAGCCTCCCTCTCAGCAACGCGGCGTTCTCAATGCCGGTTCGTTCTTGCCCGATGTCGAGGTTCAGAAACATGACCGTCAGCCGAGAAATGTTGAGCGGCTGACGGGGATGGGACGCGAGTGGTGCAAGTGCTTGCATCGACTATATGCTCAGTTTGAGTGAACTCGGAGTTGCGGCCGGTTTATCGTACGCTGCCGGGATTGATAGCTGTTGCTGAGGTGGAGTTGGCTCGGCTTGGTACACAGATATACCGTGCAGCGGCTACAGCAGTTGATGCTCTGCGAAGCCTGGGAAAGCTGGGTCGTGCTTGCGGCGGCTGGCGATTCGACTGGTCCTAGCGGTTATCGGTCGCCGATCCCTCTGTTATGGGTTGGGGTTGTGCCGAATGTGCCAGCGGAAGCGGTGGCGCTCGCCGGCCGAGAACAGTGTCACCGCAGAGGTCGATGATCATGCAATACCGTCAGAACTGGACCAAACGCATCGGCTTGGCACTGGTTGTCGCCGCCGCCGGTAGCATCGCCGCCGACACCGCAGCGGCAGCCGGACACAAAGGCCGCAGCGGCCACGGGCACCACGGGCCGATCTTCAAGACGCTCGACGCGCTGGCCGGCGGAATCGAGTCGGTGCTTGAGCGGACGGTATTATCCGGCCGCAAATCGTCTGCTTGTGATGCCGCCGGTTGCGACGATGCTTGCGATCACGGCACGCTGCAGCAACTCGACAGCTACTGGTCGCCGGGGCTGAGCTATGATCAAGGGCCGATGTCGTTTTCCGATGAGCCGGCACCACGTGCTCCGCAAGCCTACGAGCAATCCAACGGTTACGGGCGATCGCACAGCTACGGAGCACCGCAGGCTCAGCCGTCAGCGGCTCCGCCAGCTCCTAGCGGTTCGTCGACGAGCGATGGCTTAAGTCCGATCCGGCCGTTGGTCCCCAGCACGCAGCCTGCCCCAAGCGTTTTGCCACGTGTTCCGGCTAATCCGCCGGCACCTCGGCCGTTGCAGGACTCGTCCGCTCGACCGTTGTCGACCGAAGAGGGCTGGATCGAAAGCTTCAACCCCTCGCAGCCAAGCGGCCAGCAGGCGGCGCCCCGGGCTCCGCGCAGTCAGCCGCGACAAGGGCTGTCCGATCCGTTTTCGGATGACCCCTCGGGCGGCTTTTAAGCCCCATTGCGGCTAACCATGAGACGGCCGCGCTTTGGCTCCCACAGATTCGCGGCGGTTTCTAGAATACGGCCGATTCGTTTTTCATCAGTCGTAACCGAGGTTTGAGAGACTATGCCGTCTGTTTTGGCGATTGCCGCTCATCACGATGACATCGAGTTTGTCATGGCTGGGACGTTGCTGCGTCTCCGCGAGCAGGGCTGGGAGTTGCATTACATGAACCTGGCGGACGGCTCGCGCGGGTCGACGACGATGGACCGTGCGACCTGTGCGGCGGTCCGGCTGGAGGAAGCCAAGGCGGCGGCCAAGCTCCTCGGGGCACAGTTCTACCCGCCAATTTGCGCCGACATGGAAATCGCCTACACGACCGAGCTGCTGCGGCAAGTGGCAGCGGTGGTGCGGCAAGCGAAGCCAAGCATCGTGCTGACGCACTCGCCGGTCGACTACATGGAAGACCACGAAAACACCTGCCGGCTGGCGGTATCGGCGGCCTTTGCGCATGGGATGCCGAACTTCGAGAGCGACCCACCGACGGACGTCTACATGGAGCCGGTCACGGTCTACCACGCGCAGCCGGTCGGCAACGCCACGCCGCTGGGCGAACGGGTGTGGCCGAAACTGTACGTCGACATTACCGAGGTACTGGAAGCGAAGGCCGAAGCGCTGGCGGCCCACGCCAGCCAAAAACGCTGGCTCGACGAAAGCCAAGGGATGGATTCCTACATCCAGACGATGCGTGACGGTTCTGCGGAAGTCGGCCAGATGTCTGGTAAATATGAATACGCCGAGGGCTGGCGCCGACGTCAGCACTGGGGGTTCTGTGGACCCGATGACGACCCCTTGGCAGCGGCGCTGGTGGGCCGCTGTGCGATGTTCAACGAGTCGCTCTAAATCTGATTGTCCGCAGTCGGCGCGATCTCCATCCCAGGATTTTGCGGGGCGCGGATCTTGGCGCGCGGCTTTTCGGCGAGCGTTCCGGGCACCAGCCACGGACCTGGGCTATGGGCATCGAGCAACCGCCGTAATTCTTCGTTGTCGATCGATTCAACTTCCAGCAGTCGCTGCGTGACCGCTTCGAGCGCTTCGCGGCGCTGTTCCAGGATCTCGCGAGTATGCGCGAGTGCCTCCTCGAGAATGCGGACCACTTCCTGATCGATCTGCTTGGCCATCTCTTCGCTCAGCACCGTCTGATGGCCGTCGTTGCCGCCGGTGGCCAGAAACGGGCTCGAAGCGCTTTTGCGATAATTGACGCGTCCCAGACGGCTCATGCCGTAGTCCATGACCATCGAGCGGGCGATCTCAGTGCAGCGTTCTAGGTCGTTTTGGGCTCCGGTGCTGATGTCGGCGAAGATCATTTCTTCGGTTAGCGTGCCGGCCAGCAGCACCTTCATGCGGCTTTCCAGTTCGCTTTTGGTCATCAGGTAGCGGTCGCTATCGGGCCGCTGCATGGTGTAGCCAAGGGCCGCCAACCCGCGTGGGATGATCGAGACCTTGTGGACTGGATCGGTGTTGGGCAGCGCGGTGGCGACCAGCGCGTGGCCCGATTCGTGATAGGCGACACGGATTTTTTCGTCGTCGTTCATCACACGGTTTTTCTTTTCCAGACCCGCAGTGACCCGTTCGACCGCTTCGTTGAACTCTTCGATCCCGACCGAGGTTTTCTCCTTGCGCGCCGCCAGCAGGGTTGCTTCGTTGACGAGATTTGCCAGGTCCGCGCCGACAAAACCGCTGGTGATCGAGGCGATGTCTTTCAGGAGCACCAGGTCGTCGAGTTTGACATTCTTGACATGGACCTTGAGGATCTCTTCACGGCCGCCGACGTCGGGGCGGTCGACGAGCACGTGGCGGTCAAAACGACCGGGGCGGAGCAGGGCGGGGTCGAGCGTCTCGGGGCGGTTGGTCGCCGCGATCACGATCACACTGTTGTTGGTGTCAAACCCATCCATCTCGACCAGCAGGGCGTTGAGCGTCTGTTCCCGCTCGTCATGGCCGCCGACGACGTTGCCACCGCGGCTTTTACCCAGCGCGTCGAGTTCGTCGATGAAGATGATGCTCGGCGCGCGGTTGACCGCTTGTTGGAACATGTCGCGCACCCGCGCCGCTCCGACGCCGACGAACATTTCGACAAAGTCGCTGCCGGAGAGCCCAAAGAACGGTACGCCCGCTTCACCGGCGATCGCTTTGGCGAGCAGCGTTTTGCCAGTGCCCGGTGGGCCGACCAACAGCACACCGCGCGGGATCCGGCCGCCGAGCCGCTGATATTTCTCGGGCTGGCGGAGGAAGTCGACGACTTCGCTGACCTCTTCGACCGCTTCATCGACGCCGGCGATATCCTTGAACGTGATCGGCAAATCGTCTTGGCCGTAGAGCTTGCCGCGGCTGCGGGAGAACGCCATCGGCGAATTAACGCCGCTGATCCGCTTGAGCATCAGGAACCCGAACAGCAGCAGCACGCCAATCATCAGCAGTGTGACGCCATGGTCCGCCAAGAACGTGTTCGGCCGATCGGTGTCCCAAACGACGTTCGAGCGATCGAGCAGCTCCAGCAGCCGCGCGTCTTCGGCATCGTTGCGAATCGTCCGCTCGGTACGAAACGCGACCCGCTGCGGCTGTGCGTCGGCGCGCACCAGCGGGCGGTATTCGACCGTGCCGGTGATCAGGTTGTCCGAGATGGCGATGTTTTGCGGCGAGCTAAACTCGACCATCGCAGCGGGATTTCGCTCTGCCGGCACGACGATCGTGCCAGCGGCTTGCGCGGCTGCTGCGTCAGCCGGATCGCTAGGGGCGGCGTCGGCTGTGGCAGGACGATTGCTGCCGTACTCGTCGTAGCGGGTTTGCTCGAGCAGGCGGACCAAATCAGGATACCGCAGTCGCTGTGAAGTTCCGGACATCAGGTAGCCGCTGATCGCCACGGCGACCACCAGCACAGCGAGCATCAGCCAGACGCCGCCGCTGCGAGGCTCATCCGAGTTCTTCTTGCGTTTCTTGTCGTCACTCATCGATATTCTTGGACGGGCCAGAGGGTCCGATTAAAACGTTACGCTAAAGTGCCTCCTGCCCAGCGCCGCGGCCCTCGGAGGCACTAGGTGGCCGACGACCGGCGCGCCCGCCACAGGTCGTTTGCGGTTGGGGAACTCACTTTCGCTCTCTAGACTCACTTTATGTCAGCTTCCCAACCGCGTTCGCGCCGTATCGCCATCTTAGGAGCCACCGGCAGTATTGGAACTGCGGCGGTCGACGTGGTCGCGCATTTGAACCGCACCGACTCGGAGGTGAACTGGCAAATTCACGGGATTTCCGGGCACAACAACTTGGATCGGCTGGCAAAAATCGCTGCCGATACCCAGCCGCGACGCATCGTTTTATCCCGTCCAGCCGGTACCGAGGGGAGCGGGGCGGAATCGATTGTATTTCCTCCGGCGGCCCGCATCGATGTCGGGCCCGAGGCGCTGTGCGATTTGGCCGCAGACCCCGACGTGGACATTCTGGTCGCGGCGATCGTCGGTCGGGCAGGCTTGGAAAGCACGCTGGCGGCAGTCGCGGCGGGCAAACGCGTCGCCATTGCCAACAAAGAGACGCTCGTGGTCGCAGGTAGCCTGGTCCGCTCCCTGGCCGAGCAGTCCGGAGCCGAACTGTTGCCGGTCGACAGCGAGCATTCGGCGATTTTCCAGTGTCTCGCCGGCGGCGGCCAGCGCAGTCGCATGATCTTAACGGCCAGCGGTGGCCCGTTTCGCTGCTGGACCGTCGAGCAGATGCGTCAGGCAAGTGTCGAGCAGGCGCTGGCGCATCCGACCTGGCAAATGGGCCGCAAAATTTCGGTCGATTCGGCCACGATGATGAATAAGGCGCTGGAAATCATCGAGGCGCGGTGGCTCTTTGATTGCCCAGCGGAAAGAATCGAGGTGATGATTCATCCTCAATCGATCATTCACTCGCTGGTGGAGATGGTCGATGGCTCGACGATCGCGCAGCTCAGCCCGCCGGATATGCGGCTGCCGATTCAATATGCGCTGACTTATCCGCGCTGCTTGGCCGGCAACACGCCGAAGCTCGATTTGACGCGCTGCAGCCAGTGGTCGCTCGAGCCGGTCGATTGGGAGCGGTTTCCGGCGATTCCGCTGGGGTTCGAAGTTGCGCGGGTGGGCGGCACCGCGGGAGCGGTGGTCAATGCAGCCAATGAGGCGGCAGTCGGTCTATTCCTGGACGGGCGAATTCGGTTTACTGACATCGTAACGGCGTGCCGAACCACGCTTGAAAATCACAATCATGAACATCAGGCCTCGCTGGACCGGCTGTTGGAGCTGGACCGTTGGGCCCGTGCGGAGGTACTGCGGTGGCAGGCTCGATCGAACTCTTATTAAACGCTCCTTTATCGGCTGCCGGCCCAATGCTGGCTGCGGCTGAGCCGCTGGTCCAAGGGCTGTTTGCACAGTCCGACGAGACCGGCTTGATGTCGCTGATCCTTGGGCAGATCTGGCTCTGGCTGCGGGTGGCGCTGGGCATTGGCCTGGTGATTTTTGTCCACGAGCTCGGACACTTTCTGGCCGCCAAGTGGTGCGGGGTGAAGGTCGAGAAATTTTATGTCGGTTTTGACGTCCCGATTCGCCTCGGTCCGATCCGCTTCCCGCGGACGCTGATCAAGTTTCGCCACGGAGAAACCGAGTACGGAATCGGCACCATCCCGCTGGGCGGCTATGTGAAAATGCTCGGCCAAGACGACGACCCGCGGCGATTCGAGGAAGAAGCCCGGCGGATTCGGCAGCAGAATCCGGCCGAGGGAGAGGTCGATGGGACGCCTGAGGCCGATCAACCGGTCCGGCTCGATCCCCGATCGTTCCCCGCCAAGTCGGTTTGGCAGCGGATGATCATCATCAGCGCCGGTGTGGTGATGAACTTGGTCACCGGCGTGATGTTCGCCGCGGCGGCGTTTCTGTACGGCGTCCCTTATTTGCCCGCCGTGGTCGGCGACGTGACCCCGGGCGGCCCTGCGTACAAGGCCGGGATTGAGCCCGGTGGCAAAGTGGTCGCTGTCGGCGGGATTCGCCAAGACGACCAGCTCTACTTTTCGGACATGGCCACAGCGATCATGCTCGAGGGCACCGATCATCCCGATCGCCCGGTGAACGTCGAAATCGAATATCCCGACGGACTCCGCAGCTACGAGCTGAAGACGGCCGAAGTGGCCGCAATTCCCGGTCTGCGGCGGATCGGGATTTCAAACATCTCGACGACGTATCTGCCCAGCCGAGGCAAGCTTGCTGCTCCCGGCAGTACCGCCCTGAGCGTGCTGAGCGAAGCCGACGCCGGCGCTGAAGTGATCGCGGTCGACGGCATGGCGATCGAGGGAGCCGGCCAGCGAGACAACGTGCTCGGCAGCGTGATGCTGCAGCGGCGGATTACGGCTCGGCCTGGGCACCCGCTGAACCTGCAACTGCGCCGCGCCGACGGCTCGACGGTCGAAGTCGTCGTTCCACCGCAGCAGCGCAAGATGCCGGGGATCGGCTTGGCTGTCGGCCCGGTGGTCGCTCTCGTCGTCGGCGGACCGGCCGAGCAGGCCGGGGTTAAGGCGGGCGACGTGCTGATCGCCGTCGACGGTGAATCGAATCTCGACGCAATCGCGCTGCCGGAACTCTTGGCGGACGCGGATGGTCCCGTGACGCTGACCCTCCGCCGCGCCGATGGCGAGCAGAGCAGTGAACTCCAGATCGAACTGACTCCGACCGAACCGCTGCGGACCTCGTCACCGCTCAACACCGCCGACAATATCGTCGCGCTGGACCGGCTGGGGCTGGCTTATCAAGCGTTGCCAACCGTGTCGGTGGTCTACCCGCTCAAGGGAACGGCTGGAGCTGAAGCGGAGGCCGAACAAGCGGCTGAGTCCGCGGAAGGGGGCCTGCGTGCTGGCGACGTATTGAAGAAGGTTGTCGCACGCTGGTCTGATGGCGACTTGCCTGAGGCGCTGTCTGCCAAGCATTTGGCGCCGGTGCGAGAAAAACTCAAAGAAGGCTGGGAGTTCAACGCCGAGTATCCGCTGGCAGCGTTGATCGAGCTGTGGCAGTTTTTCCCAGCGGAGACACCGCTGCGGATCACCGTGCTGCGCGAGGGCCGGATCGTCGATGTCGACACGCAGTTGAGCGTGCTCGATGGGCACTGGTACGACCGCGGGCTGCGATTTGCGGAACTCGAACGCACCCATGTCGCGGATGGGCTGGGGCACGCGACGGTGCTCGGGCTCGAAGCGAGCAAACGGCGGTTGACCGAAGTGTTCCGCTTCCTCGGGATGCTGGTGACGGGCAAGGCGAGCGCCGATTTGGTTGGCGGCCCGATCACGATCTTCCGCGTCGCGGGTCACGAAACCAGCCGCGGCATCCCGGCGCTGCTGATGTTCTTGACGCTGCTGAGCATGAACCTGGCGATTTTGAACTTCCTGCCGATCCCCGCGCTGGACGGCGGCCACATGCTGTTCTTGACCGCCGAAGCGGTGCTGGGGCGGCCAGTGAATGAGAAGTTGCAGATGCAACTGACGATGGCCGGGGTGCTGGCGCTGTTGTCGCTGATGGCGTTTGCGATCTTCAACGATATCCGCCGGCTGTAAAGTAGCAGGCACAGTCCCTGTGCCGTCCGCAGTCTGTTGCCTCCAAAAGCGTAGCTTTTGGAGGGTCACGGCACTCGGAGAGTGCCTACTACTTTGACATTTGCAGGCTTGAAGCCAACCGCTCTAGCGGACGATGACGCGGCCGTGCTTGGTGATCACGACTTCGACACAGTGGTCACAGCAGGCCCACTTGTAGGTCAGGATCTTGCGGCCGAAGAGACCGGAGCGGCACGATTCCAGGCACGGTGCTTCGCAGGCGCACTCGGCCGGAACGCAGACCTTGACTTCATAGGTGCAGCAGGTCACCGGGTCCTTCACGCACAGCGTGACTTCGACCGGCGGAGCCGGCTTGACGCAGCAGACCTGCTCACAGGCCGGAGCGCAGCAATCGGCGGCAGCGCCACGATGTCCGAACAGACCGGCCTGGGCCGGTGCCATCATGGCCATTGCTGCGACGATCATCGCCACGGCCGCTACGACTTGAAACAGCTTCATTACGTACCCCTTAGTCAGACGGGTTAGAAAAATTGGCCGGCCCGAAAATGGGCGACACGAGTTTACCTAGGCGCGCCAAGCGTTAAGGTCGGCGAATGGTGGCATATTTTAACACAACCGAACAGCAGGCAGGGCTACAGTCCGTCCAGCCGTTGTAACCTGCCCCCGTAATCGTGCAACCAACTTCCCGGCTACCTCCGCAGCCCGTTGCCTTCTAAACTCTCGGCATGAGCACTCGAAGAATCCTCGTCACCAGCGCCTTGCCCTACGCCAACGGCCCGATCCACATCGGGCACTTGGTCGAGTACATTCAGACCGATATCTGGGTCCGCTTTCAAAGGATGCAGGGGCACCGTTGCCTGTACGTCTGCGCCGATGACACCCATGGCACCGCGATCATGATCCGCGCTCGCAAGGAGCAGCGGACCGAGGAAGAGCTGATCGCTCAGATGAGCCTCTCGCACCAGGCCGATTTCGCTGGCTTCGACGTGGCGTTTGACCACTACGGCAGCACCCACAGCGAAGAAAATCGCCAGCTCTGCCATGAGTTTTGGAATGCGCTGCGGGCCGCCGGCCTGATCGCCGAGCGGCCGGTCTCGCAGCTCTACGACCCGGAAGCGGAAACCTTTTTGGCCGACCGTTTTGTCCGCGGAACCTGCCCGATTTGCGGCCGCCATGACCAGCCCGGCGATAACTGCGGCGCCTGCGGGGCGACCTACAGCCCGGCCGACCTGATCGACCCCAAGAGCACCCTCAGCGGCTCCACCCCGGTGCTCAAGGAAGCGATGCACCTGTTCGTGGAACTGGAAAAACTCCGCGGCTTCCTGACCGAGTGGATCGAGACCAGCGGGGCGTTGCAGAGCGAGACGGCCAACTATCTCAAGGGGCACTTCCTCGGCCACGAGCTACGCGACTGGGACATCAGTCGGCCGGCGCCGTATTTTGGCTTCGAAATCCCTGATTCGCCCGGCAATTATTGGTACGTGTGGTTCGACGCGCCGATCGGCTACATTGCCAGCACGCTGCAGTGGTGCCAAGCCAATGGTGAGCAGTTGGCTGATTGGTGGCAGTCGCCGGATTGCGAAGTGCATCACTTCATCGGCAAAGACATCACCTATTTCCACACACTGTTCTGGCCGGGGATGCTCAAAACCGCCGGCTACAGTCTGCCGACGAAGGTCCATATTCATGGCTTCCTCAAGGTCGGCGGGGAGAAGATGAGCAAGTCGACCGGCACGCTGGTCGCCGCGGAAACGTATTTAAAGCATGCCGATCCGTCGTACCTGCGGTACTTCTACGCGACGAAGCTCACTGCGCGGGTCGAGGATCTCGATCTGGGGCTCGAAGAGTTCGCTGACAAGATCAACAGCGATCTGATCGGCAAGGTGGTCAATCTCGCCAGCCGCGTCGGCAAGTTCGCCAGCGGCACGGGGCTGGCTGAGCGCTATCCGGACGATGGCGGGCTGTTTGCCGCCGCTGCCGCCGCGGGCGAGGAAATCGCTCAGGCCTATGACGCATGCGACTACTCCCGGGCGATGCGGCGGATCATGGAACTGGCCGACGCTGCCAATCCGTTTGTCGAACACGCCCGCCCTTGGGACTTGAAGAAGGATCCGGCGCGAGCTGACGAACTGCGCGACGTGTGCACGGTCGCGCTGAACCTGTTCCGGCAGTTGGCGATCTACCTGGCGCCGGTGTTGCCGAAGCTGGCTCAGCACTGTGGAGAATTACTGGGTGACCCGATCATTGATTGGCAACAGAGCCAGTCGCCGTTATTGGGCACCGCTGTCAAACCATTCAAGCGGATGATGGACCGCGTACAAATCGAGGATTTGCAGAAGATGATTGAGGATAGCCGCGAAGCCGCCGAAACCGCCACGAATAGCGCCCCGGCAGCGACCTGGAACGATTCGGACGAGCCGCTGAAGGCCGAACCGATCGCGGCGGAGATCAGCATTGAAGATTTCGCCAAGGTTGATTTGCGAATCGCTCGCGTGGTCGCCGCCGAGCAGGTTCCCGAGGCCAACAAGCTATTGAAACTGACGCTCAGCCTTGGTGGCGAGGAACGTCGGCAGGTGTTTGCTGGCATCAAGGCCGCTTATGAGCCCGAACAGTTAGTTGGCCGGTTGGTGGTGATGGTCGCCAACCTCGCCCCGCGGAAGATGCGGTTTGGGCTCAGCGAAGGGATGGTCACCGCCGCCGGCCCCGGCGGAGCGGAAGTCTTCATCCTCGGCGTCGACGAAGGCGCCCAGCCCGGCCAACGCGTGCACTGAGTCGCGACCATCAACCGTTATCTCAACGGTTCATGCAAGTGAGACCGGGTTGTTGCTGACGATGAACAATTGAGCCAATTGTTCTGCATCACGCGGTACCTTTGATCTGGCAACCTGACATTGCTCCCCCCGCTGGTCTGGCAATAGAATGAACGCCGGAGGCGACCATGGTTGAGTTTGCGATTACGGGGCAAGCGCTTTGGGATCGAATGGAGCGCGCGGTGGAAAAGGTCAATGAGCGGCTGCGAAAGACCGTTGAAATACTCGAAGGCGCGAAGGTTCCGTATGCTGTAATCGGCGGCCATGCTGTGCGTGCTTGGGTAGCACAGGTTGATGAAGCCGCGCTTCGCACGACGCAAGATGTGGATATTCTTGTCCGTCCAGCCGATCTGCCAGCCTTAACGGACGCGATGACTGGGGCGGGATTTTATCACCGCATCACCTCGGGGTTGGATATGTTCGTCGAGCATCCGGATGCCTCGGCGCGCGATGCCGTGCATGTGCTGCTGGTCGGCAATGTTGAGCGTGGTGGCGAGCCTAATCCCGACATTGAGCCCGCAGCACGAGCTGGCGGTTTTCAGACCATTGCACTGGAAACACTCGTACGAATGAAGCTGAACGCGTTCCGGCGCAAGGATCAGGTCCATCTGCTGGACATGATTTCGCTGGGCATGATCGATGCTTCTTGGCTCGATCGGTACCCGCCGCACTTACGGGTACGATTGGAGGAACTGCTAAACGATCCCGATGGTTAGCGCTGATAGACCGGCAGGTAGCCGCGGTCGAGTTGCAGCATCGTCAAGTTGCAGGCGGTGATGTAGACCGGGTGGATTTGCCCTTCCCAGTAGCCGTCACCGCGCTGGTCGCTGACGATCCGCTCGTAGAGCTTGTCGCGGAACGGCAACCAGAGTTCATCGCCTTGGCGATAAACCACCTGGCTGTAATACAGGTAGGTGTAGTGCCAGTGGCCGAAGGCGCGGGTGCCATCGCTGATGTCGTGCAGGCTCTCCTTGGCGTAGTTCCACATGTCGGGGATGTGTTCGCTGCTGTAGTCGCCGGCGTTGTACAGCGCCGCCAGGGCGGCTGCGGTGATCGCTGGCCGGCTGCTGCCGCGCTGCTTGCTGCTGTAGCTGATCCCGCCATCGGGATTCTTGCAGATGTAGATGTATTCTTTGGCCTTTTCGATGATCTCGGCCGGCACCGGGATGCCGGCATTGCGGCAGCCGCGGAGGCCCTGGACCTGGGTGATCGTGGTGGAGCCTTCATCGAAGTCGTTGCCTTCGCGGGCCGAGACGTAGCCCCAGCCGCCGGCGGCGGTTTGTGCGTTGCCGCTGAACTCAACCGCCTTGGTCAGCACATCGACCAGTTCCTGCCGCCGGTCGATCAGCCCTTCTTCACCGAGGACCTGCGAGAGGAACAGCATCGAGAAGCCGTGGCCATAGGTGTAGCGGGCATCGGTTTGTTGGTCGCCGATCAGGCCGTTGTCGCGGCTTTTGCTGATCACAAAGTCGCACGCGCGGGCGACCTGGCGGGCGTACGGGCCTTGGGTAGTCGTCGAGCCGCTGCCCAGCAGCGCGGTACCGGCCAAGGCCGCCAGCGCGGTCGGATAGACCTGCGTGTTCCACTGGCCGCGAGAGGATTGATTGCGGCTGAGCCAATTCAGTCCCTTTTCAATCGCTGCTTCCCAGCGCGGGTTGCGGGCGGCATAGGCCGACCGCGGGGCGGGGAGTTGAGACACGAGCCCGGCCGTTGTCGCCGTTGCGAGCTGGAGCCAGTGACGTCGGGAAACCGCAGCGGTCATGAAAGGCCTCGAATGCAGGAGAGATCAACGTTTCGATTATACCGCTGCGGCCGCAGCGGGACATCTCGAAGCGTTCTCTAGCGGAGACCACCGTTGCCGCGAGTGTAGGGGTTCAGTCCCACTCTTCGTCTTCGTCGTCCTCTTCCCAATCATCATCTTCGTCGTCCCACTCCTCGTCCTCTTCATCATCGGTGAGCAGGTCGTCGCTGTCTTCTTCGTCCTCGTCTTCTTCCTCGTCGATGTCGGCATCAGCGTCTTCTTCGGCGTCATCGACCTCTACTTCGTCTTCGTCACCGACTTCTTCCCATTCGTCAGCGAGCTCTTCGTCATCGTCGTCCGCATCCTCGTCTTCATCGTCTTCCCAGACATCCTCGTCGTCATCGTCGTCGGTGTCGTCGTAGTAATCGTCATCATCATCGTCGATCGCGACCGGTGCCGATGCACCGAATCCCGATCGCGATGCGAGGGCGGCTGGGAGGGTTACCAGATTTGTAGCTTCGTCGTTAACGACGGGGCCGGGCGCGATGCTCACGTCAGACTCCTTAGGGATGACAGCGTCAAAGGGGGATGTAGCGGATGGTGGTAAGTCTACCTTATCGGGAGTTTCGATCGGCGAGGCGGGCAGGACCGCTTCACTCTGATCCTCCGAGTTTGCCAAAGTGTCTTCGGAATCGTCCTGGATACTAGCCCCCGCAACCGCAGGAAGTGCCCCCGCATTTTTTAGACCGAAAACCTGCAGAAAATAGGGCGTCGTGCCGTAAAGGTAAGGGCGGCCAAGCTCTTCGCTGCGACCGCAAATCCGCACCAAATCCTTCTGCATCAACTGCCGCACCAACTCGCCGCAGGCCACCCCACGGATCGCCTCGATGTCAGCTCGCAAGACTGGCTGGCGATAAGCGATGATCGTCAAGGTTTCCATCGCGGCGCTGCCGAGCTGAACCGGCGGGGGGACATGACTCATTCGCCGCAACCAAGGGGCCAGCGCCGGACGGGTCAGCAGTTGATGCCCGCCAGCAACTTCCTCGATCCGCAGCGCGCTGCCGGTCTGATCGTAGAGTTCGTTAAGTTCTCGAATGCGTGTCCGCGCTTCGGTGGCGTCGGCCAGTGACGCTAGTGCAGCGAGTCTTCGCAGGTTGATCGGGCCGCGATGAAACAGCAGCACCGCCTCGACACGCCGCCGCCGCTGCAGCGGCGGCTCATCGTCTAAATCAGCCGCTGAGTCGATGGAGAGGTCGGCAGCGGTGTGCGCGTCGCTCCGTTCCGCCGCTGCTGCACTGACCGCCACCGTCCGCGCCCACCACCAGCGGTGCTGCTGCGGTCCTGGACAGCTTCCCGGCCACCGATACTGGAGCTGATACTGGCCGCCACGCTCGCGCAGCCCCGCCTGTGCAGGCAGCAGAGCCGACGTGCCGGCGCCCCAGGTGAGGGCGCCGGTGGATGAGGCTCGCAGGAGATGGGCTGGCCGCTGCATGACGGGATCAACGAATCGACTTGGACGCAAACCGGACGCACAGGTACTGAAACGCTGCGGTTGATGTAACAATAGCAGAGTTGCCGTCAAGCCAAACCAGGTCGCCCGACGCGGAGCCCATGCGCACTTTATCCTCCACACCGCTGCCCGCCACCGAGCGCGGTCGGCCGGCCGCATCGGGCCCCGTTCCCGGCCGCTCACGACGCTCTGCGGGTTACCGCAGCCGGCTGCTGATTCTGCTCGTCGGCGGCAGCGTGATCGTCGTCGTCTTGGCGGCGGTGCTGCTGTTTTTCGGCCGCGTCGCAGGCCGCGAGTTTGCACCGACGCACTTTCAAACCCGCAGCTTTTCGTACCTCGAGATCCCGCTGTTGAAGCTCCAGATCACGCCGATTCGCCGGATCACCGAATCGTCGCCGCTGGCGGCGTATTTGCAAACCGCTGGCTTCGTGCAGCGGCCTCAGGGCCCGCCCACACAGTGGCACTTGATCGAAGTCCATCGCGCCGGTTCCCCGACTTCGCTGGCCGACGCCGAGCTGCTGACGGAGTTCTTAGAGCACTACCGATTCGACGGAACCGGCCGAGCGGACCTGTACTGGCATGCCTGGAGCACCGATCATCCGGCGCTGGCCGCGGTCCTCTGGCCCAAAGTCCAGCGCCTGGCAGAGCGTGAACTTTATCTGCTGATTCCCGAGCTGTTTCGAATCGCTGATCGTGCCAGCGCCGCCGACCCGCTGGCTCGTGCGATCGACGAGTACCTGCAGGCCGGCTACGCGGGGCTGATCGCTGACCTGCGATCAGATGGAAAGACAGAATTGGCCGAGTCGCTTAAGCAGGAAGCGATCGCCGACTATCCCGATGACACCCGCTGGCAGCAGCTCTGATGATTTACCTCGACAACAACGCGACGACACGACTGGCTCCGGAAGTCGCGGAGGCGATGGCGCGCTGCTGGGCAAGCGGGCCGCTCAACCCATCCAGCCAGCATGCCGCCGGACGCGCCGCGAGAAACCAACTCGACCAAGCGCTGTCGCAGATCGGGCAGTTGCTGGGAGCTGATGTCGATTCCCCCGCCGGCGATGCGTTGATCCTGACCAGCGGCGGCACGGAAGCCAATAACCTGGCGATCTTTGGGATCGGTGACCCGGCGGGCCCGCTGGTGCTCAGCAGCATCGAGCACCCCAGCGTGATGGCGGCTGCCCGCAGTCAAGCCGCGCGCGGACGTCCGCTGCGCGTGATCCCAGTCGATTCCAGCGGCCTGGTCGATCTGGTCGCCGCTCGGGAATTGATCGCCGAGCAGACGCCGCGGCCGGCGCTGGTCAGCGTGATGGCGGCCAACAACGAAACCGGCGTGCTCCAGCCGCTGGGGCAGATCGCGGAGTTGTGCCGTTTGGTCGGCGTTCCACTGCATGTCGATGCGGTGCAGATGATCGGCAAGCTGCCGTTCGATTTTGCTCAAGTGGATGCGGCCGCCATCACGCTAGCCGCCCACAAGTTTCATGGGCCGGTCGGAGTCGGGGCACTGCTGGTCCGCGCCGGCGTGGAAGTCCAGCCGCAGATTTACGGCGGTGACCAGCAACTCAATCGCCGTGGCGGCACCGAGCCGGTCGCCTTAGCGGTCGGCATGGCGGCAGCGTTGCGGCTGGCGATCGAAACGCAGGCTGAAACCGCTGCGCGCACCGCTGAGTGCCGCGATCGTCTGGAGACGGGGCTGGGCCAGCGGCTAGAGGGTCTGGTTGTTCATGGGGCGGCGGCTCCGCGGCTGCCGAGCACCGCATGCCTGTCGTTTCCGGGTGTCGATCGCCAGACGATGTTGCTGGCGCTCGATTTCGCAGGGATCGCCTGCAGCAGTGGTTCGGCGTGTGCCAGCGGCAGCAGTCAACCGAGCCCGGTGCTGCTGGCGATGGGGGTGCCAGCGGCTCAGGTCGACTCGGCGCTGCGGTTTGGATTCTCGCGATATTCCACCAGTGCAGAAGTCGATCAGGCCGTCGATATTATCTCTCGCCACTACAATCGTTTAAGCAGGAAAAGGGTGGTGGAAAAAGTCGAGTAATCCACTGGTCTAGACGGTGTAATCGGCTAGACTTGTCCACCATGCCTGATCGAGAGTCGACCGTTCCGATCGCCTTGCGAACGCCTCCGGCGATTCGCAGCCATTCCGGACGTCCCACCGCTCCACCGACCCCGCTGCTGCCCGCGTTCATCGCCGGGGAGGAGAATCGTTTCGTCGGCTTCGTCGCCACCGCGCCGCTGGGGTTTGCGGCCGCAGGCGATCCGGCTATCAGTGGCGAACTGGGGTTGATGGCGATCGGACCGCTGCTGTTGGTTGGTCCCGGCGGCTGTGGCAAAACCGCGATCGCGACGCATCTGGCGACGCGGATGCTGGAGCAAGTGGTTGCGGAGGAGCCGGTTGATCCGGCTGCGGCCAAGTCGATGGTGTCGCTGTTCATGCCGGGCGTTGATTTCGCTCGCTACTATGCCCGCGCCGTCGATTCCGATGAGATCACTCGCTTTCGCCGCGATGTCGACCAGGCTCCGGTACTGGTCATCGACGATGTGCATTTGATGGCCGGCAAGCCGGCTGCTCAAGACGAGCTCGCTTCGCGGATCGAGACGCGGACCGCTCACGGTCGGCCGACGATTCTGACCTGTCGCCGGCTGCCGACACAGGTCCCCGGCTTGCGACCGCTGTTGGTCAGCCGGATGCTTCCGGGGCTGACCGTGCCGATTCGGTTGCCTGGCCCAGCGGCGCGACGGGCGCTGCTGGCCGAGTTCGCGCGCCGCCGCCAGTTGGCACTTGGAAGCGAAGAACTCGATTTGCTGGCCGAGGGGCTCGAAGCCGATCTGCCGGCGCGGCGGTTGGAAGCGGCCGTTGCGCAGGTCGAGCTTTACTGCCGCATGAAAGCCTGTGCGCCCAGCGTTCCCGCCGTGCGCGCGGCGATCGCCGCGGTGCAAACCAGCCCTGACCTGTCAACCGACCAGGTCGCCAAGGTGATTTCGCGGCGTTACAAGGTGAAGCTGGCGGAACTCAAGAGCAGCACTCGGCGGCAAGAGATCGTCCGTGCCCGTTCGCTGGCGATGTATTTGGCGCGGCAGTTGACCGGCGCCAGCTATCACCAAATCGGCAAGTACTTCGGCGGCCGCGACCACACGACCGTGTTGCACGCCTGCCGCAAGACCCAGTCGCAACTCAGCGACGACAGCGACCTCCGCGTCACCGCCGATGAGCTGGCCGAACAACTCAAAGCAACGGCATAGCGCAGCAGCCTCCGATTCTGGTTCTTCCGCGGATTTGGTGGCTGTTCATCCCCGAGCAGGGTTTGGAGGGCACGCTCAGAGCTCCAGCGATGGGCGTGGTCTCCTGAGCCAAATACTGACTCGGCGCGACATTGCGTGATCTCCCTGCAGTTCTCCGCAACACGCCCTTCGTTCCTCAGGGACGTGCCACCCAGAGGATCAGCGTCCACGTTCTAAGTGTTGAACCACGAAATTTGCGGAAGAACCTCAGATTTTTGGCGGCAGTTCTTTCTCGTCTGCCTAAAAAAACCAGCACGATCTGGCCTTTTGAGTTGGTCCGCTGTTAGCGCTGAAATAGCCAGCCGCGAACTTCGGCATGAGATTTTAGTTTTTTTGCACGCTTTTCAATTTGCTTTCGCATGTGTGCGGAGAAGTCAATTAGCACATGTTCCGCAAACGTTTCCGGATCAATTGTGACTTTTAAATCTAATGCTTCGCACTCGCTGACGCTGACGCCCATCGCACCGTCTGAATCGTGGCCGAGTGTGTGGGTGTAGTGCTTCCAGGCCGACTTGGCATCGATTTGATCACCATTATAAGTCGAAAGTTTCGCTTCATCCTTGGGGGTCGGGCGAAAAGCTTGTGATGTGACCCTGCCTTCTTGAAAAAAGGATGGATGGATTTGCCGAATTAGTATTGTGGCTGGAGTCACTCGCCTGTGTCTCCAGGAAGGAGTGAACTCAATCTATCGGCTAGCCATTCCCAGCCGACAAGCGATGACAAATCTAGCTCCTGTTCGCTCTCATCGTCGCTGCTTTGGTCCAGCGCATGCCAGTAGGCCAGTCTTGATTTAAGGTCGATATCGAGTGTTACCTCCCAGTCGCCGAGACTCCATTCCGCCTGTACGCCGCCTTCGCCTGTGGGGTACAAGTACGGGGCGGGTAAGCCGTCGGAGTAGTTTGCCTCGAATTGTCCGGTCAGCCATTCCAGGTCATCGGCACGGGGTGCAGCGCCTTTTCCTTCTAACCAGCCATCATTGAGCAACGCAAGCTCTTCCAAGCGTGCGCCTACATCCATCGGATCCAGTGGGCTGATGTGCTCGACCGATTCGACTCGCTCTAGTCGACCTCGCCGATCAAAACGCGCAACGCCATCCAGGATGACGCGCACGCCAACGCGAAAACGATTGAAGACCTCCAAAATTGTTTCGCGGTGCTCAGGTTGAATAGGTGCGTCGATGACTCGTTTGTCGATGAGTTGCAACTGAAATTGGTCTTTCCGCTGGTCAACCTCACAAACAGCTCCCCGCAGTGTGACTTCTTCGGTGAAGCCTTGCACGGACGTGGCGGCAAGGGTCAAGTATCGGCGTGTGGTTTTGTTTAATCGTGCTGGACGGTTGCCATCAGGATAATTCAACTCCCATGTTTCGCCATCGCGGAGACTTCGTCCAATCCGGTCAAAATAGGCTAGGTGACTATCCTGTAATACACCCGAGACAGATTGTTGTTGCTCTGCTAGATCAAGCACATTGACAATCGACTCTTTTGCTCGAGCGAAGTATTCGCGATGATCGACTGGGAAAAGGGTGCTCGTCGATGTTGTAACCGCCAGCACAATCTTCGGAATCGCGCTGCCATCGGCGATCTCACTCAGTTTTAATGAAACGCCGTTAGCGAACCCTTTGGGGATCCGCTTGCGTTCCGGATTATCCAACCGGTAGTGCCACTTGGCGACTTCTACTACCAGTTCTTCTAAAGCCGACAGGTCCTTCAGCACTTCCAGCGGAATCGCATGACCTGCGAAACGGCCACCGACAAGGCGAGGGCTCAGAAAGTCGATTTCTTCAGACATCAGGGCAACTGTAGATACACCCGAGGAATAGCGATTCAAGCCATTTTTTCAATGGTTGGCATTGATTTTATCAGACCTGCTCGGTTGGCGGTACTTCGGTGGCTGCCAATTCGACAAGTTGGCGGCGCAGTCGATTTCGCGGCGGCTGGGGGCGCCAGTTTTGCCGCTATAGCTTCTTATCTCACCGATTCAATGACCCGCGCCAGCCGAGCAATTGCGCTTGCCGCGCCGCCACACGGCTTTGCCAGTGCCGCTGCGATTGCGGCAGCGAATGCGCCTCATCCCGGCATTGCAATTCGACCTCAAAGCCGGCTTCTCGAAGCCGCTCGGTAATTCTCGCTGCCGAATTGTAGGCGGCGGTGGCAGCAGTCTCATGAACCTCCACATAGATCGCCTCCACGTGTTGAAGGTGGTCGCCGATTTCGGTCAGCACTTGTTCCTCGAGTCCTTCGATATCGAGTTTCAAAAAGTCGACCGGGCGATTTTGGAGGTAGGTCGAAAGCTGCACGCACTGCACTTGAGTCTCGTCAGACCCCGGCCGCCGGCCCCAACTCGGATCGATCGAGTTACCACGCGCATCGCTGCCAGCGGCGATGTCACCGTGCAGCGTCGCGGTGCCGCTGTGATCGCTCACCGCTGCCTGAATGCAGCGAACCGAGGGGATGTCGTTGCGATCGACGTTCATTTGCAGCAGCCGAAACGCGTGCGGGTCAGGCTCGAAGCAGATGATTTCGGCTCCCGGCCAACGATGCTTCCACTCCAGCATCGTCACCCCGATGTTAGCTCCGCAGTCGATGACCAGCGGCCGGTCGGTGCGGGGCGTGAAGAACTCGGGAAAGCTCTCGCTCTGGCGACACATGGAAAGCGCCGCCTCCGGGTGTTCATGGAAAAGCTTATAACCTCGGTAGCGGACTTGATGGACGGCAGCGATGGGACGAAACCTCTTTGTATTGAAGAAATCTTATATTGCCAGTGGCCGGCTCTACAGACCGAGGAAGGCCGTACAGAAGCTCCTGCAATTCGTTCCGGGCATTGGCAACTGCGGCTGGATCTCGGCCCCCTCATCCCCAGCCCCACTCCCCCGAACAAGTTCGGGAGGCGAGGGGAGCCGGAGTCGCTTCGCTTAGATACCGACTCCTCACAAGCTTGTTCGCTGCTTAAGCAGGTCTGGATAAATCTTTTGGCCAACTCGCTCGCTGCTGTTCGGCTCATAGTTCGTGAGAACCGGACGCTAACGCGTACCGGCTGATAGAATTTTGCCGAATATCACATCTTGTGTTGTTTAGAAGTTTTGATCGCGGTCGACCGCTTCCATGACCTTCGTGTTGCGTTGGACGGCAATCACCGTTGTCCGCTTCTTACCGAATCGCCGGCGTCGGTAGGCCAAGGATCTGCGAGTTGGACACCGCGTTGCCAAAATCATCAAACCGGTCGAGCGTCCAGACAACCTGCTTGGTTTGGGGGGCGATTTCGATCAGCAGCGGTTGGTCGGGGCCTGCGTGGCAATTGCCGATCACGTAGTTGCCGTTCGGCAGCACTTCGAGCGTCGTCACCCAGCCCAGCCGGATCGGCGCCAGGTCATCCTGATGCAGTTGCCAGACGATTTCCTTGCTTGGCGTGACTTCCAGCACGCTGTGCCCGTTGCCAGTCGATAAGAGGGTGTTGCCGCTGGGCAGTCGCAGCGCCGCAAATACCTTATTGCCCCAAGCGTCGGGCCCGTGGCCGCCAGCGGCTGGCTTGCCGAACAACGGCACCTCATATTGCCAGACGACCGCGCCCGATTGCCCGTCATACTCGCGGACCACACCATCGCCTTCGTGCGCGACGAGGTAATTGCCACCCGGCAGTTTACGGGCCAAACGGGTGTCGGTGTGCGGGTGCGGGTGGGCGACGACCATGGCGATCTGTTTGGTGATCTTGCCCGCGCGGTCGACTTCGATGATCCGCCCGCTGCCCGTTTCCGCGATCATCACCTGGCCGTTGTCCAGCGGCTGAAAACCGTGGACTTCGACTTGCTTTCCCTCGTTGCCGCCGCGACGGGCGGCATCATAACTCCAGACGATTTGCTTCGTCTGGTGGTCGATCTCGACGACCGTCGAGGCGCCCTGCTGGACCATCAGATTGCCGCTGGAAAGAACATGGATGTCGTGGATTGCCTGCCAAGGCATTTCCCAGGCGGTTGAGCCGTCGGCGGCGAGTTTGACAAGCTTGCCGTTGCCTTGCAGTGCCACCGGATGGGCCGCATGGGCCTGAGGCGAAGCCATGACCAAGCTGATCAGCAGGAGCGACAGGCAAAGCAGAGCAGGGGGGCGAAGCATCGGAAAGCGTTCCAGCGAGGGAGCGGTAGAAAAGTTGATTTGAATCAAACGCCGCTACACGAACAGGCCCATGATCAGCAGCACGACGAAGATCAATCCCATGAAGGCGGTGATCCAGTAGGCGGTGTAGGCGGCGTGGCGGAGCACCAGCCGCATGTCTTCGTGCCGTGTGCCGCCATAAACGAGGCTGATCGCGACCAGCAGCGGCACGTAATACAGCAGATAAGTGGGGCTGATCGATAGCATCGGTTGGGGCCAGGGGCGTGATGGGGGATGGATTGAGTCTTGGTTTAGGACGGGATTTGCGCAGGCGTGTCAGCCTCGTCCTTGCGTTTGCGGCCACTGATCGGAATGCCCAGCGGCCCGGCGTAGGCGTCGTAGATCACCAGCAGGTTGAGCAACCCGGCGATCATCGTGTACCAAGTCCCCATCTCGTAGCCGGCGCCATGGCGGGCGTACCAAGCCGAAACCTGATCGGTTTTCTCTTCGGAAACCGGGCGGTGCGGCGGCGCCATGAATCCGCCCCACAGCGGCTCGTATTCGTCGCTGGTCACACCGGTGCGCGGCGACGTGTACTGATTGATCCGCCGAGTCTGGACCAAAGCCGGCAGGGCGACTGCTCCGGCACCGATTTGCAAGTAATAATGCCAACGGTGATCCCCGGCGTGTCGCGAGGCGTACACCACATGCACCCCACCAATCGAAAACCCAACGATCCACAACGTCAGAATGCAGACCAAATAGAGCGTTCCCTTGGCGTGTCGTCGTTGGTAAAAATGACCGCCCCCGGGCAGCAACCAAGCCAACAGAGCCGCTAGCGGTCGATTGCGTAAGTCGATTCGACGGCCGTCGACCTCGATGACGGATTCGCTTCTGTCAGCCATGTTTCCCTGGGCAATCAAAGGATCTTTCGGGCAAGGTGGGATCTCACGGCAGACGCTGCCGACTGCGTATTTTGAACAAAACCGCCGCCCGCCGATAGACGCGTCTGCGGCGGAACCCGCCCTGCGGCGACCTCATATTTTCGAAACTGTCCTGCCATGAGCGATTTTGACCCGCGCATCCGTCAACAGGTGCAGCGCCGCCGCACGTTTGCGATCATTTCGCACCCCGACGCGGGAAAAACGACCCTGACCGAAAAATTGCTGCTATTCGGCGGCTGCATCGAAGTCGCCGGGGCGGTTCGCGGGCGAAAAACGCAGCGCTCGGCCACCTCGGACTGGATGGAGTTGGAAAAGCAGCGTGGGATCTCGGTCAGTTCCACGGTGCTGACCTTCGAGTTCGACGACTATCAGGTCAATCTGCTCGACACCCCCGGCCACCACGACTTCAGCGAAGACACCTACCGCACGCTGATGGCGGCCGACTCCGCCGTGATGGTGATCGACTTGGCCAAGGGCATCGAAGCCCAGACGGAAAAGCTGTTTCGCGTCTGCGCGATGCGGCGGATCCCGGTGCTGACGTTCGTCAACAAGGTCGATCGTCCGGGTCAAGCGCCGCTGGAAATCCTGGCGGAGATCGAATCGAAGCTCGGGATCGATGTCGTGCCGTTCAACTGGCCAATCGGCACCGGGATCGACTTTAAAGGCGTGGTCGATATCGCTTCTGGCCAGGCGCACCTGTTCGAAGACCGCCGCGGCATTCTGCGAACGCCTTACCGGACGCTCGACATTGAGACGCTCGACGATCCGGCGGTCCCGCCGGCGGTGGCCGAGCAGGCGCGCGAGGAAGTGTCGCTGCTGCGTGACGCGGGCGAATCGTTCGATGTCGAACTGTTTTTGGGCGGCAAGATTTCACCGGTGTTTTTCGGCAGCGCCTTGTCGAACTGGGGCGTCGAGCATTTCTTGCGCGGCTTTTTGGGGCTTTGTCCGCCGCCAACCGATCGCCCCAGCGACGTGGGACCAATCCCGGCCGATCGGCCGGAGTTTTCAGGATTCGTGTTCAAAATCCAAGCCAACCTCGATCCGCGGCACCGCGACCGCGTGGCCTTCGTGCGCGTCTGCTCGGGCCGTTTTGAGCGGGACATGGAAGTATTGCATCCGCGGACCGGCAAGAAACTTCGCCTGCCGCGGGCCCACCGTGTGTTTGGTCAAGAACGCGAAACGATGGACGAGGCCTTTCCCGGTGACATCATCGGCCTGGTCAATCCGGGTGAGTTTCTGCTCGGTGACACGATTTGCACCGGCGAGCCGATCCAGTTCGAGCCGCTGCCGCAGTTCTCGCCGGAGTACTTTGCGATCCTCCGCTGCCGTCAAACGCTCAAGCGCAAGCAGTTCACCCGCGGCCTGGAGCAACTGCTCGAGGAAGGGGCGATCCAGATGTTCCTCGACCCCAAGTCGACGCGCCGCGATCCGCTGCTGGCCGCCGTTGGGGAGTTGCAGTTTGACGTGGTCCGGTACCGGCTGGAAAGCGAGTACAACGCCGAAACCGATGTCGAGTGGCTGCCTTACAAGTTGGCCCGCTGGGTCGAGGCTGATCCGGAGCAACTCAAACAGTTGCACGTGCCTTATACCTCGCGACTGGTGCAGGACCAATTCGCTAACCCGGTCGTGCTGTACCAAACTGCCTGGGATGCAGAATACATGCGACGGGAGAATCCGCAGATGCAGTTCCTGGCCATTAGGACCGCGGTGAAGCAAGAAACGGCGCCGCAGTAGTCCGGCTGGCGTTTGAGGTTGCCGCAGCAGCTTGCTTTGACACTGCTGGCGGTAAACAGTGGTAGCGGAAAATTGCTTGATCGGCCGCTCACCCAACCGCATCGCGACACGAAGTCCGGGTCGCCCGCAGGATTCTGTTCCGAGTGGCCAAGCTGTTCTGATTGAGGACCATGGCTAGCCGACCCGCGACGTGTGTGCTGGATGAACCGACGATTGCCGGCCGCGCGCAGCCCGTTAACCACCTGCCTGCCGAGGAAGCGGAGCGGGCTCTCCAGGCGGCGGCGGATTCGGCTACGACGCGGCGACGGTTTGACCGCCGCTGGCGAAATCCGGAGTCTGCGCGTGCCGATGATGCTCAGCGGCAGGCGACGCGGCGGCGGTTTTTCTACGGCTGGCTGATCCTGCCGTTGGCGATGTTGGCGATGGTCGCCAGTTCGCCGGGCCAGACGTTCGGCGTCTCGATCTTCAACGAGCCGATTCGGCTGTCGCTGGGGCTCTCGCACACGCAGATGGCGGCCGCCTACACGCTCGGCACGTTGTTGGGCGCGATCCCGATCATGTACATCGGCGTGCTGATGGACCGCCACGGGATCCGGCGGACGATGCTCGGTGTGCTCACCGCGGTGTTGCTCGCCTGCCTGCTGATCAGCGCTGCTCAGAACTGGCTGATGCTAGCGGCCGGATTCTTCTTTTTGCGGATGCTCGGGCCCGGGGCGTTGTCGCTGCTCAGCGGCAGTATGCTGCCGTTTTGGTTTGACCGCCGGCTCGGCATGGTCGAGGGGTTGCGGAGCGTCGGGCACGCCGGTTCGATGGCGATCGTCCCGATGTTGAACCTATGGCTGGTCAGCGAGTTTGGCTGGCGAGGCGCGTATGCGCTGCTCGGTTGCGGCATCTGGCTGGCGCTCTTTCCGCTGTATCTGCTGCTGTTCCGCGATCGTCCCGAGCAAGTCGGCCAGGTGATCGACAACGGCCTGAGTAGTACGGCTGGACTCAGCCTGCCGGCACTCGCCGGCAAACCGCTTGCCGTGCAGCACCAATTCACGCTCCAGCAGGCGTTTGGCACGTTCTCGTTTTGGGTCGCGGCACTCGGCTCGTCGATGTTTGGATTGGTGCACACCGCGCTATTCTTCTCGATGGTGGCGATCTATCAGGAGCGCGGGCTGAGCGAGCAGGACGCCGCTAACACGATGGTGCTGTTCGCGATCAGTCTGGCGGTGATGCAGTTGATCGGCGGTGTGCTCGCCGACCGCGTCCGTCCGCAGCCGATGCTGGCGACCGGATTGGCCGGTTTGTCAGTCGGTGTGGCGATGCTGTACGTTGCCCGTGATCCGCTGTGGGCGATCGCTGCGGGGCTGATGATGGGAGCAACGCTGGGGACCTACTCCGGCGCCGTGCAGCCGCTGTGGGCGCGGTATTTCGGACGCCAGCATTTGGGCAAGATTCGCGGGGTGCTGATGACGATGAACATTGCATTGTCGAGTATTGGACCGCTGATCGCCGGCACCGTGCGCGACCTGCAAGGCAATTTTGACGTGGCGTTGTGGGTGTTCATCGCCTTACCGCTGCCGCTGGCCCTGCTGTCGTGCTTTGCCACCGCACCGCGGGCCGTTCTCGCCGCCGGGGCCGAGCGTTAAACTTCTGGCCCGCACTTCTTGTTTCCCGCTGACACTCAGAGAACGCTTGCGCCATGGCCAAGGCCCCCCAAACTGCGATTTCACCGACCCGCGCCGACGATTATCCGGAGTGGTATCAACAGGTCATCAAGGCCGCGGATCTGGCCGAGAACTCGCCGGTCCGCGGCTGCATGGTGATCAAGCCCTGGGGCTATCAGTTGTGGGAAAACATGCAGCGGGCGCTGGACGATATGTTCAAGGCGACCGGCCACCAAAACGCCTACTTCCCGCTGTTCATTCCGATGAGCTACCTGGAGAAGGAAGCCGAGCACGTCGAGGGCTTTGCGAAGGAATGTGCGGTCGTCACCCATCACCGCCTGGAGCCGAAGCCTGGCGGCGGACTGCAGCCGGCTGGCGAGTTGGAAGAGCCGCTGATCGTCCGGCCGACGAGCGAAATGATCATCGGGGCCACCTACGCGAAGTGGGTGCAGAGCTATCGCGACCTGCCGATTTTGATCAACCAGTGGGCCAACGTCGTCCGCTGGGAACTGCGCACGCGGATGTTCCTCCGCACCGCCGAGTTCCTCTGGCAAGAAGGCCACACGGTCCACGCGACTGCGGAGGAAGCGATCGAAGAGACGCAGCGGATGATCGATGTGTACGCCGACTTCGCCGAGAACTGGATGGCGATGCCGGTGACGATCGGTTCCAAAACGCCCGACGAACGCTTCCCCGGCGCGGTCGATACGCTGTCGATCGAAGCGATGATGCAGGACCGCAAGGCGCTGCAGGCCGGCACGAGCCACTTCCTCGGTCAGAACTTTTCCAAGGCGCAAGAAATTCGCTTCCAAGATCCCGAGGGCGAACTGCAATACGCCTGGACGACGAGCTGGGGTGTGTCGACACGGTTGGTCGGAGCGCTGATCATGACCCACAGCGACGACGATGGGCTCGTCCTGCCGCCACGGCTGGCACCGACCCAGATCGTGATCTTGCCGATTTATCGCGATGATGAGTCACGGGCCGCGGTGCTGGAATATGCTGGCAAGCTCCGCGATGAACTCCGCAGCAGCACGTTTGCTGGCGCTGCGATCCGCGTGGAGATCGACGATCGCGATGTTCGCGGTGGGGAGAAGAAGTGGCATCACGTCAAACGCGGGGTGCCGATCCGGATTGAAATCGGCCCGAAGGACTTGCAGTCGCAGGCGATGTTTGTCGGTCGCCGCGACCAGCCCAAGAGCTTTTCGCTGCCGCGTGAAGGCGCCGCGGACAAGCTTGCCGCAATGCTTGGCGAAATCCAGCAAACGCTCTATGACCGCGCGGTGCAACTGCGTCAGGACAACACACGCGTGATCACCAATGAGCGCGACTTCCGCGAATTCTTCACGCCGAAGAATGAGGCGGAACCGGAGATCCACGGCGGATTCGCGATCTGTCATTTCGCCGATCACGAGGTCGTGCAGCCGCTGCTCAAAGAGCTGAAGGTCACGATCCGCTGCATCCCGCGCGATCACAACGGGCCGGGCACCTGTTTCTTGACCGGCAAGCCGGCTGCCCAGCACGCGATCTTTGCCAAAGCTTATTGATCGTGCTTCGTCCCGCTAAGCAAGAGCGGACATGAACTGCGGCAAAATTCTATCAGCCGGCACGCGTTAGCGTCCGGTTTTTACGGGCAATGAGCCGCACAGCGGCGACCGCTTTGACCGAACGAACCATCCAGAGTTGCTTAGCGTCCGGTTCCCACAAGCCGTGAGCGTACGTTCAGCGGCTGGTTTGACTGAAAGACTGGTGCAGATCTGCTTGATGGAGCGTTAACTGTGATCGAGCCGAGGCTGCCATGCGCCGAAGAGCCTGACTACCTTACCCGCCAACTACTGACCTACATCGGCAATAAGCGGGCCTTATTAGGGTTTATCGGCCAGGCGGTCGAGCGTGTCAAAGGCCGGCTGGGCCTGGATAAACTGCGGATCCTCGACGCCTTCAGCGGTTCAGGAGTCGTGTCGCGGTTCTTCAAAGCGCATGCGTCGCTGCTGGTCAGCAACGACTTTGAAGACTATGCCGCGGTGACGGCGCGGTGCTTCCTGCGCAACCGTGGGAGCGTCGACGGGAAGGGCCTGGAGAGGCTCATCGATCAGTTGAATCAGCAAGTCGAAGCCAACGCTTTCGAGCCTGGTTTCATCGAACAACTCTACGCGCCGCGAGACGAGCAGCAGATCACCGCCGAGGATCGTGTGTTCTATACTCGCGAAAATGCGCGGCGGTTGGATAATTACCGGCGGCTACTGGAAGCCGTTCCACCGGACAACCGCGATTTGCTGCTGGGACCGCTGCTGAGCAAAGCTTCGGTGCATGCCAACACCGCCGGAGTTTTCAAAGGCTTCTATAAGGACCGCCAGACGGGCATCGGGCGGTTTGGTGGCAGTGGTGCCGACGCCTTGAGCCGGATCCGCGGCCAAATCACGCTGGAGGTGCCGGTCTTGAGTCGCTTTGAATGCGAGGTCGAGGTTCGCCAGCAAGATGCCAATCACTTGGCGAGCGAACTGCAAGGGATCGACCTGGCGTATGTCGATCCACCTTATAACCAGCATCCGTATGGATCGAACTACTTCATGCTGAACCTGCTGGTCCATTACCAGCGGCCGGCGCAGATCAGTCGCACTTCTGGGATTCCCCAAGACTGGCGGCGCTCAGGATACAACGTCCGCAACCGTTCGCTGCCATTGCTCCAGGACTTGCTTGAACAACTGGACACGCGGTTTGCCCTGATCTCGTTCAACAACGAAGGGTTCATCGCTCCCGATCAGATGCACGCCATGCTGCGGCGATTGGGGCGTGTGGACGTGCTGCACAAAATCCACAATACCTACCGCGGCAGCCGCAATCTCCGCGACCGGCCGCTGCATGTGCTGGAGCAACTGTTTCTATTGGAAAAGCATTGAGCGGAGCCATGGTGGCTGCGCGGGCCTGCCGAGACAGGCCCGTCCGAATGATTGCGACGCTCGTCAAAGCGGCCGTTCAGTCGATGGTGATGTCAAAGACATTCTCACCGGGCTGAACGGTGAAGCTGAGCGGTGTGCGGGTCGATGATGAATAGACCTCCGGCAACAGACTTTTCGGCGGCGGTGGCGCGCTTTCCTCCAAAGGTGGCGGCACATAATTCTCATCCGAACCACCCCCAGCCGCTGCCGGTGCCGGTGGGGTGTCATATTTCAGCACCCGTACCTTGTACTCGCCCGCCGCTGCCCCGTCATCGCGTTCGAACGTTGTCAGCGAGTACTTGCCTTGGGCATCGGTCCGGCCGACCGCACTGCTATCGCCGGAGGAGAACGTCACCGTTGCCCCTTCGACCGGCTTGCCCTTGAAGAGCACAATGCCCGTCACCGGGTGCGTTTCCGGCTTGGATGGTCCACAGCCGATGATTCCGACCAAAGCCAGCGCCGCCAGCACTTGGCTGGCTGCTGGCAAGTTCCAAGTTCGCATCAATCGATTTTGCACGCGTAGGTAACCTCAATTATGGCATCTGGACCGATTCGCCACCGTCTTTCGATCCCAAGGCGCCCCACACGCCATAGCGTGATAGGCCCGAGGCGGCGGGTTGGAGGTTGCTGTCACCAGCGTCAATCGAATCGGGGATGAACCGCACCGACCCATCAGCCACCACGGCATTAACGCCACCAGGGTGGCGGCTGGTCGGCGGGATCACCAGGTTGCTCTGGTCCCCCGACGTTCCACTGTTCAGACATGATGGGCCGTTGGGGCCCAAGATCGTGTTGAACGCAACACGATTGGCCTGAGCATCATTCCACGAACGTCCCGTGCGGCTGTAGACCAACGTGCCGTCATGCAAGAAGCGGCCCGAGACCACCTGCAGGCACAGGCTCGGGGTCAAATGCACGTCAGCAACTTCGGCGTTGTTGACCACCACTTCCGCTTCCTGAGCCCCCACAGTGGTGCCGTTACGGTCGACCGGGTGGATCAGCCGTTCGCTCATCATCACGGTATTGGACAGGCCGTCGGTGATTTCCCGGAAGGCCACACCGCGACCATTTTGCTGGCGACCAAACAGGCCTCGCACCTGGATCGCATCGCGGATTCCGGCGGCCTGGTCACCGACAGAGAAGCTGTACGAATTGAGACGGCCTCCGGGCACGGCTGCGGGATCCGAGGGGCAACGAAGCGCCGCCGGCGAATTGTCCCACGCCGCCCAACCGCTCCAGACCGATGGACCCCAGGGCGGAATGCTGTTAGCCGTGTCGCCCGCCGCGATGCGATCATACAGCGGCCCTTCTTCAATGAATGGCAAAATCCCAATGAAGCTGCCAGTCAGGCGACCCGAGTTGTGCACGGTGCCGGTGGTGGTTCCCGATTTCCGCGGCGGCAAGAAACCGTAAGTGCTTTCATAATTGTGCATCGCCAGCCCAAGCTGCTTGAGCTTGTTGGAGCACTGCATTCGACGCGCCGCCTCGCGCGCCGCCTGCACGGCCGGCAGCAACAAACCCACCATCACCCCGATGATGGCAATCACCACGAGCAACTCCACCAGGGTGAAGCCACCCTGTCGATACGAACGTATTTTCATCATTAAAACTTCTAAAAAGCAGCCTGAAAGACACCCATCTGCAGGCGGGTGGTCTTGTGGGCTTAAGCACTAGAACGGTGCAGAGCCGAAAAGAAATGCCTACATGATCTCGCCAGTGGAGCAGTTCTCTACCACCCCATTGTTGAGAAGAACATTATCCTTCCCGTTACCCCTTGTCAAGGATAAATGGAGACGCACTAGTGGATATCGACAGAGCTTACTTGTCTGACAGCCGTTTGCCAGATCTATGATGCTAGTAAGGGTGGTGGTGTAACCTGTCTGTGGCGGGGAGTGGTGGTGATGGCTCAGCACTTCTAATCAGAGGCCGAGCCTATGAATCAGCGTCCTCATCCGATGATGTCGCGGCGATTTTGCACATAATCCCAGAGCACGAACCGATCGAGGTTTTTGCCGCTGGTGAAGAAAACTCGGCCACGAGTGCTTTGCGCCAGCCGGTAAGCGAAACGGATGTCTTCTTCGCTTTGCGACCAACTGGGGATCAGAAACAGGTTGATCGTGATCCCTTCCTTGTGACACAGCAACCCTTCGCGCATCGTCGCCTCCTCGGTCCGCGGATGGGGCGGATAGAGCATGTACAGCCAGTTGTCCTCGAAGTGCGCCGTCGGCAAGCCGTCAGTGATCAGCACGATCTGGCGGTTGGGTGTGTCGGCGTTGACCAGGTGTTGGCGTGCGAGCTTGAGCGAATGCTGGATGTTGGTGAAGTGCGGATGGACGAGCGTTTCACTGATGTCGGGGTTGCTCATGTCGGCTTTGAGCTGAACCCACGGATCGTGAAGCGTGACCGTTTTGGGCATCATCTGTACGATCTCGCCCGGAGCGCGCAGCTTGGCGAAGGTGTACATCTCGATGAACCGCAGGAAGTCGCCGGGATACTCACTGTTGATCAGCCCCTGCAGCGCTAGCGCCATCCGTTTGACGTTGATATACTGACCGTCGTACCGCATCGACCCGCTCATATCCATGATCACGCAGGTCGCGCACTTGGGATGATTGCGAGTCTTGTGGACGACGATGTCTTGGCTGTGGAGCCGCAGCGGTCGCTCGCCACCGCTGCGCAGCAGTGAGTTGATCACGGTCTGCGAGAGATCGATGTTGGCGACGCTATCGCCAAACTCATAAGGCTTGGTCTGCTGCAGTTCGACCGCTCCTTCGCCAATCACGGCGCCTTCATGCCGGCCGCTGCGTGAGGCTTGCAGTTCACTGAAGATGCGGCTGAGCAATCGCCCCTGAAAAATCTTATAAGCTTTGGGCGTCAGTCGAAACCCGCCTTTGGCATCGCGTTCTAGGCCCTGGCGTTCGGCCTGCTCGCGCACCAGGTTTTCGATTTGGCGCTGCATCTCTTGCAACTTTTCCAGATCGCCTGGCTCAGCAAACTCGCTGAGCATGTCCATGTCGATGATTGCCAACTGAGCGTTTTTGGCCGCTTCAGCGATTTGTCGCAGCAGTTCATCGATCTTTTCCAGCTCTTCTTTGATCGCCAGTGCCTCGGGGACCGTCATCGAGGTGTGGCCGGTGAAGTGATAGTTGCTTATCAGCTCTTGGATCTGATGCTTTTCAACCATCCGCTGGCCGACCTGCAGCAGCCCCTTGGCCAGTGGGCCGTTGTCGTCGCCGGCGCGGTACCACAGGCGCTCGATTTCGTACGGTTGCTCCTCACGGATCGCCCGTTCGTAGCGCGGCCGCATGTCCTTGGGGATCGGGACCGTCTTGGCGGCTTGGGCCAGCCCTTTGCGAGCCGTCTTCTCGACCGCACGGGTTTCGTAGGTCTCCAGGATCTTGCGTTTGCGTTCCTCGAGCATCGCTCGCAGCATCTCCAGGCTCGGCCCCAGGCCGCTGATCTGGCTGGGGTCGAGTCGGATCGCACGGGCCAGTTCCTCTTCGCTCAATTCCCGAAAGTCGCCGTACATCAGCGCGTGTTCGAACGCCGGGCTGACCAAGTCCGGTGGCGGCTGAGTTGGGCTGGGGAAGTTTGCTGGATCGAATTTCTGATAAGCGTGAATGATCCCGCCGTGGCGACGATTCATTTCTATCTTTCTTGGGTGGACGACCTAAAATCGGCGCTGGGGAGAGTTCAAAAATAAGTTTCCTGTTCACATTGCCTTTACTCTCCCGCCCCACGGGAGGGTCGGACGTAGTAGCGGCCGGGGAGGGCCAGAATCTCCCCTCTCCTCGCTCGAGGCTCGACTCTCCCGGAGGGAGAGTGAAATGTGGAATTTATTTTTGAACTGCTCCTTGGGCCTGACTCTCCATCGTATCCCTGCGGCAACCGCTCGGCTGTTGGCCCAGCGATTTGGCTCAGCGCAAACGGCTGTTCAGCGGCCAGATGCAGCGAGCTGCTTTTGAAAAAACTCGACCATCGCTTCCCCTGTTTTGGGGTTGAGAAACGTCATCAGGTGTCCCTGTTTGTCGATCGTCAAGAACTCGCTGGCGACTCCGGCGTCGCGCTGTGCCTCGTACAGCACCCGGCTGCTTTGCAGCGGCACGATGGCGTCGCGTTCACCGTGGACGTAGAGCGTCGGGATGTCGCCAGCGGAGGCATGGGACAGCGGCGAGGCGGCGGCGTAGACCTCTGGCAAATCGGCCGGTTTGCCACCCAGAAAGTAGGCTAGCCCAGAACTGTCCGGGTGAAGGCCGGTGAGATCGCAAGGCGGCCCGCCGGCGCAGATCGCTTGCGGCTGCGGCAGCTCCGCCAACCGCCGGTCGTGACGCTCCCAATTTGTAGTCGACAGTTGGGTGTCCAGCGGTTCATCAACCAGCGTCCCGATCATGCAGGCGAGGTGTCCACCGGCGCTGTAGCCGAACAAGCCGATTCGCGCTGGGTCGATTCCGAGTTCCGCAGCCTGGTCGACGACCCACAGCATCGCCAGCCGGACGTCATCGACTTGCGCGGGAAACTTCCAGGCCGGCGCCAGGCGATAATCGACGGCGATGGCGACGATGCCCGCGCGGGCCAGTCGCGTCGCGTAACCGGCCATCGTCCGCCGGCTGCCCGCCGACCAGGCTCCGCCATGAATCACCAGCACCGCTGGCCGTTGTTCCGCCGCGACGTCGTGGTCTGCCGGGCGGTAAACGTCGCACCGCAGCTCGACCCCCTCGGCGGTGCCGTAAACGTGGTCGATGGAAATGCGGAGCTGGGGCACCGCAGCGGCCGGTTGGGCTGCGGCAGCCGGTGCTGGCAAAACCGCCAGCAGACCGGCAGCGAGCATGGCGAGCAGCGCCGCTCGTCGGCGGTTGCTTGCCCAGCCGGCGGTCGCGGTGTCGATCGATCGGTGGTGCATCTCGATTTGTTTCGTCTCCAATGTGCTGCCCTCTTTTCACTCGCGGCACTATAGTATCCTTAGTTGCCAGTCCTCATTTGTCCCCTGAGCCGTTTATGTCGAGCCACTTCAACACCGTTCCTGAAGCCGTGGACGCGATCGCACGAGGCGAAATCGTGCTCGTTGTCGATGCGGAGGATCGCGAGAACGAAGGCGATTTCATCTGCGCCGCTGAAAAGGCGACGCCGGAGATGATCAATTTTATGCTCGGCGGTCGTGGACAGTTGTGCGTCGCGATCTATCCGGAAGTCTGCCGCAGACTGGAATTGTCGCCGATCGTGGTACACAACGACGCGCCGTTGAAGACCGCCTTCATGACGCCGATCGACATCCACTCGGCCCGGACCGGCATTACCGCCAAAGAACGCTGCGAGACGATTCGCCGCATCGCCGCCCCCGACAGTCAGGCGACGGAGTTCGTGCGCCCGGGCCACGTGTACCCGCTGCTGGCCAAAGAAGGGGGCGTGCTGCGCCGCGCCGGGCATACCGAAGCGGCGGTCGACCTCGCGAAGATGGCTGGGCTGCAACCGGCCGGGGCGTTGTGCGAGGTGCTCTCGAGCAGCGGCGATCGGGCCAATCGCGGCGAACTGTTCCGCATCGCCGAAGAACACGGACTCAAGATCATCAGCATCGAGCAATTGATCGCTCATCGCCGCGTCAATGAAAAACTCGTGTCGCGAACGGCGTCGGCGGAGTTGCCCACACGCTACGGCCGATTTGATGTGCATGTTTATGGCGTGCAGTTTGAAGATCAGGAACCGATTGCGATCGTCGCGGGCGATCTGCTTGCTGCCGGACCGCCGCCGCTGGTGCGGATGCACAGCAGTTGCTTCACCGGCGATCTGGTGGCCTCGTTGCGCTGCGATTGCGGCGACCAACTGCAACTGGCCCTGAAAATGATCAGCGACGAAGGCCGCGGCGTGTTGGTCTATCTGCCGCAGGAAGGTCGCGGGATTGGGCTTGCGCAAAAAATCCGAGCCTACGCGCTGCAGGACAACGGCCTGGACACCGTCGAAGCCAACCACGCCCTGGGCTTCAAAGCCGACATGCGCGACTATGGCGTCGGGCTGCAGATTCTCAAGGATCTGGGGCTCACCGAAGTGCGGTTGTTGACGAACAACCCTAAGAAGACCGAAGCGTTCAACCTCCGCGGCTTCGATCTGCGGGTGATTGATCAAGTGCCGATCCTGCCGCCGAGCAACCAGTACAACACGCGGTATTTGGAAACCAAGCGGACGAAGATGGGGCACAAGCTTCCGGAACTATGAGTGTCCCTGTTGTTGACGAGCCGCAGCCGCGCTTGCCGTCCTGGTCGCCGAGCCGGGTCGCGATCGTCGGCGCCGGATTGCTGGGCGGCTCGTTCGCGCTGGCGATCCGCAGCCGTTACCCGCAGGCGACCGTGGTCGGGGTGTCGCGCAGCCAAGCCTCGCGCGACGCGGCCATCCGCTGCGGGGCGGTGCACGAAGCGGTCGAGTTGCCGCGGCAAGCCTGTGACCGAGCCGATTTGGTCGTGCTGGCGACTCCGGTTGACCGGATCGCCGAGTTGGTGATCGCCGCCGCAGAGGTCTGTTGCGAACACGCGTTGATCACCGATTTGGGCAGCACCAAAGCCGGCATCGTCGCCGCGGTCCACCAACAGCCGCTGGCTGCAGGCAAGTTCGTTGGTTCGCATCCGATCGCGGGCAGTGAGAAAACCGGTGCCCAGCATGCTCGGGCCGATTTATTCAACGCGAAATGCGTGGTGCTGACTCCGATCGAAACGACCGACCCGCAGCGCGTGCAGCGGGCTGCGGCGCTGTGGCAGTCATTCGGTGCGCGAGTCGAGGTGATGACGCCGGAGGAGCATGATCGGGCGATGGCGTCGATCAGCCACGTCCCGCATTTGATCGCTTCCACCCTTGCCAACCTGCTCGATCCGCCGCTGCGATCGCTCGTCGGCAGCGGCTGGCTCGACACAACTCGGGTGGCCTCAGGCGATCCGCAGATGTGGACGGCGATTTGCCAGGAGAACCGCACGGCGATCGTCGCTGAACTGCAGCGGGCGGCGGCAGCGCTCGAGGATTTCCGTGATGCGATCACCGCTGGCGATGACCAGCGGCTGTTTGAACTGCTCGATTCAGCTAAACGCTGCCGCGATGTGGTCGCTGAACGCTGCGCTACCCAGTAAGGCGGATTCTACGATTTGAGCGATCCAAGGCATGAGTCCGGGTCTCGCAAGCTTCATCACGGATCACCTGGATTGGACGCCCAAGCTATTTGCGGTAGACCTGGCGGAGGACTTCAGCAACCGCGTGATACTGATCCGCGGGAATCGTTCCGCCGACAGCGGTCGTGGTGTAAAGAAATTGGGCGAGAGCTGGGCGTTCGATCATCGGCACAGCGTGAGCCGTGGCGAAGCGGCGGATCTGCTGGGCGCTCGATCCGGCACCTTTTGCGATCACTGCCGGCGCGATCATCTCCTCAGGTTTATAAGAGATCGCAATTGCAACTTCTTCAGCAGTTGTAATCACCACATCGGCACCGGCGATCACACCATTGAGCGGTTGTTTGAGGAGCTTCGCTTGCAGCTCCTTGCGACGCTTTTGCATCTGCGGGTCGCCTTGCAACTCCTTCATCTCTTCCCGCAGTTCCTCATCCGTCATCATGAGATCTTGCTCGAACCGCCATCGCTGGAAGGCATATTCCAGCACTCCCAAAGCTAACAGTGCACCTGCGATCCAGATGCAGACCTCGAACAGATTTTCAAACAAGCTGCGGGCGAGCACCGGAACGGGTTCAGACCAGATCGCGATGATCTCGCCGAGCCGCGAGCGGACGGCGGCGTAAGCCACCAGCGCGATCACCAACACTTTGAAGATACCAAACGTTAGTCGCATGATTCCGCGGACCGACGCGATCCGCTGGAATCCCGCCAGCGGGCTGATATGTTTGAGCTTCACACCGGCCGCTGAGGGTGTGACCAGTAAGCCTGTCTGCGAAACGTTTACCGCAATGCCGGCAAAGAACATCACCGACAAGATCGGCAGCGCCGCCAGCGCGAACAGCATCGCCGCGCGCAGCAGTTGTTGCATCGCGTCTTGAAACGTCCAAGCGGTCGCCAGCCCGGATGCGAGCGATTGGGTCAACCCCTGAGCCACGCGCTCACACAGCGGCCCGCCGAGCCAGCGCAGGCAGAGCAGGGCGACGATCAACATCACCGCTGAGGACAGGTCGGCGCTGCGGGAGACTTGCCCTTCCTGCCGAGCCTGCTCCCGCCGCTTGGCGGTCGCTGGGTGTTTTTTATCGCCGCTGCTTTGTGACATCAGTGCTACGGTTTACTCCTGAACGGACCACAGCAGCGCCAGCCGATCCAGCGCGATACTGAACTCGTCGCGAAACAGGTAGCTCGCCGAGCCGATCGTCAGCGCGGCAACGGCGAGCAACGCCATGGCATTGAGACTCAAGCCGATCGCCAGCACGTTGAGCTGTGGCAGCGTGCGGCTGATCAAACCGGTGATCAGATTGCTCAGCAGCAGCGCCATCACCACCGGCGCCGCGACCCGCACTCCCGCTGCCAGCGAACTGCCGAGCTGAGTGATGACCAGTTCCATCATCGGCTCGTGCAAGCGAACTTCCCCCGCTGGCAGCGCCGCAAAGCTGTCGATCAATGCGCCCAGGACGTAGCGGTGGCCGCCGATCGCGATCATCGTCGCGGTGACCAGCAGGCCGATCAGTTGGGCCATCGTCGGGGTCGGATGGCGAGTGGCGGGATCGAGCGATTCACCGAGCTGCAGTCCTCCGGTTGCCGACATGATTTCACCCGCTGTCTGCACGCCGGTGATCACCATCTGCACCGTGGTGCCGATCAGGATCCCGATGATCGCCTCACGGGCCAGTAAGATGGCCAGATCGATGACATGCGCCGCAGAAGGCGCGTCACCGCCATTGAGCTCCGCGACCACCGGCACCGTCAGGATCGTCAGCAAGAGAGCGAGCAGGGCGCGCACGCGCATCGGCACGCCCGCGCCAATTGCCGGCAGGGCCATCAACAGGGTGCTCAGCCGCGTGAGCACCAGCACGACCAGCAAGAGGTTTTGTTCGAGTAGGCGGGTGAGTTCGCTGACCATCGCTCAGGCCGTCAGTGCGGCAGCGCGGCATGGGTGAAGATGTCGCGCGTGAACTCCACCAACCGCATCATCAGCCACGGCATACAAGCGACTACCACCGCGGCCATCGCCATCAGCTTGGGAACGAACGATACGGTTTGATCTTGGATTTGCGTGAGCGCTTGCAACAAACCGATCGCTAAACCGGCCGCAACGCCGGCCAACAAAATCGGGGCTGCGATGATCAGCGCCGAGATCAAGGTGCTGCGGCAGAGGTCGACTGCAGTAGCTGCATCCATGCTTTGAAGTCTTCTAAATAAAGGGGAGCTATCCGCCGATGGTGCCAAAGGAGTCCATCAACATTTGCACGACCAACCGCCAGCCATCGACCAGAACAAACAATAACAATTTGAACGGCAGTGAGATCACCGACGGAGGCAGCATCAGCATTCCCATCGAGATCGTCACGCTGGCGACGACCAAGTCGACGATCAGAAACGGCAGGTAGATTTGAAAACCCATCAGAAACGCGGTCTTGAGTTCGCTGAGGATGAACGCTGGCAGCAGCACCCGCAGCGGCACATCATCAAAGGTGCTCGGCAGCGGTCCGTCGGGACGCATGTAGCCGAAGAACAGGTGGACATCGTCGTGGTTGTCCGCCACATCGATCTGACGCGACATGAAATCGCGAAGGGGCGCGGCTCCGGCAGTGAACGCGTCCTCCAGGGACATCTCCACATCGGGATCGGTATACGGCACCACCGCATCCTCATAGACCCGCGTCCACACCGGCGTCATCACAAACAGGGTCATGAATAAAGCGACACTGGTCATGACTTGACTCGGGGGCAGCGACTGCAAGCCGATCGCTTGCCGCAGCAACCCGAGCACGATGATGATCCGCACGTAACAGGTGGTCATCAGCAACACGGCCGGGGCGAGGCTGAGCACGGTCAGCAGCAGCATCACCTGCAGGCTGCTGGTCAAGCCTGCGGGGCTGGTCCACTGCTCGGGTCCACCGGCGATGAAGTTGAGCGACTCCGGCGGGACCACGACGGACTGCGGCTGCGGGCTCAGGAGCGTGGCGGGCGCGGAGTCAACCTCAGCCTGCTCCGCGGCGGCCGGCAGGCTGATGATTCCCAGACAAACGAGCGCCAAAGCGATCGTCGCTACTCGCCGCTTTGAATGCAACACAAAGTCCCTCCTGAGAAAATCCGCTGCGAGGCTCACGGCGCCGCAGCGGAGCACGATGGCGACTCTAGAGCAAACCGCTGATTGACAGGAAGAGCGATCGACAGGATTCGCCGCCGACATAAGCGTTGACTCGGAAGCCGCGTTACTCCTATGGTCGGGCTCAGAGAACTTTCGGCAGACAGCGAGTGGAGATGGAATGCGAGGAGGATGGGGAACCAGGCTGCGACCGTTTCGCAAGTGGAAACCACTGCTACGGCTGCGTTACGCGCTGGAGTATGCGGCGCTGCTGCTGATCGCCTGCACGATCCCTCGTCTGCCTCGCCGGTTGGTGCTGTGGTTCGCCCGAGGCGTGGGCGCAGTGGCGATGAAACTCGACCGCCGCGGACGCGAACTGGGTTTGGAAAACCTGCAGATCGCGATTCAACAAGGTGGTTTGGACCTCCGCGGGCGGGCGCCTGAAGCGGTGCTGCGGGCTTGCTATCAGAACTTCGCCCGCGGCTTTCTCGATCTGTTTTGGTTCTCGCGTTTGACCGCCCAACAGCTCGACCGCTGGATGGAGATCGAAGACAGCGAGCATGCGCGGCTGATGTTCCGGAACGATCGCGGCGCCGTTTTTCTGACCCCACACTATGGCGTCTTTGAATGGGCGAGTCTGATGGTGGGGCTGCGTGGGATGAAGCTGCACATCGTTGCTCAGGATTTCAAAAACTCAGCGCTGACCGAGATCGTTTGGCGAGCGCGCGAATGCACGGGACATCAAGTGCTCTCGCGCGACGGGGCGATGCTCAAGCTGCTCCGCTCGGTCAAGCGGGGCGGCAATATTGCCTTGCTGCCGGACCTGACGGTGCCACCTCAGACCGCCGCTGCGGTGGTCAATGTGTTTGGCACGCCGACCTGCCGGACCGCAGCGCATGTCGAGATCGCTCGCCGCTGCAACGCGCCGATGTTCGTGGTCGTCTGTGAGCCGCTGGACGATGGCCGCGCTCGACTGCGGGTGCTGGACGTGATTTCAGCGACAGAGCAGGGGGCAGGACGCCCGAGTCAGGCGGCGCTGACGCAGGCCGTTTGGGATCGCTTTGAAGCGGCGATTCGTCAGCGGCCTGAGTTGTGGTTATGGATGTACCGGCACTGGCGTTATCGGCCGCTGAGCGAGCGGAGCGCGGAAGCGTCGGACGACGATCAAGGCCCGAGCATCCCGCTCCACCGCTACCCACGGTATGCGGCCGAAGTCGCTGCCTTTGATGAACTGTATCGCAAGCAGGCGGCTTGAGATTCGCTCGGTTGATTGTCCGGGGTAATGAAAGGCTGCACGATGCAGTGGTTGTTGCGATTTCGCGATCTGGTTCTGCCGCTAGGCATCATCGCTTGTCTGGTCGTGATTCTCGTGCCGTTGCCGCCGCTGCTGATGGACGTGCTGCTGGCGGCCAATATCACGGTCGGCGTGATCGTGTTGTTGACGACGATCTATGTGGTGACGCCGCTGGAGTTCAGTATTTTTCCGTCGTTGCTGCTGGCGACCACGTTAGCGCGGCTGGTGCTCAATGTCGCCACCACGCGGCTGATTCTGACCAGTGCTGAGTCGCGGCAGATGAACGCCGCGGGCGGTGTGATTCAGGCTTTTGGTGAGTTCGTCTCGGGTGACAGTATCGAAGTCGGGCTGGTCATCTTTGTGATCATCGTCTTGATTCAGTTTGTGGTGATCACCAAGGGGGCGACGCGGATCAGCGAGGTGGCGGCGCGATTCGCTCTGGACGGCATGCCAGGCCGCCAGATGGCGATCGACGCGGACCTCAATGCCGGCTTGATCGATGATAAGCAGGCGCAGCAGCGGCGGCAGGAAATTGCCGCACAAGCCGACTTCTATGGTGCGATGGATGGTGCCAGCAAGTTTGTCCGCGGCGACGCCATCGTCGGGATTGTGGTCATGGTGGTCAACATTATCGGCGGGCTGTACATCGGGGTGATGCGGATCGGGATGCCCGTAGGTGAAGCCGCAGAACTGTTCACCAAGCTGACGATTGGCGACGGGTTGGTCAGCCAATTGCCGGCGCTGCTGATCTCGCTGGCCGCGGGCATTTTGGTCACGCGCAGCGCTGCGGCGAGCAACCTGCCGCTGGAGTTCGTGCGGCAATTGTTCGGCAATCCCCGGGCGCTGATGGTCGCCGGCGGCTTCATGGTGTTGATGATCGTGACCAAGCTGCCGGCGCTACCCATGGCCACGCTCGGCTTTGGATGCGTCGGCCTGGCCGTGGTGATGAACCGGCAATCGGCACGCGACCGAGCCGACCGGCAACAACAGGAGCAAGCGGCGCAGGCGGCCAGCGAACAGCCGGTCAAGCGGGTCGAAGACTATTTGGCCATCGATCCGATGGAACTGACGATCGGGCTGGGGCTGTTGCCGCTGGCCGATCCGGCGAGAGGCGGCGATTTGATGCAGCGGATCGCCGCGATTCGCAACGCGATCGCCGCCGACATCGGGATCATCCTGCCCAAAGTCCGCGTCCGCGACGAGGCCAGCTTAGGGGACAACGAATACGAGATCCGGATGGCCGGCAGTCCGGTGGCCCGAGCGACCGCGCAGGCCGATCGCTGGCTGGCCATCGAATCGGCGGACACGACCGGTGTGATCGACGGCCTGCCGACGTTTGACCCGACCTTCGGCCGGCCCGCGGTGTGGATCGATCCGCTGCAGCGCGATCAGGCCGCGATCTACGGTTACGCGACGGCCAGTCCCGCCGCGGTGCTGGCGACGCACTTGCAGGAAATCGCGCGGCGACACGCCGATGAACTGCTCACCCGCGATGCCGCCAAGCACCTGATCGACGAACTGCGGCAGGTCGCTCCGGCGGTCGTCGACGAACTGATCCCCGCGGTGCTCAAGCTGTCGGAGGTCCAGCAGGTGCTGCAACTGCTGCTTCGCGAGGAGATCCCGATCCGCCAACTGGGCATCATTGTGGAGACGCTCGGCGACCATGCCGGCCGGACCAAAGATCCCGTGCTGTTGGTCGAAGCGGTCCGCCAACGGCTGGCCCGCACGATCAGCAGCCGCTATCGCGACGCGGCCGGTCGCTTGCGCGTGGTGACGCTCGATCCAGCGCTAGAAGAACGCATCGCTGCGGCGATTGAATCCAGCGAGCGTGGCATCCAGGTACGCATGCATCCTCAAGCAGCAGAACTCACTTGCGAGCGGATCGATCAAATCGTTAAGAACCTGGTCGCGGCCGGCCATCCGCCGGTGTTGCTGGTCAGCCCGCGCATCCGCCCGGGGCTGCGCCAGCTCACGGCCGGATCGCTGCCGCGATTGAAAATCCTCTCTTACAACGAAATCACACCGGACACCCAAATCGAATCCCTCGCAGTCGTCACTGAGTAATCAAAGTTTTCTTTGCTTCTGTTCGCTTTGGCCCCTCCCTAGTCAAACTCCATGCATATCCGGACATTTCGAGCAGCGAATCTCCAAGACGCCTTGGAAGATATCCGTCGTCAGATGGGCGGCGAAGCATCGGTCCTGCACACGCGTCAGGTGCGTGAAGGCTGGCTCGGCTGGTTGGGGAAAACATCGGTCGAAGTCACGGCTGGGCTGCGCGAGGAACACGACCAGCCGCGCGGGCGCACCGCTGCGGCCGTGCTGGAAAGCGTCAGTTCGCATCGCGGCTACCCGTTGGAACTACAGGATCTGCGCGCACTGCTGTCGCTGGCCGGGGCCGATGATCCGGTCGCCGACCGCTGGATCGACACCACCTATGCCAGCGCCGCGGGGCTGTCCGGCGGCGTTCCACCGGGGCAATGGGGCGAACGGCTGCGTCAGGTTGTCGCCCGCGGCATCCAAATCGCTGGACCGATCCGTACACCGCCGGCAACGCGGCGTGTGGTCGCTCTGGTCGGGCCGACGGGAGTGGGCAAAACCACCACGATTGCCAAACTTGCCGCCGGCTTTCGCCTGCAAGCTCGCCGCAGTGTCGCGCTGCTGACCATCGATACCTTCCGCATCGCGGCGGTGCAGCAAATTCAGGCCTACGCCGACATCATGGAATTGCCGATGGAGGTCGTCCAGAATGCGGAGGAGATGCAGCCGGCGCTGGAGCGTCTAGGCGACGTCGACTTGGTGCTGATCGACACCGCCGGGCGCAGCCCGCGGAGCGACGGCCGGATCGAGCAACTCCGCTGTATCCTGCAGGCTGCCCAACCAGATGAAACGCACCTGGTGCTCAGCGCCACCAGCAGCCGTGAAACCATCCACAATATTTTGGACGGCTTTGCGGCGGTGCGGCCCACCGCTGCGATCCTCACGAAGCTCGATGAAACACCTCAGCTTGCAGGAGCACTGTCGGCATTAGAAGGCCATGAGATTCCGCTGAGCTATTGCACCACTGGGCAACAGGTGCCGGATGATATTGAGACCGCTGAAGCGCAGGCCTTGGTGCGGAACCTATTGGCGACCGCTGCGCCGCTGGGACCGATCGCGGCATTGGGACCGCGCCGCGCCGCTTGAGCGGCAGGACGAGGCTCACGCCTCAGGGATGGCAAAAGATTCTAACAAAAAAGACTTAATTCCCAGTCGCCGCGGTGCCGATACGAATCAAGCACCCACACGCGATCACTCGCACGGCAAGCAGCGGATGCGGTTTGCGAGACTTGGGGACAACGAAGAAAGTAAAGTTAAGTTTGCTGTCGCCCGTTTGCAGCGCGTTCCAGGATGGATGGCGGCAAGCGGCGGCAAAGAGAAATTGAACTCGACTCCCGGGATGGGTGTCGAACACGTAAGTGCTTGATCACGGAGGATTGGATGGCAACGACCGTCACGCCAGATGAAGATATTCTGCAAGTCTGGGCCGTATTTGGAGAATTGCCCAAGGATTCGCCTGACCGCGAAGCCTTGCGGAATCGATTGGTCGAACGCTACATGCCTCTGGTTCGCTATAATGGCGAGAAGATTTGGCAACGGCTCCCTGACGGCGTGGAGCTGGACGACTTGATCAGCGCTGGGATCTTTGGCTTGATGGATGCCATCGACGCGTTCGATCTCGAGCGAGGAGTCAAGTTCGAGACCTACTGCGTGCCGCGGATCCGTGGTGCCATGCTCGACGAGTTGCGGACGATGGACTGGGTGCCCCGCCTGGTGCGGAGCAAGGCCAGCAAGCTGAACGAAGCCAAAAAGCAGATGGAGACTCGGTTAGGCCGCGCTCCAACTGTCATTGAGCTCGCCGCTCACATGGAAATCCCGGTGGCCGAACTGGAAAAGATGCAGACCGAGGCGAATGCTGTCGGATTGGTATCACTCAATAAAAAGTGGTATGAGACCGACAGCTATAAGGACGTGCGTGAAATCGACGTCCTGGAAGACAAGAAGGGCGAGGATCCCACCCGCCGTGTCCAGCGCACCGATTTGATGCGAATGGTCACCAAGGGCCTCAATCGCAACGAACGGTTGATCATCATCCTCTATTATTATGAGGAATTGACGATGAAAGAAATCGGTGCGACCTTGGATCTGTCCGAGTCACGCGTCAGCCAAATGCACAGCGCGATCGTCAATCGTCTGCAGGAGCAACTGGGCCGGCGGCGTGCCGAGTTCGGCGCTTAATCCAGCTCGATTGACCCGCACCCCGGTGAGCATCAAGGCCCCGCATTTTCATGCGGGGCTTTTTGCTTTAACGGGCCAGCGGGCAAGGATGGCAGAAGAACCCTTGCCGCTGTTGGTGCGCTCTACAGGTTGCTTGCGTGCTCATCCTGATCGACGGTTACAACGTGATCGCTCCGGCGGCGCCGCCTGGACGCCGCGCCGTTGACGCACGCGTGCGCAGCAGCGGTGCCGCAGCGCCGCTGGCGGCCCACTGGCTGCACGCCGAGCGGATGCGGCTGCTGCACCGGTTGGCCGAGCACCTCGATCCCGAACTGGCCGGCAAGACGCACGTCATCTTCGACTCGGCGGCAGGCAATCGGCATGGGCCGGACGTGTTGCGGATTCACGGAATTCACGTCCGCTTTGCCGTCAGTCACGACGAGGCCGATGATTTGATCGAAGAGCTGATCGCGGCGCATCACTCGCCCAAACGGCTGACGGTCGTCTCCTCGGATCACCGCCTGCAGGTCGCCGCTCGCCGGGCCGGGGCAAAAGCCTTTGACGCGCAGCCGTGGCTGGACGCGCTGCTCGACGGCCGTGTGATGCTGGCCATTGCCTGGCCGCCGCGGGGCCGCAAGACGCAGGCTCAAGTTCGTCAGCACGATCGCCATAAACCAGAACAGGTCGATCCTGGGGACGTGGAGCAGTGGCTGCGGGCGTTTGAGATCTCCGCTGACGAGCAGGCGCATTTGCCCGTGGAGCCGCCCCGCAGCGGCGGCAAACCGGCTCGGCCAGCGTCCGCAGTTCAGCCGCCACAATCATTGGGGCAGGGCAGGGGCCAGGGCAGGGCAGAGGACCGATCCACAAAGCCGTCGTCCGCGCCACCCGCTCGTGCGCAACCCCAGAGGTCTCGCCCGCCGGCCAACCAGCGAGCCAAGCCAAGCTCGCGAAACGCTCCGCCGCCATTAAAGGAGCTGCCGCCCGACTACAACCCCTTTCCGCACGGCTACGGCGAAGACCTGCTCGGCGACGCAGCGGCAGAGTGAGCGGCTACGATCGCCCCAGCCGCAGGCCGCTTCCAGGCAGGAAGCTTACGCTACAACGCAGGAAGGCTTACACTTGCCGCTCGGAAGGCTGCTATTTGAGGCAGCCGCTGACCTGTCCCCTCCTCGGATCATCCGCAGCTCGGCTATGGCTTTGATGGATAATATCGTGTCGCTGTGCAAGCGACGAGGCTTTTTGTTCCAGTCCAGCGAGATCTACGGTGGCCTGCAGGGCTTCTGGGATTACGGTCCGCTGGGCGTGGAGCTGAAGCGGAACCTCAAGGACGCTTGGTGGCAGGACATGATCACCGGCCACAATGAATTGGTCGCTCCGGCCGGCGCTCCGGGGCCCTACGAGATGGTCGGACTCGATTCGACGATCATCATGCACCCGCAGATCTGGAAGTGCAGCGGGCATTACGACATGTTCCACGACTACATGGTCGACTGCCGCGAGAGCAAAAAGCGCTATCGGCACGACCAAATTCGCGGCCGCTGGGTCGAGCACCAGGACAACAAGGTGTTCGTCACCACGTTGGCCGAAGCCGACGAGGAACAGGACGAGATCCAGCGGCGGGCGCTGAAGTTTTTCAAGCTCCGGCCCAAAGACGCCGACGCGCTGGCCTACGATGGCCCCAGCACGACGCTCGACAAGATCGACGAGTTCGATCGGGTGCTGGCACCGGACGCCAAGGCGCTCGGCACGCTGACGCCGCCGCGCGAGTTCAATTTGATGTTCAAGACGACCCTCGGCGCGCTCGGCGGCGAAGACGCCTACGCCTTTCTGCGTCCGGAAACGGCACAAGGGATTTTCGTCAACTTCAAGAACGTCCTGGACAGCAGCCGGATCGCGCTGCCGTTTGGCATCGCCCAGATCGGTAAAAGTTTCCGCAACGAGATCACGCCGCGGAACTTCACCTTCCGCTCGCGCGAGTTCGAGCAGATGGAGATCGAGTTCTTCTGCCATCCCAATGCTTCGCAGGACTGGTACCGCTACTGGCGCGACCGCCGCCTGGCCTGGTACACCGAACTGGGGCTGTCGAGCGAATCGCTGATCATGCGCGAGCACCATGTCGAAGAATTGGCCCACTACAGCGTCGGGACCGCCGATATCGAGTACGCGTTCCCATTCCTCGCTCCAGGCCAATACGGCGAGCTCGAAGGGATCGCGCACCGCGGCGACTTCGACCTCCGCAGCCACATGGAAGGCAAACTCGATCCCTCGACCCAGCCGATGGTCGTGGAGAAGGACGAGCATGGCAAACCGCGGCATCGCGGCAGCGGCCGCGACCTGACGTATCGCGACGAAGCGACCGGCGAGCGGTTCACGCCGCATGTGGTTGAACCGTCGGCCGGCGCCGACCGCGCCGTGCTGGCGTTCCTCTGCGAGGCCTATCAGGAAGATCAGGCGCCGGACGAGAACGGCCAGATGAAATCGCGGGTCGTGATGCGGCTGCACCCGCGGCTCGCTCCGGTCAAAGCGGCGATTTTCCCGCTGGTCAAGAAGGACGGTATGCCCGAACTGGCGCAGGAAATCTACGGCGAACTCAAACGCGACATGAACGTCTACTACGACGAAAAGAGCGCCGTCGGACGCCGCTATCGCCGCCAAGACGAAATCGGCACACCGTACTGCATCACCGTCGACGGCGATTCGCTGAAGGAGAAAACCGTCACCATTCGCGATCGCGATTCGCTGGAGCAGACCCGAGTGAAGATCGATGAGCTGGCCGCGGAACTCAAACGCCGCATCAACGGCTGACGTGAGTTAGTAACGAACCAGCGCTTGACATGGTATTTAGCAAGATTGGTTCTGCCGTTGATTGAGTGGCTGCTCGTCCGCGAGTGCGGTTTGGGTGGCACGCCCAGAGCCCTGGCGATGGGCGTGGTCCTCTGAGACAGGTACCGAGTTGACGCGACATCCCCTGGTGTCCCTGCTGTTCTCCTCAGCACGCCCTTCGTCCCTCAGGGACGTGCCACCCAGGACGGAAGAACCGGAAAATTCTATCAGCCGGCACGCGTTAGCGTCCGGTTCCTACGAGCTTACTTAGTTTTGCATTGACAGGAGCACGCCGCATGGGTGTTGAGATCAAGGCGATTTACGAGGACAGCCTCCGCTGCGTGGCGACGCACGGGCCGAGCGGCGCGACGCTGGCGACCGATGCGCCGCTGGATAACGGCGGCCGCGGAGCCGACTTTTCGCCCACCGATCTGGTGGCCACGGCGTTGGCCAATTGCGTCCTGACCACGATGGGCTTGGTCGCTCAGCGGCACGGCATCGACCTCAGCGGGGCGATGGCCACCGTGGTCAAGGAGATGACCCAGCAGCCGGTGCGGCGGATCGCCTCGCTGGCAACCGAGATCGTGATCCCGGCTTCCGCTGTGCCGGCCGGAGAGCACCGTACGCGGCTGGAGGCAGCCGCCAGGCACTGTCCGGTGCACGCCAGCTTGCATCCCGATGTCGATGCGCCGTTGACGTTTCACTACCGCTGAACGCTCTGTTACAGCATCAAATTAAGGATGGAAGGCCGCAGGGCTCGCGCCGTGGCGTTAGTCTTGTCAACGGCAGGGCGCCAGCCCCCGACTGTGACGAAGTTCTATCTGTAACAGAGCACTCGTCGGTTTTAAGGGATGGCCTTGCGCCGCGGCGGCTTGCTCACGACCCGCAGCAGCGGCAGCGTCGAGCCTCCACCGTGAAAGGTGCGCCGCCCTTCGATCGAGTGGTCGAACACGAACACTCCGTCAGGCACGCCGGGCCGCGAACTGCAGCGCAGAATCGCCGGATGCCCGCACTCCGGGCAGCGCAGCCGCAGCCCGTGACCATCGACCGTCTGCTGGATCATCCGCGCCACCTCTTGATTGGCTGCCAGCGATCCATAGCTCTGGCCTGACCAGCCGGCGAACTCGGCTTCGATCGCCAGGCGAACGCTCCGCTGCAAGCGATTGATCTGCTGCGTCAGCACGCTGAGCCGGTGCTGGGTCGCCAGCAGCGAACCGCCAGCAGTTCCGGAGACGGGCTCCTGCGGGCGCTCAACCGAACTCGCGAGGTCTCTGGGCGGGGCTGCGGCGTCGTTGAGCAACAGGAGGATCCGGCAACAAAGGGAGCTTCAGCAGGGAAATGAATGGAAAATCGCTTCCCCTTTCGCGTTCCTAAGGTTATACATTGTGTACAACCGCTTTTCCAGTCGAAGCGAACTCGATTTTTGCCGTTTCCGTGACGAGCGAACAACGGTTGCGACTCAAGTCGAGATGATTGAAGTGGCACTTTTGTCGCCAACTCTTGTACGGTAGCGCTTGTCGCGGGCGGTTCGCTCCCGCAGCGTGTGCTCTGTGATGCTTCCTGCTCCTGTCCTGAAACGCAAATGACGGTCAATCAGCAAACGGTCGAAGAGACCAAGCAGCAAATCCGCGGATTGGTCAACGAGATCGCCGCGCTTGCCAAGAGCGGTGCCACCGCCGAAGAGTTTTATCCTGAGTTTCTGCAGCGAATCGTCACCGCGCTGGCCGCGGCCGGCGGCGCGGTCTGGTTGCTCGATGACGATCGCCAATTGAAACTCCAGTATCAGATCAACGCCGAGCCGACGGTGCTGACCGCTGGCAGCGAGGATTCTGATCGTCACCGGCGGTTGATCCAGCGGGTGGCTCATGCCGGTCAAAACCTGCTGGTCCCACCGTATTCCGGCACAACCGACGGCGACGCCGAAGGCAACCCGACCCGCTACCTGCTGGTGCTCGCGCCGCTGAAGCATGATGGCAATGCCGATGGATTGATCGAGATCTTCCAGCGGCCCGACACGGCGCCGGAGACGCAAAAAGGCTACCTGCGGTTTTTGCAGCAGATGTGCGAGCTGGCCGCCGAGTGGTTGCGGAGCCAGAAGCTGCGCGTGTTCAGCGATCGCCAGGTTCTGTGGCAGCAGGCCGACTCGTTCGCCCGCGCCGCACACGAATCGCTCGACCTCCGCGAGACCGTGTACATCGTGGCCAACGAAGGCCGCCGGATGATCGGCTGTGATCGCGTGAGCGTGGCGATCAAACGCGGCAACAAGTGTCGGGTCCAAGCGATCAGCGGCCAAGACACCATCGAAAGCCGGTCCAACATCGTCTCGGCGCTCAACCGCCTGGCCACCCGCGTCGTCGCCGCTGGCGAGCCGCTGTGGCACGACGGCACGACTGAAGATTTGCCGCCGCAGATCGAAGAGGCGCTCGAAGAATACGTCGACCTGTCGTACGGTCGTAATATCGCGGTACTGCCGCTGCGTGAACCGCAACGCGACGGTGACACCGAACAGGGCGCCGCCGGCCAAGTCGATCGTGACAATGCGCACCGCGGCGAAGTGATCGGCGCATTGATCGTCGAACAGATTGAAAGCGATCTGCCGCCGGACATCTTTCGCGCCCGCGTCGACCTGGTCTACGAGCACGGCACGCGGGCGATCGCCAACTCGCTCTCGCACAGCAACCTGTTCTTGATGCCGGTCTGGAGAACGTTGGGGAAATCGACCCAATTGTTCCGCGGCCGCATGCTGCCCAAGACGATCGCGGTCTTAGTCGCCGTCTGCTTAGTTGCGTTGGGGCTGTTTTTGGTCCCGATGGAACTGCAGTTGGAGGCGGAAGGGAAACTCGAGCCGCAGGTGCGGCGCGATGTTTTCGCGCCGGTCGACGGCGAAGTGATCGAGGTCCTCGCCGACCACAGTTCAGTCGTCAAAGCAGGCGATCCGCTGATCCGGCTGCGCAATCGTCAGATCGAGATGGAGATGACCGAACTGCTCGGCCAGATCCAGACCACCACCGCCGAGTTCAACCGGGTCAGTGGTGTGCTGACCGCTCGCCGTACCCTGGAGCCGAATGAAGTGCGGCAATTGCAGGGCGAAGAAGCCGAGTTTAAGGTGCGCTTGGCCGCGCTCCGCGAAAAACTGCAACTGCAAACCGAACGCGCCGAACAGTTGATCATCCGCGCCCCGATCGACGGCATCGTGATGAGTTGGGACGTCGAAAAAATGCTCCGCAGCCGTCCGGTGATGACCGGTCAGGTGCTGATGGAGATCGCCGACCTGAGCCAGCCGTTGTATTTGGAACTGCAGATGCCCGACAAGCGGATGGGGCATTTGGACCGGCGGATCCGCGAACTCGATCAACCGACGCTGCCGGTGCGTTACGTTCTGGCGACCCATCCGGATGAACCGATGCAAGCCGAACTGCCGCGGCAAGAGGTTCAGCTTCGCGCCCAGGTCGATCCCGAACATGGCTCGACCGTCAAGATGCGCGCGGTTCCCGATCGCGAGCAGCTCGAACAGCGCGCGCCGCGGCCCGGCGCCAAGGTCATCGCCAATGTGCAGTGCGGCAAGCGGGCTGCCGGCTTTGTCCTGTTCCATGAAGTTTACGAATGGCTTTGCAAGTTTTTGTTCTAGCCTTTGATTGTTGTCCCGTTTGTGCTGCCTCGCTTTGCATTCCCATTTGTTGCCTTCCGGTTCTAAGGAGCCTTTTGATGCGACTAACGCCGCCCGCTCTGTTCGGTTTTCTGCTCGTCGCCGTCGCGTTGGCCGGCTCGTGGGGGACCGCTCAGACACCTGCCAACCGTGCGAGTCTCGGGCGGCCCCAGGCGTCGCCAGCCAGTGCCCCAAGTGGTTCTCCGGATAGCGTCCCGAACAGTTTCTCCGGCAGTTCGGCAACCCTGTATGCCCAAAACTGTATGGTCAAAACCATTCAGAACATTCGCGTTCCCGCCGGCGCCGAAGGACGCATCACGGAGATGCTAGCCGTTGAAGGGGCCAATGTTAAACCCGGTGATGTGCTCGCCTTGATCGATGACACGCAAGTCCAGTTGGCACTGCGGCTGCGCCAAGCGGAAGAACGCGAAGCCGAACTCAATGCACTTAACGACATCAACTATCGCAACGCCGTCAAGAGCGAGCAGTTGGCCAGGGCCGAAGCGGAAGCTTATAAGGAGCTTCGCCGCGAAGGGGCGACCCCGCGGTGGGAGATGGAAAAGAAGATCCTCGAAGCGGATACGGCGGGTTTGCGAATCGAGCTGGCCGAGTTGCAAGAGAATGTTGCCAAAGTTCAGTACATCGCCAAACGGACCGAACGCGAACTGGCTGAGCACGAATTAACCCGCCGCAAAATCGTCGCCCCGTTTGCCGGCTTCATTGAAAACCGCATCGCCCAGTTGGGTGAATGGGTGCAAGCGGGGACGCCGGTGTTGCAACTGGTCCAGCTCGACAAATTGCGTGTCGAAGGCGACATCGATGCCTTGCAGTACGCCGGCCAAATCGCGCGTGGTACGCCGGTCAAAGTCTACATCTATGCCAATTCGCGCCGCCCATCACGAGGGGGCGAGAGTGCCGTTGTGGGAGGCGAAAATGCAGTTGAAATCGACGGCCGGATCGGTTTTGTCAGCAGTGAAATCGATCTCAATCATCGCCACCGCATTTGGGTCGAGATCGAAAATCAACAACTCGGTGACGAGTGGGTGTTTAAGCCGGGCATGGAAGCGGACATCGTCGTTTATCCCGCTGGAATGGTTAACTAAAACCGGTTATGGCAACACTTGCTGAATCGCTCATCAGCAGCTCGTCGCGGCCCCTGACGGTCCGCAAACGACCTGACCTGACCGCCAGCCGGCACCATTATCAAGGTACTGGCTACTGGGTCGTCAAGGAGCCGGTGGGGCTGCAATACTACCGTTTTCATGATGAGGAATACTTCATCCTCGGCATGCTCGATGGCCATGTCAGCCTGCAGCAGATCAAGGATGGATTCGAACGCCGTTTTGCGCCGCAGAAGATCACGTTCGGCGATTTGCAGCAGTTCATTGGGATGTTGCACCGCAGCGGGTTGGTGATCAGCAACGCGCCCGGCCAAGGCAAGGCGCTCAAAGAGCGCGGCGGCACGAAAAAGCGTAAAGAGGTGATCGGCAAGTTCACCAACCTGTTTGCGATTCGCTTTCGCGGCTTCGACCCCGAAAAGATCCTGACCGGAATGCTGCCGTGGGCGGGCTGGATCTTTACGGTCCCGGCGCTGATTTTCTTTGCGCTGTTCTTCTTGTCGGCGGCACTGTTGCTCGGCTCACAGTACGAAACGGTGTACGCGCGGTTGCCGACGTTTCAACAATTCTTCGCTGCCGACCGCTGGTTATATCTAGCAGTGACGATGGCGCTGGTGAAGGTGCTGCACGAGTTCGGGCACGGGCTGAGTTGTAAGAAATTCGGCGGGGAGTGCCATGAAATTGGCTTCATGCTGCTGGTGTTCACGCCCTGCTTGTACTGCAATGTTTCCGATTCATGGATGCTGCCCAACAAGTGGAAACGGGTGTGGATCGGTGCGGCCGGGATTTATGTTGAGCTGATCCTGGCAGCGATCGCGGCTTATATCTGGTACTTCTCCGAGCCGGGGCTGCTCAACGACCTGTGCTTGAATATGATGTTCCTGAACTTGGTCAGCACGGTGCTGGTCAACGGCAACCCGCTGTTGCGTTTTGACGGTTATTATATCCTGATGGACGCGTTGGAGATTCCCAACCTGCGTCAAAAGGCGACGGAAGTTTTCAAACGTTGGTTTCAGAAAACTTGTCTCGGTTTGGAACTCCAGGACGACCCGTTCCTGCCCAAGCGCAATCAGGCGTTGTTCGCCTTGTACACGGTGGCCAGCGTGATCTATCGCTGGGTCGTGGTGTTTTCGATCTGCTGGTTCATGATCAAAGTTTTGGAACCGTATGGCTTGCAGCAGATCGGCCGCATGGTTGCGGTGATGGGATTTGCCGGCTTGGTCATCCAGCCGATGAAGCAGACTTGGAAGTTTATTCGTACGCCTGGGAGACTCGCCAAAGTGAAACGCGGACCGTTATTAACGTCATTAGCCATTGGCGGAGCGGTCATCGCTGCGGTGATCTACATTCCTCTGCCGCACCGCATCTATTGTGCGTTTGAAATCCGCCCGACGCGGGCCGGTGCGGTGTATGCCGGCACGCCGGGGCAGATCGTCCGCACCGTCAAGCAAGGGACCTGGGTCAAGCAGGGAGACGAGTTGGCGGTGCTGCGGAATCTCGATCTGGATATCCGACTGACTGAACTGAAAGGCCGAGAACGCGAAGCGGAAGTCAGGTTGCGGAACCTGGCGTTGCGATCCCGCGCCGATGCGACACTGAAAACCCAGTTGGAAACGCAGCAAGAATTGATTGCGTCGCTGCAGCAATTGCAACAGAAGACTCAAGAGGAAATTGACCGCTTGGTCGTGGTCGCCAAACGCGACGGGATTGTGCTGCCGCCGCCGGAAAAGCAGGCTCAATCCGGCGGCGATGGCAGGCTGCCCGGTTGGACCGGCTCGCCGCTGAGCGAGCACAATCGCGGGGCATTACTGACGGCCGAGGACCTGATTTGCGAGATCGGCGCACCGGATGAACTCGAAGCGGTGCTGATTGTCGATCAAGGGGACGTGCAGTTGGTCGATGTGGGGCAACACGTTGACCTGAAGCTGGAGTCCAACCGGATCGGCACGATCTCTGGCAAGATCTTTGAGAAATCACAAAGTGAAATCCGCCAGACTTCATCGGCTTTGGCGCTGCAGACCGGTGGCGACCTGCAGACGGAGATCGATCCTGAGACTGGACAGGCGCGACCACGCAGTGTGTCCTACCAGGCGCGGGTGCCGCTGGATGATGCGCCCGTCACGCTGCGTCCCGGCTACCGTGGGTCGGCTAAGGTGCATGTTGCCCCGATGTCGCTCGGCCAGCGGTTATGGCGGTTCGTCGCCAAGACGTTTAACTTTGAGCTGTGAGCTTGCGCATAAAAAAACGCACATTCAACCGTTTGGCTGAATGTGCGCAGGCAAGGCTTTATAGTTAGCACGGCGGTATCAATCTATTGCTCACGCGAGCCGTCAGACATCCGCTCATGGTTGGTGAAAGCCGGACACGCACGCGTGCCGGGCGATTGGAGTTTACCGAGGTTCATCTCCCACTTGGCTTAGCAGACGCACGAAGTGTGCCTGCTACCTTGGTAGATTCACGATCTGCTAGCCGCGTAATCGGCGATTACGCGATTACCTTAACGGATGAGCCACTGTGAACCGGTTACTCGGCTCAGTTTTGCTCTTGAAGCTGTTCGCCTTGCAACTCGAGTCGCTCAGCTTCGGCTTCGGCTTCCGCTTCAATTTGCTGGGCCTGAGTTTCGCTGCGGTCTTCGACGCGTTCAGCCTGGATGTCACCCTGTTCTTCCTGCAGGTCCGCCTCGATTTGCTGCGCATCGGAGCGAGCGGAATCAGTCGAGAAGGTGTCTTCCAGCACGTTCGAATTGTTGTCAGTCCGCTGTTCGATCATGTCGGCCTGGCGATCACCCTGTTCGCGAACCACATCGGCTTGCTGCTCGGCGTTGTCGCGAATGGCATCCGCTTCCTCGCTATAAGGGTTGTCGTCGCAGCCAGCCAACATCAGAGCGCCAGCCATCGTCAGGACGGAGAAGAAAGTCTTCATGGTTATACCTCATACGCTTGGTTAGTTCGTGGATGGGGCTGAGTCGCACATGTGACTCGATCATCGCTTGTCCCCAGTACCAACGGCGAGGGACAAGCAAGAGCGAACCGCGTGCCAGTGATGAAAATTGTTTGGCTGGGGCTTCGCGGTTGCCGCTCGATCGATTCCTGCAGGCAGGTCGTGCGTTCTCTCGCGACGCTGCTTGAGAGGCGCTCGGCAAAGCGGCCTCAAGCAGCCGAGCGGATGCAAGCTGAGACGATCGGTCGCGGTTTCGCGGCGACTTCTTCGCCCTTGGGTGCTCAGCAGCGCGAAAACCGACCAGTGCCGGTTGCGCTTTGAGCGAGCGCTGGCGGCCGGCCGAGGAGCCGTCGATGACGCCGGCGGTATGACGTTTGCACTTTTTCCGCCGCCGCCGCTTTCGATTTGTAACACCGCTTTTCCTTTTTACAAACTGCAGGTAACCTTCGATGGCTCCCACCCACTGCGTTGATCCGCGGACCGCATTTGCCCGCCCGCCCTTTGAGCAGCAGCAGGAAATTGACATTCCAGGGCATACCCGTGAACTTCACCCGCAGCCCGACCACGGCGAGCAGCGGTATCGCGGCAGTGGACGTCTCGAGGGCTACCGCACGCTGATCACCGGCGGTGACAGCGGGATCGGCCGCGCGGTCGCCATCGCCTTCGCCCGTGAAGGGGCCGATGTAGCGATCAGCTACCTGAGCGAAACCAAGGATGCCGAGGAAACCGCTCGGTGGGTCAAAGAGGCTGGCCGCAAGGCGCTGTTGTTGCCCGGAGACCTGCAGGAAGAAGCGACCTGCAAAAAGATTATCGATCGCACCTTTGATGAGTTCGGTGGACTCGAAGTGCTCGTTAATAACGCCGGTTATCAGGAAACACACGATTCGATCGAGGAGATGTCCACGGAATTATTTCAGCGAATTTTCTTGACCAACATCTTTGCGACATTCTGGCTCAGCAAAGCGGCCTTGAGCCGGATGACGCCTGGAGGAAGCATCATCAATACTGTATCGATCCAGGGATATGCGCCGTCCGCTTATCTCTTGCCTTATTCGACGACGAAGTCCGGGCTGTTGGGTTTTACCAAAGGGCTCGCGCCGATGGCGATGGAAAATGGTGTGCGTGTCAATGCGGTCGCACCGGGGCCGGTGTGGACGCCGTTGATCCCCAGTACCATGCCGCCTGAAAAGTTCAAGACGTTCGGAGAGGACACGGCATTTGAGCGACCGGCGCAGCCGGCAGAGCTCGCACCGCTGTATGTGTGGCTGGCATCACCGGACGCCAGTTACGTGACTGCCGAGGTGTTTGGCGCTACCGGTGGAAAGACCCCTGTTTAAGCAACTCAGAAGATGAACGTTGGCAAAATTCGATCAGCCGGCACACGTTAGCGTCCGGTTCCCACGAACCATCAGCCGCATCGCGGCGAATGATTTGACCGTATGACTTACCTAGACCTGCTGAAGCAGGTCAGTTTAAATCACTGCTGAGATTTGGAAGATGACTCAGTCGCATGATGAAGGCAAGCTGATTCCCGTTACCCTGTCGCCGCCCCCTGCGCTGACACCGGCCGAGCGTGCTGAGATTGTGGAAGCGCGCGAGATCCTGGAGCATCATGGGATCGCCGATCGGTTGACACGAGCGATCGGTACCCCGATCTCCGCCTCGATGCGGCTGTTGCCCAGTTCTGTTCAAGGCCTGATCCAAGCCGCTGTCGACCGTTCGTTGACCAAAGCGCTCGATGGGGCAATTCACACGCTCTCGCCCGCGGACGCCGAACAGGGGCCGCGGTTGCGTAGGAATCAGTGGATGGCGGGGTTGGTGGGCGCCGCCGGTGGCGCTTTCGGGCCGGCCGCGTTGGCGGCGGAACTGCCGGTGTCGACCATTTTGATCCTCCGCAGCGTCGCGGATATTGCCCGCAGCCAGGGGGAAGACCTGGAAAAGTTGGAGACGCGGCTGGCTTGTTTAGAAGTCTTTGCCCTGGATTCCGGCGGTCCGGCCTCCAAATCGTCGGGGAAAGCGACAGCGGGCGGCAAAACTCCTGCCGACGTGACCGAAGATGCGACCGAAATCGGTTATTTTGCGGTCCGCGCCGCGATGGCCAAGCAGGTCGCCGGGGCGACAAAGTACCTCGCCAGTGCGACGGTGATCGATCACTCCGCTCCGCCGCTGGTTCGCTTCATCAGCGAAATCGGCAAACGTTTCGGCGTGGTCGTGGGGCAAAAAGTGGCGGCCCAGGCGGTACCGGTGATCGGCGCCATCGGTGGCGCCTTGATCAACAGCTACTTCATCGACCACTATCAAGACCTCGCTCGTGCACATTTCACGATTCGTCGACTCGAACGCAAGTACGGAACGCTCGTTGTTCAAAGGATCTATCGAGGTTTGCAAGAGTGAGCGTTTGCGGCATTGAACCAATACATTCACCGAGCGTCACTGTCCATGACCACCGCCGAGCAACCGAGCCTGGAGCCGCCAACACACGTGGTCGGTATCGGTGCATCCAGCGGCCGCCTCGACTTGCTAGACGCTTTCCTCGCGGCGCTGCCGGTGACGACGTCGCTGGCCTACGTGGTGGTCGGCTCGACAGTCGGCTTCGGTAAACCGCAGCAGGAGCAGTTAGCGCAGCGCTCGAAACTTCGCTTGCAGGCGGCAGCTCAGGGAATGCTGCTGCAGCGTGGCCAGGTCTATCTGATGCCTGCAGCGCACCTGATGCGGGTCGAAGATGGCAGATTGCTGCTTTCGCCTTATCCTGCCGATTCGGTTGAAATCCAACCCGTCAACACGTTCTTTCGCTCATTGGCGATTGGCTTTGGGCCCAACGCGATTGGCGTGCTGCTTTCTGCTGGAGGCGACGGTGTGTCGGGGGCCTGTGCGATCCATCAAGCGGGCGGACTGGTGCTCGCTCAAAGCGATGTGGCCAAATCACTCGCCGAAACGCCAGCCAGCACACAGGCTTCACACGTCCACCTGGTGCCTTCGCCTGCGGAGCTAGCACAGCTCATCGCTCACCATGTCAGTCAGCACACGCACCTCGGGTGGGTGACGCCGCGGCGGACTCGCGACCACGCCGCCAGCTCGCGTCCTTATCGCAGCTCCCTGGGTCAACAGGCTCATCAGGCCGATGCGGCCCTGCATCAAATGCCGGATGCTCCACGGCCGCCCACACCGATTCCCGCAGTGGCTCAAGCTGCGGCCGACCAGCCACTGCAAACACCACCGCTGCCGGAAAATCCACAGCAGCAATGGGGGCAAGCACTGGAGTCGGAACTGCGGTCCACCCAAGCTGGTTTGCAGATGCTGGTGAGCCGATTTGAGGCGGTTCATCAAGAGCTGCAGGCCACCAATGCCCAACTGCAGAAGCTCAACGCTGCCTCGCTGCGCCCGTCGCTTTTAGGTGAGGCGGGGCTTTTAGGTGAGGCGGGGCTTTTAGGTGAGGCGGGCCAAGTCACTCACTTGACCGGCCTTCAAAATGACATCACCGAGCCGCAGCGCGGTGGGGACGCGGCGACCGAGAGCGAATCGGAATATCGCTGGATCTATGAAAATGCCGCCGTCGGAATCGGGCGTCTGGACGTGGCAGGGCGCTGGGTAGGGGTGAACCCGCATCTGTGCGAAATCCTCGGTTACAACCAAGATGAACTCCTCGGGATGACCTTTCAGCAGTTGGTCGATCCCGAAGATCTAGAGGCTGATATCCGCCGCTTTCAGGCGTTGATCAGCGGCGAATGCACCAGCGATTGCCATGAAAGTCGCTACCACCACCGCGATGGACATGTCGTCTGGGTGCTGCTGACGACATCGCGCCAGGTGAGCAGTGATGATCAGTCAGTCGGTTGCATCGCCATCATTCAAGAGATTACGGAGCGCAAGAAGGCTGAAATGGCATTAGAAAAAGCCAGGAGAATGGCCGATAGCGCAAACCGCGCGAAGAGCAGCTTTGTGACCAATATCAGCCATGAATTGCGATCGCCGATGACGGCGGTACTGGGATTTGCTGATATGTTGGCGAACGAAATCGAGGTGCCTGAACAGCTTCAAAAGGTGCAGACCTTACGACGCAATGGGCAATTCTTATTGCGACTGCTCGACGACATTTTGGATCTGTCAAAGATCGAGTCCCGGCGGTTTCAAAGCGATACGGAGCCCTGCGACCTGATGGCGCTGATCGATGAAGTGGAAGTGCTGATGCAGGGCCGCGCCAGTCAGATCGGCTCACAGCTCTGGTTTCACTTTCCCACCCCGCTGCCCAAGACGATTTATACCAGCAGCATGCGGGTCCGGCAGATCCTCGTCAACTTAATCGCTAATGCCTTTAAGTTTCCTCTCCGCGGCGAGGTCAACGTCACGATCCGCTATCGAGTCGAGCAAGGCGATGATGAGCACGCCGAACCGTACGTCGAGTTCGAAGTGGCCGATACCGGAGTGGACGTCAGCAACCCGCCGCAGGCCGCGGCATTCACGCCGTTCACTCCGGCTGATCCCGAAATTGCCGAACGGTTTGCGGGCCGCGGAAGTGGCCTGAGCATTACCAAACGGTTGGTGAGCACGTTGGGAGGAATGCTTGACTTCACCACCGGCCAGAAAGGGGGCAGCACCTTCTTAGCTCGGCTGCCGGTGGGCGAAGCGGTCGATATGGAATTGATCAACCGCGAGGCGCGCGTCCCTGCCGTACCCACCCTGCGCGAGCCGAGCCAACTCAAGAGCATTGCTGGCAAGATCTTGGTCGCCGATGATCGCCGAGATATTTGGCAAGTCACTAAATACTTCCTCGAACGCAGCGGGGCCGAGGTTGCGGTGGCCGAGGATGGCCGCCAAGCGGTCGACGCGGTGGAGGCCGCTGCGAGCCAGGGCGAGCCGTTCGACTTGCTGCTGCTGGATATGCAGATGCCGGTGATGAATGGGTTGGAAGCTGTCCGGAAACTCCGCGAGGCCGGGTTCTCACTGCCCATCATCGCCCTCACCGCCGACGCGATGAAGGGTGAGCGGCAACGTTGTTTGGCCGCCGGTTGCGATGATTATCTTACCAAACCGATCGATGTTGTCTTGCTGACAGAGACTGTCGCTAAGTATCTGGGAGAAAAGGCATAAGCTGTAGGACAAATGTCTAGGTCTGGAGGGCTATGATGCCTGGGTGAAATTGCGCAATTTGGCGATTTATGCAATTGGTGGCCAGCGGAAAAATGGTCATACTGTTGCCGACCAGAGATAGTTGCGTAGTGACCGACAGGGAGGGTGATGATGGAGGCGAGTTGGATGCTTCAGCCGCAACGGCTGGAGGGATTTGGCACGGACCCGCTGCTGCCGCACTCGCCCCGGCCGCTCGTCCGGATCAGCCAGCCGACCCGGGCGACACTCAAACGCGAAGTCACCCAAAAGTGCCCACCGGTCCCGGGGGTCTACGGCATCCTCGACCGTACCGGTGAGCTGATTTACGTTGGCAAAAGCAAATCGCTCCGGCATCGCCTGCTGAGCTACTTTCAGTCCTCCAGCAACCAAGAGAAATCGGGCCGGATCATCGAGGCGGCTCGCGGCGTGCAGTGGGAAACGCAGCCGAGTGAGTTTGCCGCCCTGCTGCGCGAACAGCATCTGATCCGCCGCTTTCGGCCGCGGTGGAACGTCCAGGGGATTCCCGGCCGCCAGCGACCGCTCTACCTCTGCCTCGGCCGGACCCCGGCGATCTACTTCTTCACCGCGGCCAAGCCGCCTAAGGACTTGCTCGCCCTGGAAGGACCATTCTATGGAGCGGGCCGCGTCAACCGCGCGGTCGATGTGCTGAACCACTTTTTTAAGCTGCGAGACTGCAGCCAGCGGACCCCCTTCTACTTCGCCGACCAGCTTTCCTTGTTCGATGTCGAGCGGCGTCCGAAGTGCCTTCGCTATGAGACGGGAACCTGCTTGGGCCCGTGCGCCGCTGCTTGCACGCGCGAGGCTTATGATGCGCAGGTGAACGCCGCGCAAAGCTTCTTGGACGGATTCAATGATGAACCGCTCATCGCGGTCAAGGATGCCATGGAGTCCGCTTCAGCCAACCAGCAGTATGAGCTCGCCGCGCGACGCTTAGAAGATTATCAGGCGCTCGATTACCTCTATCGCAAGTTGACCTACTTGGCGGAAGTCCGCCGCGGCTACTCCTTCATCTATCCGGTCCAGGGCTACGACCACTGCCACACCTGGTATCTGATCCGCGCCGGTGAGGTCGCCGACGCGATGGTTGCGCCGCGGTGTGAGAGTAGCTATGCCGCGGCTAGAAAACAGCTCAAACAGTGGGACCTGGAAACACGCAATTCCTTTGACCGCGGGCACGGACGCTACAGCCATACCCTCAATTTGGTGGCGTCCTGGTTCCGCAATCACCGCGAAGAACTCGGCCGCACGTTTGCTCCCAAACGTGCGGCGCGCGTTTATAAGACTCAGTATCAGCCGGCGGGCTGATCGATCCATCGCCGAGTCAGATCCCCATAAGCATCAATCCGGCGGTCGCGCAAGAATGGCCAGTGCGTGCGGACTTCATCGCTGAGTTCCAAATCGCAATCGGCAATCACCGTTTCTTCGTCGCTGTGGCCGGCGCGGGCGACAATTTCGCCGCGCGGGGAAACGATGAACGAGGCGCCCCAGAATTCCAACGCCTCTTCGATTCCGACACGATTGGGGGCACCCAACCACAGGCCGTTGGCGATCGCGTGTGAACGCATCATCGTCTGCCACGCCTCATGCTGCCCCTGGCCAAACTCCGCTTTCTCTTCGTGAATCCAGCCGATCGCAGTCGGGTAGAGCAGGATTTCCGCTCCGGCCATCGCGAATAATCTGGCCGCTTCCGGGTACCACTGATCCCAGCAGATCCCGACGCCGAGTTTGGCATAGCGGGTTTCGATCACCTTGAAGCCGAGGTCGCCGGGGGTGAAGTAGAACTTCTCATAAAACAGCGGATCGTCGGGAATGTGCATCTTGCGGTACAGGCCGGCGAGGCTGCCGTCGGCATCGATCACGGCGACACTGTTGTGATACAACCCGGGAGCGCGGCGTTCAAACAGCGGAGCGACGATCACGATTTCCCGCTGGCGGGCAACCGCCGCGAGCTGTTCGGTCGTCGGCCCGGGGATCGATTCCGCCCAAGCGAAGATGCGATGGTCTTCGCTCTGGCAGGGGTACGGGCCGGTAAACAGTTCCTGCAGGCAGACGACTTGCGCCCCATCATCGGCAGCGGCCTCGATCCGCGTGATCGTGCGGTCAACGTTGTTGTCTCGGGAGGCGTTGCCGCGCATCTGCAAAATCGCCAGCCTTACACTTCGCATCTTCGGTATCGTCCTGATTGAGTTGGGTGGAGTGGATTGAATGGAAGGGAAGTTCCCTCCTGACCGCATTTAGACCCGTGGAATTCACGCGGCAGCCAAGCTGGCTCTGTGACCCTGCTCCGGTTCGGGGTAAGATGCCGACCGCGATTTTGACACGGGTGTGGGCACTGCAGCGAGCAACCGACCATGGACTTGCCACGGCCTCGAAGGCTGTTCTTTACCGGCACCGACACCGATGTCGGCAAAACGTATGTCGCCAGCCTGGCGGTCGCGGAACTGCGCCATTCTGGCCGAAGTGTGGCGGTCTACAAGCCGGTAGCCAGCGGCTGTAAACTAGCGGGGGAAGAACGGATCAGCGGCGATGCGGTGGCGCTGTGGGAAGCGTCCGGGCGGCGCGATGCGCTGCACGAGGTTTGCCCGCAGCGGTTCCTGGCGCCGTTAGCCCCCGCCTCGGCCGCCGCTGCCGAGGGCCGCACAGTCGACGACGCCCTGCTGCTCAGCGGCCTTGACGCAGTGAGCAGCGGTGCGGAGTGGATCGTGATCGAGGGGGCCGGCGGGTTACTCTCGCCGCTCTCGGACAGTCAGCTCAACAGCGACGTAGCCGACAAGTTCGATGCCGAGTTGGTGATCGTCGCGGCCAATCGGTTGGGCGTGATCCATCAGGTACTGGCCACCGTTCTGGCCGCCAAGGCGCTGGGACTGCCGGTTCTGGGGGTGATCCTCAATCAAGTCAGCGAACGCACCGATCCGTCACACGCGACCAATGCCGCCACCATCGCCCGATTCACGTCGGTACCCGTGCTCGCCGAGCTAGCGTTCGCTGCTCAGCGCACACATATCGACTGGCCAAACCTGCCGCAGGTCGGCAAACCCGAGCTTAAGAAAGTCGCCCAAGCCTGGTTGTGATGCTCTGCTTCGGCTGGAGTTCAAGCAATGTTGGAGTTCAAGCTTTAGCTTGCCGCCCCGCAGGCTGAAGCCTGAACTCCAACGGCGCTGTTAACCTCGGAGTACTTGCGGTTGACGCCGACCAGAGCACGTCGTATCTTTACTTGCATGGTGACGCAATTATGCATGGAATCAAGATGACTCCTCAAGAAGCCGCAGCCCTGCGAGGGCCGCTGGATGAATTGCTCGACGCGGAGCTGTTCAAGGCGCTGAGCGACCCGACACGGCTGAAGCTGTTGGCCTGCTTGACCAAGTGCGGCTGCCCCAGTTCAGTCAGCGAGGTGGCGCAGTGCTGCTCGGTCGATTTTTCCGTCGTCTCGCGGCACCTGGCGATTCTGGAAACAGCCGGCGTGCTGTGGTGTGAAAAGCAGGGAAGGACCGTGCAGTACGGCGTGCGGTATCAGCACGTGGCGACAACGCTGCTAGCTTTGGCCAGCGCGTTTGAACAGTGCTGCCCGGAAAAGAAGAGTGGTGAGACCGGCACCGAGTGCGGTGCCAATGAGTCAATTCGAGCGACAGCCGATCGCTAAGGAATGCGTTTTAAGTCATGACAACAATTGAAGTATTTGACCCGCCGATGTGCTGCAGCACCGGTGTTTGCGGACCCGAGCCCGACGGTCGTTTGGCGCAGTTTGCAGCCGACCTCGATTGGCTCAAACGTCAAGGGACGCAGGTTCGGCGCTACAACCTTTCGCAAGAACCGGCCGCATTCATCAGCCAGCCTGAAGTCGCCCGGGTCGTGCGCGAAACCGACGGTGAGGGACTGCCGGTCGTGATTGTCGATGGCAAACTCGTCAGCCAAGGCGTTTATCCGTCGCGGCAAGAGCTCGCTCAGTGGTTGGGGGCGTCCGCAGCCGGCAATCAGGAACCTGCCGATCAGCCCGCCATGCAGCGTCCCAAGGCGCCTTTGCTCTCAGTGGTTCAGCCCGGCGGAGGCTGCTGTGGTGGTGACACCGCGGACGGGACAGGGTGCTGCTGAGCACTTCATTGACGACAAAATCATTTAGCGAAGGAATGCAATGGGGACAACAACTAACTGGCTCGGTGTGGCGACCAAACACCTGTTTTTTACCGGCAAAGGTGGAGTCGGTAAAACGTCATTGGCCTGCGCGACGGCGGTTCGGCTAGCCGAGACTGGTAAGCAGGTGCTGTTGGTCAGCACCGATCCAGCCTCGAACCTCGCCCATGTTTTTGGAGTTCAGATCGCTGCGCATCGACCAACGCCGATTGCCGAAGTCCCTGGTTTGTACGCCTTGAACATCGATCCCGAGGCGGCTGCGCAGGCTTACCGCGACCGCATTATTGGGCCCGTCCGAGGCCAATTGCCGGCGCGTGTGGTGGCCAAGATGGAAGAAGAGCTTTCCGGCGCATGCACTACGGAGATTGCGGCGTTCGATGAATTTACCACGCTGCTGACCGATCCAGCGGTGCACGAGCGGTTCGAGCATATCCTCTTTGATACCGCGCCGACCGGTCATACGCTCCGCCTGTTGAAGCTGCCGCGAGCCTGGTCGGATTTTCTTATATCCAATGAAAATGGTGCTTCCTGTCTCGGCCCATTGGCAGGACTGGAGAAGCAGCGGCAGCAGTATCAGGCGGCTGTCGCGATGCTGGCCGACGGCGGGCGCACCACCGTGCTGCTGGTCAGTCGCCCGCAGCGCGCGGCGTTAACGGAAGCGGCCCGCACCAGCGGCGAACTGCAAACGCTGGGCATCCACAACCAGCGACTGATCGTCAACGGCCTGATGCCGGACACTGGCAGCGCTGATCCGCTGGCCCTGGCGATGCGCAACCGCGATGCGCAGACGCTGCAAAACCTGCCCGACGCGCTGCGGCGATTGCCAACCGATCAGGTGGCGCTGCGGCCGACGAATCTCGTCGGCGTTGCCGCACTGCGAGGGTTGCTTGGGGAACTGTCGCCGCCAGTCGCGGCGGTTGGCCAGTCGCTGAGGGCGGAGCTCAGCGCACCATCGCTGCGTGACTTGGTCGACGCGATTGAAGCGGATGGCTGTGGGTTAGTGATGGTGCTCGGCAAAGGGGGCGTTGGCAAAACAACCATCGCTGCGGCGGTGGCGGTCGAGTTGGCTGCTCGCGGGCACGACGTCCATCTCACGACGACCGATCCCGCGGCCCACCTCGCCGCCACGATCGAGTCGGAGGTTGAGCATATCCAGGTCAGCCGGATCGATCCGCAGGTCGAGACCGAGCGTTATCGCCAGCACGTGCTGGAGACGAACGGGAAGCACCTCGACGACCAAGGGCGAGCGCTGTTGGAGGAAGATTTGCGTTCGCCATGCACCGATGAAATCGCTGTCTTCCAAGCGTTCTCGCGCGTGCTCTGCGAAGCGAGCAGCAAGTTCGTCGTCATGGACACAGCACCCACTGGCCATACCCTGTTGTTGCTCGATGCCACCGGTTCCTACCACCGCGAGCTCACGCGTCACAAACAGGAGGCCAGCAGTGTCACGACGCCGCTGATGCAACTGCAGGATCCGAAGCAGACCAAGATGCTGATCGTCGCTTTACCGGAGACGACGCCGGTGCTCGAGGCGGCGGCGCTGCAAGCCGACTTGCGCCGCGCCGGCATCGAGCCGTGGGCGTGGGTGCTCAATGCATCGCTTGCGGCGGCCGGACCGACCGACCCGCTGTTGGCCGCGCGTGCCCAGGCGGAACTGGCGCAGATCGAGCACGTTCGCGAGCAATGCGCGTCGCGGCTAGCGCTCACGCCCTGGCTGGCTACGGAACCAATTGGTCCCACGGCCCTCCGCCAGTTGTGCACTACCGCAACCCCGTTGGAGTCCAGGCTTCAGCCTGCTCACTCCTCGTCACTCCGAAGTGATTAGGTTATTGATGGCAAGCTAAAGCTTGAACTCCGACTTTGGTTCCAAGGCGACAGCACGTGTTTTAGGATTCCGGTCGCAAAGGCTCCCACGACTGCGCCGGTGATGCCCTCGTCGGTTCGGCCGCTTGGCCAGCAGTCGAGCAGGGCCATGTAAACCAGCGCCGCAAACAGCCGCCGGAACGACAATTGTCTTGACGTGTATTGTTGGCACAAGTAAATTGATGCCCATGGTACCGACAGCACCGTCCCCATTAGCGGCCAGCACCGGCCAGCGATTCGATTCGCTCCAGCAAGAAGCGTTTCTCAACCTGTGGCGCACCTACGATCGGCTTAAAGGCATCGAAGACGAAACCTTTGCCCAGGTAGGCCTCTCGGCGCAGCAGTACAACGCCCTGCGGCTGCTGCGTTCCGTCGCTCCCGGGGCAATGGCCACGCTCGACCTGGGCCGTCGCCTGATCTCGCGGGCCCCCGATATGACGCGGATGCTCGATCGCCTGGAGCGCCGTAGCCTGCTGACCCGCAATCGCCAAGCGGATAATCGCCGCGTCGTCGCTGTCCGCATCACCCAACAGGGCCTGGAACTCCTGGACGAGATCCATGATCGCGTGCAGCAGTGCCATCAACGGCAATTGGGGCATTTGGACGCGGCATCGCTGCGCCAACTCACTCTATTGCTTCAGGCCGCGCGGCGGCCGCACGAAGCCGCAGACGACCGTTCCTTCATCGACGATTGACACGCTGCGGGCTTGAGCAGTTCCCTTCCTGTTTCCAACACCTGTTTAAGGAATTTGAGCATGGCCTCTGACGGTTCTCCCCATGTCGTCGTCATCGGTGGTGGCCCCGCCGGTTCGACGGTATCGACGCTGATCGCGCAACACGGCTATCGGGTCGAACTTTATGAGCGTGATCAATACCCGCGTTATCACATCGGTGAATCGCTAATTCCCGAAACCTATTGGGTGTTCAAACGCCTCAACATGCTCGACAAAATGAAATCGAGTCATTTTGTCAAGAAACACAGCGTCCAGTTCGTCAATTCGCGCGGTAAGCATTCGGCCCCGTTCTATTTCCATGACAACAAGTCGCACGAGTGCTCGCAGACCTGGCAGGTCCTGCGCAGTGAGTTCGACAGCATGATGTTGGAAAATGCTCAAGAGCATGGGGTGCGTGTGCACCAAGGGGTGCGCGTGCTCGACGTGCTGTTTGAAGGTGATCAGGCGGTCGGCGTCGAGATCCTCGACGAGCAAGGCAACCGCTCGGAAGTGCGAGCCGATGTCGTGGTCGATGCCAGCGGCCAAAGCTCTATGCTCATCAATAAGTTCAAGCTGCGTGTCGCGGACCCTGACCTGAACAAGGGAGCGATCTGGACTTATTACAAGGGAGCCTACCGCGACCAAGGAGAGGACGAAGGGGCGACGATTGTTTTAAGCCTAAAGGATAAGCAAGGCTGGTTTTGGTACATCCCACAACATAACGACATGGTGAGCGTGGGGGTGGTCGCTGATTTCGACTACCTTTTCAAAGGACGCAAAGACCATGAAACCACCTACTTTGAGGAAATGGACAACTGTCCGGCCGTGCGGGAGCGGGTATCGATCGGCGAAAAAGTCGCGCCGATGCGAGCCACGAAGGATTACACCTACCGCTCAAGCCGTGCCGCAGGCGATGGCTGGGTGCTGGTCGGCGACGCCTTTGGATTCCTCGACCCGCTCTATTCCTCAGGCGTGCTCCTAGCGCTCAAGTCGGGGCAATTGGCCGCCGATGCGATCGTCGAAGGGCTCGCTGCGGGCGACACTTCGCGCGCGCAACTGGGCAAATGGGAGGCGGACTATGTGCAAGGCATGAGCCGCATGCGCCGCCTGGTCTGCGAGTACTATGACGGCTTCAGCTTTGGCCAGTTTGTCCGCCGGTTCCCCGAACACCGCGGCTCCATCACCGATCTGCTCATTGGCGACTTGTTCAAGCCCGAACTGGATCGCGTCTTTGAAGACATTGACTCGATGAAAGTGAGTTAAGTCGCTGCGCAGCTCCCGCTCGTTGCCTTTATGGGATCCAAAGTGAGTCAATACGGTTTGTGAGCTGAGCCATCCGTCTCGCTCACGAGCGATTGAGGACAATCGCTCTACCTTTAATGTAGAACGATTGTCCTCAATCGTTCATCCATCGGCGCGGCATCACCGGTTGGCATGCCCCGCCGGCCGCTCCGGTGTGCACCGCAACCGTCGCCTTCCGAGACGCATCGGCCGCCAGCAAATAGCAGAGCCGCGAAAGATGGATGGCACCATCGGTCTGTTTCAATCATGAGCGATTGAGGACAATCGCTCTACTTTTAATGTAGAACGATTGTCCTCAATGGTTCATCCATCGGCGCGCCATCACCGGTTGGAATGGCCCTAGCTGGTCGGTGAAGCAGGTCAACCCGCAGTCGAGGGTGCATTTGACGGACAAGCCGGTCGAATTGGCCGTCCGTGCGATTGGATCTGCATCACGTCGCTGAGATCCAAAAACTCGATCGATGTCATTTACTGGGCCAACCTTTGCAGGTCGTCTCCGAACTTCTCGTTGATCGTCTTCAGGCTCGCGGCGAGCTTCTTCTGGCGTGCCTTGTCGCGGCACGGCGTCACCAGAATCTGGTCGCCGTTGGTGGTCAGTTGAAGCGGCGTCGTGGCATCGATCTGCAGCATTTCCAGGATCGGCTTGTCGATGACCAGGGCCAGGCTATTGCCGTGTTTGATCAGCATCTTTTGCATCGTTATCTCCTCGCTTATATGGTTACACAAAGTGTATACCGCCGGGTGGCGTGAGGCAATCGACGCTCGCATGGACACCATCCGCACATCCTGTTTTCTGAATCTTCCGCACCGGCGATCACCTCAAACCGGTCGGGCGGCACGACCAACCATTATCCCAATCGGCATCCACCTGGTGTCAACGCCCGTGCAGTTAGGCTGCGTCACTATTTCGGCAGTGACGCCACTTTGCCCCCCGGCCGGCGGTTAAAATGACGTCTTGGTTTACTTGCCGACCTCGTCTGCTCCGCCGACCAAGAGGCTCCGCCATGCGATGCTTGCTGCTATTGATCGTTTCGCTACTGGTCGCGCCTGCGAACGTCTGGGCTCAAAGCTCCGAGGCCTCCGCGGATGTTGCGCCTCAGGCTCGAGCGGACGATCAGCCGCGGCCAAAGCCCGCCTACCTGATCGAATTGGTTGAGTTTTGCTTCGATGAGCCGCCGACTGCCGCGTTGTCGGCCAAGGACGTGCTCCAGCGACTCAGTCAGGCGGCGGAGGAGGGCAGCGGGGTGGAGGTGATCCAGACGTTTCACCTGTCAGCCGTGGCGGGGCAAGAGAGTCGGGTTCAGGTCGAGCGGCTGACCGCGATCATCACGGGGGTGTCGCAATCTCCGATTCCAAGCCGAACAGGACAAGGACAGGCTCCCCCGATCCGCAGCATGCAGCAAGTGGAACTGGGGACGAGCTTGACGGTCAAGGCTCAGCCGGCTGACAGCAAGATTTCGATCGAGGTGCGTTACGCCGCCTCACGCATCCAGGGCGAGCGACCCGAGGACGGGCCACCGGACATCGTCTCGTTCACCATCCAGTCGCAGCTACCCGTCGTTTCCGGGCAGCCGGTGCTCCTCGGCAGCGCAAACGGCGGCTCGTCGTCCTCCTACACCGCGCTGACCGTCACCGAACAATGATCCCGCGCCACTCGCACGATGGCGGAACATGCCTTTTCGGTACCTGACACCTTTTGCTTGATCATCCAGCGGCGAACGTCGTCAGCGAGCGGTTTGCCGTAGGTCAGCTCGATGAACAGCAATTGCGTTTCTTCTTCGCTCAGCTCCGGGTGGCGACGCCGGATGGCAGCGAACCCCATGTTGCGTACCCGTCGTGACATCGCGCACGTTCGCCGAACCCGCTCTTGGGGGCTCATCTTGCGCAAGCCCGCAAGTTGCACTTCAAGGGCTTCTGCGGACGTGTCGGTCGTGTAGGTGCGAGTCGTCATGGTTCGATTGGTAGAGACTCGAGACGTATGAGGATTCGCTGCCACGCAGGATCAGACGTATAGGAAAGGAACGCTATCGGGAAGTTTTCAATTGGAGGACAATCTCACCGCCTGGCGTTACTCCCTTTTTGGTTCGGACCTCAGAACGAGGCTTGTTGGGCATCGCCTTCACTACGACCTTGCCGCCTGCGGCGGTGAATGCGCGAACGAGTTGATCCAGCGATACGTCCGCTGCCGCACGTTCAATTTTGGCCACGCGAGGCTGGCTGGTTTTTAGTCTCGCCCCAAGCTCCTTTTGGGAAAGGTGCTGTGCTTCCCGCTGCCGACGAATCGCTAACGCCAGTTCGACCCGCGCGTCAAGCAACTGCCGTTCTTCATCGCTCATCTCCAAGAAATCAGCGGCATCGCCGGTCTTCCAGCCCGCGGATTCCAGGGCTTTGCGTTTGGCTGCGTCCATCTTTTGTTTCCTCAGTCACCTTTATCGAACGACCGCGCACGCGGCCGTCTATCGCTGCTGTCATTCGGCACGGCTACCAAGCCACCGTGCGGGGGTTAGCCGCCTCCTGCCGTCCTTCCGGCGTGAAGGGAGGCGTCTTGACTTCGCCCTGTAGCCACACGAGCGGCTTTCGTTGTGGTTCCGCCGCGCTGCTTCCCTTTTTCTTGGCCACGTCTTGGATGCTCCTTGATTCGGCACTCCAACTGTATATCGGATGCGGTATATCGTCAATCCAAGAAAACTGCCGCTACTTGTTTGTGCGTTCGCTCGGATCAGCGCGATCGTCTGGGTGAGGCGGGCAATCGACCAATCGACTGGTGCCAACCACTTTGTAGCCGCTGGCGGTGATGGGATCGCTTGGGGCCAGGCTGCAGGATTGGCAGGTAGGCCGCACGTAGGTCTGCTGCTGAACGCAGCCCTGCCGGATGGGACGGCAATGACGCCAGTCCCTGACGACGCTACCACCAGAGCCAGCATCACCGCCGGATCACTCCACTACTCATGTGGCTGCGAAGAATGCCCTCGCGGTCTTCTGCCCGCGGTGCCAACTGCGCCCCTGCCGCTGAGCGTCCGCGGCCATCGCCGCGGACGAACCGGCGCACGCGCCACGGCCAAAGTACTTTTTAAAATTCCACACCAGCTCGCG
>Ga0182745_1000219_pt1 | contig 72081 bp, 54 predicted proteins | sample eDN3rd30CKraftBY_FD_128523 | JGI IMG/M metagenome (GOLD analysis project Ga0182745, IMG submission 128523) | Enriched backyard soil microbial communities from Emeryville, California, USA - eDNA 3rd pass 30_C Kraft BY (version 2) (version 2) | ecosystem: Environmental > Terrestrial > Soil >... | reverse complement strand
TCTGGATTATTCATACCTCCAGTAGGGTGCATGTAGCAACTCCTTAAGTGGCGGTGCATTGCGCACGAAGTTCTCTCCTGATGGAAATCACACACTGTTTTTGAGGCGGAGTTGCGGAATGCACCCTTCTCCTGATTTCTTCGTGCTTCATGCACCCTACGAATAATCCGGGTTAAGGGGCAGTCCTGAAATCACTTCCGGATTGCAGAAGTTGTTGAGAAACTGGGGTCGCCCGGCCTCTGCATGGCCGGGTGCCGTAGATACAAGAAGCTTTCCTCCTCCGCATCCATTTCCTCCAATGACCGTGAATTGTCCATCGGTCGCCGAATCGGAGAATGAGATCTTCTGTAGATATCGAAGGCTGAGGGTCAAGCATCTTGTCGCTGAGCCACCTCGGCCACATTGGCCGAGCCACCCTGGAAGTGATTTCGAGGCTGTTCCTAACTCACTCGAAGCCTAACTCACTCGAAGAATGTAGCCACGGCCGCGAACGGTTTGGATGAGCTGTTTGTCGAAGTCCCGATCCACTTTCCCTCGCAACCTGTTGATGTGAACTTCGATCACGTTCGTGACTCCTTCCCAGTCCGATTCCCACAGATGTTCACACAGCATTTTTCTGGTGACCACCTGATCGGCGTGTCGCATCAGGAATTCGAGCAGACTGGATTCCGTCGGGGTCAGGTCCACTTCACGGCCATCTCGAAAGAACCGGCGCGTCGACAGATCCAGAGAAATGGACCCCAGTCGTAAATGTTGTGACGGGGTTTTCTGAGTGCGACGGGTCACTGCTTTCAGGCGAGCCAGCAACTCCGGCATCGCGAACGGTTTGACCATGTAATCGTCGGCTCCTCGTTCCAGTCCAACCACCCGTTCCTGTATCGATCCCATGGCCGTCAGGACGAGCACGGGAATCTGGTTACCGAGAGAGCGGATGCGTTGTAAAACCTCGATACCGGAGACATCAGGTAACATCAGATCGAGGATGACGACATGGAAGTGATCGATCTTCAGGAATTCAAAGGCACTTTGTCCGTTTCGTGCCCAGATGCACTGATTGCCGGCATCCTCAAGCCCTTGAGAAATTGCCTGTCCCAGAACCGGATCGTCTTCAACGAGCAAAATATGCATGGTGCTTTTTTCGGCGGAAATGAGAATATCCTTGTCGTCGCAGAGTTGAGTCACGTTGAGAGGCTCCCTGTTGGTAGGCTTGCGCTGGTGATCGGACGTTACAGTCTCCGGGATGCAGATTCGTTTTGTCGGTGTGCCGTAGGAAATGTGGCGTGGTCGAAGTGAGACCTGTACTACAAACGTTCAATCTTCTCTCATACTGAGAGGATGTCGAACAATATGAATCACACTCAATGAATCACACTGATTGCGGCCGGGGCGAACCAGCCGCCACTCTGGGGCAATCCACAAGTTCTCATGTTACTTCGTCCCCTTCATTCTATATACTGCCCATGCAAAAAAACGAGACCTTTACTCTGCCACCGCCTGATTTTCAAATTGAAGAATCGAAACGAAAGCGGAGAGAAACCTCAGAGACAGTGTGTCATTCCATTTGTTTTCTCCCGTTTTCCTTGCTTTTCTACCCCCTGAATCCTGCCCCTTCAGAGATCTCCTTCATCAACAAACCTGGAACGACTGGAACTTCTGCCTGATGCGCCTGTTTGTCGAACCTGTCTGGAGTTGGCCCTGGCTGATTGTCGCCGTCGTTGCGATGTTGGCCGTGGTGTTGCTCTCCTATCCCCAACGGGTTCGCAGTCTGCCTCGTTTGTGGCGAACAACACTGATCGGGCTCCGGCTGTTTGCGGCATTGCTGCTTGTCTTCGCGATGCTGCGCCCTTCTTTACAGATCTCTGAGACAGATCAACAACGCTCGGAACTGGCAGTGCTTTTTGACAAAAGTCGCAGCATGCAGACTCCCGACAGTTCAGGGGGACGCACACGCCGGGAGTCGGTCGTCAATCTCTGGCAAAGCCTGCAGCCGGTGCTGGAATCGCTGGGAAAAGAAGTCGAACTGAAACTGATGGACTTTTCCGGAGCGCTCAGTCCGGTTCCTGCTCCCGGCGCGAATGCGGATGGCAACATGACCGCCATCGGGAAGGTTCTGGATGAACTGCGGGAACAGGTCCGATCCGAGCGACTGGTGGGTGTTCTCCTTCTGAGTGATGGAGCCCAACGGGCCGGAGGAGAGGAAGATGTCGACCCGCTTCTGGCAGCCTGGCGGTTGTCGGAAGAGAAAGGGGTTCCCATTCATCCCGTCCCTTTTGGAACGTCTGAACTCTCTGCCAGTGGACTTGATCTGGCGATGGAAGAACTGATTCTCGATCAGCCGGTCACATTTGAACGGAAAACAGTTCCCGTCCGTATGCAGGTTCGTTTACAGGGGGCCGCTGGAAAGCCGGTCCGAGTTCAACTGCTGATGGAAGATCGAACCGGAAAGGCTCTCGGAGAATCAGGTCCGTTGAAGCCGATCCCGTTTTCGCCAGACGCCAAGCCATTCACCGAATTACGGACCAGCGAAAATTCGATTCTGATGAATGTCGACCTGTCATTCGTCGCGGATCAGGCGGGCGACTATAAAATCGCGGCGGAAGTGGTTCCACAGGAGGGAGAAGTCAAACTCAACAATAACCGACTGGAGACCTTGGTCACCGTTCGCAAAGGAGGACTGAAAGTCGCCTACTTCGAGACTCTGCGATTCGAACAAACGCTTCTCCGGAAACTGAACGAAACCGCCAAAATTCAACTCGACACCCAGTTCATCATGGGAGGACGCAGCGCCAACTCAAAGACGCTTGATCCGAAAATGTTTGAACCGGGGGCGTATGATGTCTACATCATCGGCGATGTTCCGGCTGAAGCATTTCAGGTTCAGGGACGCAATTTACTCGAGGCGTTAGCCGATCGCGTGCGTGAAGGAGCGGGACTGGCCATGCTCGGGGGCGTTCGCAACTTCGGAGCAGGGGGATACGCCAACTCTCCTTTGGCCGAATTGATGCCCGTGAAGATGTCTCCCGCGGAACGACTCGCGCCGGGGAGTGCTCCGGTAGTTGGAATCAATCATCCCGTCAGGATGCTGCCGACACGCGATGGACAGCGAAAGTACCTGATGCAATTGTCCTCATCGGGAAACGATCAGATTTGGCGATCTCTTCCTGAAATGTCCGGGGGGACGAAACTCTCTCCCAAGTCGGGAGCCGTTGAAATTCTGGCGGAATCCGAACAGCAGGAACCGTTGATGATCGCCACCGATACCGGAAAAGGTCGGGTTTTGGCATTGGCTGTTTTCGATACCTGGAAATGGCACCTGCATGGTTTCGTCGCCGAACATCAGAGATTCTGGCAGCAGGTGATGCTCTGGCTGGCGCGTAAGGAATTTGATTCTGATCAACCGATCTGGGTACGGGTGGAACCTCGAAACTTCCCGCCGATGGCGCGGATTCCGATCGAAATGGGAGCACAGGATGAAACGGGGGCTCCACTGAATGACGTGCAATTTGATGTCGAAGTGATCAAACCGAATGGAGAGGTCGACAAGCTGACTCCGCAACGCCTGACGACGGGAGCGCTGGCGGAATACACTCGGGCCAGCGAACCAGGGGACTACTGGGTTCGTGTTTCCGCCGCGCAGAATGGAATGTCACTCGGTTTGTCAGCGATGACCCGTTTCGTCGTGGATGTCCGCGATCTGGAACTGGACAATCCGGCCGCCGATCCGACGTTAATGTCGGAACTGGCCGCGATCACCGGCGGAAGTGTCGTTCCCCCGGAATCGCTCGGAGATTTCCTGACGACTCTTCTGAAGGAAGGAATCCCCAGCGAATTCAAGAGAACTCGTCGCATCAACCTCTGGGACGGCTGGCCTTTGCTGATGCTGTTCGCCGGCACAATGACGTTAGAGTGGAGCCTGCGGAAGTGGAAGGGATTAGTCTGATACGACAGTTTCAGATTGTGGTTTTGCTCATTTTCCAATGGTCAGGCATGTGGGAGGGGAAGCTCCTGCTGAGCCGCATGAAAAATCGGGCTTTCCATGGTTTGCGGCTCGACAGGAGCCTCTCCCTCACAAGACCGATTCGATCAGGCAAAGAGGCTCAAAACATTGAGCTTGTCAATAAGAACCCCTAATAAAACTGACCCCGATCCGCTCGCGGAAAGGAAATTCTCATCGTTTGAGGGGTTTTGTTCGCGGCTCAAAGTAAAACTTGTAATGCTAGAAAAGAGGTGGCCGACCGAGGATGCGGCGGACGATGACCCATTGTCCGCAATGCATCATCCAGTGAGATCCCAGCATCGAGTACAACGAACCGACCGTTGGCGCATAAGGAACGCCAGAAGGTTGATCGAATTTGTCGGAAGACTCCTTGGCCAGCATTTCCAGACTGATCTTCCGCTGCGCACGATACAGGTTCAGCAGTTCTTCTTTCGAACGAAAATCATTCGGGTTGTCTGATCCCACTTTGTCTCTGCCGTACTGTTCTTCAAGACCTTCCGGCAGTGCATTGGAAACATCGGGGTGAATGGCTTTCAGCATCTCATACTCACTGGCAATAAGGTGCCCCAGCTGCCAGTTAATGTGATTGGCTCCCGGACAGGGACGCACCAGCAGATCGGCATCACTGAGATCTTCCAGATATCCCATGCAGACCATGTCAGCTGAATCGAGATTCAGTTTAATGGCATCGTTGGCTGTCATCTTGGTTCTTTCTTCAAGGTTTGGCGAGAGTGGCTACATGAAAGAAGTTCACGTTATCGCCTGCAGGCTCTCGAGAATCAATAGACAGAATCATTCAGAGGAACCACGGAAAGGACGGAAGAGACGGAATTGATCAGGAGGACTGACAGCGTGTCAAATACAGACTGACTCTCCAGGAACCGGTCAGATTTTTCTGTAACTTATCTGAACCAAAACCTTTCCGTTTTTTGACGAATCGTCCGGACGATCATGATGCCGGGTTTCGAGGGGATGCATCACCGCAGAGAGATGCCCACAACCGCACTGGTGAGGACAATACCGATGCCTACATGAAACGCCAGATCATGGGGTGCGAAGTGGTCGTGGCAATCATAAACGGCCGACTCGATTTCAGACCATGAGAACAGATGCCATGGGAACAGATCTTTTACGGAGAGTTTGAGGGCCGCCGTCCGGAGAAGGTTCTTGTGAAGGTGATTGGAGAGCAAAAAGTCGGCGCAGACTGGAATTGCTTTACACACGATAAAATGGAAGATCCAGCGACTTTCCGACACGATTCATCATACGATGGGAACGGGCTCATCCAGAACCGCGTGCAGGATGGTCACCGCCATCCGAAATCCGACAGGAGAATCGGTTAATGAAATCGATCGCGGAAGATGAGGCGTTTGCTTGTCGATGGGTCTGAAATCGAACGTCAACGTTGCAGGTGTGTCTGACGCGTCATCGGCAAGCTCCGTTTTCTCATTGAGTTTTGCAGCTTTGATTGCGGTTTGAAGCTGCTCCAGCGTTTGTTCTCCACCGCCGACAACACTGACCTTCAACGGGGACTCTCTGAGTTTTTTCTGCATTTCCCGCACGGTTTCCCCTAACACCGGATGCCGGAATTGTGGAGAGACGTCACACCACGGGTCGAGAACAAACCGACGATACCACGATCCCGGGTGGGGAATCAGCAATGAGCCACGATACGATTCTAATGGGCGATGATGGCATGTATTGACATCTCCCACCGCATCCGGTCCTCCCGAGGAATTCAGCGTAATGACGTCGTGGCCAAAACTGAGCAGATCGATGTCCAGCGTTCTCGGTCCCCAGGGAACAGTTCGCTCCCGTCCGAACTCTTCTTCCACCTGTTGAATCTGGCAGAGAAGTTGCGAGGGAGTGAATGTTGTCTGAAGCAGGGCCACGGCATTGGTGTAAGTTCCACCGGCCTGATCCCCCATTGCCCGGGTTTCGAAATTCCGGCTCCGACCGACCAGTTGCACTTCCGTCAACTGGTCGAGCCTGGCCAGTGCTCGCATAAAAACTTGCGGGACATCTCCAACATTTCCGCCGAGTGCGATTGCGGCCGTTGTTGACATGGTTCTTCAGGACCTCATTCCAGATTCCGCGGGACGTGTGCCGACGGCCGAGATGCCGTGGCTCAATCATAACTTATTGATGAACCATCAATAGAGACGATTTTCACATTCTCAATTCCCGATCAGCACAAGATTTGAAATGAGTGCTGACGATCAAAATGATTGGGAAACCCTGCGAAAAACGACGTTCCCGTTTCCGGGATCGTGAGGGGAACTATCATGCTTCATGGTCGACGATCTTGAGGATTTCGACTTTCATCGTTGTTCTGGGAAGAACAATTTCGACCTGTTCGCCGACCTTTTTCCCCATCATTGCGACAGCAATCGGGCTGGTCGTCAGAATTTTCATGACCGGGCCGTCGTAGTTTTCTTCTCCGGGACCAACGAATTCATAGGTCTCCTCTTCATCCATGTCGAGGTCTTTGATGGTCACGGTTGAACCAAAGGTGACTTGCCCTTTCGGCATGTCTGCCTTATCGACGACATAGCAACCGGCCAGCTTTCCCTTCAGGTTATAAATCTTGGCCTGCACCCGTCCCTGTTCTTCACGCTGTCCGTGATATTCCGCGTTTTCTTTCAGATCCCCTTCGGAGCGGGCATCAGCGATGGCTTCCGCAATTCGGGGCATGACCTCATCTTCCAGATGTTTAATCTCGGCCAGAAGCTTCTCGTAGCCTTCTCGTGTGATTGGTTGTCGGTCCATATCGGGGCACCTGAAAAAGAACGAAGCCGCGTCACAAACGGTCTGCTTGTGAGCGGTTTCAAGTTGGAATCGGGATAAACAGAAACGGGCCACGACCAAAATCGCGTCCCGTTCCTCTCTCCATTGGTATCGTATCTCATGACGGAAGTCCATCCAGAAAGAAATTTGGATGGAATCAGCAAATCAGGTCCGGTGCAATACTCTGATCTGGAAACCCATTTCCATCGAAACTTGTTGTCCAGGGGACTTTAGTTGTCAGGGCTTTCCTTTTGTTCAAGTTGGCCTGGGAGGGCGAGGCTCCCGCCGAGTCGCACACCATAGAAAGCGTTCTCTTGATTGCGGCTCAGCAGGAGCTTCGCCCTCCCGGAAATTGTTTATCCTGAAACCCTGGCTCAGTTGCCTCAGAGTGTTCGACTCTCCTTCCGTTCCTCGCCCAAACTGGCAGGTTTTGCCGGTTAAAGGGATTTTTGACTTTTTGACTCACTCCGGCATTGGTTGTGCATTATCGATTGATTGAGACAACGTTCCGTGCCGGGTGAGTGAGACAATCAATCACGGAATCTCTTTTGAGACTTGAGACAATTCGACGAAATCCCTGTGTTTTACCGCTTCAAACTGCCCAGAGTCGTGAAGTGAAACGAGAGATTCGCTCCGATTCATCCCCTTGGGCGAGACACAGGTGAGAGGCCGATTCTTGAATCTTTTACCAAAGTGGGGGAAAGATTCTTGAAATTCTTGCGAAACCGTGTTGACACTTTTCTGCCGATCGCGATATCACCCCGCCACCTTCCTCGAAGACACTTCTCAACGGAGCCGAGCACTGGCTGACTGAAGAAACCGAACCCATCTCAAATTGGTTTCTTCCGTCAAAACTGGTCCGGCAAACATTTCAAAGTTTCCCACACGTTTTGATTTTCACACCTGTTTGAAACCACTTGCAGAACAGTCTCCGACCCACGCGCTGGTAAGAATTCTGTTTTGTTCGTGGTGCTGAAAACGTTCAATTCCCAGCGTTCAGTTCGAATTTCTTCGTGCTCGCCGAGCGTTGAACGACCTTGAAGTCTCAAAGTCTCACACGTCTCCTTTTCGTCTCACTCACCCCCTTGCTTCGGCATGCGGACTCCGTGGATGGTTCTCTCTCAAGCCATCGGGATCGGGTTCTGCGCGTCGAGGACACCGGCAGGAATCTCATGTCCTTAACACCCCCAGCCACTATTCGACCGAACGGAAAGGTCGTTGCCTGTGCGAAAAGCGAGGCATCTCGACAGCATCTGGAACTGGCGATTCGCCGCGCAGGTTATGACTGTGCGTCGGTCGGCACGATCCAGGAACTGAGAGCAATTCTGCTCAACGAGATGATTGCCGCCGCCGTCATCGACGAACCGGAATCGGCCGCTGAAATCGAAGCCCTGGATGCAGAAGTCCGTCGTGCCGAAAAGCCGACGCAGTTCATTCTGCTGCCCTCGATCGGACAGCGTCTCATTCCTCCGCGAAGTGCTTCCTGCGACGTTCTCGATCCACCACTGACTCCAGAGCGGATTGGACGTGCCCTGTTTTCCTGTGTCGCCCGCGCTCAGTTGATCAACGAAAACATTCAGCTTCGCCAGAAACTGGAAGGCCGGATGTTTGACGGTCTGGTGGGGATCAGTGAAGCAACCCGCGATCTGCGGAATCAGATTCACGCCGCTGCCGATCATGATCAGCCGATTCTGGTCTGCGGAGAAGCCGGTTCAGGAAAGAGTGAAGTGGCCCGAGCGATTCACCTGACTCGCAGCGGACCAGGACAGCCACTCCTGACCATTCGCTGCAGCCTGCTGACCAGTTCCGTAGTTGAACGGGAACTCCTCGGCGATGCAGACTCCGTAGGGCGCTTTGTCTCCGCTGCGGAGGGGACACTGGTCTTCGAAGAAATCGAAGCACTGACCATCGCTCAACAGCATCAACTGGCAGAAATCATTCTGAACAATGCCTTCCCTCAAGGAGGCGTGTACGTTCCGCTGCAAGCCAGAATCATTGCAACCACCTCCTCCAACCTGCGAGAGCTGTGCCTGCAGGACAAGTTCTCCGCTCAGTTGCTGCGAGTGCTGGAACGAAACTGCATCACCGTGAAACCACTTCGTCAACGGATGGAGGATTTGCCGGTTCTCGCGGAACACTTCCTTCAGCAATGCTCAGTCAAAGAAGGTCAGCCGATTCGACGAGTCTCCGAAGAAGCTCTGGCTCGCCTGTTGACTTACAACTGGCCAGGCAACGCTCGAGAACTGGAAAACGTCATCGCCCGTTGCTGTTCATTGACGAACGCTCCGGTGATTGCCGCCAGCGAAATCGAACCATGGCTGGAACAGAATGACGAATCAACAGAACTCCCCGGCCTGACTCTGCGGGAAATGGAACGCAAACTGATCGAAGCCACCTTCAACCGGTTCGGCGGAAATCGGGAACTGACCGCGAAAGCATTGAAGATCGGGATTCGAACCCTGTCTGGTAAACTTCGCGAGTACGGCTACCCACCACGAGGAGGTCCAGGTTCAAACCGACGTGAAGAACGCGCAGCATGAGACGATGCTCGCGCGACTAATAAGAGGCGAAATTTGAGAGACGCGAAAGCCACCTGTCCCCACAGGTGGCTTTTTTACTTGACCGCCAGTCGCTCTAATGGAAGAAGAAGTGGGTAGTGGGTCGTCGATAGTGAGTAGGAAATAGCGTGGTTTTCCTGGCATTTACTGTCCCCTGAATCCTGATCCCTGACCCCTTTTTTCCAGGCACGAACAACTCAGGAACAATTGGACAGCAGTTCCCCCATGGCGAATGTTGAGAGTTACCTGAAGCCGGAAGTGATTCGCAATGTCGCGAGGCTGGACCTGCGTGCGCGGTTCATTGTCGAAGGGTTTCTCAGTGGCCTGCATACGTCGCCGTTTCAGGGATTCAGCGTCGAGTTCAGTGAACACCGCCGATACACCCAGGGGGACGATCCTCGCGATATCGACTGGCTCGTCTATGCCAAGACAGACCGGTACTACGTCAAGAAATATCAGGCAGAAACCAACATCACCGGGTATCTGCTGATGGATCTGTCGGAAAGTATGGCCTACACCTACCGGCAGGACCTGACCAAGTTTGATTACTCCATCTGTCTGGCAGCGGCACTCGCTTACATGATGGTGCACCAGCAGGATCCGGTGGGTGTCGCGACCTTTGGAGATCAGTTGCAGGCCAGTCTTCCGGCTCGAAGTCGACGTTCTCAACTTGCCAATATTCTGGCTTTGCTCTCAAAAGCCCAACCGTCCGGGACCACCGGTATTGCACAGTCGCTCAGACAGTTCGCCCCGATGATTCGACACAAAAGTCTGATCATGCTGTTTTCGGATCTCTTAACCGATCCGGAACCGGTGATTCAGGCGTTACGGATGATTCGATTCGCAGGACACGACATCATTCTTTTTCATATTCTCGATGAAGCGGAAGTCAATTTTCCGTTTGACGGCATGTGCGAACTGCGCGACCCGGAATCAGGCGACATCCTCACCGTCGACGCCGCCGGAATGCGGGCGGATTACCTCGACTCCCTGAAACAACTGCGCGAACAATACAAGTCCGCCTGCCGGTCGATGGGAGCGGACTTCGTCGAACTCGACACGAGCATGCGGTTTGACAAGGCACTTGTGGAATACCTCTCGCAGCGCAAGGCGAGATTCTAATGAATTGCCTGACTGAAGCGACGTGGGTGTCATGCTCACATCGCGCAGCAGGCTCAGCATGAATCGGCGCACCACTTGAACCTGCATGCTCCTGCTGCTGCCGCGACAGGAGTAAGGACGCCCAAGACGACTTCTCTTAACAACTACTGTTGCGTCAGCATTCAAAATGAGGGTGGAAGAATCGAAACGGGAGCGGCCAACGAGCCGCGGAAACATGTGAGACAACCCGAAGTTTGAAGCCTGACAAGGCACTACCTGCCTGCGGCTCATTCTCAAGTTGCTTCCAGAACAGGAATCCATCAAAACTTGCAGAATCATTGTTGATTTATCTGTGGTGTTGCGCCATTAGTGATATGGCAGCATGGAATTTGTTTTAGAGATCGGGGAGTTTTCCCATGTCATCTCCAATGTCAAACTCCAGGGTACCACATGAATGCTTGTCGTAATTTGTATCTACTGAATGATTTACGGTTTTGGAATGCGGAGCGTTTATCTTTTTGCTGTCAAATGCGACCAGAATCTGTGTCGTGGTGACTCTCCCCGACGTCGCTTTTAGTCAGATTGAAGATGTGGCTCCTCTTTCTCATTTGCCAGACACACATGGAACATATGTTCCATGTGTGTCTGGCAATACTTGTTTCGTGTTCTGGCCATTATGAATCGCGTTCTTTTCTTCAGTCGGAGTTTCTTCTCATGGATCCAATTTGTAGACCTCCGGTCTGGGGGCGTTCGGGAAGGGGTTTTACTTTAATTGAACTGTTGGTCGTGATCGCCATTATCGCGATTCTTGTCGCCCTGCTGCTCCCCGCCGTACAACAGGCCCGCGAAGCTGCCCGCCGTTCGCAATGCAAGAATCATCTGAAACAGTTGGGACTCGCGATACACAACTATCACGAGACTCACAGCATCTTCCCTCCCGGGTTGATCAATCCCGGAATTAAATGTCTTTCCAGTTCGGGCAGCAATATCGGTTGGGGCAACTCCAATCCCCATGCGAAAATCATGAATCACACGGCTTATCTGTTATTGTTGCCATTTCTGGATCAAGCAAATCTCTACAACAAATATGACTTCAGTCGCCCCACCGGTCGGTCTCGTCACATCAATTGTGAAGACTCATTAGGACATTTCGCGCCGACAGCAAGTGAAGCACAGTCAGATGTCGCGACTTCCCAGATTTCAACATTCCGATGCCCCGCTGATCCGGGAGCCAATCGCGGAACGTATAACGCCGGTCACGCGTATACAGGGAGTTCCTATCGTACCAGTTATGGACTGGTCTCACTTAGGAATGATGACCAATTCGACAAGAATTACACCGAACCCGCCAATAATCGCAGCATGTGGGGAGTGAATGGAGCTGCGAGATTGCGGGACATCACCGACGGGACATCGAACACTCTCGCCTTTGCGGAATCTTCATTTCAAAAGAGATCTTCCCAGCCGTACATCGGTCCTTTCTGGAACGCATGGTCATTTCCTTACTGGTTGAATCTCTCGCTGGCCATGAACCAATCTTATCCTGGAGAAAATGGACTTGATCGAAATAGAGCCGGGAGTCATCACACTGGTGGAATCCAAGTCCTTATGGCGGATGGTGCCGTCCGCTTTCTGAGCGAAAACACAGATTTGACCAGAACCATTCCTGCGTTGGCCACCATCGGTGACAACGAAGTTGTGGGAGAATGGTAGAATGTCTCATCCTGATACAAAATCAGCAATGGTTGTCCTTGGACTGGTACTGACTGGTTGTGGAGATGCTCCACGGGATCAGCCTCCGATCGGTCAAGTCACAGGAGTGATCACTCTCGACGGAAAACCGCTGAGCGAGGCGATCATTCTCTTTCAACCGACACACGGACGTCCTTCCATAGGAAAGACAAACTTGTCTGGTCGTTACGAATTGGATTATAACGCCACGACGAAGGGGGCAAAGATCGGGATACATACCATCACGATTACAACACATCGAGATGGCGAACCCGGTAATCCGGCGAATCCCGGGTTTCCAGAGGTTCTTCCCGCCCGTTATCATTCGAGAACAGAACTGACCGCCGATGTGACATCTGGAAGAAACACAATTCCATTTAATCTGCATTCACAATGAATATTATATTTATATAATTATGCTAATGAAAATACTAATAATCCTGGTAAATCTGTCGATCTCACAGTTTTGCTGGGGACGTGATTTTCATGTTGATCCTGATACTGGCCATGATGGCCACGATGGAATTGTTGCCCCGGTACGCACAATTGCTCGAGGACTCCAACTCGCCGGGCCAGGAGACACTGTTCATTTGCAACCAAAGGTCTATCGAGATTTTGTCGGATTCTCGAATCGCCATGGAGAACCAGAACGCCCGATCATTCTTGATGGGCATGGAGCCACTCTCGAAGGGAGTAAACCAATTGACCCCGACACCTGGAAAGAAGTCGCACCCGGACGATTTTGCAATGGTCAACTAATTCCCCATCTGGACGCGGGAAGGATTCAACGCTGGTTTTTCATCTGGAACGGCAAAATGAATCATATGGGGCGGACATCAAAAGGGATTCGCACCCCTTTCAAATCGCCTGAAGAGCTTCAACCCGGTGAATGGACTTTTGTTGAAGAAACTTTTCCTGGTTCCGCCGATCCGTCCAAGCGGAAATATGGTGGTTCGTTCTATATTCAGCTTGATCCCGGACAATCCCTGGCCGAAGCGAATGTTACTTATCCTGCCCGGATCAACGGTGTACAACTGGGGGGAACGAATTCTCATTTAGTCATTCGTAATATCACTTCCACTCACTTCGGCAATGATGGCTTCAATATTCATGGTGACTGTCATAACGTGCTATTTGAGAACATTTGTGCGATTGAATGTGGAGATGATGGAATCAGTGCCCATGGAACAGCAAAGTACCGGGTTGAAGGGCTTGTCTCGATTGGAAACTCAACGGGAATTTGTGATACAGTTCTAAGCCAGACTCATTATAACAGCGTCTATATACGTGATTGCCTGGCTTATGATCTGTTCTTTCTTGATCAGGGGAATTATGCCGTCCGGAATGCAGTGATTCATTCCAGTTCTCAGAACCCGATCTCCGTTAATGGTCGGAGCGAGGAGAATCTTCCTTGTCGATTGGAACTGGAGAACATTCTCTTCCTCAGAAAAACACCGGGTAAGAATGCTTATGTCGGAAAGAACACCATTCTGACCGCCAGTCGCTGCACATTTCTCAATCTGGGTATTCTTGTGAATGGCGGAGCCGCCAGCTGGAAAAACAGTGTCATCACCGGTACACCCGGTCCTGTCATCACTGTACGCCAGAACGGAGTCTGGTCCGGGGAGAGGAATCATTATGATCTTGATCAAATCAAGTTCGAGAATGAGGCGATTACGATGACGAATTTTAAGACGTTTCAAGATCGCACGGGACAGGAATCCGGATCACAATGGAGGCAATTTATTTCATTAGAGAACAACGCGTTGAGTCTTCCCAGCGGACCAGGGGTTGATCAGACGAGATTACCAAAATCCCGGCCGGACTCCACGTTGCCCTGAAATTGCTTCTCAGGGAGGAAATCTGCATTCATAGAGTGCATGCAGCGACTCCTGAAAGAGGGGCGCATTCCGCACGAAGCGTTTCCTGAAGATATTCCCTCCCTGACAATTGACCGGGAGTTGCGGAATGCACCGTTTCCACCGTTCGCTTCATTCTCCGTGCACTCTACATCTGCTGGTTACTTCCCCGTAGCCTTGAAATGGCGGTTGTCGAAGTGAACGATGACGCTCCACCCTTGGCCTCCTCAGTGGAAATGATCCTGCCTGGAGAAGTCTCCCTCATCGCAAAAAAAATGAAAAAGACCAGCTGAGGGACACAACCTTAGGTCGTGTTGACAATTATTAGGTAATCGAGTCAAACTAGTGTGTTATAGATTTTAACGGAACAAGTTGAACCGTATCAGCGATCACATGGCCATTCACCTGGTCGTTACTAATAGTGACTGTAATGATCTCCCCGGATTCGCACGCCAGTTCTGCCAGAGGATAAAACATACCATCTGCTGGCGGGGTGGCTCGTTGATTCACTTTCTTCTCCTGCGACGTGCCTCGATGCTCCCAGACAACTGGAGTGTTAGTCGCGCGATTGCCTGCTGGGGTGTAAGACATTCGCAGGGCATATCTTCCCGTTTCCGGAACGGTCAGGGAATAAGTAACGGAACACTTATTCTCAGTTTTAGAGGAAGCAGCCAGATAACCGTGACCGACAAAGCCGGGGACAGAGGAGCTTAAACTCCATTCACCGACCTTCTGGGCATCGGCATCGTCCACGACAATACCAGGGAGATCTTTCAGTTGAATGGAGGCAATCGCTGGCGTTCGATTTTTCAGATCCAGAACCTGATTGTCGGCCAGCAGGCGCTGTTGCAATGTGGAATAAGAAACAGCATGTAACGGCTGATCCCCTTCAAGGGACAGGCAGCATGCCGTTGCAGCTGACTGCCCAAGAACCATAAACACAGGTTCCATGCGAATCGATCCGTAGGCAATGTGCGTACAGGAGATGCAGACCGGGACCGCAAGATTCTCACATTCTTCCTGCTTTGGAAGGAGTGCGCGATAAGAAATTGCATAGGCACCGCGAGGACTGACCTGCACATCACCCTCATTGCGAACATGTCCGGTTGCGTCGACATATCTCAGGCAATTGTGGGAGTCCATATTGTAAGACCCCAGCCCGACACTGTCTTCACAGATACGAATCCGTCGGCAGTCCTGTTCTGTCTGGACATAGGTTCCAATCATTCTCCGGGCTTCACGGATATAACACCAGAACGGAAAATAATTATTATTAACAAACTCATCTTTTGAATACCCCCAGCGAGATGCCTTTGCACGAATTTCCTCTGGAACCCGGGGATGGTTCGCTAAGGTCCACAGGAAACCGCGAACATAGGTTTCGTGGTCTTTCAGGATTTGAGCGCGAGCGTCATCATCGGCGTCCGCATAATTATGATTCATGCCGATCCAGTCGGTCGACACTGCAAAGTTATTATTCAGATCGGTTTTGCGATTCGGCATCCGGCCAATGCTCATTGGTAAACGCATGTCCCCTGCTTCAAAATTTCGCAGCAGCAACTCATGTTGCAATGGGTCATAACCAGCAGGCTTATTAAATGGGACACGATTCTCTTCCGCATCTGTCATGCAGATCCGGAAGTTGTAGGCCTGCAGGGAGTCGTCGGCTGCTCCATCCGGACCGGGGATGTCGGGACGAATCCCGGGGAGCAGACCACTTTGAGGATTGCCGGGAACACGATACGGATCGACCGGCGCGACAAACTGATGATGAATGGAATGACCGACCTGTATTCCATTTAATGATTCGCCATACTGACTGTTGGCTTCACGACCGACCGTATAACTGACTCCCGCGGCCGCGAAGAGATCTCCCTCATACGTTGCGTCGATGAAGCGGCGTCCAGAGAACTGCTTACCCGACTTCATGGTAATCGACTGAATCCGTCCATTTTCCTTGCGGACACCCGTTTCGCGATTTAAGGCTTCTTCAAGAACATAAGGAACATTTTCGGATTTCAACCAATCCAGGAAAATGCGTTCAGCGACATGGGGCTCAAATGTCCACATGGCGTCACTCTTCTGCTGGAATGATCCGTTCTGGTCTGCTGCTTCCTGTCGCCAGGCAGAATCCTGGGTATAATGCTGGCGAACACGCTGATAGAACTCTCGCGAAATCCCGCCGATAGCTGACTTGTCACCGGAGTCGGTCGCCCCCAGACCACTGACCGTTAGACCACCGAGGTGCTTGCCTGGCTCAATCAGAATGACACTCTTGCCCATCCGTTTCGTTTGAATCGCTGCACTGACGCCGGCAGAAGTACCGCCATAAATTACAACATCATAAACCGGCTCTGCAGCATGCGATTGCGAGACTGACCCCAATGATGCGGTGAAGATCAGTAATGTGAGACAGTCATACAAACGACACGGACCGTGGTCTGCTTTAAGCACATCTTTCTCCTTGAAGAGCTTCTTTATTTTTTGTTCAGGCGGTTCCGGAAGGACGATTCGACCCGAGGACATCCAGATTCAGGGAATCCGATCCTTTCTCTGGAACGGTGATCTCAATCGAATACGTCCCTAATTCCTTCAATTTTGGTTTTGTTCCTTCGTCGCTTTCGTCGGAAGAATCAACAGGGCCTAATATCGTCACATCGACCCGATGTGGTCCGGGGACGGGGCCACGATCTCGAGTTAATCGATATTTCCCGTTAATAATCATTCCGTGTACAGAAGGGCTGTCTTTTGCTTCCACAGGGGGATTCATTGAAAAGGATGCATTTGAGATCGGCTCCCCATTAAATGTCGCCGATCCCTGTACGGCAACTCTTTTGAATCCATCTCCCGATGAACATCCGATCGTTGAAATGAGAAACGCCAGTCCTAATGTAATAGAACAGAAATTATTAAGATAAATTTTCATAATACATAAACTCCTTCTGTCTGAGACCGTTCTCTCAGCGGCGACAATGTCAAACCGGCCTAGAATGGGCCGGGAACCGTTCCGCTGGAGATGTTACAAAGTCGGGCATAGGTTTCACCGTTCACATTTTCACTGATAAAATGAACCGAACCATCGACAAACAGGAAGTGAACCCCTCCTGTGTGCTGAGATGAGAAGCCAGACTGTGCCGCACCAGGGGCGTGGGCTAAGGTTTTTCGGTTGGGATAATGGGCAATTGTACCTGCGCCGAGAGCATCCGTTGCCTCGCACTCATAACACTTCCCATCGCTGTCGTTCGTTGCCCGAGTGACAAACAGCGTAGAGGCATTCGCCGGATAAGACAGGCTGATGGAACCGTTACTGTCCATTCCAAGGTATTGCCAGGTCCGTTCTCCGATCATGATTGTCCCTGATGTGCCGTCGGTGACATCACGAATTCGAGTTGAATTATTGGGGCGAAACATGCCATTGGCCTGGGACTTATCCAGACTGGTGACAATATAAACATCGCTGCCACTGGTGTTACCACGATTCATCCCGACATAGTTTGTTGTTGCGACGGGGACTTGCGTTGTAGAATTCCGGGAAGTGACTTGTCGATTGGTATTCAACATCGGAGCAATATCTGACGGACAAACGAACATCGGAGAACGAGATTGAAACACCGTTCGAACGGTTGTGTCGTCCAGTGCGTCCGCCCCCATTCTTCCGGAAACATTCAGGTTATTGAATGCCGCGGACATTTCTACATATGGGAGGAGATAGGCTGTCCACGTCCATTGCGCACGTCCTTTGACAACTGATCCCATGTTACCGTTATGCACTGCCCCTGGAGGAACTGAACCAGCATCGAAATAGTCTTGCCATCGTCCCCAGTCGCTTACGTAGGCGAATGGAAACATGTTGTAGGTGTCATGATAATTATGCATGGCCAGACCAAGCTGCTTGAGATTGTTTTTGCACTGGGATCGTCGTGCTGCTTCGCGCGCCTGCTGAACGGCAGGCAACAGCAGCGCCACCAGAATTGCGATAATGGCGATGACCACTAGCAGTTCAATCAGGGTAAATCCACGTTGAAACGAAGACGACTTTCGTCCTGACGAATGAAAGCGATTTCGATGTGATATAAGTTGAAATTGTAAAGACATGACAAACCTCCAATTGAAACGAAAATACCCTGCGCCAGGCGGCGAGAGATGAGGCGAACAGCTAAGATGTGATTTGTGATGAGTCCATATGCCGCTCTACAAACAATGACCATATGTCGCCGACTGGATGCGTCTCAACACACACGAATCTCAATGCTCTACAGCCGGACGCCGGATATCAGCTTTTCTAGATATATTATATCCTATGCGATTATTTTATGAACAACAGGTATGAAAGTTCAGTCTTTCATTTTTTTCGAGATTCCGACTTGCGCGAGGAATCAGGGGTTGGAACGTCAAAGTTCAGAACGGTCTCGGAAGCAGGAAGTTCGGCAGCTATTTGAAATTCAGGAAAGAGAGGACTGCCATGAGGAAGATCCGACTTCGGATCTCCTTTGCCGTCCAATCCAATAATCACCACCATATGGGGGCCGCCGACGGTTCCTTTTCCATCGAGACTGGTGTCAAACTTTCCGTTTGATATCGAAGCATATCCGGTGGGGCCTGTGTTTCCTTTGGACGTATCGGGGGAGAACTGGATCGAACCGACCGGCACAGGTTCTCCTTGAAATGTCACCGTACCGGAAACTGGGAATCGTTCAGGAGAATCCCCTGTCTGATTCCCACATCCGCAGATTCCCAGTAGAGAAATCCCTGACAATAAGACGAGTGTCTGTCGAAGAAGCATTTCTTCTCCTGAACGCGAGGAAATAAATCAGTACAAGCCCCCCTCGATCGCTGAAAATTCTCATTCTTCGAGCGGATCGAGGTGAGCTCTATCAGAGTTTCTTATTGAACAACTTCGACTTCACCGCCGTCCCGACTGGCAGTTGATAGATAGACAACTTGACTGATGTTCTCTGACACAAAGCGAACGGCGCCGTCACACATCAGGAAATGCGCTCCACCAACGTGGTTGCTGCCAAAGGCAATATTATTCCACGAATGGGATGACATATTGGAGTTAATTGCATACCTGACATTCTTGCAGTTAATCATAATATAATTATTGTCTTGATCAATATAACCGCGAACCCATGAACGATAACGGTCATTCTTGTTGGTGGAAATTTCACCTGTCAAAAATGTATTGGAAGTTCCATCGGTAATGTCACGGATCCGGACACTGCTATTATCATACAGTGTTCCTTGTCGGCCCAGGCCTCCTCCGCCATTGGTTCTCTCATCAATAGTGTATTCAGTTGCCGTGATCGGGTTTGGCCCCCAGGGACCCATAATTCCATAGTAGTGTGTCGTCCAGTATTGTGCTTCACTGCTATGAGTTGAACGTATGACCGTTGCACTCGGACAAAGATATCCAGGGACAGGATTTACAGAATTTCCCATTTTTGTCGTAATATTGTAAGTTCCACTCTGAAACGTAAATTTCTGAAACAGCGGTGCCTGGTCCAGATAAGGAAGAATCGACACATGCCAACTAAGCATCGTTGCTGTGACACTTCCAGGAGGAAGCGTTGAGTGGGTGTCATGATAATTGTGAAATGCGAGCCCCAGTTGCTTAAGGTTATTCTTGCACTGCGCCCGTCTTGCTGCTTCCCGTGCCTGCTGAACGGCGGGCAATAGTAACGCCACCAGAATTGCGATAATGGCAATGACGACCAGCAGTTCGATCAGCGTAAATCCGCTTCGGAACGAAGATGCTTTTCTTCCCGACGAATGAGATTCACTTTGATGTGATATGATTTGAAATCCTAAAGACATGATCATTCTCCAATTGCAACAGAAAATCGCTTCACGCCGAATGGCAAGAGATGAAGTGAACAGTTAACGAGATGTGTTTTCAGATGGGATTTCAGGTAATCCCACGAACATGACAGGGTCGAGACGATGTTCATCGTCAAGCACATCCTGAATGAAAATCGCAGAGACAGCTTCTCCTTCCGGAACGCCCATGTCTGAGAGGTCAATTCCCGTGCCAATGACGCGGTAATACAAGGAAATGTTTCCACGCGATAAAGGCTTTTCCAGAAGTTCCTGCAGGCAGGCCACGGGCTCGGACATCTGCAGAAGATGGAACCCGCCGATGCGGTGGGATTCGTTGGAAAGCATTCCGATGTCATAATTCCGCACCGTCAGCGGACGATAGCCAGGCTTCAACTCCAGCGGGCGCACATGAAACGCATCACCTGAAATCGGATGAACTGTTGTATGCGCATCAAAAATCAGGATATCAGGACCGGGGGAATTCACGACCGGCGAACGAAAGGTCACCGTCATTCCCGGCGTCCATTGAGATCGTTCTGTGGTTTCCAGAGGAGTCAGGACCTGACCGAGATGTGGCTGTGGGTTTCCTCCGGGATTCAGGATCCCCGTCAGAAAACTGTCGTCATGCAAAAGCAGATCGCTCAGATCGCCGTTGAAGTCCAGTGGCAATATGAAATTGGTGAGATTGGCTTTTTCAGGAAGTCCCAGTTCACAGAATGAAGTGACGTCTCCGCCGATCAGTTCATTGATGGAATAGCGATACGGTTTGCCACCACGTCGAACCTGAACTTCTTCGAGCCGTTCAAGCTCTTCATGTTCGTTCTTCCTTCCAGAGAATCTGACCAGGCGATCTGGAAGCTGGCTGCGATACGTGGAGGGGGAATAGCGAATCGTTGATGACGGAAGGACATCGGACCGATTTCCGGTATAGCGTCTCGCTTCCCCTTTTCTGAGTTGAGCGGCTCCAGACTGCTTCGAACGGACCGCATCGACCAATCCCTCAATCACATGGACGTCGCTTCCTCCCGATTCATCGACCTTCACCAGAAAACGTGTTCCTCGATCGATGAACTGCGTCGCCGGTGTCAGCACTTCAAAACCTTCGCTCCCTTCCGGGGCGTAGACCGAGCAACTGCCAAACAGGACTTGAACCTGTTCCGCCGATTTCACTTCAAATACGGCGGGAGACTCGAAGATAGCTCGCGCACCACGAGGAAATTGAAGTTCGATCTGGCCTTGAAGCAATGAGTAAGAACGGTTCCATTTCAGGCTTGACCCGACACGTGGCGTCAATTCGTGATAGAAAATCGCCCCCGCTTCTTCCGCCAGGATGACCGGTTGTGATTCCTCGTCTGACATCGATTTCGCCAGAGAAGATTCGGCCAGAGAAATTGCAGGCGTTCCTCCATCTGGAATCGCGGGAAGAAATGGAGTCCCTGGCAAATAATTCCACCCCACAACCAACACGATCAGGCCTGCTGCTGAAAGCAGGAGCTTTCGTGAAACATATCGTTTCCGCGGGAGGCGACGTTGAGTAACAGGCTCGGAAGAGACGGATTTCGGAAGTGATTTTCCCGTTCGTTTTCTGCCGTCCAGTAACAACCCGACATGCATATCGATGTAGTTCAGATAATACTGACGGGCAGCCTGATTGCGTGCGAGAGTTTCCTGCAGACGGGCTTCTTCGGATTCGGTCAAAGTGCCGTTCAGCAGCGACTCAACCAGGCGTCGGAATTCTTCGGGATGAAAAGATTTATCCATGACGAAGTGTCTCCGAGAGTTTTCGCTGAATACAGGCCAGCAAGGTTCTGCGAATTTTCGAAAGCCGATTGTACATCACCTGCAGCGACGCATCGGTGGCTTCGGCGAACTCTTTGACCGTCTGCTCTCCCCAATAAGCGATGCGGACAAGATGCCGTTCTTCCGGCCGCAACTGGTCGACGCAATCCTGCAGTGCCAGCATCCGGTCTGAGTAGTCGTCCTGATTGGAAAGCCGTTCTTCGGAAAGGAGTTCGATCACGTCAGGCAGAAATGCCAGGCGGCTTCGACGACGGGTCTTCAGAAAGTTTCTGACTTCATTCACAGCCACGCCGTAAGACCAGGCAAGAAAACTCCCGGAGGGGTCGAACTCATCAAATTTTTTCCAGAGCACGATACTGCATCTCTGAAAAACGTCTTCCGCGTCCGCTTCGTGGGGGATCAGGGAGAAAATATGAGAAAACAACCGGTCTCGATGCTGTAAAAACAACTCGAGAAACTTTTCGTAATGGGTCGACTCGTTCTGCATGATCCTGCTTGCATCCCGACGTGGCCGATTTATTGAAGCCACAACCAAAGGAATTCAAGTGTCTCGAAATCTTCGCAGTACATCGGGAAGAGCCTCTCACAAAACCTTCCGTGATTCACTCGCGGAAAACGGTGATCCCATTGTTTGAGCGGTTTTGTTCGGGGCTCGAAGAGCATCCGTCTCTGCTCCACCTTTTCAGAAGCGATACAGAAACGCACACACATATCGGCATGTATTTAATTCGTACGCGAATGGGGGAGACCTAACCGAAAGAATTCTTAAATTTTATGGTCCGACTGCCCTGGAGAAAAGGTAAACGGTTGTAAGTTGTTATTTTGGAATCAAATACATCGAATGTCCGGACGTGATGCCCACTGAAAAAATGATTGGGGGCCAGCTACCAAGAGTGCTCTGAGCCTCCCCAAAGGGAGTGTTTGAACAGATTCTGGATTTGCATTTTGGGATGAGTTTTGTGTCGGGAAGGTGAGTGCAGGCTCTGCCATCACTCAGCCAAACGGGGCTCAGGGCTCTGACGAATTTTCTGTGAATCTCGGTGGGAAGAAGGTAAGGATTGACTGCTGATCACTTTTCGCCACGAAACGCGAACCTTAAAATGAAGCGTCAGTCGATTTCATCTCGCATTGTTCAGCATGGAGAATCAGATCCGTGAAGCCTCTTCAACTGATTGCAGTATTATTCACACTGGTGGCCTGCCTGAGTCTGGTGTCCTGGTTCATGACACAACCTGTTTTATTGGGAACCACCAAGAACGCACGCACCGTTTCCCCTGAGAAGACAGGGGCAGAAGATGAGGGAAAGGAAGAAGGAGCCGATCACTCGCATGATGAGACCGATAAAGAACATCATAAAACCAATCCGTTCAAAGCGGCGACTGGTGAGAAATTGCCCAAACTGGAAATCGTTGAGAAAGAATTCAATTTTAGCCGGATGGCATTGGGAGCAACCGGCGAACATGACTTCGTCGTCAAGAACGTCGGGACGGCTCCTGCGAAGATTGCACGCGGTCCGGTGCAGTGCAAATGTACGGTTGCCGGCCTGAAAGATCAGGAAATTCCCCCAGGCGAAGAAATCAGAATTCATCTGGCCTGGACCCCGAAAGATATTGGTCCATTTTCTCAATCCGCGACAATCTGGTCGAACGATCCAGACAATCTGGAAATCAAGCTGATCGTGACTGGCGAGTTGTTCCCTGAAGTGAATATCGCTCCACAGAATGGATGGTCACTGGGACCAATCTCCACATCTGAAAAGATTCCACTGATCGGCTTTATTGAATCTGCCGTCTACAACACGTTCAAAATCACCGAGATCGTCAAATCGAGTGACCGTGTTCAAATGGAAGCCATTGCCTACACAGAAAACGAACTTCAGGAACGTGCCGTATTAAGTGGCTATCATTTACGAGGGCATCTGGTCGGAATCGAAACGCCTCAACCGATCAGTGAATTGATCACGGTTCATACCGATTTGAAGAACTTGCCGAAGTTCGAACTCCCCGTGAATGGGACCCGAACCGGTTCGATCACTATTATCGGATCAAACTGGTATTCCGGCAACCGCCTGTTGGACTTGGGAATGGTCAGCACAGGCAAAGGGAAAGAAGTCAAACTGACCGTGATGACTCCCCCGGCAGAGGAAGAGTTGAAATTGCTCGAAGTGAAGGCCAACCCGGGTTTTCTCTCTGCCACTCTCAAACCGGAACAGGTCGGAAAAGAACTGGCACGCGAACGCTATTCTCTGTTCGTCAAGGTTCCTCCCGACAGCCCGAAAGGAGTCTGGCCGGAAGGAACTCCGGGGACATTGCTTCTAAAAACCAATCATCCACTGGTTCCAGAACTCGAGATCAAGATCGAACTGACAGTCGAATAGCCCGGATGATTCACCACGGAAAAGACGGAAATAACGGAAAAGTTCTGGATCAGAAGCCCAGCCCTCTCCCCTTGAGGGGAGAGGGAGAATAAGAGGACAGGCTCCTGGATCAGTCAGGAACGGGGATTGATCAGCAAATAGAACCGGCCATCCTCTGCTCCTCCGAGGAAGTCGGGAATTCCGTTGCCGTCGAAGTCAACGGTTGTCGGACTCACATCGTGCCCTTCAATATTTCGTTCATCGAGTGAGCCGGATCGTTGAAACTGCCATTTCCCATCCTTCTTCCCCAGTCCTCGATACAGGTCGGCATTTCGGGAATTCAGCAGCAAGTCCAGATGGCCATCTCCATCCCAGTCGACGACCGCGATTTTGCGGCGACCGCTTCCGCCGGCGGTGCGGTTGTTGAACTGCAGCGGTTGTCCATTTTCGTCGACGAATAGACGCTGCGGTGGTAACAGCACAAGTTGATCCCCTTTCTTCGCCCGTTCAAACAGAACGAAATATCCTTCGACATCCAGCATTGCCAGATCGAGAATCCCGTCGCCGGTGAAGTCGTGCACGACTGGTGTCGTTCGCCATTGTGTGACCAGTTCTTTTCCTTGCGGAGTCCACCAGAACCATGCCGGTTTGGGAGCAGCACCGTTCCAGTCCACTTCAATCGGCTCTGGCGGGGCCAGTTTCGGCTGGGTTCGTGTTCCCACATTTTTCAACCATTGAACTCGTCCAAGAATGGAGTTGAGCACAATGTCTGGCAGACCATCTCCATCCCAGTCGGCGACGGAAAAAGTGGTATATCCCCATTTGGCCTCAGCTGGTCCCTGAATACTTCCGTTGGAACCGGCCATGACGCGAAACGGTTTTCCGTTGACATTCAGACGCCTGGGAGCAGCCCATTTCGGATGAGCGACGCCCGGACCACTCAGGTTTTCAAAGAACTCGATGTATCCGGCGGTATTACCTGAGAGGATGTCGATGTCTCCGTCGCCATCCCAGTCCACTCCCACGGGAGTTGCAAGTGCTCCGCATTTCAGCGTGTCCGCTTCCTGCTGGAAATAGACGGGTGCAGCGAACTGCGGCCCCTGCCTGTCTCCGGGAGATGTGATGTTTTCAATAAATGCGACACGACCATCTTCATCTCCGACAATCAGATCGAGATCGCCATCCTTATCCCAGTCGAACGCGACGGGAACGATCATCTCCAGATCCATTGTTAATGGAGTTCCATCTTTTAATGTTAAACGCCGTCCGGCTGCATAACGAGGGATCTGGCGCGTGCCGATATTTTCAAAGTATGTAAAGCCGTCGAGAAATTCTCCACAGAGCAGATCCAGATCCCCGTCTCCGTCGAAGTCTCCAAAGTTCGGGGAAGGACACCCGAATGTATCGACCGGTTTTCCATCGGCTTCCACGAAGACGTATGGAGCATAGTCGGGCTTCTGCGTCGTTCCCTGATTGCGATACAGCAGGACGAATCCATGTAGCGGACCATGTGTCCATTCTCCCTGAGCGTTGAAGGCATCATCCCAGCCATATTCACTCCAGTCTTCAACACCGACAATCAGATCCAGCGCACCGTCTCCGTCGTAGTCAACATAACGCCATTGATTATGGCGAATTTTAGGCCCCTTCGGCTCATTCCACTGATGTTTATAGTGCGGCTGCTGCAACGGAATATTGACTCGTTCTGTCGTTCCTGTTTTAGGAAAGTTGAGATACTCATGGCCGGGATTGAGAACTCGCATTTTGCCGTCGACATAACTGGGCATTAAATTTCCGACGGTTCCACTTATTCGAACACCTGGTTTAAAGACAGGCAGTTTCTCTTTAGCAGTATCACCGGTAACGTTTTCAAAGAACCAGACACCATTCGACGGCTTGTCAGGACAGGAGACGACCAAATCATAATCGCCGTCTCCATCGACATCGCATGGAAGCGGCCAGGCCCACAGCCCCACACCCAGATCCACTTTCAATTCAGGGTGATTATAGGGAAGCTGCTTCAATTCCTGCGCCCAAAGGGGCCCGGAGAATACAACGAGTGCAAACGTGGCAAGGACTGTTCGTTTCATGGTCGGAATTCCTGCAGGCGAGCGGTGAGTGGCAGCAGTAATTGATGAACACGTTCCCGGTCCTCCGGATGGAACCGTTGAAAGGGTTCGGCCATGAAGTCATCACAGATCTCCAACAGAGACAACGCGCACTTCGTAGCCTTAATGTAGCGAGAACCGTATTTACCAATGTCATAAATCTTCTGGAACTGTCGAATCAGCGCCATCAGTTCATCAATTTGTTTCGAATCACCGGAGACGGCTGCGTTGTAGCATTCTGTGAACAAGAATGGAAAAACATTAGCACCTCCCGCCACAGCTCCATTTCCTCCCAGTCGAATCGTATCCGGGAGCAACACTTCCTGGCCGATCATGAAGGACCACTCCGGTCGGACCGAACGAATGGAAATCAACCGTTCAAAATAGTCCAGATCTCCGCTGCTATCCTTGATGCCGACGATTCCTTCGAATTCCGCCAATCGTTTGACCGTCTCCACTTCAAACCAGATCTTTGTCAGAGCTGGCATATTATAGAGCATTAAAGGGAGCGGGAGTGCTTCAACCAGATGTTCGACATAACTTGTTAACTCTGTCTGACCTGCTGGAAAATAATACGGAGCCGCAAGAACAACTGCATCAGCTTCCGATTCCGCAGCGTGGCGGGCTAAATGAATCGACTCCTGAAAAGCCGTATCCGTAATTCCGACGAGCACCGGGACACGATGGTCAACCTGTTGGCAGACTTGTGTCACAAACTCTCGACGAAGCCGATAACTTAATCCCGGCGCTTCCCCGGTCGTTCCAAGAATAAAGAGTCCGTGAACTCCTCCTTGGATCTGATGCTCAATGAGTCGTTCGAGTCCGGCTTCATTCAGTTGATCTCGACCGACCAGCGGCGTTACTAATGGAGGAATAATTCCGTGAAATTGTGCAGATAACATGTTGGATTGTCTTAAAAATGCCGTTCAGTGTGTGATCAGTAAAGATCACTTATTTATAATGATTTGCTTCGGGCGAGCGACTTAGTGTCAAATGTCGGTGTCATGGCGATGTCGGGTGTTCATTGCATCGCCCACAGACAACATGTTGTGCGTCGTCGGACTTTCCGGGTAGTCTCTTATTTTTCCAGATCGATCTTGAGGTCGTTCTCTCCACTGACAACCTGAACCGTTTTATCACTCTTGGTTTCCACCGCATATTTCTCAGGGAGTTCCGACAATGGTTGTCCATTACGGTGGAGATAAACGACATAAGTTCCAGTCGGAATGGCTTCATTCAGTTCGAATTCCCCTTTTGAGTTCAACGTCCCGTGACGGCCGACATGAGACTCCATTGAGTACAGCACAACCGTTGCATTGGAGACAGGCCGTGCCTGATGGGTGATTGTTCCCTTTACCGTCCCGTTCGCCGAAGAAAGATCTGGCGAAATGGCAGGACTTCCGCAACCAAGAATGACCATCAAAACTCCTGGAATCCACAGGGTTCTTGCGGTCTGGTGGCGTTGAGGAAAAATCCGGAACGGAATCGTTCCTGGAATGGCCTGGAACAAATGAGATGAACGCATGGAGCAGAAGCCCTTAAATGGAATGACCGAAATCCAGTAATTCAGAGAAGATTGAAATTTACGGAACGGAGGCAATATTGCCGTCCGCCCGGTTTCCCAGATTCTGATAAAGAGTCAGATCAATATTCTCGGAAAGGAAGACGACAGCCCCGTCGGCCATCAGAAAGTGAGCTCCTCCCGTATGATCACTTCCAAAATTGGCGTTGTTATCATCAAACGGGCTGACGTCGACGTTCATCTTGTGATTCATGTTACGGATGCTGTTCCAGCCCACCCGGTATTGTGGGCCGGTCGATGTGCCCGGTTGTGTAACACGTTTCTCTCCAACGGCAATCGTGTTGGAGAGACCATCGGTAATATCACGGATTCGAATATCGGAGTTGACGTTAAACAAACCTTTTCGGTCGGAAACTTCTTGGCTCCACGTCGTGCCTGTGCCGTTACTTCCGCTATAGTCCCCGTAGGCATTGGTGGAATCGTTCCGCGTGGGACGCGGCCGACTTGGGCAGAAAAAGACCGTGACCGGAGTGGAGTTCGCAGGCCGGTTCGTCGAATGGTCCTGCCCCAGATCAAAGTTCCATTTGGCGTAGAGTGCGGTCTGATCAAGATAGGGGAGTAGCATGACATTCCAACTGATGCGGTTCGATATTGGTCCGCCAGGGGGAAAGACTTTCAGCGAATCATGGTAGTTGTGAAGTGCCAGACCGATCTGCTTCATGTGATTTTTGCACTGGCTTCTCCGGGCCGCTTCGCGGGCCTGCTGAACGGCGGGCAGGAGCAGGGCCACTAGAATCGCAATAATCGCGATCACCACAAGTAACTCGATCAGTGTGAATCCCTGACTTTGAACGGGACGCAGGAAACGGCTTGATTTCGACATGGCGAAGGCTCCTTATCCAACACTGACTTGAAGCATCTGAAATGACGTATGACGAAGTGGGAATGCAGAGATGAGAACAAATCGTGAGTTCGGTTGTTCAAATCGCTGGATCATTATGAGATGATGTGTTCGCAGAAGTCTTTTCAGATTGTCCGCGATACGATTTTGAACAAATCATGAAAAACACTCGTCGTACTTCGTCTCGCTCCGCATCCGGAAACAGCCTGTTCCGCGACGAACTCTCCCTGCCGGGTGACCGGATCAGAACTCCGTTGTTTCATCGGGTGGCAGTGATTCACTCGCAGCAGGCGTCTCGGATTACCTGGCACGTTCATGAACAGTTTGAGTTTTTGTTTCTGGCAGAAGGAGCGACTTCATACGAGTTCGCTGACCAGCAAACCGTTGATCTTCCCGGAGGTCACTTTCTGGCGATCCCACCCGGTGTTCGGCATCGTGGAGTGTTCAACGTTCGCCATCCCGTTCGACTCTGTGGCATCATGCTGAACCTGGAATCGAAGCACCGACTGAGACACGTTCCGTTCACAGCCAAAGAGATGGAATGGATTCATTGTCAATGTCTCGACGGAGCACTGAGTGTCTGCCGGATGAGCCCCGAATTGCGACGTGGCGTTCGCGCACTTTCCCAATGGGTCACCAGTCCGGCGTCAGATCCATTGTCACTTGCGGAAATTCGTTTGAATCTCTGTTCGATATTGGTTGAGGCTGCCCGCCAGTTGACGACTCAACGGAGTACGGAACCCTCTTTTACAGTCGAAGCGGCCAAACAGTATATGGACCAGAATTTCTCTGAGTCCTTGTCGATGGACAATGTGGCGGGGGCTGCCAAATGCAGTCGGGCTCGTCTCTTCCAGGTCTTTAAGGAGTCCACTGGAATGACCCCGAATGACTACCTTCAGCGTCTGAGGATCAGGCAGTCACAGGCAGCATTACTTGAAGCCGATCAGTCCATCACTGCTATTGCGTTGAATTGTGGATTCTCCACGAGTCAATATTTCAGTACGGTTTTTCGAAAGTATACCGGCATGAGTCCTGCAGATTTTCGTCGGCAGCGAGAACGGGTTCAGGAATAAGCGGGATCGGCCCCCAATTAGGAACAGTCCTCTGTCTCGCCTACAATAAATCGACAAATCGACATGGGTTGATCTGGAAATGTAACTGAATCAACATTAAGCTCAATCATTCTACGACGACGCAAAAATGGAAGGGATGATCTCGACATGGAACCAGCCTTTCGAATGCAGGTCATGACGCCGCAATCGACACCACAATTGGCAGGTCAGATGAAGGAACCCCAGTCCTCGTTCGATTTCTATTGATCATACTGGGTTCACCTGGAACCCTTCGATTTTCTCCTGACAGACATGCGTGGTTTCTTATTGCGGGAATGATTGCGTAATGACACTGACAACAACCAGACTTCACATTCAAAACGTCATCTGTTCCGGCCTCCTCTTCAGCTTCAACCTCGGCTTCGCTGGTGTCGTTTGCGGAGCAGAACCGTTTGAAGATTTTCTGCAAAAGCACTGCGTCCGTTGTCATGGCCCTCAGAAAGAAGAGGGGGACCTGCGGGTCGACCGGATCTCTCGCGATTTCAAGTCAGGTATCGATTCCCATCACTGGGCTGAGGCGCTCGACAAGGTCAAAAGTGGCGAGATGCCCCCCAAGGAGGAACCACAGCCGACTCAGGACGAGATTGCAACGTTCCTCATGAATCTTGACGCACGACTCAGGGAGGGGCGGGCGGCACGAATGGCGTCGCGTCCGGCGGTATCGCATTACCGTCTGAGCAGGAAGGAGTATCAGAACACAGTCTATGATCTGCTCGGAGTACGATATGATCCGGCCAAACCGGGAGAACTGAACGAGGACACACTGTGGCACGGCTATGAACGGATCGGGTCGGAGCTTTCGCTCTCGCCGTCACATGTGGACCGCTATTATCGGGCAGCGGACATTGTGCTCGATCGCGCATTCCCTGCGACACCTGGAGAGACTCGTAAAGTCCACATGACTGCGGCGGAGTTGCGATACGGCGGCGGAAAAAAGCAGCAGGAGGCGCTGGACCGGTTCGGAATCAAGCGTCCGTTGCGGTATCTCCTGTTCCCAGGTCGAGTCGAATCCGCGCTGCAGCCCAACTGGTTTGGAAAGACTGGTCCGGAACACAGCGGGCTCTACAAACTCCGCCTGCAGGCCAGTGGAATTCGTCCCCCCGGCGGCCAGTTGGCGCACCTGAGTATTGGCAAGGGGACCGGTGAAGAGACCGTCGAGGGGCTTATCGAGTTTGACATCACGGCACCCGAGGATCATCCGCAGATTTATGAGTTTGAAGTCTTCCTCGAGATGCCATCGAATCTGCATTTTTGTGTGGTGTCCACAAACGTTGTTGACAGAAGAGCCGGTGCCGCCTTCCGTAATGCCCTCGCGAGCAGAGGGGGATATATTTTCACCCACAGCAGCGAGACTCTGCTGTTGAACCCCAATGCTCCGCAGATGTTCGATGACAAAGGAAACGGCATCTTCTCAACGGTGCTCCTCGATTGGATCGAATGGGAAGGGCCGCTGCAAACGGAGGCGGAAAAATCCCGTCGCGATGGCGTGCTCCCCCCCGACAACGCGCCTTCCGAGCTGGTCGCGGAACATTTGCAACGCTTTGCCGAGCGTGCCTGGCGGCGGCCGGTGGAGATGAGTGAGTTGGAGAACTATCTTCAATCCTACCGCGCCGAATGCGAAGCGGGCGAAAAGACGGCTGACGCCTATCGGATCGCAATGCAGGGGGTGCTGACGTCCAGAAATTTCATCTATCTTGTCGAAGGAGATCCCGCTCCGCGTGAACGTCTCACCGACTGGGAACTCGCGTCGCGCCTCTCTTATTTCCTCTGGAGTTCGATGCCTGACGATTCCCTCTTCACCGCAGCCAGAGACGGTTCCCTGAACGGTGAAGGTCTCAAGAAAGAAGTCGACCGACTTTTAACAGACAGCCGGATCAACCGTTTCATCGACGACTTTTCGCGGCAATGGCTGCAACTGCACCGCGTGGGCATGTTCCCGCCGGACAAAAAGCTTTATCCCAGCTACGACGACTGGCTTGAGACGAGTATGCGTACCGAACCGGTCGCGTATTTCCGCGAGATGTTTGAGAAGAACCAGACGATCGAGACTTTGCTCGATTCCGACTGGACCATGGCCAATGCCCGGCTTTGCAATTTTTATGGACTCCCGGAACCGCAGGGAGACGGTTTCCAGCGCGTCTCGCTCAAGCCTGAGGACCACCGTGGTGGTCTACTCACAATGGGGGCGGTGCTGGGATTGACCTCGGACGGAACGCGTCACCGCCCGGTGCATCGTGGCGTCTGGGTCAGTGAAACAATCTTCAACAAAACTCCCCCACCTCCTCCCGCCAATGTCGATCCCATTGAACCGAATCCTCCGCAGAGCCCTAAAGCCACGATTCGACAGAAGCTTGCCGCACATGCCCAAACCGCAAGTTGTGCCGCCTGCCATCGAGGGATTGATCCGCTCGGGTTCGCGTTCGACCAGTATGACGCCATTGGTCAATGGAGAACACATGAGCATGTTGCGGCCGGAACCGGTCAGAATCCAACGGTTGATGCTTCCGGTATCATGCCTGACGGCCGTCCGTTCAGCGATTCCGTACAATTCAAACAACTGCTGCTTGCCGACCGAGACAAAGTTGCACGGGCCTTCATTGAACACCTGTGTACCCACGCTCTTCGCCGTGTGCTGACCGTCGACGATCAGGACGATCTGCAGGCAATCGAGAACGAAGCGAAGAAAAACGACTATCGGGTACAGGACATCATTCGTGCGGTTGCTCTGTCTGACCTGCTCCGCAAACGCTAACGACCTCTGACAAGGAGAATTTCGATGTCTCACTTTCTCTCACAATCGTGGCTGATTGACCGTCGTCATGCCCTGCGCGCGATGGGAACTTGCATTTCGCTCCCATTTCTGGAATGCATGATCCCGCTCAAGGCGGCTCAACAACAGACCGACACGCCCCGGCGCAGTGCCTTCATCTACCTCGCCAATGGCGTCCATTCGCTCAACTATCAGATCACCACGCCAGGCAGGGATTACGAGTTCTCCCGATCGCTCAAGCCTTTGGAAAAGCACCGTCAGGTCATCACCCCGATCAGCGGCCTGCACCATCCCGGAGCCATCAGCCACCATCACAACTGCATTAAAATCTGGTTGACCGGCGCAGGGCTCGGCCCTTCGGATCGTAATACCATTTCGGTCGACCAGAAGATGGCGGAAGTCACCGCGCAGCATACGCGATTCCCTTCGATGGAGGTTGCCCTCACGCAAGGCTCTCTCGCCTGGACTGCTGATGGGGTCCAACTCCCTGCATTGCGTCGTTGCAGCGAGATCTTCGCGTCTCTGTTCGAGGAACCCAAGGGAGGCACGGCAGCTCAGCGGAAGGCTTTGCGACGCAAAGCCAGCGTCCTGGATGACAATCTCGCAGAGGTACGCCGGCTTGAACAGAAAATGGGAACTGGCGACAAAGGACGCCTGGACCAATACCTCACCTCGGTTCGTGAGGCGGAGATTCGCACCCGGCGGGCCGATGCCTGGCTCGACACGCCGATGCCTGCGATCTCCGATGCTGACCGGAAACGGACCAACCGCGACGTTGCCGCGACCATGGCGGGAGACTATTTCCGCACGGTTTATGACCTCATGGTGCTGGCCTTCCAAACGGATGTGACGCGTGTGGCCACGTTCAGCCTCGGTGGCGAAGGAGATGCGTTCTCCATTCCCGAGATCGGCATCACCGAGTCGCGCCATCAACTCAGCCACCACGGCGGCGACATCGGTTACATGGAGAAGCTCACCAACTATGACACCTTCGCCATTGAGCAGTTCAGTTACTTCCTCACTCGACTCGCAGAGACGAATGACTTGAATGGCAAGCCGCTTTTGGGATCGACGATGGCCCTCTTCGGCAGTGGCATGTCTTACGGCCACAGTCATGGCAACGCCAATCTGCCGCTGGTGCTCGCTGGCGGTCTGGATCTCGGCCTGAAGCACGGCAGCCATCTTGACTTCAACCAGGGCTACTTCAAGGGCTACCAGCTCGACAAGCCCGGTGAACACTATTCACTCTGCAGCCGACCCGCGAATTCGGATGCCCATATGAGCAATCTTCTGCTCCTGATGGCCCAGCGCATGGGCGTGGAAATCGACACGTTCGGGGACAGCAAGAAGGTGGTCGAACTATGACACAACTCCCATCGATGCAGTGTACATTTACACGGTACACATTGATGCAGCGAACGTTGATGCAATGCACATTAATGCAATGCACATTGTCCCGCTGGCTCGTCGTATTGTCTCTCATCGTACTGTCCCTCGGCGTCTTTCTGTCCGCATCTGCTGTTATCGCGGACGATGAGCCATTCCGGCCCCAGGCGGGGAAATTTCCCCCGTTGGAAAACTCGCACTCTTACCAGGGCGAATTGGTGTTCGTAGATCATGCCAACCGCCGCGGCAGCGTCCGTGTCAAAGGGGCAGGGACGTATTTCCGAAACACTCCGCATCCCTTTGCAATGCTCCCTTATGGCATCGTCCGCTATTATGGGGCACCGGCAGATCTCCGCGATATCCCGCTCGGAACCGTGCTACACGTACAGGCCTTTCTCCCACCGGATCCTGTGATCTCTGCTGTGCCGGTGTTGCCAGTTGACAGCGGGAAGAAGAACGCTGGCTACAGTGGTGCCGGTACAACTCCTGCCGAGAACCACGTCCTCCTCCTTGAAGATGAGCCCAGCCATTGCCTGCGTGAAGGGAAAGTCTGGAAGCTGAAGGAAGTGGACCTTAAGAGCAACGAATGGATGATCGTCGCCAGTTGCGAACCCAGAACAGGTGGAGACGGTCAGGCCAGCGAGGAAAAGATGACCATTGATGCCGCCACCCGCATCTGGCGCGGTCGCGAATGTCTGGGGATTGAGGACCTGATTGCCGAGGGGACCTGGACAGCTGGAGAGAAGAAATCCCTCGGTGGCCAGTCCGTGCTGCTCGGCATCACCTGGAAACCGACGCCGGACGGTGTGTTCACCCGGTTCCACATCTCGGACATCTGGCTTGATGACGCCGCGATGCAGCGCTCCACCCATCTTCAGACCGAGAGGCACAAGTCCTTTATCCGCAGCCGCTGGATGCCTGCCTGGATTGATACAGTCGAGTATGACAAGTTTGGCCGCGCCACCGTGACCGCGACCTTGTTCGGAGGGATGGCCCCCTCTCTGTACGCCGATTTCCAGAAAGGGAGTTCCGCGCACATCAATGCGGCCGAGAATACGTTGAAGCATTCAGGCGGCGCATACGGCCCCGCGCATATGGCCTCGAAAGGCACCATCCGCGAAGTCATTGAATCACCCGAAGAAGCCCCTTTGGGAAGCAGTGGCATCCAAATCCGTTTTGACACGGATCTCATCATCGAAGGCATTCGCCCCGGGAGAGTGGTCCGCGTTCGTTCTGGAGCCTGGCCTCTGGTGAACCTGCCTCGGGAGGAATATCTGGGAGATGGGTCTTTCAGCCATGAAGACCGTTTTCCGACTCCGGCGATTTTCCCCAAATACTGACCGTGCTGGAGTTCCCCACGAATGGTGGGCGCCAGCCCGGAGTCTTCAGTTTGATGAACTGGAGTTTTTCCGAATTTCTCCTGAAATGCCTGTTGATCTCTCCGATTCCGGCGCCATCTGCTGGTGAGGAGACAGAATCTCCTCCCAACGGCCTTCCGATCCCGAAGAGATTCGTCTCCCCCGCTTGTTGCGAACCCCGGCATGATGAAATCACCTTCCTTACGGACACATCTCCTTTGCCTGATCACGATGGGCTCGGCAATCCTCTTGACCGTCGTGAGCGGAACCGTCCGCGCGAACCCGATTTCATTCGACAAGGCGGTGCTTCCCTTTCTGCGAGAGCATTGCGTGCGATGTCATGGAAAGGAGGCCCAGGAAGGGAATTTCCGTGTCGACACGATCCCCGCTGATTTCGGTTCCCTATTGAACGCCCAGTTGTGGGGGGAAGTCGTCGGCCGGATCAACTCGGGGGAAATGCCTCCGGAGGAAGAGTCGCAACCGAAGCAGGAAGAACTGGAACAGGTTGCCGAATGGTTGTCGGCGCGGATCAAGGAAGGAGAACGGGCGCGCATGGCCCAACGAGGACCGGTCGAATACTACCGGCTCAGTCGTGAGGAGTATGCTCATACGGTCTACGACCTGCTCGGCGTGCATTACGACACCAAGGCCCCGGGAGCATTTTCGGAAGATCCGGAATGGCAGGGATTCGAACGGGTCGGCTCGCAGCTTTCCCTGTCTCCGTCGCATGTCGAAAAGTATTTCGCGTCTGCCGAGGCCATCCTGGAGACCGCCTTTCCCGACCGGGAGGTGAGAACGCGGACCTATCGAAAAGAACCGCTCGACATCGATTGGCCGAACCGGCCGCTCAAAAAGCAGTTGGAAGAGGCCGGACTGGCCGGTCAGGTCAGAACGCTGATCTGGGCAGACCATCGACTCAGCCATGTCGAACCGGCTTATCGGCTGGATCATCCCGGAATTTACCGAGCGAAACTCAAGCTCAGCGGAGTCACGCCCAAAGGGGGCCGGATTCCGCACGTCGCGATTTATTCCAAAACCCTGGAACGGATGATCTTCGAAGCGGACGTGCTCGCACCGGAGAAGGAACCGATCGTGCTGGAGTTTGAAACGTTCCTCCCGGCCGGGCAAGTCCGGATCGAAATTAACAATGAAGTTCCCGGACCGTCGAATGCACCAAGCTCCGGCCGGCCGGCGGGAAATTTCGTCTTCACGACGTTAAACGATCCCATCTCCCGCGCCCCGTGGCAGCGCAAGATGACGGATGACGACGGCAACCCGCTTTACCCGTTGCTCATCTTCGACTCTATCGACTGGGAAGGCCCCATCACCCGGGAAGAGGATTTGCAGAAACGGACACAGTTCTTCCCCACGCAAGCGGGGAACATGGAACAGGTGCGCGACTGCCTGACGCGATTCGCCACCCGCGCCTGGCGGCGGCCGGTGACCGATGTTGAAATTGACCGCTACATGGCGATCGTAGAAGGGGAAGTACAAAACGGAACCCCGTTCCGCGCCGCGATGAAGACCGGACTCCTGGGAATCCTGATCTCTCAGAATTTTTACTACCTGTCGGAAGGTTCGCAGACGGAATTCCGTGACACACTGAACGACTGGGAACTCGCGTCACGGCTTTCTTATTTCCTGTGGAGTTCCCTGCCGGATGAAGAATTGCAGCAGGCGGCTCAAACTGGAACGCTCCGCCAGCCGGATCAGCTTCGCGCGCAGGTTCGTCGAATGATGGCGGACCCGAAAATCTCGCGTTTTACCGATTCGTTCCCTCGCCAGTGGCTGCAACTGAAGAAGGTCGGGATGTTTCCCCCCGACGAAAAGCTCTACCCGGATTATGATCCCTGGCTGGAAAAAAGCATGGTGTTGGAGTCGGTTCACTATTTCACGGAAGTGTTCAATCAGAATCTTTCGCTCAGCGAGTTTCTGGATTCCGACTGGAGCGTCATCAATCCCCGGCTGGCGTTGCATTATGGGTTGCCTTCCCCGGAAAGTCCGGACTTCACACGGGTGATGTTCCGGCCGGAAGACCATCGCGGAGGACTGCTGACTCACGCCTCAGCATTGTCTCTCACGTCGGATGGCACGCGACACCGGCCGGTCCATCGCGGTGTCTGGGTTTCCGAAGTGATTCTGGGAAAGACGCCGAATCCGCCCCCTCCGAACGTCGAGCCGATCGAACCGAATCCGGTGAATGAGCCGAAGGCCACGATCCGGATGAAGATCGAGGCCCATACAGTTCACGCGCACTGTGCCGCGTGCCATAAGAAGATCGATCCGCTCGGGTTTGCCTTCAATAACTACGACGCCATCGGCCGCTGGCAGACCGAAGAACAGGTCTCCACGGGAAAGGGAGCCAATCCCTCCGTCGATGCATCCGGCATGTTTCCGGACGGGCGGCGCTATGCAGGGCCGGAGGAGTTTAAGCAACTATTAAGGAATGACCTCGATCAATTCCGTCTGGCATTTGTGGAGAAATTAGCGACTTATGGATTACGCCGCGCGATGACGATCGACGACCGGGACCATCTGGCCGCCATCGCCCGGGAAACCGAAAAGCATAATGATCGTTTAAGAGATCTGGTCGAAGACTTTATTCTTTCCGACCTGTTTCAAAAACGATAAGAACAAATCACTCAACATAGTACTACAGTTGCACTTATTAAAAATCTCAATGTTTTGCCTGTTTTTATCTGATGGAAACGGTCTTGGGAGGGCGAGGCTCCCGCCGAGCCGCAAACCATGGAAAGCGTGATTTTTCATGCGGCTCAGCAGGAGCTTCGCCCTCCCGCATGCCTGAACATCCCCAAATAAGCAAAACCATAATCTGCAACTGTAGTAATAGGAAACCATCATGCCGTTCCTCCGTCAAAACTGGATGCTGAACCGACGCCATGTCCTGCGCGGACTCGGGGCCGCCATTGCCCTGCCGATGCTGAACTGCATGCGTCCGTTACGGGCGAATCCGGCTTCTCCGGTTTCGGCGCCGAAGCGGAGCGTGTCCGTCTACCTGCCGAACGGCGTGAACACGCTCGATTACCAGATCCTTCAGACCGGCCGTGATTATCAATTCAGCAAGTGCCTGAAGCCGCTGGAACGGCATCGCGCTCACATCACGCCAATCAGCGGTCTGCATCATCCGCATGGACTGGGACATCATCACGGCTGCCAGTCCATCTGGCTGACGGGAGCAAAGATCGGACCAACGGAACGGAACAGCATTTCGCTCGACCAGTTGATCGCCGGAAAAACCGCCTCGGAAACGCGTTTCGCCTCGCTGGAGCTGAGTGACACCGGTCGGTCCCTTTCGTATAACAGCGACGGGATTTCACTTCCGGCGACAATCAATCCTGCCGAAGTCTTCAAACGGCTTTACGAAGTCCCCGCTGGCGGGACAGATGCGGAACGCCTGAAACTGCAACGTCGGGGAAGCATTCTAGACGCGGTTCTCGGCGAAGCCCGGGCACTCAAGCAGGCGGCCGGAAGCGAAGACCGGTCCCGGCTGGATCAATATCTGACTTCCGTCCGCGAGATCGAAATCCGCACTCAGCGGGCTGATGCGTGGCTCAACATCCCTCGTCCGGAAGTGAGCGGCAAGGATCGGGATCGTGTGACGAAAGCGGTCTCGCAGACGAGCGCTCCGGGGGAATACTTTCGCACCATCTATGACTTGATCGTCCTGGCCTTTGAGACGGACATGACTCGGGTCGTCACCTTTAGCAGCGGAGACGAAGGAAAAGGGCTCCCGATCCCTGAACTGAGCATCAATCAGACCCGTCATGCCCTTTCGCATCACAATGGAGACCCCGAACAGCTCAAACGACTGACGCAGAGCGATGCTTTCAACATCGAGCAGTTCGCCTATTTCCTGGACCGTCTGCAACAGGTTCGGGACGCGGACGGCCCGTTACTGGATTCCACCGTTCTGATGTACGGCAGCGGCATGGCCTACGGCCACAGTCACGGAAACGCCAACCTGCCGATCGTCGTGGCGGGGGGGAGCAAGCTCGGTTTCCGGCACGGGCAGCATCTCGATTTCAACGTTGGCCATTTCAACGGTTACGACACCGACGAAAACGGGAATTTGAGGCAGTCGCATTATGGAGTCTGTTCCCGCCCGGTGAATCCCAACGCCCGGCTCAGCAACCTACTGCTAACGATTGCCCAGTCGATGGACATCGAGACGGAACGCTTCGCCGACAGCACCGGCGAGATCTCAGAGTTGAAGGCTTAAATAGACCGCTAAGGAACTGGGAATCATTTGCTTCCTGGAATCTGGGAAAAAGAGGAGCTAGGAATTAGGAAGTAGGATTTAGGAAAAGACGTAACAGTTTAGCCGTTTGAAGTTGTCACTCCTCGTTCCCAAGCTCCTGCTTGGGAACGCACTCGCCCCGAAGCTCTGCTTCGAGTTCGTGTTGAAAGGCAACCTCACACTCACCCACACCCTCTCCTCATTGTCCTGGAGAAGAACACCACGAACCGGCCGTCGTTGTGGCCAAGCTGGAGCTTGGCGTCGAGTGTGTTCCCAAGCCGGAGCTTGGGAACAAGGGAAATCAACTTCATTTGGCTAAAGTGTTACGAAAAGACAAATATCAGTACCTAACTCCTAATTCCTACCTCCTAACCCCTTTCAGGGAAACTATTGTTTCCCCGTTCCTAATTGCTTTTGACACTGTTGAAATTGGTTTTCAAATTCGCCAGAACGGAAAAGGTGTGAAACACAGAGGAAGCAGGGCACGAAACCCTCTGTGTGCCTCCTTGTTTTAAAATCCTCTGCGCATCAGAATGAAAAAATTGACCCCGCTACATATGAACTTTCTTCATGCTTTTCGTACTGTTCTTGCTTCGTTGCCGTTACTGGTCTGCCTGGTTCACGGCCTTGCTGGTTCAGTTCTCCGAGCAGAAGAAGATCCTCGCATCGCCCGGGATGACCGGTTCCCGACGGCAGGAGCCGGGGTGTATCTCGCCGGGGAACTGACGCATGTCGACCATGTCAATCGAACGGGAATCCTTCGTCCTGATCGCAAGGGGACGATTCCCGGGGATTTCTGGGATCTGCCGCATGCCTTCGATCTGCCACCATATGCCATCGTCCGTTATCGGGGAGCGCCGACAGAGCTTCGCGATATTCCGCTTGGAACGCATCTGCACGGAACTTTTTATTTAGGCCCCCAGGGAGACTATGAAATCAAAGCTCCCGGTTTCCCGAACAGTCCTGCTGTTTCGATGGAATCGCAGTACTGCCGCCCCTTTCTGCTGGAGGACGATTTCAGTTTTCATCAGCGACTCGGAACCGCCTGGAAAATTGTCGACGTGGACGTGGAGAAGCATCGGCTCGCCGTCGAGCTGGTCTCGACCGGGAAGCCGGATGTGCTTATTCCGGCCAGTCCTCCTCCCGAGATGTCCGGACAAAAGCAATTTCGGATCGAACGGGCCACCCGAATCTGGACAGGAAGACAGATCGGCCGCCTTGAGGATCTGGCGGTCGGTCAGATTGTGCAAGCGAATCTCTCCTGGGTGACTGTGTTGGGAACGACTTATCAGAAAGCTGTGACCGATATTGCCGACGACGCGGTCTGCCGGGACATCTGGATCGATGAGGAGAGCCGCGCCGTCGCCACCGAGCAACAGCGACAGATTCATATTGCCTATCAACAGCGCCGTGGGATTCCTGCACGCGTCGACTTCACGGAGCATGTCGAGGGAGCCGGGGCACGGGGATATGTCACCGTCACGCTCTATGCCGGGGTGGACCCGGAACTCTATGAGCCTTTTCGTGAGAAAATTTCGGCTTCCGTCCGGACTGCGGAGCCGACTCTGCGTAGTTATATCAGGGACTCCAAGTCTGGAAGAATCGAGACTGTTACACGTCTCGACAACCCGCCTCCCGGGAGCAGCGGGATTCAACTTCGGATTCACATTGACGAATTGCTTGAAGGGATGCGCCGCGGGCGTTCGGTTCGGATGGCGGCATCCGGCTGGATCGAACCGGAGCGTCTGCGTGAAGAACGTCTGTGGCCCCGTGACGTCCGCGAATTCCGTGTCGGCCCCCAGGGAATCGCCGGTCGGGAACCAGTGTTGAACAAGCTTTCGAAATGAAACGGGCTCGTGTGACGCCTTGCTAGAGCCGCGAACAATAAATACCTTACTGAACCATGAAATTCCCTTTCCGTGAGCGGATCGTAGCCTGGATGATTCATCCCTTCGGTAGGGTGCATGTAGCAACTCCTGAAGTGGCGGTGCATTGCGCACGAAGTTTCGTCCTGATGGAAACCACACACTGTTTTTGAGGCGGAGTTGCGGAATACACCATCTCTCTGACAAATGTTCGTGCTTCATGCACCCTACGAATAATCCGGGGTAGGGGTTCTTAATCTTGCAGTTCATATCGGAAATGGTTTTTTCCGCCGTCGACGACTTCCGCCGTCAACTCCGACGTCTTGAACAAACCATACCGTTCAGGGATCAGCCAACGGGCTTTTACCGGTGGGAGTGACTGAAGTTCTTCTTTGCTCATGATCTTCATCGCCGCCAGCTGTTCTTCTCGAGACAGACCGGCGAGCGATGTTCCGGGATAGTCATTCTCCACTTTGTAGATCGAGACCTGTTGCGACCCGGGCACGGCACCGTCGTTCTTGACGAACGTCTTCAGGGAGAATCGTCCTTTCGCGTCCGTTTTCGCGGACGCCGACCGGTTTGCCTCCTCATTCAGAAAGGTGATCACCGCACCGGCTAGCGGCTTTCCCTGATAGACCACTTCCCCCGTCACCGGCACTGTCCGGGGGCGATTACGTGTCCAGCGATCCTCTTGCGAACGGCAGCCGGCCAGGAACACGAACAGCATCAGACCCACACAACACGGGACTGTTCTCTCAAAACTGGCCAATCACTTCTCCTCTGTTCATTGACCCCATCGCTCCCCAGACACCGTACGGACTGGGGGTCGCCGCATATCGGCCCTCGCCGGTCGCCAGGGAAGCACTCGAGTTTCCGGTGTCGATATTGTTGCTGGTGAAGCGGACGGAGCCATCGGCGAACAGGGCGTTCACCCCGCCGGTGTGTTCACTTTGCGGAGGAAAGATCCCGTGCTGTCCACCGGGTTGTTGCGTACAGGCCGGGCTATTCGGCGGCAGGGTGGTGGTGAACGCGGTCTGCGTCGGGTAATAGGCATACCCCAATCGCTGAAGAGAGATGGTCGGGGAGACCGCTCCCCCCACCACATCCTGGTCGTCCGCAAACCTCCTCGGATCCTCCCCTACCGTGTGCAGGCAAGCCCGCGGATTCGAACGGTAAACGCTCGGGGACATCACTGCGATTCCTCCGGCAACCCGCTGGGGGTCCCGTCCGTTCAGCCGCTCCGACAGAGCGAGGGTATTGCTGGCACCGTCTGTCACATCACGCATCCGGACCACCTCATAGGCAACCCCCCTATGTTTGCCGGGAAACAGAGCCAGGTCTGTATTGGTTCCCCCAAAGTAGGCTTCCAGATGTCCCCAGCAGAACACATAGTGGGTCGTCACGAGATCCCCGCCATTGTGTCCCGCCGGGTCCGCCGAGGGACACAGCATCACTGAAGGCTGATTTTTCCTGGTGAACGGTTCATAATTGGCAGCGTCGGGAGTGGCCCGAAACGGCTGAACGCTTCCTTGAACGGAACCGATCTTTTGATACAGCGGCCCCTGATCCAGAAACGGCAGCATGCCGATGAATCCATTATAGAAAAAGTTTCTTCTCTCCAGGCCGGCGTCCGCACCGGAGGTAAAGATGTGTCCTCCCGTCACGGTTGGAAAGCAACGGTGCGTGTCGTGATAGTTGTGGATCGCCAGCCCGATCTGCTTGAGGTTGTTCCTGCACCGGCTTCTCCTCGCCGCTTCCCGGGCCTGTTGCACGGCCGGTAATAAGAGAGCCACCAGAATCGCGATGATCGCGATAGCCACCAGTAACTCAATGAGAGTAAACCCCTTCCGGCGCGAGCGATTCATAATGAACCCTGGAATGAAAAGGAAAACGATCGAAGTATCGCCTGTATGCCCATGACGCTGACTGGCCAGATATCAGCAAAAATTGCTCTGTTTCTGGTTCTACAAGATCTCCGTGCTGCTTGAGGGACTGCAAGCCGGTCTAAAATTGTCCAAGAACGCGGCCATCGTTACGGGCTGCCAGACTTTCGAAAAGTCCCCCCACCGCCTGATGGACATTCTCATTCAGGAATCGAACCGAGCCATCTCCCAGCAGGAAGAACATTCCTCCTTCATGTCGGCTTCCGGGGGCTCGCTTGGGCTCTGCCCCGGACGTTTCAGTGTTGATTGCGCCCCAATTGTTCTTCCAGGCGACCGAGACCGCATGAATGCTTGTCATGTAGTCTCCCCCTCCGCCATTCGACGCACCTGAAGGGAGCTTTGCCGTTGGCAGGCAGTACCCTGGGCTGCCTCCCATCCAGATTGCTGCCCGACGGGTTTGGTCCGAAGGGGCATTATCGTTTTGGTTCGAACTGCTTTTCTCCGAGATGATTGCAGTATTACTGAGACCGTCGGTGATATCTCGGATGCGAATGCGGCTGTCATGAAACATGGTTCCATTGATGATCGACGCGTCATGAGTACAGTGTTCGCCGTTCGTCCCGGTGATGGCGGCGTAGTTTGAAAGCGCGATACGGAAATCAGCGGTTCCGTCTGGGATTTTGATCCAGATTTTGGGATGCTGGCTGAAGGGTCTGCTGGTCTCAGAGGGACAAATGTAGACCGGAAGAACAGTTCTCCCGATGTTGCGCGTCGCTTCGTCTCCAACATCCATCACGCCGCCGATATTCAGCTTCTGGTAAATCGGCCCCTGATCGACCATCGGCAGGAGCATTGTTCCCCATCCCCAGCCGTTTAATGAGTAGAAGGAAGCCGGGAAGACCTGGTGCATGTCATGGTAGTTGTGCAGTGCCAACCCGATCTGCTTGAGATTGTTTCTGCATTGGCTGCGTCGGGCAGATTCCCGGGCCTGCTGGACGGCGGGAAGGAGCAGGGCGACCAGAATCGCGATGATGGCGATCACCACCAGCAACTCAATGAGGGTAAACCCCTTCCGGCGCGAGCGAGTCATTCAAGATCCCTGTGTTGGAAGGCATCAATCAGACAAAACCATTTGTCAATGGCGCAGATCGACGAAATATCAACAAAAACTTTTCTGTTTTCTTGAATCCGCTGCTCGACGATGAAAAACTTGTTGACGGATGGAGAATTCTCGCCATTAGCTTGATAGAGGATGATTGTTCCCAGGAAGTTCTCAGACAGGGCTGGATTTGGACATCGAACCGAACAATCTGGAAGCCTTTCTGTGCGAACTGACCCGGCACCAGCGGCGATTGCGGGGGCTGGTCCGTTGCCTGTTATTCGATCCTCGGGATGTGGAGGACGTCTGGCAGGACACCAATGTTCTGTTGCTCAGAAAGGCTCATGAATTTCAATTGGGAACCGACTTTTGGGCCTGGGCCAGCGCGGTGGCACGATATCAGGTGTTGACCCATTGCAAACTGCTCGGTCGGGATCGGCTGGCGTTCGACCTCGATCTGATCGCCATGATCGCGGCGGAAACGGAACAACTGGGGGAATCGATTGACGAACGGCGAGACGCCCTGCAACTGTGCCTGGAGAAACTCCCAGGGCCGCAACGGCAACTCCTGGAAATGCGATATGGGGCAGGGACGTCCCTGGAAGAGGTCGCGGGGAAGCTGGAACGTCCGGTCGGTTCGATCCGGCAGACGCTGTATCGAATTCGTGAAGCCCTGCTGGCGTGCATCGAACGTCGTATCAATCTGGATTCCGTCTCGTGAGTGAATTTCTTCATGCCGATCAATCTGGTCAGGACGACGCGTCTCGTCTCCCTGCAGAAGGGCAGGATCGAGGTGTCACCGAACAGATTTCCGCCCTGATCGATGGAGCCGTGGACCGGGAGACCTTCCAGCGGTTGCAGGAGCGTCTCAGACAGGACGCGGCATCACGCCGACAGTTTATCCATCTGATGCTGCTCGATGCGGATCTTGCAGACGAGTTTTCCACGGAATCAGTGGGGGGAATGGTCGATGTTCTTTCGACCCCGCTGCCGAAACCTGTGTCCCCGATTCAGCGGCATGTGGAAGATCATTCGCGCGGGAGTGATTCGGTCCGCCGTTCTTGGATTCACGGGGGGATCACTCTGGCGACAGTGCTGCTGGTTTGCGGAAGCCTGTTCTGGTGGAACCGGTCTTCGGCGCCTCCAGTGGCGGAATCGCGTTCTGCCCTGGCGCAAGTCGTCCGGATTTCGGACTCCTCGCTGGAACCGGAATTTCGTGCCGGACAGAAATTGGAAGCAGGCACGGTTCGACTGATGTCTGGTGTCGTGGAAATCCGAATTCAAAGTGGCGTGACGGCGCTTCTTGAAGGACCGGTGGAACTGGAGATTCTCGATCCGATGCAGGCCCGGCTTGTCAAAGGCCGGGCTCTCTTTCGCGTTCCCCCGCCCGCCATCGGGTTTACCTGCCGGACCGCCAATGCCAGCGTTATCGACCTGGGAACGGAATTCGGAGTTTATGCCGGAGAGGAGAGCGGCACCGAAGTTCAGGTCTACGAGGGAGAAGTGATTGCAGGAGCGGCTGCGGCGATGCAGCAACAGTCCGGTCAGCGGGTGCAAAGTGGACAGGCCGTTCTCATTCGGGGAGACGGCCTTAGTGAACCGGAAGAGATTCAGTTCCTGCCAGATCGGTTTCGACGCTATCTGCCCGATCCTAAGGATCCGCATGATCCAGATCGGACTTCCACAGGCATTTACAACGACGCCCAGCATGAAGAACTGAGGATCGTTCCGACTTCCGGCAATGTCGTAATTGATGGTTCCCTGGAGGACTGGAATCTGTCTGGAGAATTCGTCAGCCGGTGCCGCCCGCCGTTTGAGACATTTTATCATTTGCGAGGGGCGGCAATGTATGACGATCAATACCTTTATATCGCCGCCAACGTGGGAGACCCGTTCCCCATGCGCAGTACTGTTTCTCCTCATATCAAACGTGATCTGTACGGGAACGGGGGTTGTCTGGCGTTTCGGATTTCCACCGATCGCCGGATGGGCTGGCCCATTCGGGGACTTGCTCCAGGAGTGGATCGAAACCGTCAGTTGCTTCCAGATGATGTTAACGAAAAACTGGTGTTTTTAATTCTATGGTATTATGAACCGGAACGGCTTCCCTGTCTCCACGTTAAGTACGGCATGGATGAACATGACCGGAAGGTGAATCCTCCAGGGTATGAGGGGGCCTTTCGAAAATGGCCGGACGGGCTCGGATACACGGCGGAATATCGGATTCCCTGGTCATTGCTCAGTGCCGAAGACGCCCCTCCTCAGGCGGGAGACGTGTTAGGCTGGACCTGGCTGGTTCACTGGTCCGGTCCGGAGGGCCGCAACTGGAAAGGACAGCTCATTGATATCAGCAACCCCAAGGAAACCGGCTGGAATTTCCACCGGGCTGCCACCTGGGGAAAAGCCGTCTACACAGGTCGCAATCCATGATGCCGAACACACGGATATGGGATCACTGGATGTGAGGGCTTGAGGTTTCTCCTGACCGATCCCCAGATTGGAGCTTCCTGTCAGGTAGATCGCACGAACACAGAAAAGAAATATTGCTGCGACTTTCATCACGCTGAATTAATCTTTCCGTTGAAAATGACAACGCTTCTTTGTTGTCAGGATCAATCCCATTCAACGTTCCAGTGCAGAACACCAATCGCAACGGCTGGTCAGGGTGGACAAGACGACATAACCCTAACTCAGCGCCCACCATTCGTGGGGAACTCCAGTTCCGTTCGGCGAGAGTTTGCTTCTCGGATTTGATCGATGTATCGCCTCAGAAAACTCGCGGCGTTAAAGACCTGATCTTTATCGAACGTCAGAATCATTCCGACTGCTGTGGATACACCAACAAAAAAGCAGAACAGAATCCCGAAGAGTTGCATGGCCAGCCCGCCCGGAAATGCGGAGAGGGTAATCACCTCAGCCGCAGTTCAGAAAGCAAAGAGGGTTTTGGAAGCAGGCTCGCTTCCAAAACCCTCTTGACCCATGATTGTAACTCATTCTTCAGAACAGAGTTACAGAAAGGGTGAGCAACGGGACTTGAACCCGCGACCCCTAGATCCACAATCTAGTGCTCTAACCAACTGAGCTATGCCCACCACATTTATCCCAGCCATTTCCCGTGTTGCATCAATCAATGAGAATGATCACACCACAAAGCAGCGAGGAAAAGGAAGAATATCGGACAACCGTTCATCAGGCAACCGAAATCGAGGGTGCCGCCGACGGCAATGTCGAATTCGCCTGTTTCAGGCCAATCTTACGCGGCTTGTCAATCCTCACCGCCGCGTTATAAACAATGTCTTGCAACCCAAGCGTTCAGTTGATCATCGTCTTGTTGATAGTGGTACGCTGTTCCTCCGGCTTCACGAAACCATTCAACTGATTTCTTGCTATCATCAATCAACAAGCTGTTGGAGTATCCGGCCTCTGGTCCGAGCAGGCAGAAAGCATGCTTCCAGAGTTGCCGCTTATCTATTTCTCGCTGATCTGCTGAATTGACAATAACGTCAAAAAACTCATGGAGATTCTGAGTTGGAACGACAACTTTCGTGAAAACGTCCGCATTGATCGTCACAAGAGCCGACTTCAGGCCTTTTGATCGGGTGTCCTGTACCAGTTCCATTACGGAAGCATTCAAAGACATACAGGCACACCCACGACGCAACTCGATTTCAATGTCCACCGCGTTTCGGCCTGTGTGAGATGACAACCAGACTGCGACATCTCGTGCCGTCCAAGTTCCAGCCATCCAACGGTCTGTGACCGATTTGTCGTCACGAAACATTAACTCCTGCACATGGGCAAGAAAATCCTGTCCCAGTGATCGAAAATAGAGATCGAAGCTCAGGGTACCAGAGTAGTCGACAACCAAATTCGAAAACTGACTCTGCATTGTAATAAAGCTTGTCAATCTCCACAGTCGATGTAGGGTGGGTCAAGGTCAGCATCAACAGTTGAGCGAGGAAAGCAGTTTTGCATCGCGTTTTCTGAAGGTGTATTTTGTCGAACCGCCCGACCGCCGACCCACCGCCGCGCGTGGTGGGTCGGCGGTCGGGCGGTGATTTTTTTTCACGTCGTCATATGTTCATTCAAACCACAACGGTTGAGAACGTTGAAACTGTTTTGCCGACCTTGACCCACCCTACCAAATCCCAATTACTTCCGGTCGGTTTGCGGAATGTATTTCGGCAGTTTCTGAGTTGCGAACATTTCCTTGCTCGTGTTTAGGCGCGCCAGTCGGACACGGCCGTCGATCAGCGGGACACTCACCCAGTCGTCTCCGATGAGTGGTCGGGCGTAGTTGAGGAAGTCGTCGGTGACGTCGGTTCCGCACTCGGAGATCCACTCTTTCGGGAAATGGCGGTCCTTTTCGGCCACTTCGGACAGTGGAGCTTTGTCGTAAACTGGGCGGTAGTTTTTCCAGTCACCGCGAAGAATGGTCGCCATGTAACCATGCTCGCCGGCGGCGGCCAGCAACGCCGCTTTCTGGCCGACGTAGTACGATTCTTCCAAGTCCACCGTGCTGGCGTAAGCCATGTCGTTTCGCTGGTGTGTTCCTGGAACGTTGCAGCGAGCGGCTCCTTTGACCGGCAGCTTACGCTCGTTCAAGGCATTGGTCAGCATCTGGGCCACGGTGATTTTGCTGGAAGAGAGCATCGCGTGCCCGAAGGAGTCACGAACGATGAATTCTTCAGGAATCTGCAGACCTTCAATCTCAAGCCCTTCACTGACCACGACAATCGCGCGGCCATGTTCTTTCAGGCTCTTGTTGATGTTCTCGTGAATCTGGTCGATAGTGACCTTACGTTCTGCAAGATAAATCTGAAGGGGCATTTCCCGTTTGGGATCTGCCAGTCGGGCCGCAGCGGGAATGTAGCCGATCTTTCTCCCCATGGCTTGCAGAACCAGAACAGGATCTGCCGGGCAGGAGCCGTTGTTCTCTTCGTTGGCCATCTGGACATAATGTGTCCAGTAACGGGCGGTTGACCCGTAACCGGGAGTGTGGTCGACCAGTTTGAATTCACTGTCGCCGACGTCGTTGTCGATGGTTTTCGGACCGCCGATGCCGCAGATATCGAGTCCTCGTTCCCGGGCCATGTTGGCCACTTTATTGGCGGTGTCCATCGAATCGTTTCCGCCGATATAGCAGAAGTATCCGATGTCGTGAGCCTTGAAGATTTCCATGATCCGGTCGAAATCTTCGTTCTGATTCGGCTTGAGTTTGTAACGGCACGTCCCGATCGAACCAGCGGCCGGAGTGGTTCGCAGCAGGGCGATTTCCTGAGAACATTGATCGGTCAGATTGAGGAGTTCTTCTTTCAGAACTCCTTCAATTCCGTGCCATCCGGCGTACACGGTGCCGATTTCGTCCATTTGCTTCGCGGTCTCAACGATGCCGCGCAGCGTATTATTGATGACAGGACTGGGACCGCCCGACTGGGCGACGATCATGTTCTTTGGAGGCATGGCACTTCGGCGTCAATAGAAGGAAACGATGTGTGAAAACGGGAAACATCCCCGGAATTCATGCGGATACAGATCTTAGACAATCCCGCGATTGAATTGAACCGATCCGCCTTATCCCATTATCCCAGACAATGATCAGAGCAACTTGCAAAATGATTTACCCGTCCTCGCCACGCGGAATGCAGGGTTTTTCCTGCTCGAACACCGCGCTGCGCGGGCACATGGTAGAGCAAACTGCTCTAGCCCTGACGGTTTCGCAGACTGCTGGGAAAATTCGCCAGTAAGTGGCGAATTCGTTCCGCTCTTTGGGAATCCAGCCCCCCTTCAATGTCGAGGTACGCCTGATCGACAGCGGAAATTCCCATCCAGCCGGAAATTGTCGGATCACCTCCAGCATCCAGAAGCAGTTTGACCACCTTGCGATGACCATTGCGAACCGCTTCCCGCAACGCGGTGTTTCCGCTTTTCGCCTCATTGTGGGCATTGGGATTCGCTCCCGCTGACAGAAGCAACGAAACAAGTTCAAGATGCCCACGCTCGGAAGCCCACATCAGAGGCGTGTGTTCCACTTCGTCAAAGGATTCCAGTGAACGCCGGGCACCATGTTCCAGGAAGAATTCGACAATGGTGATATCATTCGCTTGAACGGCACGATGAAGAAACGTACTTCCACACGGTTCAATCATGTCGTCGAGACACGCTCCGCTTCGAATCAGTTGCCCGGCCGTTGGTAAATCACGGGCAAGAAGAGCGGCCCACAAGGGAGGCCACTCATCCTCTTCGACAGAATACGGATCGACAGCGAGTGTCATGACAACACCTTTACTGTGCAACCATCATGGTACAACGGAAGTGGCAGATAACCAGACATTCATCCAGTATGACTCGTCTCCGGTGCGGAAGGCAATGTTGTTCCTCCTGATCCTCCCGTCAGGGGTGAGGAAAGCCCGGAAACCACGCGGGTAGCTGCGATTGCTTGCAATCGCAGCTACCCATTTGTGCAGCACAGGACATTGTGGCTTTCCTGCAAACTGCTGCGTTTTCATGCACCTGAAACCTGTACAACCTGTCTAACCGGTGGCTGTTCCTGCAGAAATTGCCGATTTCCGCCATTACACGCACGCAAGTTGATGTGTCATATCGTATTGAGTCGATAGCGCCAGTTACCATTTTGGCTTCCCCGCCTCAAAGTTACCACTCCGCAGTTCCTCACAGACGTATACTTATAGTGACGTTTCTTTCAATGAGGTTCACTGTGAAAGTGGAGACCTGTGACATGGAGCCTCGCCATGATTTCGATTCAAGGTCAACCTGTTTCTCTCTGCGATTCCCTTGATCGCCGATCCTTCCTCAAGCTGGGCGGACTGGCTCTGGGAGGGCTTTCACTTCCGCAAGTCCTCAAAGCGGAACACGCACACGGTGTGAACGGACATGGCAAGGGAGTCATTATGATCTTCCTGCCTGGTGGACCGCCTCATCAGGACATGTGGGACATCAAGACAGATGCCCCGTCTGAGATTCGTGGGGAATTTTCCTCCATTCAAACCAATGTCCCCGGTGTCGATATCTGTGAACACTTCCCCAGACTCGCGGCCAATGCCGATAAACTGACATTCATTCGCTCGATCGTTGGAGCCACCGGGCAGCATTATGCCTTTCAATGTCTGACCGGAAACGACGATCGGAATCAACCGAGCGGTGGCTGGCCGTCACTGGGAAGCGTGGTTTCCAGTGTGATGGGACCACGTAATCAGGCGATGCCTCCGTTTGTTGGTCTCTCTCCCAAAACAGGACACGCTCCCTGGGGAGACAACGGTTCCTCCGGCTTTCTCGGTCTGGCACATGCTCCGTTTACTCCTGCTGGAGACGGCAAAGAAAACCTGATCCTCAACGATATCACACTCGATCGGCTCAACGATCGCCGGTCGGTTCTCGCCTCGTTCGACCGGTTGCGTTCGAATATCGACAACTCCGGAATGATGCAGGGAGTGGACGCCTTTCAGGAACAGGCATTTGGAATATTGACGTCGAGTCGACTGGCGGATGCATTGGATATCAGTCAGGAACCAATCGAAATCCGTGAGCGATATGGCCATGGTGAAGATCGGTTGCAGGATGACGGCAGTACCCGACTGCTCACCAACTTCCTGGTTGCCCGTCGTTTGATTGAAGCAGGCGTCCGCTGTGTGACGCTGTCATTCAGTCGCTGGGACTGGCACGACCACAACTTCAAGCAGGGACGCCGTGACTTCCCGATGCTCGATCAGGCCGTCAGTGCGTTGGTGGAAGACCTCGATCAACGGGGAATGCTCGACGATGTTTCTGTTGTCGTCTGGGGTGAGTTCGGTCGTACTCCCAAGATCAACAATATGGGAGGCCGTGATCACTGGCCGCAGGTTTCCTGTGCGATGCTGGCAGGGGGCGGAATGCGACACGGACAGGTCATCGGCGCCACCAATCGCTTGGGTGAATACGTGACCCAGCGCCCTGTTCATTTTCAGGAAGTCTTTGCGACGTTGTACAAATCGCTGGGAATCGACATCACCCGCATGACTTTCCCCGACCTGCAGGGGCGCCCCCGATTTCTGATTGATCAGAATAAATATCAGGCATTGCCGGAGTTGATCTGAGCAGAGCAAAGGTAAGGAAATTCGAATTTCAAAACCCCCGGGTGGCCGCGATTGCTTGCAATCGGGGCGGCGCAGCCGTACGAGGCCGCAGACTTGACGTTCTCTACCCTGAGCAGTCTCAATTCAGAACGTTCTTCCTCTGACTTCAGACGAGGCAGGAGCAAGCAAAGTGTGATCAGTGGCCTCGTATGGCTGCGCCACCCAGATTGCGAGCAATCTGGGCCACCCAACTGTTTCGAATTTGATACTGACACCATTTCCGTCAACATTACTCTTCGTTGTCCATTACTCTCGAAAAGGACGGCGGGTTCGATAGAGTTCCAGCGCCTGATTGAATTCATCACGGCGATCTTGTGGGGCCGCTTCTCTGGCCTGTGTCTGAACCTGAACGGCCCGATTGAAGTCACCCGTTTCCGCGAGTGCGGCCGCGAGCGTCGCCAGATAATCAGGGTTGCGATTCTGGGTCAGTTCACACGCCCGGGTTGCGAGACTCACGGCTTGTCTGCCGTTGCGGAAGCGGTCGACTGAACAAGTTGACTGCAGCCAGGCCAGACTGTTGTAAGAGGACGAAAGACGAGGATCGAGACGAATGGCCTGCACGTAATCGGCAATCGCTTTCTCGTATTCGCGTCGGGTCTTCCAGATGATCCCGCGATTATTGAACGCTCTGGCTGACTGCGGGTCGGACTCAATCGCAGAGGTGTAATCCGCAATCGCCTTATCGAAGTCCCCTTTGTTCTGCCAGGCTAAACCTCGATTGTGATAGGCAGAGCCGAACTTGTCGTCCAGTTCAATTGCCTTCGTGTAGTCAGCAATCGCCATGTCGAATTGTCGAAGATTCTGTCGGGCCACTCCGCGACTGTGGTACGCCCAGCCAAATCGGGAATCCAGCGTTAATGCCTGAGTGTAGTCTTCGATGGCGCGAAGATGTTCTCCCCGATTCTGCCAGGCCAGCCCGCGATTGTAGAATGCCCAGGTGAAGTGGGAATCAAGTTCAATGGCTTTGGTGTAGTCGACAATGGCCTTGTCGTACTGCTCTTTATAATGCCAGGCACTTCCGCGACGGTTGTAGACTGCGGCGTCGTGGGGATAAAGCTGAATCGCTGCGTCGTAATCCCGAATAGCGTGATCGTGCTCACCCTTATTCTGCCAGGCGCGACCACGGTTGAAATAAGCGGCGGCATCCCGGGGATCGAGCTTGATGGCCTCGGTGTAATCCATGATCGCCTGATCATGGTCTCCCTTGTTCTGCCAGCTCAATCCGCGATTGAAGTAAGCAGTCGCATCGAGTTGCGCGAGCGCTGGTTCAGCGCTCCAGAAAAGGAGAAATGCAACGATTTGAAATCGGTACCAGAATTCCATCTTCCACTCCGTTCGGTCTATTAGAAACGGAGGACGTGAAAACGCAATCCTCTATTGAAGACCACTCTCCAAACGATTCAGACGGCACCGACCATTTCGGAACCGTCTGACGAATTCATTCACTGCAACGGATGCAGTTCATGGAAAGTGGCTTTGAATCGCTATTATTCTTCAGCGACGTATGGCAGCAGGCCAATGAACCGAGCCCGGAGGATCGCTTCACGTACGGCACGCTGGTAAATCGCGCTGGTTCCGGTTCGACGACGTGGAAGGATACGTCCTTCCCGGTCGATCAACTGACGGAGAGTTTTAACGTCCTTGTAGTCGACGTAGACTGGACGTGGAATGACACCGTCCGGGGAGAAGCGGCACTTCAATTTGCGCTTCAGACGTGCACGTTTCTTACGGATTTTGCGGATGTCAACTTTGTTCAGCGTCGCCATGAATACCTGATCCTGTCAAAAAAAACGGGAAGCAAAGAGTATTACAGATCAAATGCCTTCCTGCAACTTCATCGACAATGAGCCTGCAAAAAATCCCCAAAGGGGATGCAATACGTCGTAATTAATGTTGTGGTAGCATCTTATGGAAAAGTCACAGCTACGCATTCTCTTGCGGAGGCATAGTTTTTTCATAAATTCTCTGGTGAGCGGCACTTCGACCGGCAATTCGTTATGTTCCAGTGAAGTCATTATGAGCCGGTTTCAGCCTGGGGCTTTGTCGGTCTCAAGATGGGCAATTTCCGGGAGCTTCGCCCTCCCGGGACATTTTCAATAAAGCGAAAACACTGAGTTTCAACCCTCCAGTATCCCTGACACCGTCTTCCTGAAATAGACCCGCACTCCATGTGGCATCCTTTGGCCCCGTTGTCTGAATTCCCGGATCGTGCTGGTCGTGAGTTTACCGTCGAAGACCGGATTGTTGCGGTGTTTCGCGATGGGGACCGACTCTGGGCACTGGATGGAATTTGCCCCCATGCGGGCGGACCACTCGCTGAAGGAGACGTGACTCCAACTGCGACCGGAGCCATTGTGACCTGCCCATGGCATGGCTGGCAGTTTGATGTTTCGACCGGAAAGCACTGCTTGAGTGCTCAAATTCGACAACAGCGGTTTCCCGTTCAGGTGGAGGAGGGGATTGTGATGGTGGAACTTCCATGAACAATCAGTCCCCATCTTCCCCGCCCATTTCCGCGATTGAAACTCCAAAACCACTCGACCGGTTCTGGGGAATCTTCGCGACCGGATTGGGAACCGGGTATGTCCCCAAGGGCCCCGGAACCGCAGGAAGTCTGCTTGGTCCCTTGCTGATCTGGGGACTCGGAACAGATGGAACGACTCCTGTCACAACCGCCGTCGCCGGGATTATCGCTTTTCTGATTGGGGTTCCGGTCTGCAACGCAGGAATCCGACTCTTTCAGCGAAAAGATCCTCCGCAGGTGGTGTTTGACGAAGTTGCCGCGTTCTTCTGGGTCTTTCTCCTGACTCCCATTCACTGGACAACGGCAATCGGCGGTTTTCTACTGTTTCGCCTGTTCGACATTGCCAAGCCCTGGCCGATTCGTCGATTTGAACGTCTGCCGCGCGGATGGGGAATTATGGCGGACGACGCAATCGCCGGAATTCTGGCTGGAGTCCTTCTCGCCATCGGCTGGCGACTCTTCTGACATGACCCTGCTTCTCGTGTGAAGACTCGGGAGAGCTTGGCGTCCGAAACTTCCTTCCCCGTTTTGAAAAATTTGCACTTCCGCGACAGGACTGTTTCTGATATTTAAACTGGAGAAACAGGGAGCTTTCGGTGAGTTGTGCCGCCGATCGCACCAGAAAGATCGCCTTGTCACGGGATCAATACACAATCAGTCAGGATCAAGACTGAGAATGACAAGGCAGAAAGGAGTCGAACGTGGCAGAACGCCGAAACATTCCTAGACCGCGACACCTCTTCCCGGAGACGGCGGCGTTCTTCATCGGACTGCGCCGAACAGCACTCTATTTCGGCTTTGGCTCCCGTGCAGCCGTTGGGAGAATTCCCATCTGGATTGCCGGATCTCTGGCCGGAATCACCTGTATTATGCTGACAATTTCCCTGTTCTTTCTGCGGGAACAGGCCGTAGCAGCTGTGACTCCCACTCCGGTTGTGGCTCCCGTTGAAGTGATTCCACAAACGGTCCTTCCGGTACCGGTTCCTTCTTATCCCAACCTGCCGTATCCCAACTTCGAACAACCCGCTGCAAAACTGACCATGCTGTTCGAGCGGACCGAGTTTCCGTTCCTGTTTGATGAGTTGACCCCATTAACACAGTCGTCTCTGAATCGTACGGTGACAATCCCCACTCTTGCCGGGAGAGATCTTTGGCAGCAGCGGATGTCGCGTGCCGCTTCCATGGCAGCGTTTTCTCCCTGGCTGGAATTTGCGCGGCAACTTCCGGTGACATTAAGCGGACTCGCAGCCTCCAATCAGGTTCCGTTGCAACTGGCCCCGGATGCCGATCGTGATCTCGGTCTGTTGATTCGCAAGTCACCGATCGTTGCGGGAACTCCCGGGGAACCGGTGAAGTACGAAATCCATCTGATCAACATCTCACTGAAAACCATCGAACAAGTCATTATTCGGGAAAAAATTTCTGAACTTCACCGCGTCACCGAAGTGCTGCCGAGTGCCCATCTGTCCGACAATGATCTTGTCTGGACGCTGAATTCCCTTGAACCGGGTATGGTCAAACGTCTGACGGTCACCCTGATTCCGGAAGTGGCCGGCGAAATTCAGACCGAAACACTGGTGCTGCCGACTACGCGTCTCAGTGCCACGGTCAATGTACGGGCACCTGCTCCACCGAAAACTCTTCCTCCCGTTCAGATTCAGCCGGAACCGATCGTTGCGGGGGCACCTCTGCTGAAATTGACCTACACGGAATTACGGGCACTCCGTCAGGGAGACATTCTTTCTTTGACCTTTTCGGTCACGAACGCGGGAACGGCCGCTGCGGAAGATGTGCAGCTTTATGTCCGATTGTCCGGAGAGTTTGAACATCGGTATGGCGAATACGTTCACCATCGGGTCGGTCGGCTGGAACCCGGACAAACCCGTCGGGCGTTGTTGCAGGCGACTGCAAAAGCCTTCGGAAATGCCCGCCTTTCCACTTCTCTGACAATGCAGGGAACGGAAACTGAAGCCCGGGAATTAAAAATTCCGATTGCCGCGAAAACTGCCCCCTCATCCGTCGGCGCCGAGAAACCAGAACTCAGTAAGAACTCATGGACTCCTTCTCGCCCCTTGGCTTTCGGGGATTTTTCTGCCGCCCCGTAATCTCTGAAATTCCTTTGCAGGAAAGCAGTTTCGTAGGGTGCATGAAGCACGAACATTCGTCAGAGAAATGGTGCATTCCGCAACTCCGCCTCAAAACAATGTGTGATCTCCATCAGGGGAAAACTTCGTGCGTAATGCACCGCGACTTCAGGAGTTGCTGCATACACCCTACAGAAAGCTGAAATTCCTTTTCAGGAAAGCAGAACGGCCACTTCCCGGAAGACTTACGGTTGTTCCCTGCTATAATTGCTGAAAGAGGCCGATGATAATGGTCTGTTAAACGCGCGACCCGATTCGTGGTCTCCAACATTGCCATGCAGGAAATACTGGTCCGTAAAGAGTACTTTTCCAGAGTGCTTGACGACCGCTGAACCAGAGTAAACGACCATGTCTGAACTGACGTTACCGATTGTCGACGGAAATCCCGGGACTGAAGAGGATCCACTGGACCTGATTGAGGAGATCGAGCAACTCAAGAAGGAACAGGATGCGGCAATTCTGGCTCACTTCTACGTGGATGGTGATATCCAGGATATCGCTGACTATACCGGGGATTCCCTGAAACTTGCCCGGGATGCCACACAGGTTTCCAACAACACCATCGTGTTTGTTGGGGTCCACTTCATGGCGGAGTCGGCCAAAATTCTCAGCCCGGAAAAACGGGTGCTGTTGCCGGATCTGCATGCCGGATGCTCGCTGGCAGACAGTTGTCCTCCTCAGAAACTGGCCGAATATCAGGTGGAGCTTCGAGCCAAAGGGCACGATTTCGTCACAGTCGCTTACATCAACACCACCGCGGCTGTCAAAAGTTTGTGTGATTGGATTGTGACCAGTGGAAACGCCCGCGAACTGATTGAACAGAAAGTTCCCAAAGACAAGGAAATCCTGTTTGTCCCGGATCAGCATCTCGGACGCTATCTGATGGAAGTGACCGGGCGTCCCATGATCCTCTGGCCGGGCTCCTGCATGGTTCATGAGGTGTTCAGTATTCAGGATCTGATTCGGGCGAAGAAACGGAATCCGCAGGCCATTGTTCTGGCCCATCCGGAATGTCCCCCCAATGTACTGGATCTGGCTGATGTGGTTGGCGGGACGGAACGGATGCGACGTTACGTTTCTTCACTCACAGAACCCCACATGTTCCTCGTGGCGACCGAAGCGAACATGATTCATCCGCTCAAACTGATTGCTCCACAGCACGAATATATCCCGGTCCCGGGGATTATGAGCGACTCGGGGGAAACCTGTGCCTGCAATCGGTGTCCACACATGGCGCGCAATACATTGCAGAAAGTGCGCGACTGTCTGAAAAATGGATCCCCCGAAATTCACTGGCAACCTTACTTCGCACAGGCTCAGGATGTCCTGCGCAGAAGCCTCCTTTCCTGAGAATCTGTACTGGATCTTCCCGGTTCCATTAGAAATTCGTCTGGGAGACTTGAGCAGAGAGAATTGTTTGTCATCATCGGGTGATGATGTGACGATCCTGTCCCTATGGAAGAACGAACGGCTGGTTTCCATCCCAGATGTCGTTTCAATCTCTGTTCCGTTAAGAATTTCCCCCAAAAATGATTGGCGCATCATTTTCGGGAGAATGTTTCGGTTGATTGAATCCGTCGGTTGGGATAACACCTCAACGGGCTCCAGAAAACGGGACAATCGTACCGATGTTGAAAACAGACGGCGATGACGTTTCCACGCCAGCTGGAACTCAACGTCCTGAACACCGACGCAACACCCCATCGAAGCCGAATTTATGCCGAACACGCTGACAATTACCGACAACCGGACGGGAAAGACATACGAAATCCCGGTTGTTGACGATACGGTCAAGGCGATCGATCTCCGACAGATCAAGGTTCGTGACGAAGACTTCGGCCTGATGGCCTATGATCCCGGGTACACGAACACCGCATCCTGCAAAAGCCGTATCACCTATATTGATGGTGATGCCGGAATTCTTGAATATCGCGGTTATCCGATCGAAGTTCTGGCAGAACATTGCAGCTATCTGGAAGTGGCTTACCTGCTGCTGAACGGTGATCTGCCGACCACGGAACAGCTCAGCGACTGGAACAAGTCCATCAGTACGCACACCGTTGTTCACGAAAATATCAAGCGCCAGATGGAATCGTTCCGGTACGATGCCCATCCGATGGGAATGCTGATCAGCACGGTCGCCGCCCTGTCGACATTCTATCCCGAAGCGAAAAAAGTGGGCTCGCCGGATAATCGACTGGCCCAGATCAAGCGGTTAATCGCTAAAGTTCCGACCATCGCCGCCTTCTCGTTCCGGCACAGTCAGGGACATCCATATGTTTATCCGAAGAATGAATTGTCATACACCGAGAACTTTCTGGCCATGATGTTCCAGATGTTCAACAACTCTTACAAACCGGAACCGGCACTGGTTCGGGCTCTGGAGGTGTTGTTCATTCTGCATGCCGACCACGAACAGAACTGCTCCACCAGCGTGATGCGAGCGATCGGATCCTCAGACGCCGACCCTTATTCCGCACTCGCCGGAGCGGCGGCCGCACTTTATGGACCACTCCACGGAGGGGCCAACGAGGCGGTTCTGAAGATGCTGGCCGAAATTGGCAGCGTCAAGCAGGTTCCAGATTATGTCGCCCGCTGCAAGGCGGGGGAAATGCGACTCATGGGCTTCGGCCATCGGGTCTACAAGAATTACGATCCCCGTGCACGGATTATCAAGAAGTGTGCGGAAGAGGTGTTCGAAATTACCGGTCGTAATCCGTTGCTGGATGTGGCTCTCGAACTGGAACGGATCGCGCTGGAAGACGAATACTTCGTCAAACGAAAACTGTATCCGAACGTCGACTTCTATTCCGGCCTGATTTATCAGGCGATGGGACTGCCGGTAAACATGTTCCCGGTGCTGTTCGCGATCCCTCGGGCTTCCGGCTGGCTGGCTCAGTGGAAGGAGTCGATGGAAGATTCCGAACAGCGCATCCAACGCCCGCGACAAATCTATCTTGGTGAACGGACCCGCGAGTTTATCCCCATCGAAAAACGGCGGCAGGTTCCCAGCGAATCATAACGGCAGTGGATCAGGACTTATCCATGGCGACTTGCCCCTGCTGAAAAAACGTTTTCTTCATCGAAAAGCGGGAGAACCAAACTGAAAAGAGTTTGGTTTTACCCTCTTTTCGACTCTCGAACGGGCGTTCTGCAGCCGCTATCATAGAGCGATTCTTTCACTGCGCTCTGGCTGTCTGTACGAAACGAGATTTGAACACATGGATTTGCAGCTTTCCCTCGGTTTTCAATCCAGTACTGACCCGGAAGCTCAAAAAGAAAACCGTACTGAACTATTACGGTACGTCAACCTGAAACTTGCGGCACATGGGTTGCCGATCGCGCCTCAAGTGGGAGGTGCTGAGCTTGTCCGTTTGGCAGGGGGACTGCTGGCCAACTTTCAGGAAAAAACGCGACTGCTCGAATCGCGTCAGCGCTGTCCGGTCGACACCCGGATCGAACAGTATCTGAATCACCATTTCTCCGATCTGAATCTGGAGGAACCAATCCGGCTTCCGGGACATTCCCTCATTCTCGACCGGCATGGAATCGCCCGGAAACTCTCCCTCCCCGCTGATGGTGATGTTTTTACATCGGAGTATGTTAATTCCTATCGCGTGCGCAACGGAGTGCTTCACAACCCGAGAGCGGATCGGCGGACCACCGTTGGAACATTCCATGTTGTCGAGGGAGGATTGCCATATCCCGGAGATAAGCGGGGAATGCCGAGACAGGCATTCGTGCGGATGCTGCGCAAGGCTGTTCAGCCCCCGGAATCATTGCTGACGCTCCCATTCACCTCAAAATCACCGGAATCGGGGAAGACCTGGGTTTCGCTGTTGCTCCGCCCGCTCGTCAGTCCAGAGGTTCCGGGCTGGAGTCCGGCGAAGAGAATGGAAGTTCGTTTCTTCGCTCCCGGATCACTTGTCAGTAACCTGGACTTTGTCGAATCGATCTTCGGCAATGCCGGCGACCCGTTCATTCCGGAAAACGATGCTGCTCTGGATGTCGAACACTGGACCGGTCATACCGGGTGTGTCATTCTCGCTCCGCATGTTCTGCAGATGACCAAGAAGGAACTGGGACTGCCGCACATCAGTCAGGCGACTCCTGCTCAGAAGCAGGATCGGATGTGCTATACCGAGGACTCCGAACTCTACAACGACGGCGATGCCTTCAAAGTGACCTGTCGTACAAAAGAGGGGGTGATTGTCACCCTGATCGCAGATAACTACTACGGCTACTGTAAGAAGGAAGTCAAAACCCAGATCAGTTATTCCGCAAACCTGATGGGAGGAGCGGAAGAGGAACATGCCGGCGGAGCACTCGTTTTCCCGAGCTTCAGTCTGGGAGAGAGCTTTCAGTTCAACAGCAAACGTTATAACGGGGCGACGTTTGAAGACGTCAAGCAGACGTACGGCCACCTGATGGATCTGAAGGACGAAGGCTACGGCGTCGACAAAGTTTTCCCTGATCTGCTCTACATTCCGGAGAACGCCCGTGCCGACCTCCGAGGTCAGAATATCTCCTGGACCAAAGAGGGACAGAAGCAGGAAATTCCGCTCCTTCCCGGTCAGGTTTACATGGGACCTTCAGGGTATCGGGTGCGGATGGAAAAGCATCCAAGTGCTCCTTCATGGAGATTGATTGGAACCGGCGCCGAAGGACTGTTCTGTCATAAGCCCTGTACCGTCTCCGGCGGGGGGAAAAGTGAAATCAGCAAGTCATTGACCGACTACATGGAGTACGGATCGATCTTCGTCTCCGATTTCGATGAAGACATGCGGCTGGTTCGTGAGATTTTTGCGCGTGACTATTCTGATCGCTGGGTATCCGCCACGCCACCGGCCGAACGCAACACCGGCGAACCGAGCCGACGTCTCCTCAGTTCGAAACGGTCGCTGGGAAGCGTCATCAAACTGCTGACTCCATCCGATGAGTACAACGAAGAATACAATCGTTGGCTGGCGACCATTCCCAGTCATGTTTATGCGATGGTGTTCGCCATCAAACGGTTTCAACAACCGAATTGGGGAGAGGACTGGGAATCGCATTTCTCCGTCGATTTCGTCAACGGCAGCCCCGGGCATGAACTGAAACTGGATGACCGTAAACTCGTTGGAACCTACTTGCGGGTCGGCTTCGGCAACGAAAAACAGTGGCGACTGTTCAAAGTTCGACAGGATTTTGCCGCCGCATTCAAAGTTCAGACCGAAGATGACATCACTGCGTCGACCGTTGTTCCGATTTCCGCGGTACAAGGGTTATCTGAAGAAATGCAGGCATCCGACGCCACATCGGTGAAGTTCTCGGAAAACTGCGAGTACCGTCTGTTTCAACGTCCGGATGACGCCATTCATCGTGGATTTGACAAACAGGCCGAAGCCGACCTGGCCCGGGAAGGTGCCAACTTCATCTCCAACTTCGAACCGCTGGAGAAGAAGCAGGTCGAAGAGATGCTGGCGAAAGTGGTCGACTTCGACGCCTTCACTCCCCCGATGAAACAGTTGATTCAGTCAATGGATCAGGAAGAAAGCGGGTACATCGTCTGCTCTGATAACCCGCGCCGCGTGGGGGGAGTTCCAAGCAAGAACCCCCGTTATCTCCAGGATCGGCCCGATCTGGTTCGTTCCATCGACCGCTATGTCGCCGAAATGGGGACCCGGTTATTCCGCCGCATTCCTCGCGATCACTGGGCTCCGCTGCCGGTGACCTCCATTCTCTCCGGCCGCAGAAATAATCCGCCAGAGAAGGCAAAAGGCATCCGCAGTCTGGCCGTTTATAACCCGATCCATTACCAGGAGTTGCCGGAACTCTTCATGGATTACATCTGCTCGCTGACCGGGAAAAGCCCGTCAACGACTGCCGCCGGAAGTGAAGGAGCGTTAACCAAAGGACCGTTCAACGCCTTGCGTCCCACCGCCGATCTGAACACGGCACTGGTCAGCATGATCCTCACCGGGATTCCCGGTTTCTCAACAGCAGCCGGATATGTCGGGAGCGATAGCCGGTTCGATCATGACATCAGCCTACTTGTACCGGAAGTCTGGTGCCGGTTATCGGCGGAAGAACGGAGTCCTGAGTTCCTGATCAAGAACAGACTGCTTGAACCCGTTTCAGACATCCCCCAACCGGACGGGTCCGTCGTGCCGGCCAGACGATTGGGATATCGCATCACCAAACGATTCATCCGCCGTTATTTCGGCCGGGTCTTCGATAATCCGGCAACCGTTTTTGACGACCGTATTCTCCGCCCGGAAACGCAGGATCCGGAAGCGTTTGCTGATGGCGTTCAATATATCATGGAAGCCTACCAACGCGTCGCTTCGAGATACTTCGACGATGGAGCGATCGAAGAAGCCTGCCCGCCGTTGAAAGCCCTGTTACACATCATGGCCCATGGTCAATTCGAAGGAAAAGATGAACGGGACCCGGCGATTCGGGCTCTGTTCACCCGCGAATCATTCTTCGCCAGCGACTGGTACCAGGAACGGTTGAAGACGAAACAGAAGCGGGACATCGCTTTATGGAATCGACACCTGAAAGCGGTGACCGAATACCTCGATACACAATCCGGGTTGTCGGCGGAGTTCCTTAGAAAGATGGAATCCCGTCGCGATTTCGCCCAGACCATGTTGAAACAGGTGACCAGTCCCGAATATCTGACAACATTAGTCGGTTCACTCGGCGCCGACCCGCTGGGATGCTCACCGTAGAGCAGTCTTGAATGAACATCCCGGGTAGCCCGACCAATTTGGTCGGGTCGCGCAGCGACAAGAGGCTCGACCCTCAGCGTTCAATTTCAGGGAAAGATCTCATTCCTCGGTTTGGTGATCAATCGACAATTGACCGCCTGAAGAGAATGGATGCGTCAGGATAAAGGCTTCTTGTGCCTGCGGCACCCGGCCAAATTGGCCGGGCCACCCTCCGGTCTGAACTACTGAGTGAATCATCACAAATGCAAAGCGTACTGCACGATGATTCCGGCGACGACCACGCTCACCATGGCCATGAGTTTGATGAGGATGTTCAGGCTGGGGCCGGAGGTGTCTTTGAATGGATCGCCGACAGTATCTCCCACAACGGCAGCCTTGTGGGCATTTGTTCCCTTGCCTCCGTGGGCACCGGATTCGATGTACTTCTTTGCATTGTCCCAGGCCCCCCCCGCGTTGGCCATCATGATTGCGACCGCAAATCCGGACGTCAGGCCACCGGCCAGCATTCCCATCACTCCACTGACGCCAAGCAACAGTCCGACTGCCGGAGGGACGACCAGAGCCAGCAACGCCGGGATCACCATTTCCCGCTGGGCCGCTGCCGTGCTGATATCAACGCAGGCTGCGTAGTCCGGTTTGCCGGTCCCTTCCATGATCCCCGCAATTTCCCGGAACTGCCGCCGAACCTCTGCGACCATCATCGTCGCGGCCCGTCCGACCGCTTTCATCGTCAGTGAACAAAACACGAACACCAGCATCACCCCGAGAAAGGAACCGACGAGCACCTTGGGATTCATGATGTTGACTTCGTAATACCGTACAAAATTGGGGATCGAAGCGTGTCGGGCACTCACGAGAACGGCGCTCCGCTCCAGTTCCGGTAAATCCAGGGTGATCGTTTCACCGACTTTCGCATTCCGACCGACAGCATCCCGAATTCGCTCTGCGTGTGAAGCGGAGATGGGAGGATAAACGAGATAGGCGGTGTTGTGGTTCTCACCTGCATGTCGTACGGCCAGGACCCCGGAGCGGACTACCAGAGCCTGCGCCTGTGCCTCGTCCAGAGTTTCGACAACTGCGATCGGTTTGACCCAATCATTGAATCCACCGCGGACCGATTCCAGATAGGCCGCCAGCAATGCCAGCGCCGTCAGTGCCGCCGATCCGATGGAGAACCCTTTTCCTGTCGCCGCAGTTGTATTCCCCAGACTGTCGAGGGCATCAGTCCGCTCACGCACCGAAGGATGCAGCTTGCTCATCTCGGCGTTTCCGCCAGCATTATCGGCAATCGGTCCGTACGCATCCGTTGTCAGCGTAATTCCCAATGTACTGAGCATCCCCACAGCAGCAATGGCCACTCCGTATAAGCCCAGCGCGAATGTCGCCGGGTCGGCATACTGAAATCCTGTGCAGGCACCGAACGCCACCAGAATCGTGACGCTGATCACCACGATCGGCACCCAGACGCTGTAAAGCCCTTCCGCGATCCCTGCAATGATGACCGTCGCCGGGCCGGTGACCGCCTGATCGGCAATGCGTTTGGTGGGAGCATAGACATCGCTGGTTGAATATTCCGTCCACCAGCCGATCAGCACACCGGCCAGCAATCCAGACAGAATCGCAAAGTACACGCCGAACAACTGCATTCCAGACCGCAGTCCCTCGGCCGCAAGCGTTTCGGCAATCCCCTGTGACGGCTGCACCAGCATGAACCAGACCAGACCCGCCGAGACAAACGCCACTCCCAGTCCACTGGCATTCACACCGCTCCCCAGTGCCCGCAGCAACGATTTCTGGTCGGCCTGTTCTTTGGTGTGAATGAGAAAAATGCCCATGATCGACAGGATATTCCCGAAGCCTCCGAGCACCATCGGCAGCAGCAGGAGCATCAGCTGCATTCCCAGATGTCCGGGATAAGCGGCCACCCCGAGAGCGGCCGTTGCCAGAATCGAGCTATAGTAAGACTCATACAGGTCTGCCCCCATTCCGGCGACATCTCCGACGTTATCTCCCACGTTGTCCGCAATCGTGGCCGGGTTGCGAGGATCGTCTTCAGGAATCCCTGCTTCCACCTTGCCGACAAGATCGGCTCCCACGTCGGCTGCTTTCGTGAAAATCCCTCCGCCGACTCGGGCGCACAGTGACTGAATACTCACTCCCATCCCGAAGCAGAGCATCGTCATCGTGAGTTGTTCGACACTGAGCGTCCATTCCGGACCAAACAAGGGGAACACCCAGTACAGCACGGCAAACCAGACGGTGATGTCCAGCAACGCCAGACCAACGACCGTCAGTCCCATCACCGCGCCGCTGCGGAAGGCGACCTGCAATCCGGCGTTCAGGCTTTTCTTGCAGGCTTCGGCAGTCCGGGAACTGGCATAGGTGGCCGTTTTCATCCCGAACCAACCGGCCAGCGCAGACAAGAACCCGGCCGTCAAAAACGCAAACGGAACCACTCTCGACTGGGCTTCCAGCCCAAATGCCATCAGCGCCAGCAACAAACTTACGACGATAAGAATGCTCGCAACGAGACGGTATTGCCGCCACAAGTAGGCGTTCGCCCCCTGTCTCACATAGCCCGCAATCTTGACCATCAGCGGATCCCCCTCATCCTGGGCGACCATCCACCAGAAGAACCGGAACGCAAAGATTAACGCGGTGACGGCTCCTGCCAGAGCAAGCAACCAGCTCAAGATTACTCCCGGGACAGGAGTTTGATTCGAGTCCGCGGCCATCAGAGGAGACCCGGTTGTCAGCAGGACAATCCCAAAGATCAGACAGACCCCGACCTGACGAGTTACACCACGTAAGGGCCATCTGTCTTGTCGGAACATGTGAATCGGTTTCCTTCCGGTCAGGGAGATCACAAACTTTGGATGATTGTGTGACGAATATCTGCTCGCCTCGGGCGAATAAATCAGCCGTCACAGATGGGGGGCTGATCTTAGTCCCGTCGATTTTTCGCTGTCAATCGACGCGAGGGGGGAATACAGGGCTTTCGCTTTATTGGAAATCACCAGAGAAAAGGAAGGTTCTTGCCGAGCCGCAAACGGGTACACTCGCCTATGAGCCTGTCCCGGAAATCAGCAACACAACTGAAATCCTTCTCCCGTCAGGGGAGCTGTGTTTTTCCTTCTCCCCTGAGGGGACAAGCGTTGCCAGTAAAAACACGTCACGTTCGGTCCGCCCCTCACCCCAGCCCTCTCCCTTCGGGGGAGAGGGAGAATAAATTGTCGGCGGCTGTTCCCCCTCTTTCTGCGATTTCTGATTTCTCCTATTTTTCAGTTGGAAACTTGATTTAACATGCAGGAAGCAGCGATAAAAGGGATCAGATCCTCCCACCCATACACGATTGCTCTGAAGGATTGCTCTGAGGTGACCTCTATTCGTCTGCTGGAGTGCTCATGCTGAATTTCCTGAAACGTCTCTTTCAACAGGACACAGTTGATCAGGTGAGTGTCACATCGCGTGAAGACTCCAGCGAGCAGCAATTCTCCCAGGCGGTGGCGGGAGTTCGCGATTATGCAATTTTTCTGCTTGACCCTGTCGGAAACATCCTCACCTGGAATGCAGGGGCCGAGCGAATCACGGGGTATCAATCGGGGGAGATTATCGGACAGAACTTTGCGAAGTTTTATCCGGAAGAGTCCCAGGCTTCCGGTTGGCCGGCGCATGAATTGAACGTCGCTGCTGAAACTTCCCGGTTCGAAGATAACGGCTGGCGGATTCGCAAGGACGGGTCCCGATTCTGGGCGAATGTCGTCATCACGGCCATTCGGAATCAGGATGGAAAACTGACGGGCTTTCTGAAAATCACCCGGGATCTTACGGATCGTCGTCAGGAAGAGGAAAAGCTGCGGCGGAGTGAAGAACGATTCCGTCTGCTGGTGGAAGGGGTGAAGGACTATGCCATCTTCATGCTTGATGCCAACGGACGGGTTGCCACCTGGAATGCGGGAGCCGAGCGAATCAAAGGGTATCAGGCCTCTGAAATCATCGGCGAGCATTTCTCACGTTTTTATCCTGCGGAAGCGATCGAGCGTGATTGGCCCAATGAAGAACTGCGCCGGGCGACGGATGAAGGTCGTATCGAAGATGAAGGCTGGCGGATTCGTAAGGACGGGTCTCGCTTCTGGGCCAATGTCGTTATCACGGCGATTCGGGCCGAGGATGGCACATTGCTCGGCTTCGGCAAGGTCACTCGGGATCTCACGGAAAAGCGACAATCGGAAGAGAATGTCAGACAACTCCTTCAGGAAGAGTCTGCACGCAAAGCCGCGGAATCCAGCTTTCAAGAGGCGCAGCAGGCTCGTGAAGAAGAAAGCCGCCATCGTGCCCAGTTGCAGGTGACACTCAGCAGCATTGGAGATGGTGTCATCGTCACCGACACCACAGGTCGGGTGACATTTTTAAATCCTGTTGCAACGGAGTTGACCGGCTGGATTCCGGAAGAAGCCGTCGGCGTTCCGATTGAAACCCTCTTCAATATTGTGAACGAAGAAAGCCGCCAACCCGTCGAGAATCCGGTGACGAAGGTGCTTCGAGATGGCATCGTGGTTGGACTGGCGAATCACACCGTCCTCATTTCCAAGGACGGGAGAGAGATTCCAATCGATGATTCCGGTGCCCCTATTCGTGGAGAACAGGGCATCGTCGCGGGGGCCGTTCTGGTCTTTCGTGATGTTACGGAAGCGCGACAGGCGGTTGAGACACGCTTGTATCTGGCCGCAATCGTGGAATCATCGAACGACGCCATTATCGGGCATAATCTGGACGGAACGATTTTAAGCTGGAATAAAGGAGCAGAACTTCTTTACGGCTATTCTGCGGACGAAATCATCGGCCAGCCACTTTCCGTTCTGATTCCTGAAAACCATGCCGATGAACTTCCGCGGATCTTGCAGCAAATCCTGAATGGCGAACATATTGAACATTTCGAAACACAACGGGTGCGAAAAGATGGAAGCCGGGTGGAGGTCTCGTTAACGATCTCTCCGATTCGCAATGCCTCCGGGGGGATTTATGGTGCATCGAAAATTGCTCGCGACATTTCCGAACGAAAGCAGGAAGACCGCCGTAAAAATGAATTCCTCGCCGTATTAGCTCACGAACTACGAAATCCACTCGCGGCATTGTTCAGCGGACTGGAAATCCTGCGACTTCCTGAAAGTGACGCTGAAGAAACAAACCGCATCCTCGCCGTGATGACCCGTCAGATGCAGCACCTTGTCAGACTGGTCGACGATTTACTGGATATCAGTCGTATCACGCGTGGGACTCTCGAACTTCGTAAGGAAAACCTGGCGCTCTCACATATCATCAGGCTCGCATTGGAAACCTGCAGTTCCAACATCATCGAGCGAGATCAGGACTTGCAGGTCAACTTGCCTGATGAAGAGATTTATCTACTGGCAGACAAAACCAGATTGGCCCAGGCGATCTGTAATCTGGTGACGAATGCCTCGAAATACAGCAGCCGAGGAAGTCCTATCTGGTTGACCGCGGAACGTCAGGAGAATGAAGCTGTGATTCGCGTCAGGGATACCGGCATCGGCATTCCACCGCAGCTTCTCTCCACAACGTTTGAAATGTTCAGTCAGCTTGGCCAGTCCCCTGAAACGTCTCAAAACGGAATCGGCGTCGGCCTGGCGATTGTCAAACGACTGGTTGAAATGCATGGCGGCCTGGTTGAAGGACAGAGTGCAGGACCGGGGACTGGAAGTGAATTTCTCATCCGCCTGCCGATTCTCACGTCTGCCGCCATCGCATCAGAAAGCGAAATCAAACCGGATGTGGTCGAAAGTCAGAACACAGGATCACGAGTGCTTATTGTTGACGACAACGTTGACGCGGCCGTAATGCTGGCCATGGTTCTCAAACGCCTGGGACATCAGGTGCAAACCGCTCATGACGGTCGAACCGCCATTCAGGCCGTCGAGACATTTCAGCCGGAGGCGATCTTTCTCGACATCGGGATGCCGGATTTGAACGGATACGAAACCTGTCGTCTGATTCGAGAAACACCGCAGGGGCGCGATCTGTTCATTGCAGCCCTGACCGGCTGGGGACAGGCGGAAGACAGAAGCAAGTCCCAGGCCGCCGGATTCGACACTCATCTCGTCAAACCGGTCGCCCCGTCAGACGTCATCGAGTTGCTGCGACAACAGAAACATCGACGCGATTAATTAGGGAGCAGTCCCGAAATAATATCCCGGTTTGGTCATCCCTGTTCTCGCTCTCTATATAGGTAGATTCACACCAGCCCAAACCGCCCCCGCCAACCACCACGGAATGGATCATCCGGGATAAGGTGTGTCTCGATCTCACCCTGCTGATGATTCATCGGGGCAGGTTGCATGCGGTTTTCAACAGGAAACGGTGTGATGTCTCGCGAAAGAGCGGCAGATCTCTTCAAGACCAATCGGCAATCTTCGCCATCCTCAGTCAGGGATCCGGGGAATCCTCAAGGTCACGATGCGTCGAGCACGATCTTTGTGCTAGAGTCGCGCTGATGTTGTGCGTCACAGGGGAAAGACCGCTTCCATTTCCCTGGTTGCCTGAACATCTCATCAGCATCGGTGTTTTCCATGAAACGGCGCTGCGCGGGCACTTGGTTGAGAGCAATAGACTTTTTTGATTGACAGTCAAAGCAGGGATTGAATCATCGTGAGTTTCCCCAGAGTGCTACTATGGTCGACCCGTCCTCTTGTCGCATCAACAGCGATTGCAGCGTCACTGACGGCATCCTTGTCAGGAGCAGTGATCGCCAATGCCGCTGATCAGATCATTCAGGCCGGGTCTCCCCGTTCAACGGCTGCGCTTGAAAACGAAACGGGAACAACAGAAGTCATTCCCGTCGCAGCTGCTGTGACGGAAACGCCGGTCCTGGCCCCCTCTGTTCCGGAATTCATTCCACTGATCAAAGGGAAAGAACTGGACGGCTGGGTCGTTCAGGAAGGCAAGCTTTCTGCCTGGACCCGGGAAGGAGATACCATTTCCTGTACCTCAGCAGCCGGGGGCTGGTTGCGGACGGAAGCCGAATACAGCGACTTCGAACTCAAACTGGAATACCGGCTGCAAGCTGGCGGCAACACCGGAATCGGATTGCGTGCTCCGGCAACCGGAAACCCGACTTTCACGGGAATTGAAATTCAACTTCTCGACGATGAGTCTCCCAAATACACCGGACTTCGAGACGATCAATACACCGGCAGTCTGTATTATCAGGTTCCCGCTTCAAAGCGAGCCGTATTGAAACCGGTGGGAGAATGGAACCAGTGTGAGGTTCGATGCCTGGGGGATCAACTGACCATCAAAATCAATGACGAAGTCGTCAATGAAGTGACGTTGAACCGTCGGAACAACGATGCTGTCGGAAGTGAACAGCCGAAACCACGCTACTCATTGGCTCAACGCCCTCCGGTGGGACATATCGCACTGCAAAGCCATTCGACACGTGTCGACTTCCGTAAGATTGAATTGAAAGATCTCACTGTCCACACCGATTCCGGGTTGCAATATGTCGACCTGAAAAATGGGGACGGAGATGAAGTCAAAAATCCCCGTACGGTGACGGTTCATTACGTCGGCCAACTTCTCGACGGAAAGCGGTTCACCGACACTCGGGATGCCGGAACACCGATCACGGTCGCTCTGGCCAGCGTGATTCCCGGCTGGCAGGAGGGAATCCAAGGAATGAAAGTCGGCGGCCGCCGTCGCCTGATCGTTCCGTCGACTCTCGCCTACGGAACCGCTGGCATCGCCGACGTGATTCCCGCCGATTCCACACTCGTCTTCGAAATCGAACTGTGCGGATTCGAAAAAGGGGAATGATTCGGAATGCAGGGCGCGCCCAATAGCACCGTGAACGTCGAACCCGAGTGCCATTTGCGGACAAAGCGACCAGCGGCACCCGGCATTCACCTAGAATGTCAATGCTATGACAGTTCCGGCTGTAAAAATCCAGCTTCCCGCTCCACACAGTTCACCAGAAACGTAGGGAATGCTGAGGCTAGCCCCCCAGAGCAGATTGGTCTTTTCCAAGACGCTCTATTGGGGGTCTACAAAAAAACATTAAAGTTTGAAATCGCAATTGACATCTCAAACGGCGGCTTTTACAGTCAGAGTTCTTTTATGTGACATTCGTTTGCATAAAAGAGCCTGTCATTTTCATCAATTCAAAGTCGACCTATAAGGATCAAGAGTATGCTACCCCCCTCACCCCCCCCCCCCCCCTCCCCCCTCACACCAAAATCATCATACTCTCATTCTATCTCTCTCTTCCTCATCTTACT